>JAEEGL012880870.1_pt1 | contig 79489 bp, 69 predicted proteins | sample 9134231 | NCBI WGS metagenome assembly JAEEGL01 (sample SAMN16246548, study PRJNA631951) | gut metagenome | biome: gut microbiome; feature: rumen; material: fiber-attached | host: Bos | place: Iran: Karaj | collected 2018-10 | reverse complement strand
CGGCGCAAAGATGCACTGGTTCGGCAGCTTTCTGGTCGGCGGCAAGGCGGTTCTGCTGAGCGGCGTCACCCCGAATGTCATTCTGGACGCTGTCTCCTCGGAAAAGTGTACGATTGTCTGGCTGCTCGTGCCGTGGGCACAGGATATTCTCGATGCGATTGAGAGCGGCAAGGTATCGCTCAGCGACTATGAGCTGTCGCAGTGGCGCCTCATGCACATCGGTGCACAGCCGGTTCCGCCCAGCCTGATTACACGCTGGAAAAAATACTTCCCGAATCATCAGTATGATACAAACTACGGTCTCAGCGAGTCAATCGGACCGGGCGCGCTGCATCTCGGCGTGGAGAATATCCACAAGGTCGGCGCAATCGGCAAGGCAGGCTTCGGCTGGGAAAGCAAGATCATTGACGAGAACGGCGAGATCGTCCCGCGCGGCGAGGTCGGCGAGCTCTGCGTCAAGGGTCCGGGCGTCATGACCTGCTATTATCACGATGAAGAAGCGACCAATCAGGTGCTCATGCCGGACGGCTGGCTCCGCACCGGCGATATGGCGCAGGAGGATGAGGACGGCTTTGTCTTCCTCGTAGACCGCAAGAAGGATGTTATCATCACCGGCGGCGAAAACCTTTATCCTGTGCAGATTGAGGACTTCATCCGCTCCAATCCGAAGGTCAAGGACGTTGCCGTCATCGGTCTGCCCGATAAGCGACTCGGCGAAATCGCTGCCGCAATCATTGCGATCAAAGAGGGCGAAACCTGCACTGAGGCTGAAATGAACAAATTCTGCGAGGCACTGCCGCGCTATAAGAGACCGCGCAAGGTCATCTTTGCCGATGTGCCGCGCAATCCGACCGGTAAGATCGAAAAGCCGAAGCTCCGCAAAATGTACGGTGCCGACAAGCTCGTTGCAGAGCAGAATCAGAGCTGAGACAGAAACAACAGTATCCCGTATTGTTGCTGCAATACGGGATATCTTTTGCTTGACAATCAGATCAGCGTATGATATAATATATATAAAGAGGTATAATTATTGAAAAATGCTGTGCGGGTTTCATAATTATACCGAATCGGGAGGCTGCCATATGTGGAACAAGCGCATTTGTTCTCTGCTGATCGCCGCAGTTTGTACTGGCACTGCGGTCTGGTCATTTCTTTCTGCGGCACAGACAGCGGATCGCTGCTCTGTGCGGAACACTGCCGTACTGGCGGAGGCTGCGGATCAGCAGCCGGTTCTCTGCATCGGGGATGTCACCACGGAGCCGGGCGAGACCGTTTCCGTGGATGTGAAGCTGCGGGATAATTCCGGCTTTGCGAATACCGGATTTACGGTCGATTACGGCAATACGGGTTTGAAGCCGGTGCTGACGCCGGATGATGAGCCGGTCTTTGAAAAGGGCGTACTTGCTGAGAATCTGCGCATGATAGCGGCAAATTATACGGAAACGCATACGATTGCCGTCGGGACAATCGGAACGGAGAATGTCAAAGCGGACGGTGTGCTGCTGACGCTGCAATTCACCGTTCCCGCGAATGCAAAGCGCGGCACGCAGTATCCGCTGAAGCTGAAGCTCGATAAATTCTGTGACAGCAGGATGAATCAGACCGCTTTTACTGCTGAAAGCGGATACATTGCTGTGGCACCGGAAACCACAACCACGACGACGACCACAACAACAACGACGACTACGACGACCACCACGACGACGACCACTACTACCACCACAACAACCACGACCACCACCACGACCGCCACTACCACAACAACTACGACAACCGCGACAACCACTGCCGCAACAACAACGGAGACACAGCCTGTGATCCGGATGGGCGATGCCAATTCCGACGGCAGCGTGGACCTCAAGGATGTGGTTGTGATGCGGCGGTATGCGGTCGGCGGCTGGGGGGAGGAGATTGACATGGTTGCTGCGGATGTCAGTCGTGACGGCACGGTCAATCTCAGAGATATTGTAATTCTGCGCAGATTTCTTGCAGGAAACTGGAATACACCGCTTTGACCCGATATACTATTTATAATAGCGAATTATAATAGCGAATCCGGCGCGGTGAACTGAACAGAAAAAAGCACCCGTCATTCGCATGACAGGTGCTTTGTTTCATTTTGCGGATTATGCAGCGGTGCTCTCCGATGCTTCCTCAGCGGAGGATTCTCCGTCAGCGGCAGATTCTGCATCCTCGCCGCCCTCAGCCGGTGCGGCATCGCCCGTACCGGTGACGGTGAAGTCAACCTCGACAGTGGTCCAGCTTGAAAAATCCTCGGTTTTCACAATCATGGAGGAGTATTCGCCGAATGTGCCGGTCACAGCGCCGTCGGCGGTATGTGCATCTTCGGGGAAGCTGCTGACATAGTGATTGTAAATATTGGCACGCATCTCCACGCCGTCGTCGGATGAGGTGAAGTTCTTGGCTGTCATTTCGATCGGTTTGCCGTCCACGCGGATTTCCTTGACCTCGATGCACATATCCGGAAAGAGCTTGGTGCCTTCCAGAACCTGAACGGCAGCAAATTCCAGACCGCCGCATTTGTAACCGTTCTCCGGATCGCCGGTGATATCGAACTGGGCGCCCTTCGTGCCGACATTGACGCTGACGGTGTAGTCGCCGTCGCCCTCGATATGTGCGATGCCTGCGTCGTAACCCAGGATATCCGGTGTTTCTTTGATGCCGCCCCAGTACTGGACATACCACTGACCGTCAACGATTGCAAGGATTGCGTCACCGGGCTGCGCGACGACATATTCCTCAAATTCGATGTCCTCTGCTGCGATGCTCTCAGCGGTTTCCGCAGCGGATTCGGATTCCGGTGCAGCCGTCGTGACGGGGGCAGCGGTGGTTTCCAGTGTGCTGGTTTCTGCGGTATTGCTGCCGCAGGCGGTACAGAGCATGAGCGCCGATGCTGATGCAGCAAGTGCTGCAAGCGGTTTTCTGTTCATTCTGAATTACCTCTTTCCTCATATTGCATTTTCTCTTTCCGGCGCAGATGCAGCAAAATCAACGCTGCAAGCCCGTCCGGCTGATATTATCATACACCATTTTACGGGAAATCGCAAGGGAGAAAAAGCCGAATGTTAACAAATTATCACTGTTGATTTTGAGCATTTTGCACAAATTAGAAATACCGAATCTGTTGAAAAGGATAGAATGTATAATTTTTGAAACGGATTCAGTCATTTTTTATCGAAACTATATTACCGAGTGGACTTGAAATGACGGATTTCGCACAAATCAGACAGAATTTTATACGGAAAGTTTTTTTTACTTAGGTATTTACAAATGAAAAAAGATGTGATATAATAAATAAAAAGTGTCCGCAGGGTGCATATACTATTTATATACACCGATAGAGATGTAAACTGCGGATGACGGAGGAGTTCCTATGAAAAACGGCATCCGGATGTCAGACATCGCAAAAGAGCTCGGCGTCAGCGTTGTGACCGTGTCTAATGCACTGAATGACCGCGGCGGTGTCAGCGAGGATATGCGCAGGAAAATCAAGGAGCGCGCTTCCGAGCTTGGGTACCGTCCCTCTGCGCCCCGCACACCGCGCAAGGCAGTGCCGGAAGTGCAGCAGCAGGGCGGCAGCATCGGAATTCTCACCAGCGAGCGCTTTGCGAATGTCCGCGGCACCTTCTACTGGTTCCTGACCGCCGGCGTCTCCAAGGAGCTGACACACTGCAATCTTTATTCCGTATATGAGAGCATTTCCGAATCGGATGAGCGCAGCGGCGTGCTCCCGCGGATCGCTGCCGAACGGCAGGTGCGCGGACTGATTATCGTCGGACAGCTCGCAACGGATTATCTGGAACGGCTTGCATCGCTGCATCTGCCGATGCTGTTCCTGGATTTCTATGACAAGCACAGCGAAATCGACGCTGTGATTTCTGATAATTTCTATGACAGCTATCTGATGACCGACCGGCTCGTGCAGCTCGGACACAAAAAGATCGGCTTTATCGGGTCCGTGACCGCGACGAGCAGCATCCATGACCGGTTCCTCGGCTATATCAAATGCCTCATGGAAAACGGGCTCGAATACCGCAAGGACTGGACGCTTGAGGACCGGCTCCCGAACGGATACAGTCTGACGGAATTTGCGTTCCCCGAGGAGATGCCGACCGCTTTCGTCTGCAACTGCGACGAAACTGCGTTCCGCGTCATCGGTGCTTTGCAGCGGCGTGAGATCCGTGTGCCGGAGGATATTTCCGTCACCGGCTACGATAATTACACGGTTTCCGATATGTGTGTGCCGGCGATCACGACTGTCGAGGTCGATCTCGCGGAAATGGCACATGCCGCAGTTTCACTGCTGCTCAAGCGAATCGAAAATCCACAGAAGCAGCCGTCGCGCTATGTGATACGCGGGAGCATTATCCTGAAACAGTCAATGGCGGCACCGCGGGAGGATTAGGCGAAACAACTAAATTTGAACCCGAAATTTTGGTTGAAACATAGTTGCATTTGTCTATCATCTGTGGTATAATATCCCTATGGATCTATGTGTGGCTATTGCTATGCCCATTTGCAGAAATACCTGCTGATCAGAGCCGGTTTCCGGCTGCTGGAAGCGGCAAGTCTGTTCTGGGTGCACGGGTTGCACACGGATAAACCTAAGGAGGCAGCGGCTTCGCTCGCCGCAGGGCTTCCGAAACAATCTACAGGCTTGCAGGAGGTGGTTTTATGCCAATGAGTTTTACTTATACTGCGAAGGATGCAGTCGGTAACGTGCGCAAGGGCGTTATGACGGCAGAAGACGAGCAGGAATTTTTGGCAAAAATCCGAGAAAAGGGAATGTATGTCACCGATTACAAGGAGCGCCAGTCCAGCACCAAGACGATCAAAAAGTTCAAGACAAAAGACTTAGCTTTTTGTACCCGTCAGATGGCCGCGATGCTGACATCCGGTCTGACTCTGGTCAAGGCACTTGACATTCTCTGCAAAGAGCAGGAGAGCGAAGCTGCTCGAAACGTTTGGCGTGATGTGTATGAGAACGTCCAGAAGGGCGAAGCCTTCTCGGATGCACTCGAAGTACACGGCAGCGTCTTTCCGACTCTGATGACTTCAATGGTCGGCGCCGGTGAGTCCTCCGGTCAGATGGATGTCATCATGCAGCGACTGAGTGACTACTATGCAAACCAGAACAAGATTGCGAACACGATCAAGAGTGCGATGGTTTACCCGATTATCCTGATGGTTCTGACGGTTGCTGTTGTCATCGGCGTTTTCGTATTTATCATGCCGGTCTTTACAGATTTGTATGATGATCCGAATGATATTCCGGGTCTGACAAAGGTTATGATAGCAATCGGTAATTTCCTGACGAAACACTGGCTGATCATGATCCTGCTGACAGCCGCACTGATCTTTACATTTATCTATTTGCTGAAGCTCCCGAATACGCGAATGAAATGGGACCGCTTCATTATCAAAGGACCGGGCTTCGGTAAGCTCGTTGTTAAAATTTACACTGCACGTTTTGCACAGACCATGGCTTCCCTGTATTCCTCCGGTCTGCCGATGGTTGAGTGTCTGAAGCGTTCCGCGGATACCCTGAACAACACCTACATCTCGATGAAGTTCCGCGATATCATCGACGAGGTCAAGAGCGGTGAAACGCTCAGCTCCTCGATTCAGAGAGCCGATATCTTCGACTCCATGTTCTGTTCGATCATCTTTGTCGGTGAGGAATCCGGTGCACTGGATGACATTCTGGCAAAGACTGCTGAATACTATGACGAAGAAGCTGACTCCGCTGTAAAGCGTCTGTGCTCGCTGCTCGAGCCGGTCATGCTCATCGTGCTCGGTATTGTCATCGGTCTTGTCTGTGCAGCGTTCTTCCCGGCTCTGTACGATTCGATCGGCAATCTGGGCGATCAATAATCCGGACGGTAATCATTTGTGCGGCGGCAGCCGCTGCCGCACAAAACCGAACATATCAAAGAATAAATTGAGAGGTGGATATTGTAAATGCTTTCCTTTGACATTACTGACCGCAATATCAGGATCATTAAGGGTACTGAAAATAACGGCAGAATCCGTATCAATTCCGCGGCAACGCTCAACCTTGAGGAAGAGGTTATCGTCAACGGTCACGTCCGTGACGTCCCGCGTCTTGCCACACTGATCAACCAGGTGCTCCGCACCAACAAGATGCCTGACAAAGAGGCAATCGTCAGCATTTCCTCCAACATGACGATCTTCAAGGAGCTGCATATTCAGAGAGCTGAGAAGCAGCAGGATTTCATGAAGATGGTTCGTGCGGAAATGTCTGCTGCACTCGGCATCGACGAATCCTATTCTGTTTCCTACATCGTTGTCGGTCCTTCGGATCAGACCGAGGGCGCAGACAAGGTTCTCGCAACCGCCTGCCCGTTTGAAGTCGTTGACTGCTACAAGCGCGTCTTCAATATGCTCCAGATCAGCCTCAAGAGCGTTATGATCGGATGCAACTGCATCACTAAGGTTCTGCTCGCAGATTCCAAGATCAAGGCGAAGATGCCGCTGCTCGCAGTGCAGATCGACAACAACTTCATTTCTCTGAACCTCTATGAGAAGGGTCAGCTTTCCTTCTCCCGTTTCGCTTCGATTTCTGCTGAGGACTACGATGATTCCGAAGACTACGTCTTTGAGGCAGTCAACGAGAACATCTTCCGTATGCTCCAGTTCCAGAAATCCAAGCCCGGCAGCGAGATGATCGAAAATGTTGTCTTCTACGGCGATACCCATGAGTATGTCCGACTCACCAATGAGCTCGAGAAAATGGGCATCCGTACCAGCATCATTAATGTTCCGCCGCAGATTCATGGCTATGAGAACCTTGAGTTCTCCTCCTACGCCAATGCAATCGGCGCAATGTTCAAGCGCAACAAGGATACGGAGCGCATCAATCTGCTGGAGACAGATACTGTCAACAACAACAAGATCCGTTCGGATTCCTCCTATTTTGCACTGCTCGGTATCTGCGCACTTGTTGCAGCAGGTCTCTGCGCAGGTGTTTGGGGATTCCTTGCAATTCAGAACAAGGTTGTCAAGCATGACATTGATGTTCTCAATGAGAAGATGAACAGCCAGCTGAGAAAGGATCTGGATGCACAGAATGCGATGCTGACCCAGCGTCAGACCGCTGTCAATACTTATGTTGCCGGTGTCCGTGATGCATACAATTCCTTTATCAGTACGCCGAAGCCGGTTTCTGATTTCTATGAGACGATCGACGCAACCATCAGCGGTGTCGTTCAGGATGTTCTGGGCGTGGAAGATGCTGAGGAAGTGAAGGATCACTACAAGTATAACAAGATGGATTTCGCAAACGGTGCTTTTGCGATTGAACTCGAAATGGACAGCGAGGAAGATTCTCCGATGCCTGTCGGTCCTGAAAAGGTCGTTGAGGCGCTTCGCGGTCTGGATATCGTTCAGTCTGTCAGCTACGGCGGTTACACCATCGAGAGCAGAAAGATTGAAGAGGATGACCAGCAGGAAGGCAAGGATATTCTTGACGATGACGGCAACGTGATCGGTAAGGAAGAGCCGAAGACCGAAGAGCGCATCATTAAGCTGCCGATGACGGTCAAAATGAACGGCGGCAAGATTGATCTCGATACGATCGGCGACGCAAAGGAGGCAAAGAAATGAAATTCGGATATCGTGACAGAATCGTACTGTTAATTGTAGTAATTGTTCTGATTCTTTCGATTGGTATTTTTGTATTCATCAGACCGAAGTGGGAAGAGCTCAATACAAATAAGCAGGTCAAAAAGAATCTCGAAGGCGAATGGTCCACAAAGCTGAATGAGTTTAAGCTCATTCCCAAGAAGCAGCAGATCATCAATGAGAAATATGAAGAGGGTACCAACCTCTCCAAGGAGTTCACCGATGAGATGAGCTCCGTAGAACTCGGCAAGTTCCTCCAGGATAACTTTATCAATATTGATAAGTTCCGTGAGGATGAGGTTGAACTGATTGAGACGGTTCAGCTCGGTGAAAAGGGTACCAGCTCCCTGAGCTACTACTACTACACCCCGAGCATCGTGACATATCCGCTCTATGAGTACGCGGATCTGGACGGTTCTCTTGCAAAGGCAGCTGAGGATAAGATGAAGGAAGCGAATCTGCTCGGTGCGCGCGCAGCACAGACAGTCGGTTCCAGCGGGTCCGTCATTCACCTGTCCATTAACCGTGAGGATACAATGGAACTGCTGAATGCAGTCAATCAGTATGCAGCTGATCACAAGGATACAATGATGATTGATTCTGTCATCCTGAAGGAGGCGGAATTCAATGAGGATCTTCTCGATGAGGATGAGAAGCCGAATAAGCAGGAAGCAAAGGAAGAAGAACCGGAGCTCGATGAAGACGGCAATCCGATTGAGAAGGCTCCCGCTCAGAACGATGAGGAAGAGAAAGACATTCCTGATGGCGTGAAGCCGGGCTACACCGACGTACAGATTTCCTACCGTGCGTACTATGTGCAGGCTCCGACCAAACCGGAAGTCGGTCCTCCGTATGATGAGACGATCTGGGACGGCAAGGAGTGGAGAGCGGTTACGGCTCCCGCTGAGTCCACTGCTGAGTAATCAGATCTAAATGGATATGCCTTCTTAGAGTGTTCTTTAAGAAGGCTATCCGCAGTTGAGAAAGGTGGTTACTAATGAAAAAAATCAGGAGGAAAGGAAAGGCAGAAGGATCCGTTCTGTTTACCGTCGTGGCTGTCATGATGGTTATGGTCGTGTTCCTGATGTCTACGCTGGTTCTTACAACATCAGCAAACCGCCGTTCGTATTACACATTCTATGAGAATCAGGCACAGTATGCTGCACAGGGCGTCCTTGACGCTATCTCCAACTCTGCCTATAACGACCCTAATTTCCATGCTTGGGTTACTACCCTTGCAAATCCGGGCGATAAGGGCACGATTGATGTTGGTGTGGACAGCAGGTCCAACATTCCGCTGACTAGAGGCTCTGCAATTACTGCTGAGATCGAGCGTATCAACCAGAATTATATCTGGGACGCTGATTCAGCAACGATTCTGCGCCGCGGCGGCTGGAAGATCACTGTGACTGCTTCCGTAGGTCAGGGCAGAAATGCTTCTGAGTATACGATGGCAAACTACATTTATGAGAATCCCGAGGTAGTTGTTCCGACAGGTGCCACGAACGATGCAAACTGGAGCGTTCTCGGTCAACTGGAGGTTACTCCGGGAAACAACAACAACAATAACAACGGCAAGAAGGTCTCCAACAAAGCAAAGGCAATGTTTATGGGTGCTACCGGTAACGGTTCTACCAACAACAACCTGCTTTGCCTCGGTCCGCAGACCTTCGGCAACAGAACGCTGCCTGCCGGAAGAACCAAGTATGCAAATCAGACCAAGGTGAACTTCACGAACAACCCGCAGACGGTCGGTGACGGTATCTTCATCGGCAACTTTGAAGCAAACTGTGCAGTTTCCTATATTGCGCAGAGAGCAGGCGAGGGCGTTCAGTTCTGGGGCGATTTCTATGCACAGAATATGTTTGAAGTCCGCTCTGATATTTCTGATGAAGGCGACAACAAGTATCCGACCGAATACAGATACATTCCGTATGTATACTGCGACGGTATGCTGAAGCTGAACAGCGATACCGGTCAGGAGATCGGTCGCGGCGGCAACGGAAAAGACCAGCCGGTCAATCTGTACCTGGGTTCCATTAACGGAATGCCGACGAATATGACGGGTGACATGTATCTCTTTGATCCCGCTGCAAATTCCGAGATCAAGCATTCCCGCGGCACACATCTTACCCACTTTATGAAAGATAATGTGCAGAAGACCAATGCTACCTACAAGGGCTATGCCGGCGGCGATATCATCTGCAATAACGCAAGTCTGAAGATGTCCGACAAGATGCCGGAAATCGGCGGCGATATCATCTTCACCAATCCGGACGGCAAGCTCACGATTGAACTGACGGAAAAGACTACGATCTACGGCGCAATCCTCTGCGCAGGTGATCTGGAGATCAAGACCAACGATAAGGAGCTCCTCGTTGCAGGCGGTATCTATGCTGATGCCAGCAGAACTAATATCATCATCGGCAACGGCAAAATCAATAACCAGAAGACAACTTCTCTTTCGACGATCTGTGATGCAACCACTGACGCTGCTGTTCCGAACTACGATGTTCCGGGCGTAACGGTCGGCGACGACGGTCAGGCTTACCAGAACAGATATCAGAACAGCTCGACTGAGGCGCATTTTGAGAGCCTCGGCGGCAGAGGTGCAACCGGTAAAGATTATGACGAGCTGGTCAGCAAGCTCCTGTCCGGTAACCTCGGCGCTCAGACCGGAAGCGAGTATTATACAACAAATGACTCCGGTTACGATTTCAGCATGTTCCCGTTCTGCAGCAGACAGGATGAGATTTTTGACCGCTACTACCGTTTTGATCTGGCTGCGGCAACTTCCGATGATGCAAGCACTAACATCGACAATGATAATCTCTGCAAGGAAAGCAAGGCTTGCGGTCATGAGTGGGGTGTTCAGCAGAAGAACTATGCTGTAATTGAAAACGGCGTTTACAAGGCATCCTCTCTGTGGGTTCCTTACACCTGTCCGAAGGGTGTTTCTGCAAAGGAGAATGATCAGACAAACGTAAGAAACGGCAACTCCAACAGCTTTATTCCGCTGCTTGAGACATTCGGCGAGGCACCGCTGACGAGCGACCAGTATATCAATACCGCAGATGCATTTATCGAATACGGCGGAATCGCTTCTAAACAGAAGGCGCTGAGTTCTCTGCAGCAGAAGAAGGTTACGATTCATTCGCATACTGCGGACGGCACCTCGAAATCATATGATCTTGGTACTGTTCCGGTTGTGGCTGATAGCTGCATTCTGGATGTCACTGCGAACAACCAGAAGACAACGCTCTTTGTTGATCCGACACAGGGATATAATTCCGATAAGCCGCTGTGCATTCTTCTGAAGGGTTCCTTCCAGAATGATTATCTGACAATCGTTGTGAACAACAACAGCTCGTACGCAGCAGAAGGCGGCGGTACCGATTATACCAAGCCGCATTGCTATGCAGAGCTTTCTGCGAACTCGACTACGCCGAGATTTGCAGGTAAGTCCGATGTTCTGATCTTCTTCGATAAGACACTGTACTGCAATAAGAACTTTGTTCTGACGACGACCGGTGCTTACCAGATGATGACGCAGGATTTCAACTATGATATCATCAGTAATCCGATTTATCCGGGCGTGCTCAACGCGGATGATACATGGAGCGTCAATACTGCATGGAAGAATCTCTATAATTCTACGAATAATAAAGATGCTTTTAAGTTTGAGCTGGTTCCGAACGTCGTTATCTACGGCGAGAAGAATTTCGATTATAACGGTCGGTTCCAGAACGGTTTCTGTGCAAACGCTGAGATTATCGCACCGGATTCCGATTTCGGTTCCGCAATCAGCGAAAAGAATGTCAATACGGTTGCTTACCGTGAATTTACGGATTCGACTCCGTACAATCCTTACGGCAATGACAACAACAAGCCGAATTCTCAGGGCATCATGACCATGGGCTCTATGATGATCAGAGATTTCAAGGGCTACACCAACCTGCCGCTTTGCGTATTCCTCGGCGACCTGAACAGACCGGGTACGACCTCGAATTCGGAACCGACTGTTACTTACAGTAACCAGAATCACAGTTCTTCCGGTAACGCAACAGCAGGCAACTCGAAGGATTACTTCAATAATGATCACCAGGGTCTGCGCTAAAGAAAGGAGGACACTATGAATCGTAAGCGAAAGCTGAAAGGCATGACACTGATCGAAGTTGTCATCTCAATCGCTGTCTACGCAGTCATCGGTCTCCTTCTGACAACAATTATGTCACTGGTTAATTCGACGATGAAGGCAACCAACCAGCTGAACAGAAGACTGAGTTATGAGGCGAAATTTGCTGATAACATGCTTCTGAGTGACGGTGCAAGTCCGTTTGCAGCACAGAATGTCGATATTACTTTAACGAATTCGACCCATTCCTTCAATATCACAGCACACGGTTCGGAGTATACAACGGATGTTGATCAGATGACCAGAGATAATGATCCGGATAAGCTGATTATCAATAAGGATACGAACTACCGCTTCATGGTGTTTACCAAGACACCGGAAGGTGCGCGAATTCCGAATGAGTTCTTCTATCTTGATCTCATCCTTGGAAGCGGTGTGGATTCATCGAATCCGATTACCAAGATCATTGTAGATGCAACAGATGCTCCGCGCGGAGACGGCATCTACGCTGCGAATGAAGAAACCGGTGCACTCTATACAACCCAGGTTCTGACAGAACAATCCCAGCATACCGCTCCGACAAGTGACGGCACAGCAGTGAACTATGTCGGATTGGAGTCTGTCGTCAGCGGAAACCGTCTGCTGCGTCTTGCAATTCCTGCAACACAGGGCGGTGCAGCGCTGGTCAATTCGACAAATGCGTCTCTGGGTGTCAGAGGATCCATCATTGTCAAGATCTTCCGCACTGTCAGGGATAAAGGCGGTACCCCATATAACTGGTATAAAGATGAGGATGCTACGCTGATCAGCAAAGCGTACGAAACGCTGAATTCTGCCGTTCCGGCTGAAAAGGCTGTCCTTGATACGCTGGATAGCAAAAAATTCCCGTCTGAGGCTTACCTCAAGCTTGATTTCGTTCTTTCAGCTCCGAATCCGAATACCGGTGAAATGTCTTACTATGACGGCGTCGAGTATACATGGAATCCGACGGCTGATCCGAGCGGTGCAGACTATCTCCAGGTCGGCGTTTCGACCGGTCACCGTTAATACTGAACCCATCGTTTCGCTGTGCGCTGAAATATGCGCACGGCGGAACGGGATTGATGAAAGGAGTGAATACCATAATGAAAAAGCTGAAAGGCTTTACGCTGCTTGAGCTTGTGATTGTTATGGCGATATTCTCAATTATCATGTACAGTGCGGTTCAGTTGCTTCAGCCGGTTTCAAAGTTCTTCGTCAGAAGTTCAAACTTTGAAAATACGACCGCATGTATGGATAATATGCGCCGCTGTATCGAAGGTAATTTGAAATATGCGGACCGCGTTCGTGCATATAACGGATTTAAGCCGTATGATTATTCTGCGGATTTTCAGTCTGTTACTGTGACGAATGATCTGATTGATAAGGTCAAGAGCTTCTACAGGGAGTTCTTTGAGGATCGCAGATTCATTGATACCGGCGGTACGATCAATGTTCTGGTTTTTGACAACACTGAGATCGTTCCGGATGCTGATCTTGCATCGCTTCATAATCTGAGCGACTACACGAGCAAGCAGGTGAATCAGGGCAAGCTGGTTCTGATTCAGTTCCCGTTCGATAATTACGGCGGTACCGGCGTTGCAACAGATGCCGATTCGCTGGCTGCAAATATGCAGACACCGGTCATGTGGTGTGTCAATCAGAAGCTCTACGGCAATTTCGACTACAGATTCTCGCTGGATGCTGTTTCTGATACGATTGTCAGCGCGAATACCGATCCGCTTGTCACTACGGCTGCCGGTGAAACAACCACGGCACCGCTGGTCATCACGGAAACCGATACAAACGGCAGCGTGATTGGCTCGAGACTGTTTGCAGATACCTCTAATTCGTTCTTTAATCCGCGTGACTTCAACATTCAGATTGCCTGCCGCGAAATTCGCAGATCCGGTATGGGTCTCGAAAGACAGACTCCTACTACTGCCAATGTCGCTTCCTTCTCGATGAAGAATGTTATGAATGCTTCTGACGGTTACAGAACAGCAGCGCTGGATTATGTGACTGTTCTCGGCAACAGCGGCGACGATGAGCGCGGTGAGCATGATTACAGAGCAGACCGTGCTGTTCCGCGTTATAAGAACTTTGAGGACGGCACCGGCTTTGACGGCTTCTATTTCATTTTCACACTGCCAGAAGAGATTCACGATGTTGCTGATCGTGCTGATTACAATGACGGCATGCTGCTTTCTCAGAGAAATCTTCTGAGCGCAACAAGCTGATCTGAATCAAAAACTATATGTATAGCAAAGGCAGCCGGTGTTGCCGCCGGCTGCCCCTATACTGCAAATTTTCAGTGCATCAGCAATGCACTGTAATATTGAACATGCTCCTGCTGCGGAAGCATCTTGATGTACCAGTCGGTGATCTCTTCGCCGAACATTGCGCCGAGCAGCAAGCCCATGCAGAGGTAAGGTCCGAATGCGAATTTGGATTTACCCGTCACCTTTTTGATGATAAGACCGAAGATTGCAGCAAGAATAATGCCGATGAACGCGGAAGGAATCATGGCTTTCCAGCCGAGCAGCACGCCCGCGCATGCCATGAGGATCGTATCACCGAGTTCAATGCCGCGCACCTTTTCACCGGTTTTCTTCTTGATGTAAGCACCGCTGATTTCACCGATCAGCAGGAACGGAACACTGATAATAAAGATTCCGATGATGCGCTCCTTGAGCGGCAGATATGTAACGAAATAAGAGGGGATCGCAAGTGCTGCGACCATCAGCAGCATCGGGATGTACATATCCATTGTGTCCCAGTCAATGAATGCGATGCAGATTAGCAGCGATGTGAAGATCATCATCAGCAGACAGTTGACATTCACGCCGAAGATCAGAAGATCTGCGACATACAGAATGCCGTTGAGCGCTTCGACAATCGGATACCGGACCGAAATCTTTTCGCCGCAGCTGTGACATTTGCCTTTCAGGAAGATCCAGCTGAATACCGGTATCAGGTCAATGATGCGGATTTTTGCGCCGCAGGTCATGCAGTGCGAGGAGCGCTTGATCAGCGATTCGCCGCGCGGCACCCGAATGATGACAACATTCAGGAAGCTGCCGATGCAGATGCCGTAGATAAAGACAACGGGAATTGCCATGAGCAGAAACTGAAGCAGGTCGTCTTCAAATGACTGCCATTCCCGCCATCCGGTTTGTGCTGCCAGAGCAGCAAGCATGTTTTTTTGGTACATAACGGTACCTCCTTTATGGTTTGTACTGTTATTCTATTCTACCACAGATTGGCATATTTTTCAAGAGTTTTTTGGAGGTTGGATTATGAGAAACATCCGAATCGGTGACTACCTCGTCGAGGAAGGTCACATCACCCCTGAGCAGCTGCAGCAGGTACTGCAGAGACAGCGCGAATCGACGGACTCGAAGAAATTTGGTGAAGTCATTGTCGAGATGGGATTTATGTCCGACATCAAATTTGCGCAGGCTTTGTCAGTCAAGCTGCAAACACCGTTTGTTGACCTGAACAACGTCGAGGTTGACGGTGAGATCGCACGTATGGTCCCGCAGGATCTCGCAGAGCGCAACTGCGTTCTGGCGATCAACAAGACCGGACGCCGTTTGACCGTTGCGACGGATGATCCTGTAAACTTCAATATTCTTGAAGATATCAAGGTCAAGACCGGTTATGACTGCATTCCGGTTCTTGCGACCCGTGCAGCGATCAAGAAGGCAATCGGTAAGGCTTACCAGATGACCGACCTCGGTGATCTCGGTATTGACTCGTCTCAGGGCGAGATGATGGATGATGAAGAATCCAGAGACCGTGTTGAGAGCGCCCCGATCGTTAAGCTCGCAACACAGATCGTCGAAAATGCTTTCCGTATGGAAGCAACGGATATTCACCTCGAGCCGTTTGAGAAGTATACGCAGATTCGTGTTCGTGTCAACGGCGACCTCGTAACACTGATGAATGTTTCTTCCAACGTCCAGAACCAGCTCTCTACCCGTCTGAAGCTGATCTCCGGCATGAACATCGCTGAAAAGCGTATTCCGCAGGACGGTCGTTTCACCCAGACGGTTGACGGTATTCCGCTTGACCTCCGTGTTTCCTCGCTTCCGATGGTTCACGGCGAAAAAATCGTTCTCCGAATTCTCTCCACCGGCGCGATCAAGACCCGTGGTCTGCACGAACTCGGTATGTCCGATTATAACTTCCGCCTGTTCGAGAGCATGATCAAGTGCCCGCACGGCGTTATCCTCGTTACAGGTCCGACCGGTTCCGGTAAGTCCACCACGCTGTACGCAGCACTCGGTGCAATCGCAAGACCGGAAGTCAACGTTGTTACGGTTGAGGACCCGGTTGAAAAGCAGATCGAAGGCATCAACCAGTGCCAGATCAACGTAAAGTCCGGTATGACCTTCCCGGCGGCGCTTCGTTCGATTCTCCGTCAGGACCCGGATATCATCATGATCGGTGAGATGCGTGACGGCGAGACCGCTGAAATCGGTATCCGCGCCGCTATCACAGGTCACCTGGTTCTTTCTACGCTCCATACCAATGACGCAGCTTCCACCATCGTCCGTCTGGTCGATATGGGCATTCCGTCCTACATGGTCGCATCTTCGCTGATCGGTGTTGTGGCACAGCGTCTGGTTAAGGTTCTCTGCCCGAAGTGCAGAAAGCAGAGAATGTCCACGCCGGAAGAGAACGAGCTCATGCACCTCGATCATTCCGTGCCGATCTACGATGCTGTCGGCTGCAATGAGTGCGGCGGCGGCTATCGCGGACGTACTGCAATTCACGAGATCATCCACTGCTCCGGCGATATCTCCACGATGATCGCAAACGGCGCAAGCTCGGATGAGCTCGAGAGAACTGCCCGTGCAAACGGCACAAAGCTCCTGCGTGATAACGTCGCTGACCTCGTTCAGCAGGGCGTCACCACAATGGATGAGCTGATTCGTGTTACATACACGGTTTAATGACAAAGAGAACGAAACGGAGGAATTACCATGCCCATTATTTCTGTGAATAAGATTCTGGACGATGTCCGTGCGCTCGGCTGTTCCGACTTGCATTTTACGGTCGGCATCAACCCGGTTGTCCGTCTGCACGGTCAGCTCCGCAAAATGAGCAGCTATCCTGAAATGACTGACGAAATGATCGCTGAGATCGTTGAGCAGATGACCAACGAGCAGCAGCGTAAAAAGGTTACCCAGCGCATCGACGTTGACTTCTCTTATGTCACGCGCGCCGGCTACCGTCACCGCTGCAACATCTTCTATCAGCGTGATCACCTCGCAGTCGCAATCCGTCTGCTCCGCAACGACATCCCGACGCTGGACGATCTGTTCATGCCGCCGATCATGTCCGAATTTGCAATGCGCCCCCGTGGTCTGGTGCTCATCACCGGTCCGACCGGTTCCGGTAAGTCCACTACGCTTGCAGGTATGATCGACTATGTCAACTGCAACAAGTCCGCTCACGTTATCACAATCGAAGACCCGATCGAGTATGTCCATGAGCATAAGCGCTGCATGGTCAACCAGCGTGAAGTCGGCGCCGATGTGCCGAGCTTCGCAATGGCGCTGAGAGCAGCTCTTCGTGAAGACCCGGACGTTATCCTCGTCGGTGAGATGCGTGACTTCGAGACCATTCAGGCTGCAATCACCGCGGCTGAAACCGGTCACCTTGTTTTCTCCACGCTTCATACCACATCTGCGCCGGATACGATCAACCGTATCATCGACGTTTATCCGGAGCACCAGCAGAACCAGATTCGCGCACAGCTCGCAAATGTTCTCGTCGGCGTTATCTCGCAGACGCTGCTTCCGCTCAAGAACGGCACAGGCCGTATCGCAGCAATGGAAATCCTGAACGTCACCGACGCTGTCTCCGCGATGATCCGTGAGGGCAAGATTCACCTGATCCTCAGCTCGATCCAGGCAGGTAAGGCACACGGCATGATGTCCCTCGACCAGGAGCTCGCGCGTCTGGTCAAGAACAACACGGTCAACGAAATCGACGCACTCGAAAAGTGCCAGGACAAGACCGAGTTCTACCGTTACCTCACTGCAATGGGCGGTCAGTCCGTCATTACCCGCGAGGGTGTTATCGGCTAATTGAAATTGTGAACAGGCAGAGTGCAAAAATTGCGCTTTGCCTGTTACTTTTTCTAATTGTTGCGGCGTCTTCTGTGCGAAAGTTACGCAAATGTTACGATTCTTGTGCAATGTGCTGAAAACGATACTGGTTTTATGGCGAAAAAATCGGGTTTCGTAAAAGTTTGTTCATAATTCAGAAATATTGCGGAAAAGACTTGACATTTTCGTTTGGATGTGCTATACTAAGACCATAGAGAACGACAGACGATGTCAGACGTCGCATCGGGCTGTTACTCTGGAATCGCAATCGAAACGATTGCAACATGTTTACAATCTTGAGGAGGTTATTTATCATGAAAAAGAAAGGTTTTACCCTGATTGAGCTGATCGTTGTTATCGCGATCATCGGCGTTCTGGCAGCTATCCTCGTTCCGGCAATGCTCGGTTACGTGAGAAAGTCCAAGATCACCACCGCTAACACCACTGCGAAGTCTATCTACAACGCATTCAACACTGCGCTGGTTGACCTCGATACCACTGATAACATGCCGACTACTCTGGCTGACATCACTGCTGGTGATGGTGTAAACTACGCTAGCGATGGTAATGTTCTGCATGCAGCTGTTTACGGCTATTTCAATGATATCACTAAGTGCCACGAGTTTGCTGTTGATTTCAGCTCTGAGGGTGCATGCGTTGCAGTCGGCGTTCGGAACGGTAAGTATCCGGGTGCATATCCGAATGCATGGTCTGTTGAGCGTTATAAGACCACTCAGCCGGCTTCTGCACAGGCTGCAATGTCTTAAGGTTATCTGATTGATCAACTGACGTCTCAATCAGTTTCTAACTGAATGATCCGAATGCCCCCTGAATTGGGGGCATTCGCTCTATCAGGACATATATGACAAATAAAATTGACATTTAAGAAAACCTTTTATTAAATGGGTGCTCTTTCGTTAGAGAGGTATTTGGAATGAAAAGACATGGATTTACACTGATCGAACTGATCGTGGTCATCGCTATCATCGGCGTTCTGGCTGCGATCCTTGTGCCGGCAATGCTCGGCTATGTGCGCCGCTCGAAGATCACGACGGCGAATAATGCTGCGAAATCTGTTTACAATGCACTGAATATTGCAATGGTCGAAATGGAAACGTATGACCTTCCGCCGCAGCAGCTCGAAAACAGAGATATCGACACCACCGGTGCAGATGTGTTTGCGCAGAAGGACTATCCGATGCCGGGCGGTCCGACAAATGATTACAATACGCTGCTCAACATTCTGTATGCGAAGGTTTGCAACTATTTCTACGATGTCGGCAAGATTGATACAATCTCGTTCCGTCTGCGTGAGTCCGGCTGTATCGGTACGGGCGTCATCAACGGCAGATACCCCGGTACCTATCCGCTCGCAATTACGGTTGATGATTACAGACAGCGCAGAGGTACGTGGACTTCGCAGAATGCCCTTGCATTTGCGCTGAAAGACCCGGCGGATGATACGATTCCGGATGCTCCGCCTGCTATGGGCGAAGAGGGCGGCGGCAGCGGAGACTGATCCCTGCTGAACCGAAACAGGATGCGTGCAATCCTGTTACTGCAATGAATTTGAAAACAAACAGCCGCGAAGCCTTTGACGGTTTCGCGGCTGTGCTTTTGGTGTGCTGAAAAGCCGCTGAATCCGGCAATCTGCTTGGATTCAGCGGCTTTCTCTTTTGTAGGATTCTGATTACGGCGCGAGCTCCGCGTCGGTGATGAGCTTTGCGATGTATCTGAGAATTTTCAGTGTGCAGTCGGAGGTGAGTGATGCGCCGCCTGCAACATTCGCATTCAGTTTGCCGTTTTCCGTGATCTGCGCGCCAGCGTCCTCAGCCACAAAGCGGCTGACAAGAACAGCATCGGAAACATCCACCTTGCCGTCCTCATTCGCATCGCCCCACTTGATTTGTCCGGTTTTGGACGTTGTTGTCTCGGACTGCGTGGAGGGTGACGTTGTCGTGGTCGGCTTTGTTTCGCTTGTTGTCGTGGTTGTAGTCGTTACAGAAGACGAAGAAGTGGTTGTTGTGGTCGTCTCCTTTGTGGTATCGGAGCTTGGCTTGGTCGGCTGTGTTTCCGGCTGGTTGATATCAATCTTATTGCCCTTGCTGCCCTTTGAACCGCCGTCGAGATTGCTGCTCTCGCCGGATGCGTAATATTCCGACAGCGAGACGCCGTTTTTGCCGAGTGCGACCTGATGATCGAGTCCGATGTACTTGCCGGATGCGGTCTGCCAGAGCGCTTCTTCAAAGAGCTCATATTTCGGCTCATTCCATTTGATCGTCGTACCGGAGCCAGCCTGGAAGCCCAGACCGTCCCAGAGTCCGCCGGTATCGCCGGAATTGGTGTTCAGGCACCAGAAGGTGTGGTTGATGTGATGCTTGATCATGTAATCGCGCAGCAGCTTCATCCATTTGAGATTGTCGCCTTCCATATGACCGCCCCATTCGCCGATCAGCTCCGGTGCGATGTCCTCGGCATTGATGTATGCCCATGTATCGTACCAGTAGTCATCGAGCAGGGTCTGTTCGGTGAAGTCCTTGTCGAACCATGTCTGCGCATAAACGGACGGACCGTAGTCATGCGGCGAATAGACAATCTGGCTTGTGCCGTGCTTCGGCTTGATCGGGTATTCGCGTGCGCCGCGGAAATTGCCGCCCCACCATGCGCCGATATACGGGGAATTGTCACGTCTGTCGGCGATGCCCCAGTAATCGCCTTCCTGTGCGCCGCTGAGCGACTGCTCAACGCCTTCAATCAGGATCAGTGCGTTCGGGTTGACATCGAGGATTGCGTCTGCACATTTCGTCGCAGCGTATGCCCAGTTGTTCTCATCCGTGGAGCCGTCCCACTTGGCAGCTGCCTCGCCCTCCTGACCTTTGCCGTGCGGCTCATTTTTCAGGTCATAGGCGAGCAGGGTGTCGTCATTCTTGTACTTGTCCGCGAGCCAGACGAGCGTATCAATCCAGACATCGGTCGTGACGCCTGCCTTGCCGTACCAGAGGTTGTAGTTGTGACCGGAATTGTCGGTATGCGGGCTGTGGATATCAATAAATGCCTTGATACCGTACTTTTTGAGCTTGCCCATGATGATGTCGAAGATTTCCATGCTGTTTTTCAGCGTTTTACCGTCTGCTTCACAGAAATCCGGATTGATTGTGAACGCCGGATCGGCATTCGCAGAGACGCTGCTGACCGGATTCGGCTTGCCTGCCTTCCATGAGACCAGCAGCTCCGTTGCGATCGGGAAGCGGATGATATTGATGCCGCGGTCGGCGACTTCTTTCAGAACGTCGTCGATGTCGGCACTCCAGAGATAGTGGACGCAGTTTTCCGAGCAGTTGAAGCCGAACCAGTTTGCACCGGTCAGCCAGACCTCGTTGCCGTCCTTGTCGAAGATGCGGCTGCCTTCACAGTGAAGCCAGTCATCGTTCATGTCGTCTGCTGCATAGACGGCGGACGGCGCTTTCAGGCTGCTGCCCGTAAAGCCGACCGTGCCTGTCGCGGCGACGAGTGCTGCCAGACAAAGTGACAGCAGATTTTTGTTTCTCATTGGAAATTACCCCTCTCAAATTTTTTTCACCGTTTCCGGTGTATCAACAGCAGGCGCGGATACCCGTTTCCGTGCCGATGCTGTTCGGAACAAAAATAAATAATATAATAGTATACACTTCTGTCCGCAAGCCCACCCTCAGCGCAATGGGGGTGGGCTTAGTACGGTTTCATTTGTTTTGTGATATTGTGCGATTCGTGATCTCAGTGCCGACTGAGGCGCCCTCAACCTGCATCTCGATTGTTGAGCTGGTGCCAAAAGTTTCTTCCGGACTGACTGATTCGCAGCGGATGCTGCCGGTATCTGCATTCCAGTAGAAGGATGCTTTTTCATAGCGCGTAATTTCGCCGGTTTGCGGATTTGCGCTTTCCAGCTGAAATTCGAGGTTTGCATAGCAGTTCGCCGGAAATTCGTTGCTGTCCAGCCGGTTTAGTATATTGGCGTCTGCCGGTACAGCAGGGTTCAGCGCTTTGAAAGCCATGCTGATCAGTTCCACATCTTCTTTCTTATCCCATGAATAGGATTTGCCGTTTTTGTCCTTCACATCTGTGAAGATCAGGATGTCCAGCGTCTGCTTATTTTGCAGATGATCCTGATTTTTCGGAACATTGACAGTCAGCAGCCGGTCGCCGGAATACAGCTTGGTTTCGAGCGCTTCATCCTTGAACAGCTTGCCGTCAGCTTCGGGAACATTCCGTGACGAGATGACCTGTCTGGAATATGTTTTGCCTGAATTTTCGCCGATTGCGTATGCCTCTCCATTGACTATGATTTTGGAAACCGGTACCGAAATCGGTTCGGTCATTTTGTCTTTGTCATCTCGCTCAAGGAAGAGGCTGACCTCAAAAAAATCTTTCGGCGCGGACTGCGAATTCTGCGGCGGTGCAAGCTCCTCCGCGGTAATCAGCTTTGCGATATATCTGAGGATTTTCAGTGTGCAGTCTGCGTTCACTGCTGTGCCGCCTGCGACATTTGCATTCAGCTTGCCCTGTGCATTGAGGTTTGCCGCTGCATCCTCGGCGACAAAGCGCGCGACGAGCACTGCATCGGAAACATCGACTGTGCCGTCCTCATTCGCATCGCCCCACACGGTCTTGTCATTCTTCTGTTCCGAAGATAGGGATTTGGATGTGGACTCCGTCGTCTGTGAAGAAGAGACAGTCGTCTGGGAGGTTGTGACTGTTGTCTGCGAGGACGAAGCGGTGGTTGATGTGGTTTCGGATGTTGTTGCAGAGGTTGTGGTTGTTGTCGTCTGCGTCGTATCCGAAGCAGTCGGCTTGGTCTGCGTTGCATCAACCGTCTTGCCGTCAGATGTACTGCCGCCGTCAAGATTCGAGCCCTCGGATTTGGACGGACCGGAATAAAACTCGTTCAGCGACATGCCGTTTTTGCCGAGTGCGGTCTGATGATCGAGACCGATATACTTGCCGGACTTGGTCTGCCAGAGCGATTCCTCGAAGAGACCGTACTTTGCCGCATCCCATTCTGCGAACTGCGTATCGAGCAGACCGCCGGTATCGCCGGAGTTCGGGTTCAGGCACCAGAAGGTGTGGTTGATGTGGTGCTTGATCATGTAATCGCGCAGCAGCTCCATCCATTTCTGGTTCGGACCTTTATCCATATGACCGCCCCACTCGCCGATCAGCAGGGGAGCGATGTTTTCTTCGTTGATATATGCCCATGTGTCGCGCCAGTAATCATCCAGCAGGGTTTCCGTAGAGAAATCCTTATCAAACCATGACTGCGCATATACGGACGGACCGTAGTCATGCGGCGAATACACGATCTGACCGGAATCCGGCAGAACAGGCAGATTTTTGACGCCGCGGAGATTGCCGCCCCACCATGCGCCGTACCACTGCTCTTCACCCGGCTGCGGCTGGAATTTATCAGGCATATCCCATGTGACGCCCTTTTCGAGTATCGGGGACTGTTCAATGCCTTCGACCAGAATCAGCGCATGCGGATTGACCTTGAGAATCGACTTTGCGCATTCCTCGGCGGAATATTTCCAGTTGTTCTTGTCGGTCGAATCATCCCATTTTGCCATTGCGGCAGGGCATTTGTTTCCGTCATAAAGACGTTTGCCGTGCGGCTCATTTTTCAGGTCATAGGCAAGGATCGTATCATCGTTTGCGTATTTTTTTGCAAGCCAGGTGATCGAATCCTTCCAGTCATCCCATGTGATCTGCTTCTTGGAGAAGTGACCGGTTGCCATGCCGTCGCAGTCATCGGCTGTCTCCTCGTAATACCAGAGCGAATAGTTATGACCGGAATTGTGAGATGCAGGGCTGTGAACGTCGATCAGCGCCTTGATACCGTATTTCTTGCATTTCTGCATGATGATATCAAAGATCTGCATGCTGTCCTTCATGGTTTTGCCGTCCTCCAGCACGAAATCGCGGTTGATATCGCCGTATTTTCCTGCCGGTGTGACGGTGCCGTCCTCGCCGATTTCATCCTTCGGCGGATTGTAGCTCGCCTGAACGGATGAGACCGGAAGCGGCTCGCCGTCCATCCATGAGAGCAGAAGCTCTGTGGAGATCGGGAAGCGGATGATATTGATGCCGTGATCTGCGATGCTTGAAAGCATATCATCGACATCTCTTGCGTAAAGACCGTGCGGCACGTTTTCGGTACAGTTCATGCCGAACCAGTTTGCACCGGTCAGCCAGACCTCATTGCCGTTCATGTCATAGAGACGGCTTCCGACGGCATGGAGCCAGTCATCATTGCCGTCATCCACGGCGGATGCACGGAGGCTGTTCAGCGGCAGACTGCTCTGCGGAAAGCCCGCGGTTGCAGTCACCGCCATGAGTGCTGCCAGCGATGCCGACAGCAGTGCTTTGTGCTTCATTGGTGATTCCCCCTCGAAAATGGTTGTCCGCGCGGTACAGCACGGATATGCAGACGGCTGATTTGTGCTGCGGCACCCTCATACCGCAGGCACAGCCGTGTGAACCGGAATCAGAAAATACCGAAGCGCTTTTTCTCGTAGAAGGGCTTGCCCTCTGCGACGAGATCCTTTGCACGGATCGAGCTTGCTGCGACGCAGTCAAACGGCAGATCGGAATAATCTGCGCACTCGGTCGTGACGGTATTGCCGATTGCTTCGAGATCGGCGCTTTCATCGGCTTCGAGTGCAACGAGCAGATAACGCTCGCCGTCCTCGGAATCCGCCTTGATGTAAGCCTTCTTGATCTGCTTCTGCTTCTTGAGCACGCCCTTGAGCGCTGCGAGCAGATCATCCGTGACGGGATCTTTTTCAGGCGCTGCATCGGAAGCCTCGGCGGCAGCTTTGTCGGCATCGAGCTGTGCCATTGCTGCGCGGATCATATCCTGCTGCTGCTCACGGCTGTTTTCGGCAGCACCGAGCGCATTGGTCGGCTGCGGCATCGGAGCAGGCTCCGGCTGTCCCTCTGCCGGCTGACGCGGCGCGGAGAGAACCGGCTGATTGCCGTGCTCGCCGATTGCGATAATCTGCTGACGAATCAGGCAGAGCGCGGAACCGAACGGATTGATGACAACGCCGTTGATTGCCTCATTGCCCTTGATGAACTGATAGAGATCATTGAAGGACATGACGGCGACCTGAAAACGCTCGCCGGGCTTGCGGTTCTTTTTCAGCTCTACCTCATCGGTGAATGCCGGCATGAACTTTTCGCCCTTCGGATTTGTCATGATCTGGAACGCAACGCGCGCCTGCACGGGCTCGCCCTCCTTCGGGGGCTCGGCAGGCTGCTCGACCTGTGCCGGCAGGAGATACTTTGCATCAATCGCTGCCTGCAAAAAGGCTCTTTCATGTTCTTTGAATACGTCTTCGTTCTCACGGTTTGCAAGGTCCAGCTTAAAGGTTGCCATTGCATCCACAAGAACGGGATTGGTAATCGGCTGCATAGGTTCTGGCATTGAGAATCCTCCTCAATCTATAATTTCGCCATTATAATGGCGTATATTTTTATTCTAACATATTTCTCGGAAAAAAGCAAGCGATTTTGCAGATATCTGCAAAAAAAGCGGACGAATCGGGTGATCCGTCCGCAGGGTTTCAAGTCTCCGCCTTGCCGTCGCCTGTGCAATAAAACCCGCTTTGAGCAGGTGGGTATCTGCCTGCGCACCTCGTGCTCCCTGGCAACCGCCGAAGCGGGAGGTCTGCAATCTTTACGCAGAGCGCGATTCCCTGAATATAAGTGTTGGATTATATCAAAACAGGCTTGCTCGCACAAGGCAGAATGCTTTGTGTTACTATCAGTATATCAGATAGGCAGAGAAAAATCAAGTGGCAAAGTTCACAAATATTTTCCAAAAATGTTGTGAACCTTATTCAGTTTCTTCCGCTTCGTCCTCATCTTCATTGAGTCTGTCGAGAAATGCCTCTGCAATACGGTCATATTCCTCATCGCTCTCGATCGGCTCCAGAACCTCATTGCCGTCCGCATCGGTCTTTGCGTTGAGCACAACGAGCTCAACCTCGCCCTCGAGCAGCTCTGCCGGATCCTCGATATGCGGAATCAGGGCAAAATAAACCTGACCGTTTTCTTCGAGAATATCAACCAGCTCAAACAGCTTCTCATTGCCTTCCTCATCCACGAGCGTATAGAGATCGGCGCCGTCCATCATTGCATCCTGTTCCATTGGTGTATTTTGATCTTGCATATTTCGCTCCGTTCCGCCGGAATGCATCCGGTCTGAGATTTACGGACAACAGCCCGCATACTAATATTGTAACCGATTTTCGGCAAATTGTCAAGTCCCGAATTTATGCAGTAAATTTCACGAAAATTTCACAGAAAGTTCTCGAAAACTATTGACAAATGACGATAAATGTGCTATAATAAGACCATAAGAAAGGCAAAGGAAATCTCCGGACGGAGGCAAAACCAAAGGTACCGCAAAGGTTCGGTACACTGCTTCCGCTGCTTTTATCATTCGAGTTTGCAGTTCTTATATGAATCCTGCGGCGTTTCCGTTCTGTACAGTGCAGAAATCGTGAACGGCTGACAGCGTTGTCAGCATAGGATCCTGCCGCAAATTCTGATTCGGAAAGGATGCGTGAGACCAATGGACGCAATGGAAATTGTCCCATTCATTGGCGAAGGCTCGCGCGCAGTGGATTCTGTGTAACATAATTTGTATCCTTGCTTCCGGCTGACCGTGCAGCATCAAGCACGAAGTGCACCGGATATGCGGATACAGTTCCGATATGGAAGACGGCACAGAATTCAGCTGCTCGACGGAGTAGTGCGAAAGCAGTGCGTGTGCCGCAATGAAGCAGGAAGGTTGTAATCAGCAGACTGTGCAGTGGGTGCAGTCACCGGCGGAGACTCAGCAGCGTTTGATGAGTCGGTCAGCCGCCGTCAGAAATGTTGAAATCGCCAATGATGATATGGGAAGTGATCTTTACTCCGTGCGTCGGCAATCAGGTGCACGACTGGTTGGCGTCAGCTTGGGGACACCGGAGCGCATTCCCGTGAATGTGAAGCAGTTCCCGCACAAACGCTCGCCTGAGCGTAGATATAGACTCTTTCTATACATCAAAATTGAATAAAAAATAAGGGGAGGCTCTGGCATGAGAGCCTCCTTTATTCTTTGCTGTTCAGATTGTATTCTGACCGTGCAGCTTATAGTTTTCTTCGAGAATCCGCAGCAGCAGCGCCCTGTCCTCGGATTCCGGAACCGGATGCTTGGCAGGCGTCATATTCCGCTTATGATACAGCAGCAGCATCTCGCCGTTGAAGGCGTAGCTGAACTTTTCGGCAGGGATAAAATCATCCGGAAAATAAACGCCCTTCGGCGTGATATACTCATATCTGAATACCGTCAGCTCCAGCGCATATACGATGCCGTCAACCAGCCAGAATGCGAGAAGAAGTGTGTACCATCTTTTCTTTGTTTCAGGCTTTTTTCGCAGCGTTTCGCGGTATTCTTCGATTGTCTGTGATTCGTTGGTCTTTTGGTAGTCAAGGAGTCCTTCGTTGATATCGCCGATCTTTTCCGCGGCAAAATAAATATAGCTGCATGAGAGCGGAATCCAGATCAGCGCACAGACAAGATTGATGATTTTTGCCCGCAGATCTTTGCGGACTTTGACTTGTTCCGGTTCCTGTTTGATCAGTCGTGTATATTTGATGTAGCGGTAAATGATCCAGATGATGAGCATGATGAGCAGTATGCTGAGAATCAGGAACAAATATTTCATAATGTATTCTCCTATTGTGTTGTGATGACGGGTTGAAATACTGGTTTACTGCACCGGTTGGAGCGACACAAAACCGGTAGCCCCAATGATCTGCTGTGCCTCGGCTGACTGCATCCATTCGAGCAGCACTGGCAGATCGGGGTGTGTATTGTGTTTGTCGTATACCGCGAAAAATGAACTGATGATCGGATAGCTGCCGTCCGCGATATGCTCCGGTGTCGGGGAGACGCCGTCCAGCGAGAGCATTTTGACATCGCCGTTTCCGACGAGATCGGAGACATAATACCGGAATGAGAAGCCGATTGCGCTGCCGGAGAATCCGAACGGATTTGTGTGCATTTCCTGCCCGTTCATGAAGGATTCCATGGCGCTCTGGCTGCCGCTGCCGGGATTGCGCTGCTTTGCGTCGATCAGCAGATGCTTGCCGCCGACCTGACTCCATGTGTGCAGCTTGCCGGAATAGATATCACGCACCTGCTGACAGCTTAGGTTATCGACCGGATTGCTGCCGTTAACCAGAAATACAAAGGCGTCATAGCCAAGCGGGATGAATTCGAGATCGGCGCCCTGCTCCTTTGCATAGGCAAGCTGTTCATCCGAGGGCTTTACGCAGACGGCGATGTCGATTCTGCCCTCTGCGATTGCCTGATATGCGCCGCGTGTATTCGTATACTGCATGGCGCTCTCCGGCGTAAAGCTGCTGCCGTCATAATGCACGCTGGATTCCGGATAAACCGCGTGAACAAAGGCAGAATAAACCGGAAACAGTCCGGCAGCCCCGTCAATGACCGGCGGCTTGTCCGAGAGCTTCACTGCGGAATCGACCGCGGCAATCTTAGATTCTGCATCAAACGGCAGATACTCCGAAACCGCAACGGATTTTGCCTGCATTTCCGCGCTGGTCTTATCATGGCAGCGCTTCGTCATGGTGCTGTATACCGCGACGTCAAATGCGGCAAAAAAGCATGCGGTACCGAGCAGCGCCGCGATTTGTTTTGTCAGTATTTTCATCGTTTTACCGTCCGTTCGCAATATAGGAGATGATCGAGCAGTTATCATAGAGATGCTTCGTATATATCAGCAGAAGCAGGCTTGTGACCGCGCCGATGATGATGATTGCGGCAAGCAGTCTGTGAAAAGTACGTTCTTTCATCTCTTCCCCTCACATATGCCGGAGACCTTCGGCAAACCATGCGATCATCAGACCGTCCAGAATCGCCGTGACCGCCGTCAGCACGAGCAGTATGATCAGTCTTTTGCGCAGCGGTTCGCGCTCGGGGGCATCCTTCGGCGCTTTGCAAAGCCGGATCAGCGTGACAGCCGACCAGATGAAAAATACAAACGGTGAGAATAGAATCACAGGCATGATCACTATACTCAGCATCGGAAACCCTCCTTTGGTTTATATTGCAGCTTTATTATACCACATTTTTCGCTGGATTTCAAGCAGACAGATAAAGAATTCGGAAGGCGGAAGTCTTTGATGCGTGGGAAGCTGCGGAATATGGAGCAGGAAGGAGGAAGGAGAAGGGAGGAAGGAGGAGGTAGGAAGGAGGAAGTGTTGAGGAGTTGTGGTATCCGCTTCGCGGATGATTTTGAAATATGGAGGAAGGAAAAGGGCGAATCACAAAACCTGCCGGCGGGCTTTAGATCCATTCAGGCGGGCGTTGCCCGCTTGACAATCGGGCGGAGTTATGGTATACTCATTAGGAAAATGCGAGATTAATCACTTTATAAATAGAAAGGTGTGCTGACATGGACTTTACGCTTCTCTTTGAGCGTTACCCCTTCTTTCGGGAAGCGGCAACTGCTTTCGTCGTCATATTCGTTGATATCTGCGCGCTGGTGATTCTGATCGCAGCAGGCAGGGAGCGCCGCCGCGGTGACCGCCGCTGGGCAAAGGAAGGCAGAGGCTATATGCTCGCCTGTGCCGGTGAGATCTATCCGCTCGGTGCCGCAGAGGTGCTGATCGGCAGACACCCCTCTGCGGATATCCAGTTTCCCGATACCGAAATCTCACGCTTTCATGCGCTGCTGACGCTCTCGGACGGCAAATGGCGCATCGAGGATATCGGCGCGCACAACGGCGTCCTCGTCAACGGCAGGAAGATTACCAAGCCCTGCACGCTGCATCTCAACGACTCCATTACAATCGGCAGCCGCAGACTGGTTGTCATCAAGGGCGACGGAAAGGATGTGGCATAATGGCAAAGAGCTCTAAACCGCTTTCGCATCCGTTTCTGTTTCTGCTTGTGCTGCTTGCGCATTCGGCGATGATGCTGCTTGTTGCCTGCTCCTTCGGCATTACGCCCGAGGTGCTGAAAATGGCATGCGCCGTCCTGACCGCCGATTTTGTCGGCTCGATCATTCTCGCAATCGTCAACCGCGAGGCGTGTACCGTCGATACCGTGCTGCTGCTGGTGATCGGCATGAGCACGATCTATCAGTCCTGCTTCGGCGGCTTATCCTTCGCCGTCAAGCATTTTGTCTTCGGCATCGCGGCATTCGTGATGTGTCAGATTTCCTATGCTGTGACGCGCAATCCCTACCGCGCCGAGCGCCTGAAACCGCTCTGGTACGGCATGTTCTTTGCACTTGTGGCGGCGATTTTCTTCCTGACAGGCAGCCGCGGCATCTGGATCGACTTAGGTCCGATTACGATTCAGCCCTCGGAATTTGTCAAGCCTGTCTTCGTGCTGATCTGTGCAAGCTCCGTGCGGACACAGCTCCATAAATCCGAGATCGCGGGCATCCACTTTGTACCGGATAATCTGATGCTGATTTTCTGCACGGTCGTGATCGCGGCGCTGCAATGGTGGTGCAGAGACCTCGGCTCACTGCCGACCTTTGTCGCAATCGCAGGCTGCGGCATTCTGCTGCGCTTCTGCTATCTGCGCGAGAAGATTTCGGTGCGCCTTATGGTATTTCTCGGCGCATGTGCGGTAATGGCAGTTGTATTCGCATGGAAGCTCGCGCCGGAATACGTGCAGGCGCGTCTGCATTCCGATATCTGGGCGGATATGTCCGGCTCCGGTTATCAGCAGGTCAAGGCGCTGACGGCAATCGCAGAAGGCGGCTGGTTCGGCAAGGGCGCCGGCAACGGCACGCTGATTCATGTTGCCGCATCGCGCACCGATATCGTATTCTCAACAATCTGTGAGGAATGGGGACTGTTTACCGGCATGATGACGGTTGTTCTGGTTCTGTTCCTGCCCGGCTCGATCCTGACGGTTCCGCCGCGCAGCTATTATCATTCCGGTCTGGCGGTCGGCGTGGCTGCGGCGTTTATTGTGCAGATGGCGCTCAATATCTTCGGCTCCTGCAATGTGATCCCGTTCACGGGCGTGACGATTCCGTTTATCTCGCAGGGCGGCAGCTCCATGCTGGCGAGCGGCATTCTCGCGGGCTTTCTGAAGGCGGCGCAGGCTCCGGTTCTGACGGAGAAAACCGCACCGAAGAAGGAGGGCAGATAATATGGTACAAAGACAGCAGCTCCGGCAGCGTCCGCCGATTCCGGCGCTCGATGTATCCGCGCCGCGCAGCATGCGCAGAGCCGGAAAATGGACGGCACTCTTTCTGACCGCATTTGTCATCGGGCTGATTTATCTCGGCTGGCGGCTGATTTCACAGTCTGCATTTTATATGGCTAAATCCGGACAGGCGACCTACGGCAAAGTCACGGACCGTACCGGCGATGTGCTTTTTGACGGCACGCAGCCGCTGAATAATTATGAATGGGGACATTTCGCCGATGTCGGCAATCTGATCGGCGATACGAGCGGTCAGATGAGCAATACAGTTGTTGCGCGCAATCTGAGTGACCTTGTTAATTACAGCTTCACCTACGGCTCCGGCGCGGATGCGGCTGTGCTCGAAACAACGCTCCTGCACCGTGCAAACCGCGCGGTCTATGATGCATACGGCACGAAGAACGGTACGACAATCGCCTATAACTGGAAGACCGGTGAGGTCTATGTCTGCGTGAGCCGTCCCTGCGTCGATATTGCACAGGGTTATGCGCATATCGCGGAAATGGCGGAGGGCAGTCTGCTCTGCAAGGCGTTCTGTCCGACCGTGCCCGGCTCGACGCAGAAGGTCTCGACGCTGCTTGCGGCATATCAGTCCGCAGGCGTGGATGTAATCAACAGCCAGCAGTTTACCTGTTCCGGTTCATGGACAAATCCGAACGGCGATGTCATCAAATGTCATCAGGACTACGGCCACGGCACACAGGATCTGGCGGCGGCTTTCGCAAACAGCTGCAATCCCTATTTTGCACAGCTCGTACAGTCCGGCATTGTGCCGCTCTCCGATATCATCACGGGCTATACGCGCATGGGCTATGCGGTCAACGGTGAGAAGGCAGAGCCGCTGAATCTGAACGGTATCGTCATTCAGCCCGCCTCGACAACGCTGACTGATAAAGACCAGTTTGAGACGGAATGGGGCGCACTCGGACAGGGTAAGACGCTCGTCAGCCCTTTTCAGCTCATGCTCTGGCAGGGTGCAATCGCAAACGGCACCGGTACGGCAGTCAAGCCGTATCTGCTCAGTTCCAAGACCACTGCCGATCACAAGAAGATATCGCTTGCGTCGCATCTGCATACCGATCAGTTATTTACACCGGCTGCGGCAAAGGCAGTGCAGGAGGTCATGACGAAAAATGCGGCGGAGCATTACTATGTTTCGCTCGGCAACTATACCTGCGGCGTCAAGAGCGGTACCGCACAGGTCAGCGACGACGGCAGAAAGTATGAGAATTCGCTGCTGGTCGGCTACTGTCTCGATGAAAGCTGTCCGGTTGCATTCTGCATTCTGATCGAGGAGCGCGAGAGCTGGGATATCACGACGGCACAGATTGCCAAGGTGCTGCTTGATTCGCTCACCGGCAGCATATAAGGAGAAAAATATGAAACTCCGCAGCGGATTTCAAATTTTGATACCGGCGGCAGCAGCGCTGTGCTTCGCCGGTATTTCCGTATTCCTTTGCAGCGCCGAGGATACACCGGCAGTCAGCCTGTCGGTTTCCGGCGTGTTTCCGCAGCCGGACGCGGCATCGGCGCAGGTGCATATGACCTATATTGACTGGGATCACAGCTGGTATCTCTTTCTGCCTGCGTCTGCCGACCGCGCACATCTGACCGTTTCCTATGAAGTGTCCGGTGATGCGAAGCTGCTGCTCAATCAGCAGGAGATCATATCCGGCGCGGAGACTGACCTGCTCGGCAGCGCGGATACATTTACCTTGCAGGCGGGGGAGCATGATCTCGGGACGCTGCATGTGATGCAGTCGAATCTTGGGTGCATGTATGTCTCACTGCCGCCGGACGGGCTCGGTATGCTGACGCAGGAGAAGGAAACGGCGGTCACCGGCGATGCGCTGATGCTCGGTGCGGACGGTTCCGTGCAGTATCAGGGGGCGCTTGAAAAGATCAAGGGGCGCGGCAATTCCTCATGGTATTACGCGGAGGAAAAAAAGCCCTATAATTTCAAGCTGCCGGAGAAAACGGCGCTTTTCGGCATGGGCGCTGCAAAAAAATGGTCGCTGCTGAGCAATTATCTCGATCATGCGATGCTGCGCAATGAGATTGCCTTTGCGATGAGCCGGAATGCAGGGCTGACCTTTACGCCGGATGCCGTGTTCATTGATCTGTATCTGGACGGCGATTACCGCGGGGTGTATCAGCTGACCGAGCGCGTGCAGGTGCATCCGGAACGTGTCGGCATCACCGATCTGGAGAAGGCGACGCAGAAAATAAACGAAAAGCCGCTCGTGGAATACCGCAGGCAGACTGTCGGCGGCACGCTCACCGGCGAGGAGAACGGCAGTTATCAGTATTATGAGATTCCGAATGATCCTGAAGATATCACCGGCGGCTATCTGCTTGAGTTTCAGGTGCGCAGCCGCGCCAAGAACGGTGAATTCGTGACGGACCGCGGCGTGATTTTTGATGTATGTTCGCCGGAATATGCATCGAAGGCGCAGACGGAATACATCCGCGGATTTGTGCAGGCGCTGGAGGATGCGATTTATTCCGATACCGGCTGCAACAGTCTCGGCAGACATTACAGCGAATATCTCGATGTCGATTCGCTTGCGCTCGGGTATCTGATACAGGAGATTACCGAAAATACGGACGGCTTTACAACGAGCTTCTATTTCTATAAGGAATCCGATCTGACCGGCGACGGCAAGCTGCATTACGGTCCGGTCTGGGATTTTGACCTTGCGTTTCAGAATTACAGCATGGCGGTCACCGATCCGGACGGTGAAACACATTATTCGGTTGTGCCGGAAACAATCTATGCGCGCTATGTGCCCGTCAGCGGTTATTCGCCGGAGACTGCGCCGCTGACCGGCATCACCGACCGTTCATGGATTCTGCGGCTCTGGGGGGATGATGCATTTGCGCGGCGTGCGGCGCTGCTCTATGAGCAGAAATTTGATGCGTATCTTGCAGCGCTGACCGATCCCTCCGGCGGCATCATGCAGATGCGTGACGCGATTGCGCCTGCCGCGGAGATGAACCGTATCCGCTGGCATATGTTCGGCGGAAAGCCCTATAAGCCGATCGGTCCGGAAAACGGGACGACCTATGCGGAATGCGTGGAATATATCCGCAGCAATCTTGCAAAGCGGCGCACTTTTCTGCATGATGCATTTCTTGCGGAGACCGTGCAGCGCTGTTTTGCTTCGCTGACCAGTCAGACAACAGGGCGCCTCACGGAATATGATACCGAGGAGCAGAAAACGGTTTCCGTGCTGAAAAAATCGGTGTCGGACAAGCTCAAAGCGGCAGAATCCTCTGCGGCGGCGGAGCAGCTTATGCAGGACGCAGAACGTAATCTTGCTGCGATTCCGCGTGCATTCCGCTGCGGTGATTTTGACGATGACGGTACGGTCTCGCTGGAGGATGCGCAGATGCTGCTGCTTTACTATGCAGAGACCGTTGCCGGCAATCCCGTGACGGTCAGTGCGACGCAGCGCCGGAACGGCGACGCCGACCAGAACGGCACGCTGGATGTCACCGATGCGATGCATATTCTGCTGCATTATACCGCGCAGCTTGCAGGGGAGGAGTATCCGCTGCCGGTTACAGAACAGAAAACAGCCGCAGAGCCGGAATAAAACCGGTTCTGCGGCTGCTGCCGTTTTTCAGGATACAAAGGCGAGCGCAACGATGAAAAAGCCTGTCAGGGCAATGAAAATATAGCAGTAGGGGAACCCGCGGCGGTAGAACATATGCGGATGCTTCGGGTTGATGCGGACCGGTACTTCGTCTTGACCGGCATCATTCCTGACCAGACAGTATTCCTCATGGATATACTGCGCTTCATCGTACTGATACCGCCAGTAGTGCACATACAGATGACGGTTCGAGTGAAAGACACGCTGATCCGAACAGGAAGCAGTCAGCTTTTCACGGCAGGTCAGCAGCCGGAATACAATGAAGATCAGCGGACTGCACAGCAGCACGCCGCCGAAGATTGCCATAGAAAAAATGCGGGTATCGGCAGAGATCATCCCCGACAGCGCAAGGTCAATCAGACAGGGCAGAAAAATGCCGGATACAGCGGCAGTGAAAATGCCCCATGTCAGGGCGCCGTCATGCCGCCCGTCCGCCGCAAGGCTGATTGTCAGCAGCAGACAGCCGAGCACGCCGGTGCCGCTGCTCAGAATTGCAGCATCCTGACCGGTAAACACCGACAGCAGCACGAATACTGCAAGCAGAAGCAGAATGCCGAGCCCGCCGCAGACCATGATCCATAAAGCCGGTGTATGCTTCCGGAAGTTCGTATTGTCCTCAGCGGTCTGCATCGGAACGAACGGCGGCGGAAATGAAACCAGCGATGCCTCCGGTCCGTCTTTCTTTTCGCGCCGGAGCTTGTCAATCACGGCGCCGACGGTCGGGCATCCGATTGCCAGTACCAGCCCGATCGGCATCAGGAGTTCACTCATATCCGGCGCGCTGTCATTCAGAAACGCGCCGACGCAGAATATGAGAATGCCGAGAATCATGGAAACCGCAACGAAGACAAACAGCCATTTCGGACCGTCGAGCGTGTTCATTTTCAATTTGCCGTTGCGCAGCTCCGGATGCTCCAGCAGGAATGCACGGAATGCTTCTTCCTCCTCGGGTGTCGGTTTGCGCTGTTTTTTCAGTCCCGGCGAATCATATTCCAGCGGCACAGGGCTGTTCGGATTGTAATGCTTCTGTTCCATGTTGTCCTCCTGTCCGGATGTCTTAAATCAATGCAGCTTCCAGACCAATCTTTCCGTTGATTGCAGGGGCGGCGCCGTCCCAGAGTACCTCATAAAGACGGAAGCCGAAGCGGAAGCTGCGCATATGTCTGACTGCGGAACTGAGCGGATGTGATGCATAGCCGCCCCAGATCAGCAGCGGGAATCCCGAGACCGCTGCGACGGACCGCAGAAAGCGTCTGCACAGCGCCGGATCATTGTCCCGAACGTAGAGATAGGACACAACGCCGTGCCGGATTTCGCTGCCGGCAGACGGAATCTGCGGATAGCCTGTCAGCTGAACCGGCAGCTTTGTGAGCTTATCGCAGGCGCCGTGATAGGCGCGGATTTTGTAGGATTTGGTTTGCTGCTGATCGCTGACAAAGCAGCAGGCGAGCAGCTCGCCGTTTCTGCGGTAGCCGAAGAACCGCCGTTTGCCGAAGCCTGCGTAATCCGGCTTGCAGGGCGTGAGCGCATACTGCGAATAATACAGATGCATCAGCGTATCAAAGCCGTCTCTGCGCGATTGCAGCGGCAGCAGCTTTTTGTCGCCGCGGAAACAGTAGACGGTGTATTTCCCGAGATACCGGTGCGCCGGAAGGCTGCGGTGCTGCTGCTCGAGTATGCCGATCAGGCGCGCATCGGATTCCGGTACGGCTGTATAGCAGCAGGCACAGTCCGAAAGCTGCGCTCCGAGCAGCGCATACATTTCTGCGGTCTGCCGGAAGGTGCTCTGATAGGCTTTGTGAATCCGGAGCCGCGGCAGATAGGCGCAGCGTGAGGGAATTCCGCCGAGGTATTCGGTTCGCATGATTACGCCGCCGACTGCGGCAAGCCTGCCGATTTCCGCATCGTCTGCGGTGATGAGCCGGACGTCATCGCCGTCTGCGATGTAGGAAGTCAGGGGAGATTCGCCGCGCAGCTGCTGTACGTCGATGCTGCCGCCGGTGCCGGAATGTGATAAGATACTGCGGATGCCGTCATTGTCCTGCGGAAGGGCGGGACGCAGGGTCAGTTTATTGGTTCGATTCTGCATCGGAATTCACTCCAATCGGTACATGCATTCTGCTGCATATTATATCACATTATGCCGCAAAAAGCAAGCTGAGAGAAGTATTTTTTATGCAGCAGCTGATCTGCCGGAGAACTTTAGATCAATGGAGGCGGGCACTGCCCGCCCGCAGCAGAAACAGTTGCATTTCCCGCCATTCTGTGGTATAATAAATATGTATGTGTCCGAATGAAAGGATGAAACAGATGCAGTTTGAAGAACAGCTCCGGATCGCGGAGCAGAAATATGACGAACTGACGGAGCGGCTTCAGGACGGCAGCATTGCAGCGGACCCGTCCAAGCTCGCAGTACTGATGAAGGAATACAAGCAGCTGACGCCGGTGATCGAAGCGTACCGCAGCTATTCTGCATGCAAAAATACGATTGACGGGCTGGATACACTGCTTGCCGATCCGGAATCCGATGCCGAATTCCGCGCCATGGCACAGGAGGAGCGGCTCACGGAAACCGCAAGGCTCGCAGAACTGAAAACAGAGATCGAGCGTCTGCTGATGCCGGAGAATGAAGCCGACAGCCGCAATGTGATCGTCGAGATCCGCAGCGGCGCGGGCGGTGAGGAGGCAGCGCTTTTCGCACATTCCCTGCACCGCATGTATTCGATGTATGCGGAACGGCAGGGCTGGCAGCAGACTGTCATGAACCTCAGCCAGACCGAGCTCGGCGGCACGAAGGAAGTAACCTTCTCGCTCTCGGGCGACCATGTCTATGCGAAGATGAAATTCGAGAGCGGCGTACACCGCGTACAGCGCGTGCCGGAAACGGAATCGCAGGGCAGAGTGCACACCTCAACGGTGACAGTTGCCGTTTTGCAGGAGGTCGAGGATGTCGAGCTCGAGCTCAATCCGAACGATCTGCGCATCGACGTATTCCGCTCAAGCGGCGCGGGCGGTCAGCATATCAACAAAACATCGTCGGCAATCCGCGTCACGCATATCCCGACCGGCATGGTCGTCGAATGTCAGGATGAGCGTTCGCAGTATAAAAACAAGGACAGAGCACTTGCCGTGCTGCGCGCAAGACTCTTTGCCAAAGCACAGGCAGAGCAGGATGCACAGGTCGCTGCGGAACGCAGAGGACAGGTCGGCACCGGCGACCGCTCCGAGAAAATCCGGACCTATAATTTTCCGCAGTCGCGCCTGACCGATCACCGCATCGGCTTTTCGCTTTACCGGCTCGAGGACGTCATGAACGGCGATCTTGATGCGGTATTTGATGCGCTGATGCAGGCGGAGCAGGCTGAAAAGCTGAGTGAGAGACATGGGTAAGCAGATCAATTATTATATGGAATATGCATGTTTTCTGCGGCTTGCAGAGAAAGCACTCGAGCTCGGCTGCGAAATCATCCGCAACGAACATGCTGCCGAAATCAGCCGCGGCTTTTCTGCGGATATTGTCACGCCGGATTGCATACATTATTATTTCTATGTGCCGGACGCAGGAGAACTGACATTCGGTACAGATATGTACGGCAAGCGGTATGTGCAGAGCTATGCTTCCGCAGGCGGAAATGCGCTGATCGAAGCAGGTTTCTCCTATATTTCGGATGCGGAAAAGCGCATCAGCAGAGTCAGACTCTACTGCATGACGGGATATTACGATGCGGACAAGGTATTTGTGCCCCGACCGGACAATACAGCGAAGATTTACAATACGCTTGCAAGATATGTCAGGAAGCTTGCGCCTTTTACAGAACTGACAGATACCCGCATCAGTATGCAGGACGAGACCTATTTGCAGGAAATCGAGTATATTCACAAAGAATATATCACACCGCACTGCCTGCATCTGCGAAATGAGGCATATGCGCTGCGATGAATACAAATGATAACGATATTGCCGTATGTGAAGAATGCGGCAGCCGGTTCCGGCGCAGCACTTCCCGAATGAATGCACTTTGTCCGGAATGCGCATCGGTGCTGTACGGTTATGAAAACTGCTGCCATGTGTTCCGGAACGGCGTATGTACCAAATGCCTGTGGGACGGGAGCAGAAGTGCATATATCAGATCACTTTCTGCGAAAGACGAGAGGAATGAACAATCATTGAAAACCAAGCTGTTACATGAAAATGATATCGAAGAAGCCGCGGCGCTGATCCGGCAGGGTGAGCCGGTCGGCATGCCGACGGAAACGGTCTACGGGCTTGCCTGCGACGCGGGAAATCCGGATGCCGTGCGCAAAGTGTTTGCGGCGAAGGGCAGACCTGCGGACAATCCGCTGATCGTGCATATTGCAGATATCGCGGACTGGGCGCCGCTCGTGCAGGAGATTCCCCCGCTGGCGGCAAAGCTCGCAGAAAAATTCTGGCCCGGACCGCTGACGATCATCCTGCCGCGCACGGAGCGGATTCCTTCCGTGACGGCAGGCGGGCTTGATTCGGTCGGCGTGCGGTTTCCGGCGCATCCGGTCGCGCAGGCACTGATCAAAGCATCCGGCGTACCGATCGCAGCCCCCTCGGGCAACCGTTCAGGCAGCCCGAGCCCGACGACCTCTGCGCATATGATGCAGGATATGGACGGGCGGATTCCGGCGGTCTTGGAAGGCGGAAGCTGTCTCTGCGGCGTGGAATCGACGGTCATCGTGCTGGATGATGCAGAGACTGTCCGCGTGCTGCGGCCGGGCTTTGTGACGCCGGAACAGCTGCAAACGGCTGCAAAGCGCGTGATTGTCGATGATGCGGTTCTTGCGCAGATTTCACCGGATACGGTTGTCCGCTCGCCGGGCATGAAATATAAGCACTACGCGCCGAATGCGCAGGTCACGCTTGTGCAGGGTGACCGCGATGCATTTCTGCGGTATATGGAGCCGCGGATTGCCGAAGGCGTCTGCGCACTGGTATTTGACGCAGATGCGGAAGCCTGTGCGGCATGCGGCATTCCCTGCAAGACCTACGGCGATACCGACGAAGCACGCGCGGCGGCATTTTTTGCGGCACTGCGCGATGCAGACGCAGCGCATATCACGCATCTCTATGTCCGCGCGCCCCGTACAGACGGCGTCGGGCTCGCGGTCTATAACCGGCTGATCCGCGCTGCCGGCTACGATGTCGAACAGGCATAAAAATGCAGCGGAACCCGACATAAGCCGCCGGATTCCGCTGCATGGCAAAGTATGAATAGGGATTGAGTCATGCTGCGGTGCACGGGCCCCGTGCAAACGTGCAGCCGTGCACCGCAGGGAACTATGAAATGCCGCCAGGGGGGAGGAGCGGCGTATTTTGCGTAATTTAAGGCTCTGACAGATTCGTTACCGCGGCGCAACATGCGCCGGCAGCCGCCTGTCTTTCTGATCTGTAAATGGTTGATTTACGAATTCGGTTGATGTCAGGGCAGCCGCAATGCAGACGCGCGGAGCGGATTTTGCACTGTCCGGTTTGCCGATGACATAATTTTCTGCCTGTGCTGTGCCGTATGCCTGCACAGCGGCAAGAATCCCCTGGTTTTCATCCGGCTTCGGGTCAGCGGCATTTTAAGTCAAGGGATTCCGGCCGTTCTGCTTCTTCTTGGCATTCATGGCATTCATGGTTGCATAGGGTTTCATTCGCTCCTGCGGCAGCCGGAACAGTACGGAAATTCCCTGCTGCTTGTCCCGCAGATCGCTCCTTCTATTCTGTCAGTCAGCATGATGTCGGGGTTTGGGGGGTGAGAACGAAAACGGTGCGCCGCGGATGACACGTTTCCGCGCCGCTGTAATGGAAACAATCGGCGGCGGGAAATGTCTCAAAAAATTTTTCAAATCAGCGATATGCATAAGAAACAGCACGGCGTTTTGTACACTGTGACGATTTTTTCGGAGCAGTGGGACAATGCCGCATATTAATTGTTACACTTTATAAGGGTGAAACGGGAACGGAAGGAAGTGGAAGGATGCAGGATGAAGCGTTTACTTCGCTTTACCGAAAGTATGCTAATTTTGTATACAGCATTGCGCTTTCCTATATGAAAAATCCGGCGGATGCGGAGGATGTCACTGCGGATGTCTTTGTGCGGCTGCTGGAAACAGATATCAGTTTTCCGGATGAAACACATGCACGCGCATGGCTTGCGACCGTTGTGCGGAACCGCTGCAAGAATCTGCTGCGGCACTGGCTGCGCAGAAAGCGTGAGGCGGAGGAGGTCATGGAGCAGATTCCGGTCAGCGACCGTGCCGCCGATGTACAGCAGGTCATGCAGGCACTGCTTGCACTGCCGGAGAAATACCGTCTGCCGCTGCTGCTCTTTGCGGTCGAGGGATATTCCGTCAGGGAAACCGCTGATATTCTGCATTTGAATGAAAGTACCGTCCGGACGCGGATCGCCCGGGCGCGTGAAATGATCCGGAAGGAAACGGGGGTGGATAACGCATGAAGCAGCAAGAACAACATGATACAGGGCTGTACCGGCAGCTGCACGGTGCATTTGATATGACGCCGGAACAGATGCAGCGCGTCCGTGAGGAGATTCAGCAGCGTGCTGCGGCGCAGGATTCCGCTCTGCCGGCAGCCGGACGGATCAATCTGAAAGAGGTCCGGCGGTTCAGTCTGCGCACGGCGCTCTCGGCGGCATGTCTCCTGCTGATCGCAGGCGGCGGAATCCGGCTGTACCGCGGCGTAACGGATAATCCGATGACGCAGCAGAGCAGTGTGCTCATAGAAGAACAGCTGACGCCGCCGGCGGAAACAGTTACCGGAATCACCGTCACTGCTGCGAAGGGAACAACAACTGTACCGGAGACAACCCGTACAGCTTCATCCGTACAGCAGACAACGACTGCCGGAACGACTGCAACAACCGCCTTGCAGACTGCCGCTGATACCACGCAGTCCGCAGAAATGACCGAGCGGACAACAACCGAAGAGACCGTTACCGCAACGGAAACGGCGGAGCAGACCACAACGACCCCGCCGACCACCACAACAGTCACAACAACGACCGCGGAGACGACGACAACAACAACCGAGCCGGACAATACGTTTGAGATTGCGGAAACACCGGAACAGGCAAATATTGTGGTCGCTGATCTCACCTGTACCGCCGGCGGAACCGTGACCGTGGATGTTGTTCTGACAGAGGATCTGAACGTCGCAGGTTTCCAGTGCAATCTGCTGCTGAACTGTCCTGATGACGCGCCGGCACCGACGCTGCTCCGGCGCAGCACGGAAATCGTGCAGATGACCGGCGAGCATGTGATCTGGAATACGCCGTTCCCGGCAGTCAATCCGGAGGCGATTCTGGTATTCGGCGGCGAAAATGAAGTGCATCTTCCGGCAGGAATCAAGCTGCTCACGCTCGAGTATCAGATTCCGGAGGACGCCGCACCCGGTACGGTATACCGCTTCTCAAGCGACAGTCTCCTGCTGTTTGCGGCGAAGGATTCCCATTCCGCACTCGCTGCAAGGATGTATCCCGGCAGCATCACCGTCGGATAAAATCGCAGAAAATACAAAATAGCCCTTGACTTTCGGCTGAAAGTATAGTATACTAAGATTGTGTATTATGCATTGCACCGGAAGTCAGGGCTGTTTCTGTTTCAGCCGGTGCTTCCGATGGTGTTTTGCGGCAGATGCCGCTGCTGATCTTTTTTTGAACGCCTGTCGTGCTGCGCTCTGAGCTGCCGGCAGGTTTATGATATGGGTACCCGATGCGCAGAAACATATACATGCCGTCCGCCGGTGCCCTGTATGATAAGCATAAAACTGAATCATCCAACGGCGTGTTTCCTGCCGCAGAATCAAATGATAAATACAGAATATCAATTTGAGAATGTTAGGAGGAAAGCACAGTATGACACTTAGTACCCTCATGCTGGTTGCGGCGCTGAATCCGGGGGTTGCCGTTCTGCTGATTATTGTCGCACTGGTTGCCGGTGCGGCTGCCGGTTTCTTTATCGGTTCATCCAAAGCGAAGCAGGATGTCAATGCACAGATCGAAAAGGCAGAATCCCGCGGTGTCCAGAAGGGCATTGAGCAGCGCAAGCGTGATGCAGAGGCTGCAATCGGCAGTGCCGAGAAAGAAGCTGAGCGGATCCGGAGTTCTGCTGCCAAGGAGGCGGAGGACCGCAAAAAGGCTGCGCTCGTTGAGGCAAAGGATGAGATTTTCAAGCTGCGTACCGATGCAGAAAAGGAAATCAAGGACCGCAGAGCCGATATGAGCCGCCAGGAGCGCAGAATCCAGCAAAAGGAAGAGAATCTCGACAAAAAAACAGAGCACTTTGAACGCAAGGAGGAACAGCTCCAGAATAAGATTCATCAGGCTGAGGAGCGCCTTGCGGAAGCAGAGCAGATCAAGAAGGCAGGCAGCGAGGAGATCGAACGTCTCAAGCGCAGCGAAATTGATATGCTCGAGCGCATTTCCGAGTTCACCAAGGAGCAGGCTAAGGATTACCTGCTCGAGCAGCTCGACCAGAATCTCGTGCATGAAAAGGCTGTGAAGATCGCTGCCTATGACCAGCAGATCAAGACCACCTGCGAGGACATTGCCAGAAGCCATATCTCTATGGCAATCGCAAAATGTGCCGCAGAACAGGTTTCCGAGGTCGCGGTTTCGGTCGTTCCGCTGCCGAATGACGAGATGAAGGGCAGAATCATCGGACGCGAGGGCAGAAATATCCGCTCCATCGAGTCCCTGACCGGCGTCGATTTGATTATCGACGATACGCCGGAGGCAATTACCCTTTCGTGCTTCGATCCGGTTCGCCGCGAGGTCGCCAGAATCGCACTGGAAAAGCTCATCGTGGACGGCAGAATCCATCCGGCAAGCATCGAGGAGAAGGTTGACAAGGCACGCAGAGAGGTCGAAAAGCGCATCAAGCAGGAGGGCGAACGCGCCGTTCTGGAAACCAATGTACACGGTCTGAACCCCGAGCTGATCCGTCTGCTCGGCAGACTGACCTTCCGTACCAGCTACCGTCAGAACGTGCTGAACCACAGCATCGAGGTCGCAACGCTGTCGGGTATCCTTGCATCGGAGCTCGGCGTCGATGCCAATATGGCAAGACGCGCAGGTCTGCTGCATGATATCGGCAAGGCGCTGACCGCCGAGATCGAGGGTTCGCATGTCGCAATCGGTGTGGACGTCTGCCGCAAGTACAAGGAACCGGCAGAGGTCATCCATGCAGTCGAGGCGCATCATAACGATGTCGAGCCGAAGACCGCAATCGCATGCATCGTGCAGGCTGCCGATGCAATCTCCGCCGCAAGACCCGGCGCACGCAGCGAGAATCTGGAAAGCTACATCAAGCGTCTCCAGAAGCTCGAGGAAATCTGCATGTCCTATGAGGGCGTCGAAAAGTGCTACGCCATGCAGGCAGGCAGAGAGGTCCGCATCATGGTCAAGCCGGAGGTCATTGACGATGAGCGCATGATTCTCGTCGCAAGAGAAATCGCGCAGCAGATCGAAAATGACATGGAATATCCGGGTCAGATCAAGGTCAATCTCATCCGTGAGAGCCGCGCGGTCGATGTGGCAAAATAACGCAGTCAAATTTCAATGCGCATGATTCTTTTCCGGATCATGCGCATTGCTGTAAAAGAGTGGTAATATGGCTAAAACAATCTTCGGAACATCTGAAAAATCGAACTTTATCCTGAATATGGATCTGGATAAGTACCGCCGCGCCTGCGGCAAGCTGGTGCTCGGCATGCTCTGGGCGGTCGCCGCTTCGGAGGGCATCAATCAGCTGACAAATTCCGCCAATATGCGCCTCTCCGAAATGGTCAATGAGGGCGGCGGCGGCATGGTCTTCGCACTGATTATGATTATGCTCCGTGCTGTTGCGATTTTCTTCTCAATCGCTGGTGTATTTGCAATCATCACGGTCGTGATCGGACTGATGCGCAGGCAGTTCAGCAAAGCAATGGCAGTTCCCTGCTGCATCCTTGCGGCAATGCTCGGCTGGGCAGCAATTTCGCTGTTCCATTCCTATGATCTCAAGACATCGTTCTTCGGACAGGACGGCAGAGATGAAGGCTGGCTGGCGCTGCTGATTTATGCGTCTGTCTTTTATCTCGGCACCATGCTGCGGAAAAAGGACGACAGGGAATATTTCCTGCGCGGCATCCTGAATTTCGGCATCGTGCAGGGCGTCTGGGGATTCTTTCAGGCGCTGCCGGTCTTCGATTATATTGATTCCTCCAAGGGACTCAATGCATACCGCAATATTGACCCGATGCTCTTCTGGAATGTCCGTCTGCCTGCCGGTCTGACCGACAGCCCCGTGACCTATGCCATGCTGCTCGGCATGCTGGCTGCTGTTGCGATTCCGGCTGCGCTCTATGCAGAGGATAAGCAGACGCGGACACGCGGCATCATCTGCGGCGGACTGGCTGTCATGATGTCCTTCCGGACGCAGACAATCGCCGGACTGATTGCAGGCTGCGGCGCCGTACTGCTGGCGCTGATCCTGTTTGCCGTCAAGCGCAGTGCTGCAAAGGGGAAGGCATTTGCCGTACCGGTCACTGCACTCTGCGCAGCGGTTCTGGCTGCCGGCTGGATCTTTATTGCGCCCGGCATGAACCATATGTATTATCATCCGGATAAAACCGTCAACAAGGAGCCGCAGAAGGGTCTCAGCGTTTCGGCAGTCGAAGCGGATACGGCAGAGATCAAAATGCCGAACGGGTTTACCTTCAAGGACCGCGACGGCAATCCGCATGCAGCGCTCTATGACGGCGGCATCGTCTGGGATGACGGCTATTACCGTCTCAGCACCGCCGGCGCATACAGCGTCACAAAGGCGGAGAGCTTCAATATCTACGATGCGGCATCCGTGCTGAAATACTGCCGCGAACAGGGCATCCGTGCAATCATAATTGACCCGCTGCTCGGCGTCGGACCGGATAACTTCTATTTCACGCAGCTTCGGACATCCTACGAGATCGGCTCCAATACGAATGCGGTAGACCGTCCCTATAACGATCTGCTGTATATTGCGGCAACGCGCGGCATCCCGTCGCTGCTGATGCATCTGGCGCTGCTGGTTGTCTGCTTCGTACTGGCATGGAAGCGTCGCGGCGTGCTGAAAAGCTGGACGGTTCCGGCGGCAGGCGGTGCGGTCGTGCTATATACGGCGGCATCCATGACGGGCATCTCGGTGCTGACGGTTTCGCCGCTGTTCTGGTGTCTGCTCGGTATGCTGGCAGCAGAACCGATTGCCGAGCCGGTCAGGGCGGCAGCGGAAAAGAAAGCAAAGACAGCGCCGAAGCAATCCGATGAGGCTGCGGAAAAAGCACCGGCAAAGAAAAAAAACGGCAAAAAAAAGAAATAATGCGACCCAATTCGGGCAGGAGCCGTTCAGCGGTCTCCTGCCTTTTTGCATTGCATCGGACTTGCTTTTTTTCGGAAATTGTGCTATAATGTATAGGATTGTATTTTTATGCGGAAAGGAGTGGTATCTTGAACTGTATTCTGCGCCGGATCTCGGCGCTTCTGACGGCAGTGGTGCTGTTTTTCCTCATGATGACGGAACCGGCAGCGGATACCGCTCCGCCTGCTGCATCGGCTGCCGCTGAAATTCTCGGCATCGACATCTCCAAATATCAGGAGGAGATCGACTGGGAAACGCTTGCGGCAAGTGATGTCAAATTCGTCATTCTGCGCTGCTGCAAGGTCATCCGCGCATATAATGACTGGGAGGTCGATGCGACTTTTGAAACGAATTATGCCGCAGCAAAGGCTGCCGGTATCGCCGTCGGCTGCTATATGTTCACGGATGCCGCCAGCACCGAGGAATTTGAAGAGGATGTCTCCTACATGCTCAGCTTTTTGCAGGATAAATCCTTTGAGTTTCCGGTCTTTCTCGATATGGAATCGGCATCGCGGCAGGAGCATCTCTCTCCGAGCGTATTTATGCCGGCACTGCTGACCGGTCTGGAAATGATCGAAGATGCCGGTCATACGGCAGGCGTCTATTCCAGCTCCGCATTCTTCAATGAGTGCATCGACCGCAAGCAGATTCAGGAGGCAGGCTATCCGATCTGGGAGGCAAATTACTTCAACACAATCAACGGACTGACAAGCCCTGCCGGTCACGATCTCTCCGGCGAAGCTACAATCTGGCAGTATTCCGGCTGCGGCAGAGCACCCGGCATCCGCACGACCGTTGACTGCAATATCTGCTATACATACAGCTACTTCAACCACGCGGCAACGATTGTCAACTCCGTACTCCCGAGCGGCTCGCTCCGTAACGGTTCCAACTTCACGATTGCCGGAACAATCAACTCCGAATCCGTCATCCGGACGATCACCGGCGCAATCTACGATATCAATAAACCCGGCGAGCCCGTCCAGACCGTCACGGTCTATCCGCATGCGCGCGAATACAAGCTGACCGGCTTTTTCACGAAAAAGCTGATCTTTTCCACGCTTCCCGACGGCGACTACGAGCTGCGCATCACAGCAGTTGACGCTTCCGATACGCCGATTGATATTACCGAATCCCAGTTTTCTATCAGCAAGGACGGCGATATACCGCAGCAGGTACCGGAAGACTCCGGCGGCGCCGAAGGCAATCGCAGAGCGGATGAAAGCTGGAGTAATTACACCGGACCGCTGAGCACGCACGGACAGTTCCACACGCGCTTTTCGATCTGGACGCTCAAGCATCTTTCCATGCGGACCGTCAGCGGCACGGCGACGCGAATCGGCTTGAAGCTGCAACTGGAACGCACACCGCTCTACCGCATTGTCTCCAAAACCTTCCTCTCGCTGGAAACCGGCTATCTCGCAGCAAAGCTGCGGCTCGAGATCGAAAAGGCAAGAGCGGCAGCCCTCTCCTGAAAACAAAACAGCATAGAAAAATCCCGAATGCAGTGCAGAAACGCTGCATTCGGGATTTTTTGCATATTCAGCGGAAGCGCCGCTGCGCTTCGTCATAGCGAAAGCCTGCCGCCTTCATTTTTTCAGTCAGTGCAGAAAGATCAAGCTGATGCTCGGAGCAGAATTCCGCAAGCGTCAGCCCCGTATCGCGGAGCTGCGTATTCAGAAAGCTGAACAGAATAAACACATCGTTCGGGAGCTGCATCATGCCGCCTCCCTTCCAAATTCTTCATCCACTATCTCAGGCGCGGGTTCCTTCGGCACGCGCAGATCCTGCGGCATCGCTTCCAGAATCAGCGGATCAATCACGACCGCCTGCTTGGAAAGTCCCTCATAGGCTGCCTCGACCGCCTTCCTGTAATAGGGCGTAATATCGTTGCCCGACATCGAATCGCAGAAATAATAATAATCATCGTCATAGCCGATCAGCACCAGAGCGTGCTCCGGATTGACAAATTCATAGAGCTTGCCGTCCGGCAGAATCCAGTGAAATTCGCTGACGTAGGGACGCTGCATGTAGATCGTGCCCCAGAAAATGACCGGCTGTCCCTTGTCGATAAAATCGCTGCACAGCTTATCAATCGAATAGCCGTTCAGCGGTTTGGCGAGTCCGTCCGCGATCTTGTTGATCGCCTTGGAGATCGCCGTATTATAGCAGCCGAAGCCGCCGGGGTCTCTCGGATCACCGATGAAGAATTCCCACGGGCTTGCGCCGTGCATCTCGCCGTCTTTTCCGACATCCGGATACGCCGCTTTCGGCAGATACTTTTCCACAAAGCGCTCGATATCAATATCCACGCCGAAATATTGCAGCACGGAAACCGATGCAAACGATTCACATGCTGTATAATAGCTTGTAAACTGCGTATAATGCGGTACACCCTGAATCACAACGCCGTTTCTGCCGTTGTAGTTTTCGAGCGTATGCTCCTGCCACGCCGGATCAATCGTGACAGTTGTCGTCGTACCGACTGTGGTAGACGTCGTCAGAATGCTCGCAAGCACATGATCCGGCAGCAGTGCCTCGGCATCATCCGGAATCTGGATGACCTCGCCGCAGCTGCATAGAATCAGCACAAGAACCGGCGCACAGATCAGCAGCAGCAGATCGCGCAGCCGCAGATGATTCTCCAATCCAATCTCTCCTCATTCGGAAATTCTTCTGTCTTTATCTACGTTATTATACACGAAAACAGATAATTTGTCAAACATCATACAATAAAATGCGCCGCATCCCTGAAAAACACATTTTCGCCGACCGCTTTTTGTAGCAATATGCCCCAAACTGCATAGAATAAGGCAAACGGCACAGCCGCAATTTTTGGGAGGTTATGATGCAAAGAACATATTTTCTGGGCGGTGCATCTCCGTCAGGATTTTCAACATCCTTCTGGACAGCGCACCGCGATTGCTACGGATACTATCTGAAAGGCGGTCCCGGGACCGGCAAGTCGACGCTGATGAAAAAGATCGCAGCAGCCTTTTCGGGCGAGGATATCTCCTGCTGGCACTGCGCCTCGGATCCGCGCTCGCTGGATGCCGTCGTGCTGGAGGAACGCGGTGTATTCATCGCAGATGCGACCGCGCCGCATGAATCCGGCACACCGCTCCCCTATGTCACCGGAGAAACTGTCGATCTGGCGGCAGGACTCTCACCCAAGGTGCTGCAAGAGAGCCGTACAGAGATTCTGCGGCTTTACCGTGAGAATCAGTCTGCGCATATGCAGGCGCGCAAAGGGATTGCCGGCATCGCAGAAATGGAGGCGATCATTGCGGACACCGGTGCACTGGCGTTGCAGCAGGAAAAGCTGCAAGGCTTTGCAGCAAGACTCGGCAGGCGCCTGATTCCGAGAGCGACCGGTCAGCAGGGCGATGTGCTGTACCGGCAGAGCGCAGCGCTGACACCCGAAGGATATCTCCGGTATCTGCCGGAGGGCTTTGACCTAATTCTGATTCATGATCCGCTGCGGACCGGCGCTGCCTTCCTGCTGCGGCAGCTCGCGGAATACGCAGCCGCTTCGGGCAATCTCTGCGAGGTGACGCAGGCGCTCACCCGACCCGACTTCCCGCCGGTGATGCTGATTCTTCCGGCGCAGAAGCTGATCCTCGCCGCCGTCACGGAGCTCTCCGCGCCTGATCTGCCGGCGCCGGTCTCCTGCATCCGGATGCAGCGGTTTTATGATCCTGCACTGCTGAAAAAGCACCGTTCCCTGCTGCGCTTTTGCAGCAGAACCGCCGCACAGACCGAACAGCGGGTCATCGCGCTGCTCTCTGATGCGCTGCAAATCCATGACGATCTGGAATCCTATTATATCCGCGCCCTCAATCCGGCATTCCTTGACCGCACAGCAGAGGCGCTGATGAAAGAGATCGCTGCACGGTGAGGGATGCACAGTAACCGCCGGACAGCATAACACAGCCGCTGAAATTCAGCATTTACGCGGATTTCAGCGGCTTAATTCATATTCAATCAGACCGTCAGGAACGGTTGAATGCCAAAACGGCTTCGTAGCACATATAAACGTCGATCTTACTGACGACCTCAAACGGTGCGTGCATCGAGAGCACCGGAACGCCGACATCAACCGTATCAATATTCAGGTTTGCGAGATAGGCAGCGACCGTACCGCCGCCGCCGAGATCGACCTTGCCGAGCTCACCGGTCTGCCAGATCACGCCTGCCTCATCAAAGAGCGTGCGCATCTTTCCGATAAATTCCGCAGAAGCATCCGAGGAGCCGCTCTTGCCGCGCGCGCCGGTATACTTCATCATGCATACGCCGTAATTGATATATGCGCAGTTTCTGCGGTCATTCACATCGGCAAAGGTCGGATCGAATGCAGCCGTCACATCCGCAGAAAGGCACTGCGAATTGACAAAGACCGTATGCGCCTCCGTGCCGAATGCAGCCGCCAGATCCTTCATGAAATGACAGAAATACGCAGACTGCAAGCCGGTATTGCCCTCGCTGCCGATTTCTTCCTTATCGGTCAGAATGACGACGGCAGTATGCTGCGGATGCTCGGTCGCAAGCAGTGCTGCCAGCGACGGATATGCGCAGACGCGGTCATCATGTCCGTAGGCGCCGATCATGCTGCGGTCAAAGCCGAGATCACGCGCACTGCCTGCCGGAACGATCTCCAGCTCGGCAGAGAGGAAATCCGCCTCGGTGATGCCGTATTTTTCATTGAGAATCTGCATAATGCGCAGCTTGACAAGCTCGCTGCCCTCATCGCTGCGGAACGGACGCGAACCGATCAGCAGATTGAGCTCCTCGCCCTTGATGCCCTGCGCGAGGGTACGCTTGACCTGCTCCTGTGCCAGATGCGGCAGCAGATCGGTCACGCAGAAAACCGGATCGGCAGGATCCTCGCCGACCGTAATCTGCACGACAGAGCCGTCCTTCTTTGCGACAACGCCGTGCAGTGCCAGCGGCAGAACCGTCCACTGATATTTTTTGATTCCGCCGTAATAATGCGTTTTGAGCAGTGCAAGCTCACCGTCCTCATAGAGCGGCATCTGCTTGAGATCGAGACGCGGCGAGTCGATATGTGCCGCAGAAAGCCGGATGCCGTCCTCGAGCGGCTCGCTGCCGATCACCGCCGCGATAATCGCCTTGCCGCGGTTGCAGGTGTAAATCTTATCGCCTGCCTTGACCGCGTCACCGCGCTTCCAGAGCCGGAAGCCCTGCTTCTCCAGCAGCTCTGCGGCATAGGAAGCCGCCTCACGTTCTGTTTTTCCGTGATCGAGGAAGGTCTTATAGCCCTCGCAGAATGCATCGCATTCCGCAATTTTCGCATCATCGAGCAGCAGCGCTGCATTCTTTTTCTGCATCAGCAGAGATTCCTTCAAAGCCTTGACTGCATCCTGATTTTCCAAAGTGATTTCCTCCTTGTCGATTGTATGAGATTCAAAATATATTTCCGCCTGCTGCCGCAGCATCCGGACAACCTGTCCGACTGCCTCTGTCAGCGCGGCTTCACTTCCGTTATTTTCAATGACTGCATCGGAATGCGCACGGAAAAATTCCTCCGGATGCTGTGCATTCATGCGCTGCTCCGCCTGTGTATCCGTCAGCGCATCCCGTTCGATAATCCGCGTCCGCCGCACATCACGCGGCGCAATTACGGAGATGACGGCTTCGCAAAAGCGGTCGATGCCGCTCTCGAACAGCGTCGGCGCATCGAGCAGAATGATGCGGCTGCCGTTTTCTGCATAGTGCTCCGCCTGCTGCCGGATCATCCGCGTAATATACGGATAAATAATCGCCTGATACCGCGCCCGTGCTGCTTCATCACTGAAAATCAGCGAAGCGACGGCTTTCCGGTTCATCTGACCGTCCGGCAGAAGGATGCTGTCGCCGAAGACACGCTGCATTGCCAGCAGGCAGGATGAACCGCGTCCGACAACCTGCCGCGCGACGGTATCCGCATTGATGACTGCGATGCCTTCCGCTTCAAACAGCCTGCTGACGGTTGTCTTTCCGGCACCGGTCTGACCGGTCAGCCCGACGAGATAACTGTTCACTCTGATACGCTCACATCCTTTCCGTCAGTTCCTGCTATATTATATCACAATCCGCAAATAAAAGTCAAGGCGGCGGGCTGTGCCCGCATCCATTGATCTAAAGATCTGGTAAGCATTCTGCAAACGAAGTCTATTCTCTTCTCCTTCCTCTATCCTCCTTTTACACTGCAAATTCCATGATAATATGCGATCAGCGGGCAGTGCTCCGGTTCGTCAGCTGCTGCAAAAAGATACCGCTCTCTGCTTGCTTTTTTCGTGATTATATGGTATAATAGAATAGACTACTTATGGGAGGCTGAGAAAACATGCGGATTCTCGGGATTGATCCGGGCTATGCAACGGTCGGATTCGGCATTGTCGATTATCAGGGCATGGATTTCCGGACGGTCGAGTTCGGCGCGATCCTGACACCGGCACATACCGATTTCAACGGCAGACTGCTCCAGATCTACGATGACATGGATTTTCTCCTCTCCCGTTACCGGCCGCAGGTTATGGCGGTCGAAAAGCTCTATTTCAACACCAATAAAACGACCGGCATCATGGTTGCCGAGGCACGCGGCGTGATTCTGCTCGCGTGCGCAAAGCATCAGATTCCCGTTTCGGAATATACGCCCTTGCAGGTCAAATCCGCTGTCGTCGGATACGGCAAGGCGGAAAAGCAGCAGGTCATGGATATGACGCGGCGGATTCTGCATCTCAGCGAGGTGCCGAAGCCTGATGATGCCGCGGATGCGCTGGCGCTGGCAATCTGTCACGGACACTGCGCCAAGCCGGATTACTGATCGCAACGGAGGAACAGCTTTGATAGACCATATTCGCGGAAAGGTTTCCCATAAGGAGCCGAATCTTGTCGTAATCGAATGCGGCGGCATCGGATATGCCTGCCGGACAAGCATGCAGACGGCTGCGGCAGTCGGTGCCGCGGGCGAGGATACACTGCTCTATACGCGCATGACCGTGCGTGAGGACGAAATTGCGCTGTACGGCTTTTCTGAACGCAGCGAGCGCAGCTGCTTTGATCAGCTGACGGGCATTTCCGGTGTCGGACCAAAGGCGGCGCTTGCAATTCTTTCCGATTTTACGCCTGACCGCTTTGCGCTGGCAGTTGCGGCAGGAGACTATAAGCAGTTTACGAAGACCAAGGGGATCGGCGCGAAGACCGCACAGCGGATTGTGCTGGAGCTCAAGGATAAGGTCGCAAAATCTGTGCAGAGCGAGGGACTTCCCGCTGCACCGGTGACAGTCGGCAGCGGCAGTCTCGAGGAGGCGATGAGCGCTTTGCAGGTGCTCGGCTATTCGCAGAGTGAGGTTGCAGGTGTGTTGGCTTCGCTCGACCCGTCGCTTTCTTCTTCGGAGCTGATCCGGCTTTCGCTTTTGCAGCTCGGCAAAAACATGTTCAAATAAGCAGCGGTACTGCATGGGAAAGAACAGATGAAATATGCGGCAAAGGCAGGATTCTGCATCTGCCGATACAGACAATCAGGAGGACAAATCATATGAATCACAACAGAAAAACAGCTTTGATCTTCGCGGCGCTGCTCGGTGCAGGCGTTCTGACGTCCTGCGGCGGCGATTTGCAGCAGGCTGCCGATACGCGCAGCATGGTCGCGGAGCAGAGAATCATGCCGGCAGCAGCCGAGGATATGCGCGGCGACTTGAACGGTGACGGCGCACAGGATGCTGCGGACGCACAGCTGCTCTTGCAGTATTATGCAGAGAATACGCTGGCAGGCAATTCGCTGACATGGGATCAGCTGCTCGGTGCAGCAAGCTCCGAGGCTGCGGATCAGGCTGCGGCAAAGCGTGCGCTGAAGCGCTATCTGGATGCAGCTGCGGAAGGCGATACGCTGGGCATGATCGAAGCGTCCGGTCTGGGCGATCTGCTGCGCATGACAAAAGGCAATATGAAAACAAATGAGGAGCTTGCTGCGGACGACGGGCTGACAGTCAACAAGATTGACAGCTATACAATCGGGGAGCCGAAAACGGATGCGCAGATGCTCAAGGAGTATCAGGAGGAGACCGAGAAGGCACTGGAAGAGGCAAGAGCCGTTGTTGCAGATAACAAGGCGGCTGCATCCGACATCCGCACTGCATTCCTGACACTCTCCATGGTGAAGCCGCTGACCAAGATGTATGCTTTTCCGGTTACGCTGACGCAGGAGGGGAAAACTACAGAGGATGCGGTTCTGATGACCTGTGACGAAAAGGGCGAATGGCGCGTCGATGCAGGCGTGGTGACCTCGCTTGTCAGATACATCACGAAGGCGAGAAAATCTTCCGTATATTCCTCTGCAAAAACCGTTTATAATGCAGTTTCCAGTGCAATGATTGATATGGACAGTCAGGAAGTCAATGTCAAGCTGCTCAACGGTGATTATATCTTTACCGGCGCGGATTTTGAGAATGTGACGCAGCAGATGAATCTCGGCGCATCCACGACCAAGGAGCAGCAGCTTGCACAGCTCAAATATCTGATCTCGAAATATTTTCCGACTGCCTCGGAGCTCGGTATGATCAGTGTCCGGCTTCAGGACGGCATCTGCATTGCCGTCGCGGTGCAGAAGGAATTTTCTGATGACGTATTGATCGGCACCTATCCGCGGGTCGAGGAGATTCCGGACGGGATGAGCGTCACGGAAGCAATGCAGAAAGCAGCCGAAAAAGGCTGAGCAGATAAAACAGCCATAGAGAGATAGAAACGCGGCGTGAGACGACCGTACTGCATTATGTGCAGATCATGATTTGAACGGAGGACAAAGAGGATGAATCATCTGAAAAAAGGAATCTGTGGCATCATTGTGCTGACGCTCTGCGCCGGTATGCTGACAGGCTGCGGAAACAAACCGGAGACAGCAGAAACGGAAAGCAAGCCTGCTGCATCGGAATCTGCGGCGGCACCGGCTGAAACGGATGCTGCGGCAGAATCGCTGAGCGAGGCGCAGGAATCTGCGGATGAAGCCGCTGCCAAGGAAAAGCTGACCGCTTTTCTGGAGGGATGCAGGAATCATGATCTCGACGCGATCCTGTCTGTTGCCGATTACAGCGGACTGTATCAGGCACTTGAGGGGAATGCGTTCGATGAGGCGCAGTTCCGGCAGGAGCTGGAAGCAATGCTCTGCGATTCGTTTGAATCCTATTCCGTCGGGGAACTGACAAGCAGCTATCAGGATCTCGTGACCTTCAACGGCAATGTCAGCAGTTTTCTCAAGGAAATGGAGGAGGAGCCTGCGGTTCCCGATGACGAGGAGACGCTCCGGCTTATCGGATACGCAAAGCAGACGATGAAGCCTGCGGATAACCGCTGTGCCTTTGCCGTCACGGTCAATGCGGGCGGAACGGAGACAACCGACGATCTCGTGATGCTCCGCTGCGGTGATACATGGCAGCTCGATCTTGTCACCGAAACCGCGACCCGCATCTATCAGAACCGCGTATACAACGCCGGACAGCAGCAGGAATAAGGCATCATTCAGGAGGAAACACCCTGCCGGACGGGGCAATACCGGAGCATCCGTCCGGCATACATCGCAGCAAAGCAGCTGCAAATATAATCAATTCAGTATCAACTGAAAAAAAAGGGAGGATCTGGCTATGAATCTTGACGAATTACTGAAGGAAGCGATTACGAAACCGGAAAAGCGTTCGCTGTTTTTGCAAATGCTCATCAAAAGCGATGTGTATGTCATCTGCAAGAAGCCCGTCAAGCAGGATGAAATCAACGGCGGTGTTTCCATGGAGCTGGTGACAACGCAGAATCCGGACGGCGATATCTTTATCCCGTTCTTCACGAGCTACCGCTCTTTGCAGCAGTTTGCCAAGCGCTATGTCAACTGCTACCGCCTGAACTGTCTGCGCCTGTTTGATCTGATCCAGTCTGCCAATGCCGTGCTGAATCCGAATTCCTACGGCAAGGAATTCTCTTCGCAGGAGATCAAGAGTATCCTCATGGTTGCGCGGAATCTGAATATTCCGGCGATCTCCATGAAGGAGGAGGAAACGATTGAATACCGCCGCAATCAGAAGGACCTCGATCATCTGATCCGGCCGCTGACGCGCTATCTTGCCAGACAGGCGAATGTCGATGCCTGTTATCTGGTCGAAATGGTGCGCGGATGCGAAAGACCGCAGACGCTCTTTGTATTTGACATGAGCGGCAATACGCGCAAGCTGTTCTTCCCGCTCTCCAAGTACATGCAGAGCTATACCAAGTCGGGTGACTCACTGGTGTTTATCAGTCTGGAGGAGCCTGCCGCAAAGAAAGCCGTCAAGGGAATTGATCCCTTCTATATCCGCAAAAAGCGCTTCTTTGAGCGCTGAACACGAAAGGAGCAGACATTATGCCGCCGAAATCCAAACCGACAACAACCCACAATGCACCCGAAAAACCTGCGGAGGCTGCAAAGGATACAGCCGAAAAGCAGTCTGAGCTCAAGCCCGCCGCAAAGGCGATTGCATCCGCAGCCGCTGCCGTTTCTTCTGCGGCAAACGCTGCAAAATCCGCTGCCGCCGCTGCATCTGCCGCCGTTTCTGCGGTTGCAGCACCGGCAAAAAAGGATGAATCTCACAAAGCTGAGAAAAAGTAAGGAAACCCGACAACAGATGTCTTTGACATGAAAGGAGTTCAAAAATGCCGCCCAGCAGCAGACCTTCAAGTTCCCATTCCTCGAGGCCCTCGTCGTCTCATTCCTCGCACTCGTCTCATTCTTCCCATTCGTCGCATCATTCTTCCTATTCGCATCATTCCGGCGGATATCATCACAGCCCGCCGCATCATTATCATCACCCGCCGCATCATCATTCCGGCTACGGATATTCCGGCGGATACGGACGCCGTCATTACAGCGGCGGGAATTCGATCCTCGGAAGCTGCGTCGGTGTCATTGCGTTTGTCGTGCTGATTGGCATCATTGCGGTTGTTGCCTTCTGGACAATCAAAAACCGTGAGAACGGGCAGAATCAGGGAAACAACAATCAGATTACGGTTTCCGATTCGTCGCATCAGCCGATCTATGTTGCAGCGCTCGGCAGAGATGTGCCGTGGAATACGCAGTATGACAGCTACTACGATAAGCAGACGGACTGCTATTTCTTCCTCAATACCGAAATGGACCCGCCGATCTGGCAGTATTGGTTTGAGGGCGTTTCGTCGCAGTACGGTGATTACGGCTGGCTCGAATGGGATGCAAGAGAGAGCCGCTGGTACGTTCAGAAGACGGAGACCAAATGGGAACTCCTGCCGGAGAAATATGCATCCGACCTCTGGCATTTTGACAGCTGACATCATTTTTTTAACAGAAAGGTTAGGGATGACCATGCCACCGAAAGGCAGACCGAACAGTTCACATTCCTCGCGTCCGAGTTCTTCGGGACATTCGTCGCATTCTTCTCATTCTTCTCATTCTTCGCACTCGTCGCATTCCTCGCACAGCTCGTTTTCGTCGCATCGTCCGTCGTCGCATCACAGTTACGGTGCGCCTCCTCCTCCGCAGCATCACGGCTTCGGCGGATCACATCACGGTTACGGTGCACCGCCGCCCCCGCCGCATCATCACAGCTCATCGGGCGGATTTCTGACGGGACTTGCAGTCGGCAGCGCGCTGAATCAGGCACAGAATCAGAGCAGCACACCGACAACCGTTGTGAATCAGACGATTGTGCAGCAGCCGACAATCCGCAAATACAACTGCCCCTTCTGCGGCGGCAGAGTGGAGGGCAGACCCTCTGCAAACGGGCTTTCGTCGATGACCTGCCCGAACTGCGGCGGCATTCTGTCTGAGGGTGATGCCATTGATGAGCCGGTGCAGCAGGTCGTGCAGACGCAGACGTATTCGCAGCCGGCAGCGGCGCCGCAGACCTATACGCGTGCGCCGGAGCAGCCGTATTATCCGCGGCAATCGTTCGGCGATAAGCTCAAATCCTGCTTCGGTACGATCCTTGCGTTTGTGATTATCGGCGCAATCGCGTTCGGCGGCTTCAAGTTCTATGAGTGGTATGACGGCAGACATCAGTACAGTCAGCCGTATTATGATGACGGCTACTACGATGAACGCCCCGAGCAGCATGATCCGGTTTATGTCCCTGCGCTCGGCAGAGATGTCCCGTGGGACAGCGAATATGACAGCTATTATGACAGACAGACGGACTGTTATTTCTTCCTCAATACCGATATGGATCCGCCGATCTGGCAGTATTGGTTTGAGGGTGTCTCGTCCGATTACGGCGATTACGGCTGGCTCGAATGGGATGCAAAGGAATCGCGCTGGTATGTGCAGATCCGTGAAAATCAATGGGAGCCGCTGCCGGAGGGAAAGGGTACAGGACTCTGGCATTTCGACTGATACCTATGATCGGAGAACCGAATACATGATACAAACCGGAAACCCCGTGTTTGAGGAGGAGAATGAACGCCTCGCCAGCCCTGAGATCATTGCACAGGACGGCGATCTTGAGGTCTCGCTCCGACCGAAAACACTCAATGATTATATCGGACAGGATCAGGTCAAGCAGAATCTCGCGGTCTATATCGAAGCGGCAAGACGCCGCAGCGAGCCGCTTGACCATGTCCTGCTTTACGGTCCGCCGGGACTCGGCAAGACCACACTCTCCGGCATCATTGCACATGAACTGGGCGTCAATCTGCGGATCACATCCGGTCCGGCGATTGAAAAGCCCGGCGATCTCGCCGCCCTGCTGACAAATCTCGGCAGGGGCGATGTGCTCTTTGTCGATGAGATTCACCGCCTTTCGCGCGCGGTCGAGGAGATTCTCTATCCGGCGCTGGAGGACAGAGCACTCGATATTATGATCGGAAAGGGTCCCTCTGCACGGTCGATCCGTGTGGATTTGCAGCCCTTTACGCTGGTCGGCGCGACGACAAGAGCCGGTCAGCTTTCCGCTCCGCTGCGCGACCGCTTCGGGATTGTGCAGCGGCTGGAGCTCTATACGCCGGAGCAGCTCTGCGATATCATCCGCAGAAGTGCGATGCTGCTCGATATTCCGTGCGAAACGGACGGCGCCATGGAGCTTGCAAGACGTTCGCGCGGTACGCCGCGTATCGCAAACCGCCTGCTGCGCAGAGTCCGCGATTTTGCGGATGTGCTCGGTACGGGCGTGATTGATGCAAAAACAACCCGTGAGGCGCTGGAACGTCTCGAAATTGACGAGCTCGGACTGGATAAGCTCGATCACCGGCTTCTGGATATGATGATCCGCGGCTATCACGGCGGTCCGGTCGGACTGGAAACGCTTGCTTCTGCAATCGGTGAGGAGGCGGTCACGCTCGAGGATGTCTGCGAGCCGTATCTGATGCAGCTCGGTATGCTTGCGCGGACACCGCGCGGCAGAGTTGCAACGCAGCTTGCCTATCAGCACCTCGGGTATCCCTTGGAAGCAGGTACTGCCGGTCAGCAGTATTCGCTGACAGATATGCTCGGCGGCTGAGCCGCAGCCGAACGGAGGATGCGTATGAGCCTCTTGCCTAAACAGAATTACAGATTCAATCGGGAGATACCGCTGCCGGAAGGTCTGATCAACGGTCAGGCGCTGGGAGCGGTATCAGGTATGAAATTCGGTCTTTCCAATATGAGCCGCAGCGGCTGCGAGGTCATTGCAATCTATAACGCGCTGCTGCTGCATCACCGTCCGGCACCGTTTCTGGAAATCGCACGCTATATGGAGCGGTTTCGGGTGCTGCTCGGCTTCTGGGGTGCCAATTTTCTTTCGCTCGGACACTGCCTAAAGCACTACGGCTTGCGGGCGGTGCGCGTCCGTCAGCCGCAGAAGGTGGAGGATGCGCTTCTGGCAGGCAGAACGGTCGTCTATGTGTACTGGGTCAAAAAGCGGTTCCGCTCCTCGGTGCATACGGTCGTGCTGCAAAAGGGCAGGGATGTTCTCTGCGTTTACAATGCGTATAACCGATGCGGTCATGTGCTGCATATCGGAATGGAAGATTATCTCCGGAACCGGAATATGATCTTCGGCTATATCATCGAACAGGATTCGGAAAAAAATATAGGAGCGTAGGGTCAGATGATTACCTTCAATGAAACCTATGATGCGTATATACTGGAGCAGGACGGGATACTGTTCCGCTGGGAGGAACAGCCGGATGCAGCTGCGGAGGCTGCCGCCGCGGATACTGCCGCTTCGTATCACAAGAATATCCGCGAGATTGCGGAATTTCTCATTGATGATTTGATCCGCGGCATCTGGGGCATCAGCGATCCCGAGCAGGTGATTGCGATGCTCGGCAGACCGCAGATTGCACCCGCACTGCGGCAGGTTGTTTACTGTGAGCATCTGTTTGACAAGCTGCATGTCATCAGCTTTGAGTATCTGGATGATGAATTCTTGCAGCTCCATGCGGTCGATCTCGACGGCTGAAGGAGAGGGACGGTATGGCGTTTGATTATAAAAAAGAATACAAGGAGTATTATCAGCCGCCGAAGAAGCCTGCGCTGACGGAAATACCGCCGATGCATTTTCTGGCGGTGCGCGGCAAGGGCAATCCGAATGCTGAGGACGGCGCGTATCAGCAGGCGCTCTCCAGGCTCTACGGCGTCGCATTTACGCTGCGGATGAGCCGGAAGGCGGGGAAGAATATCGAAGGGTATTTTGAATATGTCGTGCCGCCGCTGGAGGGACTCTGGCAGCAGAACGGCAGTCCGGACGGCAGCTTCGATTACAGCCGCAAGGACGATCTTTCGTGGATTTCGATGATCCGTCTGCCGGATTTTATCACCGAAGCAGATGTGCAGTGGGCAATCGCAGAGGTGCAGCGGAAGAAGCAGCTTGACTGCTCCGACGTCGAATTCTTTACCTATGACGAGGGACTCTGCGTGCAGGTCATGCACATCGGCAGCTATGACAGTGAGCCGGAAACAATCGCGCAGATGACAACGTATCTGACAGAACAGGGCTGCATCGCAGATCATTCCGAAACCAGAATGCACCATGAAATCTATCTGAGTGATCCGCGGAAAGCTGCAACGGAGAAGCTGAAAACAGTGATCCGGATTCCGGTGAAGCGAATCTGAATGCAGCAGAAAACGAGGCAACATAAGGGGTGAGAGGATATGAGCAGATTTTTGCGGCAGGAGGGTCTGCGCGGCGTGGCAATCACGGAGATTACCTGTGAGCTGATGCTGCGGCTCGGCAGAGCGGCGGCACAGGCAATCGGCAGAACGAGCAATCATCCGCCGGTGTTTTATATTTCGCATGATCCGCGGCGCGCGGCAGAGGCGCTGGAAGCGGCGCTCTGTGCCGGTATCTGCGCAGGCGGCGGCATTGCCCATACGCTCGGCGTGCTGCCCTCATCGGGGCTTGCGCTGATGCTCTCCGCAGAGGATGCGGAGGCGGGGATTGCGCTTTCGGGCGGCAATCTGCCCTATGAATCGGTCTGTGTGCGGCTCTTTGCCAAGAGCGGTCTGCCGATGTCCTCAGAGCAGCTTGATGCGATTTCCGCGCTGATGCCCTCGAATGCGGCTATGCCTCTGAAATCACACCAGAACTGCGGCTATATCGCGCGGCAGGATGATGCATCGCGGCGGTATCTGCGCCTGTTGGCGGCGCGGCTGAGTACGCCGACCGACTTAAAGCAGAGCAAGCCGCTCCGGATCGCGCTTGACTGTGCAAACGGTGCGGTCAGTGATCTGGCGGAGCCGCTATTCCGGCATCTCGGCGCGGAGGTGCTGCTGCTGAACGATCACCCCGACGGCATGAATATCAACCGCGACTGCGGCGTGCAGTCCATGTCGCAGCTGATACAGTTTGTCAAGGATTATAATTGCAGCGCAGGCTTTGCATTCGACGGCAACGGCGGCAGATGCCTTGCGGTCGATGAGAGCGGTGAGCTGCTCGACGGCGACCGGATGCTTGCGATTCTCTGTGAGGAGCAGCTTGCCCTGCAAAAGGATGCGCCCGCCGGCAGACCCGACGTCATGCAGCGCGGTGTCGCCGCAACGGTGATGTCGAATCTCGGCTTCCTGCGCTATGCAAAATCGCGCGGCATTCCCGTGCAGAGTACGCAGCCTGCACCGCAGTTTGTGCTCGATAAGATGCGCAATCTCGGGCTGGCGCTCGGCGGCGACGGCTCCGGTTATCTGTATTTTGCGGATGTACCTGCGCCGGACGGACTCATGACCGCAGCGAGACTTTTGCAGGTCATGCAGCGGACGGGCAAGCTGCTCGGGACGCTCTCGAATGTCATGGAATATGATCCGCAGGTCGCGGTGTCGGTCAAGATTCCGCAGCACTGGCGCGAAATCTGGAAGAACGATCCGGATATCACGGGATTTATCTCCGCATGTGAGGCGGAGCTCGGAACCGAGGGCAGAATTCTCGTCCGCGAACGAAGGGACGATGCGTCGATCCGCATTATGCTCGAGGGCAGGGATTTCCGGCGGATCAACAGCTATGCATTTGCGATTGAGGAAGCAATCAAATCAAGGACAAGTGCCAAATAGGAGTAAACAATATGGATGCAGTATGGCAGGAGATGTATGATGCTGCCAAAGCCGTTCTGAACGCGCGCAGGGTTTCTGACTATGTGACCTGCGGCGAGGTTGCGGCGGCGGTCCGTTCCAAATCGGGAAAGATTTATACAGGCATCTGTGTGGATACCTGCTCGACGCTCGGAATCTGTGCGGAGCGGAGCGCGATCTTTGCGATGCTGACCGCAGGGGAGCAGGAAATCGACAAGGTGCTTGCGATTCTCCCCGACGGCAGCAGCGGTGCGCCGTGCGGTGCCTGCCGTGAGCTCATGGTGCAGCTCATGCCGCAGACTTATCAGGATATTGAGATCATGATGAACACGGAGACCGGCAAAACAATTACGCTCGGTGAAATCACGCCGGAATGGTGGATTCCGTGAGCGGTATGCAGGGGATATACCATGCGTGAGCTGACGGTTGATCTGCATGATTATCCGGAGGATGCGCCCGTTTTCCGGAGAACTGCGGTGCGCGGCATTGCAAGGCGCGGTGAACGGTATCTTGTCGTATACAGCCGCAAATACGGCGACTGCAAATTCCCGGGCGGCGGACAGGAGAAGGGCGAAAGCAATGCAGATACGCTGATTCGTGAGATGCGCGAGGAGGCAGGATACGATGTTCTGCCGGAGACTGTGCACGCATTTCTGCTGCTGCATGAGCGCCGGAAGGGCATCTACGGCGACCGGTTCTTCATGGATTCATATTATTATTTTTGTGCGGTCGGTGATGCGGTACATCCGCAGAAGCTCGACGATTACGAGCGCGACGAGGGCTATGAGGCGCGCTGGCTGACGCTGCAAGAGGCGATTGCACTGAATGAAGCCGTTGACGATCAGGCGGTATGGGTGCAGCGTGATCTGGCAGTCATGAAAAAACTGACAGAAGAGATTTGACAGGAGGAAAAGACAATGTTCAGCAGATGGAAAAGATGGAACAGGTGGGAGCGCATATACTGTCTCCTGGTACTGGCATGCATGCTGATTTTGCTGCCGCTCGGATTTGTATTTGTGTTTCTCATTCCGCTGCCGCATCATATCGGGCTCTGGATATTCCGGATCGGCATGCTGCTGATACCGGTATTCATGGGGCTTGCCGACTGGCGGACAGACCGGAAGAGCAGTTATTTGGAATTCGGCACGGCGGGTGCCATTTTGCTGGGAATCATTCTGTCAGGGATATTCTGAACGGTGCAGACCGTATCATAAAAATGCTTCGGAGAATTCATACATGAGAGTTGCAAAAAACTGGGCGGATTACCGCCTGATTGATACAAAATCCGGCGAGCGGCTGGAACGCTGGGGCAATATTACGCTGATTCGTCCCGACCCGCAGGTCATCTGGCAGACGCCGCCGCTGACCGATCTCTGGAAATCCGCGGACGGTCACTATCACCGCTCCAAATCGGGCGGCGGACAGTGGGAATACCGCAAAAAGCCGCCGGAGAGCTGGCAGATTCGTTACCGTGATCTGCGGTTTATCGTGCGCCCGACCGGATTTAAGCATACCGGACTGTTTCCGGAGCAGGCGGTTAACTGGGACTGGATGCAGGAGACAATCCGCAATGCGGGGCGTCCGGTCCGCGTGCTGAATCTGTTTGCCTATACGGGCGGTGCGACACTTGCCTGTGCGGCGGCAGGCGCAGAGGTCTGCCATGTGGATGCGGCAAAGGGCATGGTGCAGTGGGCGCGTGAAAATGCCGCTGCTTCGGGACTGACCGAGAAGCCGATCCGCTGGATTGTCGATGACTGCGAGAAATTCATCCGCAGAGAGGCGCGCCGCGGCAAGACCTATGATGCAATTATCATGGACCCGCCAAGCTACGGGCGCGGTCCGGGCGGCGAAATCTGGAAGCTCGAAAACAGCATCTATCCGCTGGTTGAGGCATGTCTGGATGTGCTCTCGCCGGAGCCGCTGTTCTTTTTGCTCAACAGCTATACGACGGGGCTTTCGCCGTCGGTCATGGGCTATCTGCTGCACAGTCTGATTGTGCCGAAATTCGGCGGTACGGTCTCCGCAGATGAGATCGGTCTGCCGGTGGAGCTTGCAAAGGCAGCGCTCCCATGCGGCGCGACGGCTATATGGCAGGCAGTGCACGCAGGTATGATCTAAAGCCCGCCGTCGTCACGCTCCGCAGAGCGCGAAATACCCTTATTGTTCACGCTGTTTTTTGCATATAAGTGAAGAATGTCGAGATTTTCTTTGCTCACATATGAAAAGGAAATGACTATGATAATCCGAAGATTTACAGAATCGGATGCCGAAGCTGCGGCGCAGGTTGTTGCGGTCACAACGGAAATCAGCAACAGCCGAGACTATCCGCCGGAATATATTGAGAGACTCAAGGAGACGCATTCGGCAGAGGTGCTGATACAGCGTGCAAAGGAAGGGCATATGTACGTGATCTGCGACGGAGAAAAGATCGTCGGTACAGGCACAATCGCGCCGTTCTGGGGCAGCGAAACAGAGAGCATTCTGCTGACGATTTTCGTTCTGCCGGATTATCAGGGCAAAGGGCTCGGGCGCGCGCTGATTGAAACGCTCGAACAGGATGCATACGCAAAGCGCGCAAGCCGCATTGAGATTCCCGCCTCGCTGACTGCCGTTCAATTCTACCGGCATCTCGGCTATGATTACAAAAACGGCGTCACGGAGCCGGAGGACGGACTGTTATACAGATTGGAAAAATTCAGATGAATTACAAAATTGTTGATATGGAAACATATTACCGGCGCGGGGTGTTCCGGCATTTTTCGCAGGACTGCAAATGCTCCGTGTCGATCACAAGCCGCGTGGATGTCACTGCGCTGCGGACATTTTCAAAGCGCACAGATACGCGGTTTTATCTCAATTTCCTCTATGTGCTGAGCCGTGCGCTCAACGCAAGGGAGGATTACCGCCTCTTGTGGGACTGGCAGAACGAGCGTCTGCTCTGCTGGGACAAAATTAACCCGACGCAGTATGTGTTCCATGAAGATACAGAGACCTTTACGCTTGCATATACCGAATATGATCCGGATTATGCAGTATTCTATGCGCGTGCGCTTGCCGATCTGGAGGCGGCGCAGCAGACGCGCGATTACGGGCTGGACAGCGAACAGCATCCGAACTGGTTTGATGCATCCTGCGTGCCGTGGCTGCATTATGATTCGCTGCATGTGGAGCTGCCGGACGGATATTTATACTTTAACCCGATTGTCAACTGGGGTGCATATGCAGAGGAAAACGGCAGATACATGATGCCGGTGACAGTCAGAATGAATCACGCATCTGCGGACGGATATCAGATTGCAAGCGTGTTCAGACTGATTGCGGAAGAAATCAAGACACTTTGCGGAGCGGAATAATCCGCAGCAGTATACAGAAAGCCGGAAACGGCGAAGATTACGGAGGTCGGCGTAGCCGGTGGAGAAACTCATAACAATCGAAAATGCGCATTTTTCGTATCCCGCTGCGGAGGAGAATGAAAAGCCCGCCGAGGTGCTCAAGGGCATCTCGCTTGAATTTGAGCACGGGGAGCTTGTCGCGGTGCTGGGGCATAACGGCTCCGGCAAATCGACGCTTGCCAAGCTGTTCAATGCGGTTCTGCTGCCGACAGAGGGCACCGTTACGGTTGCCGGAATGGATACGAAGGATGAGGAGAAGCTGCTGGAGATCCGGCAGCATGTCGGCATGGTGTTCCAGAATCCCGATAACCAGATTGTTGCGACGATTGTCGAGGAGGATGTGGCATTCGGGCTCGAAAACCTAGGCGTACCGAGCGATGAGATGCGCGTGCGTGTCGATCAGGCATTGCAGGCGGTCGGTATGTATGAATACCGCAGTCATGCGCCGCATCAGCTTTCGGGCGGACAGAAGCAGCGTGTGGCAATCGCGGGCATCATTGCGATGCGTCCGGACTGTATCGTGCTCGATGAGCCGACTGCGATGCTTGATCCGCAGGGCAGAAAGGAAGTCATGCGGACGGTCAAGCTGCTCAACCGCGATTACGGCATCACGGTTATTCTGATTACGCATGAAATGGATGAAGCGGCACAGTGCGACCGCGTCATTGTGGTCGATCACGGCGAGGTGCGCATGGATGCGCCGCCGGAGAAGGTGTTTTCACATGTGCAGGAGATGCGCGCGCTCGGACTCGATGTCCCGCAGCCGACGGAGCTCTGCGATCTGCTGCGGCAGGCAGGCTTCGACCTCGATCCGGAGATCATGACGCCGGAGGCATGCGCGGAGGCGGTTGCAAAGCTGTTTCAGTCAGGAGACAAGCCGTGTCATGCTGCCGGACAAACGGAATGACGGGATACAGAGAATCCGCTGAGGACACTGTCCTCACAGCTTAATTTGAAAGGAACTTGTCAATGCCGATTCTTGAAGCAAAGAATCTGACCTATACCTACAGTATCGGTTCGCCGTTTGAAAAAACTGCAATCGACCATATTGACCTGCAAATCGAGCAGGGGGAGTTCGTCGGCATCATCGGGCATACCGGCTCGGGCAAATCGACGCTGATGCAGATGATGAACGGACTTCTGAAACCGACCGACGGCACGGTCCTGCTTGAGGGAAAGGATATCTGGGCAAAGGGCGCTGACCGCAGAGCCGTGCGCTTTGCAGTCGGACTGGTGTTCCAGTATCCGGAATATCAGCTCTTTGAGGAGACCGTCTACAAGGATATCGCGTTCGGTCCGAAGAATATGGGACTGGATGAGAAGGAGATCGACCGCAGAGTGCGCGAGACTGCCGAAGCCGTGGGACTCAGTGAAGAACTGCTCGAAAAGCCGCCCTATGCGCTCTCCGGCGGACAGAAGCGCAGAGTCGCAATCGCCGGTGTCATGGCAATGGAGCCGAAGGTGCTGATTCTCGATGAGCCGACCGCCGGTCTCGACCCGATGGGCAGAACGACAATCCTCACGCAGCTTGCCGCCTATCAGAAGCGCACGGGCTGCACCGTTATGCTTGTATCGCACAGCATGGAGGATGTCGCAAAATATGTCTCGAAGCTGCTGGTGCTCTCGCATGCAAAGATCGTCTGCTTTGATACGCCGTCGAATGTCTTTGCGCGCGGGGATGCGCTGGAGGAAATGGGTCTTGCCCTGCCGCAGATCACGCGCGTCTTTCATGCGCTGCGCGAGCGCGGCATTGACTTCCCCGATGAGGTCTATACGGTCAAATACGGTGCGGAGCTGCTGCGAAAGGCGCTTGCGGAAAGGGGCGTCGGAGCATGCTGAAGGATATCACCCTCGGGCAGTATTTCCCGATGAACAGCGTTGTGCACAGAATGGACGCGCGCTATAAGATTATTATTACGCTGCTGTTCCTTGTCATGCTTTTCTGGGGGCAGCATCTGACCTCGCTGATCGCCGGATTCCTGTTTGTGATTCTGGCGACGGTCTGCTCGAAAATCCCGCCGAAAATGCTGATGAAGAGTATCAAGCCGATTGTCCCGATTCTGATTGTGACCGGCTGCCTGAATCTCTTTCTGTTGGAGGGCGGAGAGACCTATTTTGCATGGAAATTCATCAAAATCACGGAGCAGGGCGTACAGACCTCTGCCTTTATGCTTGTGCGCATCTGCCTGCTGATTGCCGGCACCTCGCTGCTGACCTATACGACCTCGCCGATCGTGCTGACGGATGCGATCGAATCGCTGCTGTCTCCGCTCAAAAAGCTGAAAATGCCGGTGCATGAGCTGGCAATGATGATGACGATTGCGCTGCGGTTTATTCCGACGCTGATCGAGGAGACAGATAAGATCATGGCGGCGCAGAAGGCGCGCGGTGCCGATATGGAAAGCGGCAGCCTTGTGCAGCGTGCGCAGGCGCTGATTCCGATTCTGATTCCGCTGTTTGTCTCGGCATTCCGCCGCGCAGAGGAGCTTGCGCTTGCAATGGAGTGCCGCTGCTATCACGGCGGTGAGGGCAGAACCAGACTGCGCGAGCTGAAAAGCGGGCTGCGCGATTATGTTGCACTCGGCATTACACTTTTGATGTTTGCCGCGGTGATCGTCCTGAACATTCTGCTGCACTGATATGAAAGAAAAATACAAACCGCATCTGTACCGGATGCTGAGCTTTCTGGTTCCCTGCTGCATCATGCTGGCGGTATTTGCGCTGAACGGCAAATATCCCTTCGGTGAGGATGCGCTGCTGGAATCGGATGCGGCGGCGCAGTATTATCCGTTTCTGCTGCTGCTGCGCAGGACCGTCCGCTCCGGCGGAAGCCTGCTTTATACATGGCGCGCCGGTCTCGGTACAAATTTCTGGGCGCTGATTTCGTATTACTGTCTGAGTCCGTGGAATCTGGTCGCGCTGCTGCTGCCGGAGTCTGCGATGCAGCTTTATCTGTCACTGTCGGTCTGCGTCCGCATGGGACTTGCAGGTCTCACTGCGGCATTCCTGATGCAGACGCTCTCGCAGAAGCAGAGCCCTGCCATTCCTGTGTTTGCTTCGCTTTACGGTCTGAGCCAGTGGATGATCTGGAATTATTTTCAGCTGATCTGGCTGGATGCTGCGGTGCTGATGCCGCTGCTGCTTGCAGGCATGGTGCGCATGGTGCGAGACCGCCGCTGCAAGCTGTTCACGGCGGTACTGCTGCTCTCGCTGATCTGCAATCCGTATTTCAGCTTCATCACCTGCGAGATGACCTTTCTCTGCTGGATATGTGCACTGATTATCTGGAAAAAGCCGCTGCGGACGCTGCCGCGTGAGGCAGGCAGATTTTTCGGCTGCGCACTGCTTTCCGGCGGCATGGCGGCTGTGATACTGGTACCGCTGGCATTTGCGGTCAGGGTGACCGGTGCTTCGGGACAGTCGATGCCGGACCTGCTGACATTTCCGGATAGCATTCCGGCGCTGCTCGGCAGAATGGTTTCCATGACCTACCCGATTCAGCATATCGGCATGCCGAATCTTTCATGCAGTATGCTCGGCGTGCTGCTGTTTGCAGGCTTTCTGACGGCAAAGCGGATTCCGCTGCGCGAGCGTCTGACAGTCGCCGGACTGCTGCTGTTTCTGCTGCTGAGTCTCTGGTATCCGCCGCTCAATTATATCTGGCACGGCTTCCATGTGCCGAACGGGTTTATTCACCGCTTTGCATTTCTGGTGCCGTTCGTGCTGCTGATGGCGGGCTGGCGCTTTACGGCGACGCTCGGCGAATCGGACGGCGAACCGCTCCGGAATCACCTTTTGCAGCTCGGCATCATGCTTGCCGCTGCGGGCGGTATCTGCATCTGCGGAGCTGTTACCGAGGCGACGGATATTATTCTGGTGTCCGTGTTGTTTCTGCTGGTTTACGGTGCGCTGTATCTCTGGCAGTATCTCAGACCGCAGCACCGGAAGGCAGTCTGCGGCTTGCTGCTCTGCGGCATCTCCGCAGAAACCTTTATCTCCGCGCAGCTTCAGATCAGCTTTCTGACAAACTTTTATCTTGCATCTCAACTGCAAGAGCAGCCCGAAATTGCCGAAGCTGCCGCCGCGATCCGTCCCGATTCCGGCAGTCAGCCGCAGCGGACTGCATCTTCTATGGGACACGGCTTCAATCCGGAGCTGTTTTCCGATCTGCCCTTCGGCGGGACGCTCTATTCTTCGCTGATTCCGGGCAGGCTTTCCGATACGCTTTCGGCGCTCGGCATGTATTCCGGTGCCGATCTGAACCGCTATTTCTATCAGCCGCTGCCGCCGGTTTCGGCGCTGCTGACCGATATCCGCTATGTGATTGCACCAAACGGCGGCGATTTTCCCGCGCCGTTTTATGCACCGCTGGGAGATACCGCTGCGGTGAAGTTTCAATATGATCTGCCGTTCGGCTTCTGCATTCCGGAGCCCTTGACACTTCTGCCGGAGGATTCCTGTCCTTTGCGGCAGAACCGGCTGTTCCGGACGGCTGCCGACCGCGATGCCTGCGTGATTCTGCCGGCTGCCGTGCGCTCGGATGATGCCGTACTGGAAGGCGATCCGAATGGCACAGTGCAATGCAAAACCGGTGACAATGCACGCAATATCGTGACTTATGCATTTACTGCCGATGCAGACGGCTGGTATATCTACGATATTCTGGCAGATGAGTCAGTCAGCGCCGCGCTCAAGCGCTATGATGTGAAGGCGGACGGTGAAGTTCTGCTGTCCCAGCAGTATCTGCCGACTGAGCCGTATGCGCATACCGGCGAGATGTGTTCCGTCGGCATGCTCAGGAAAGGACAGAAGCTCGAGATCATGCTCGTGCTGCGTCCGGAGACGGCGGGAACCCTCTGCGTGCAGGCTGCAAGACTGGATGAGGCTGCATTTGCCGCGGGCTTGCAGGAGATCGGTACATCCGCGCTCAGCGATGTGCAGGTGCAGGATACGGAGATCACCGGCAGGATCACGGCAACCGCACAGAAGCCGCTGCTTTATCTGCCGGTCCCCTATGATAAGGGCTGGCATGCCGAGATTGACGGGCAGTCTGCGGAGATCACCGAAGCGATGTCCGGTATGCTCGGACTGAAGCTCTCTGCCGGAACGCATACGATCCGGCTGTATTACCGTCCGCAGGGCTTTGCCGCGGGCTGCATCATCAGTATCATCAGTATTCTGCTGTGTCCGGTGCTGCTGTACCGCCGCAGCGCGAAAAAAGACCGTTCGGAGGACGAATGAATGCGCACACTCAAAATGACAATCGCATACCGCGGCACGCGCTATCACGGCTTTCAGCGGCAGCCCAATGCCGTAACGGTGCAGGGTGAGCTGGAAAAACAGCTTGCGCGCGTGCTGAACGGTCCGGTGACTGCTTACGGCTGCTCGCGGACCGATACCGGCGTCCATGCGAATATGTTTGTGCTGCATCTGCATACAGAGCGCGTGATTCCCTGTAAGAATCTGGTGCGCGCACTGAACGGTTATCTGCCGGAGGATATCTCCGTGCTTGCCTGCGAGGATGCGCCGCCGGAATTTCATGCGCGGTTTGACTGCAAGGGCAAGGAGTATCTCTACCGGATTCACTGTCACGAGAGCAAAAATCCCTTTCTGACCGATCTTGCGTTCCATTACCGCAGACCGCTCGATCTTGAGAAAATCCGGTATGCGGCGGCGCAGGTGACGGGTACGCATGATTTCCACAGCTTCTGTGCGCAGGCGACAGCGGAATCAAACTGTATCCGGACGATCTACGGGACTGCCGTGGAGGCGAACGGCAGCGATGTTGCAATCCGGATTCGCGGCGACGGCTTTCTCTATAATATGGTGCGGATTTTCGTCGGCACGCTGCTCGATATCAATGAGGGCGTATTTCCGCCGGATGCGATGCCGGAGATTCTTGCCGCAAAAGACCGTCTGGCGGCAGGCAGAACCGCCATGGCGCACGGGCTTTACTTAAATCAGGTGTTTTATTCTGACGCCGAATGCAGAAAAATATAATCCGAACGAAAGAAGGGCGCAATCTTGGAAACGAAAAAGAAGACAGCCAAGCCGGTGAAAAACGCTGCGGCTGCGCAGGATATCTATGCGATGCGAAAACGCCGGAAGCGGCGCAAGGTGCTCAAGCAGAGCGTCTGGCTGCTGCTGCTGGCTGTCGTGATTCTCGTGCTGTATCAGCGCCGCGATTCGTGGATTCCAAAGCTCGAGACCATGGGTATGCGGCATCAGAGCCGGCAGTTCGGCATCGGCGACAGCGACGGCAATTTCCCGATTCAGATTTACGGCGATTCTGATTATCAGCTCGCGGAGGCAGGCGGGTATCTGCTGCTGCTCAATGACTCCTATTTGTATTTCTATGAGCCGGACGGCAGTATGACAGCCGCGCGGAAGCATACCTACGGCAATGCGATGCTCCGGACGGCAGGCGATTTCGGTCTGCTCTATGAAAACGGCGGCACGCATTTCCGTCTGGAGACGCCTGCCAAGCAGCGCTATGAGAAGACGCTCAGCGAGCAGATCGTTTTCGGCAGAGTCTCGGCGAACGGCTCTGCGGCGATTGTCACCGGCGCAGAGGACTGCGCATGCAGGCTGTATGTCTTCAACAGCAAGGGGCAGCAGATTTACAAGCGAAGCTGCGTGGAGCGGATTTCGGAGCTCGCCTTCAACGCCGATGCGACCGGATGCTATGCGGTACGGATCGAGGCTGAGAACGGTGTGATGAAATCTGTCGTAAATTCATACACTTTTTCGTCCGAGGCATGTAATTGGTCGAGCCAACCCCTTGACATGCTTGCGATTTCGGTATATAATACCAGTGAGGGGAATCTGTTTCTTTTCGGGGATACCAAGTGCTGCTGTCTTGATCCGAACGGGACGGTGCTTTCGAGCTATACCTATCCGGATAAACTGATCCGCAGCTGCTTCTACGGCAATACGGCTGCCATGCTGTTCGGCAATGATGAGACAAGAACCAAATCGGTTGTCGTAATCAACGGGTCATCGGGTACGCCGGCAGTCCGCACCTATGAAAAGGATGTGCGGGATATCGGACTGATGACAGAGAACGAGGCGCTGATTGTCCAGCTTCGCAAAGAGACCGAGACACTCAGCTATCAGTGCAATGTTTTGCAGACAACACCGCTGGATGACAGCTATGACGGCTTCCTGCGAATCGGACAGAATCTGTTTCTGAAGGGCTACGATCATATTGACCGGCTGGAATACCATGCGCCCTGACAGACGTTTTTTCTTACAGAAACAAAAATTGCATTCGCTGACGGCGAATTGTGAAGAACAACGGAGGATAAGTGCATGAGCACGTCTTTTTGGTGGGTATTTGATTTCCTTGTGATTGCGATTGCGGTTTATATTGTCATTGTCAACGCAAAGCGCGGTGTTACAAAATCTATTGTGCTCGGGATCGGCTACGTGCTGACGACCGTGGCGGCATCGCTGCTGGCTGCTGTTGCGGCACCGGCGCTCTATCAGTCTGTCGCATATGACAATAACATCAGGGGAATCACTACGGCAAATAAGCATATGGATTTTGCCGAGGTTTTTTCCGAAGCAATCAACAATCAGGATTACGGCTACATCATGGATGTAAATGCTGCCGAGAGGATTCTGAAAAATCCGAAGAAGTGTGCGGATTTTGAGAATGAATTTTATGACTACGGAGCCGATAAAACCGGCGGACCCTTTGCAACGAGACAGGAGTTCGGCGCAGTGCTGCGCAATGCCTTTCTCGAAAGCTACGGCAATGAGCTCGATGAGCGCGTGCCGCGCTATGTCAGAATGTATTTTGACAAGCAGGTGCGCTCGGATCCGACGCTTATGGGCAAGCTGATTACCGTCTTTTATGATAACACCTTGTATCCGGATGACAAAGCGGATGTGCTGGAACAGCAGTTTGCTGCAAAGCCGACAACCGAAGTCCTGCAAATCTTCATCTATCTGATTATTTTCTCCGTGGTTATGGTCATTGTCGCGCTGATCAGTGCGATCTTGCAGAACCGGATTTTCTTCAACATTCAGAATTCGACGGATCATGCAGTCGGCATGCTGATCGGTGTGATCGAAGCAGGCGTAATGCTGGTGCTCTTTACGCTGATCTCCCGTCTGCTCGTGCTGCTGATGGGCGGGCACTTCCTGTTCTTCAATGAGGAGACAATCGCGGAGACCAAGCTCTTCTCGTTCTTCTATGATCATATCAGCATCTTATTGTAATTTATAAGAAAATTCCTGCACCTCTGCTTCGGATTCTGCCGCAGCAGAGGCGCAGTATTCCATTTTCAGAAAGGAGCGCGTATCCTCGGAACAGGGGAGCGCGGATATTATATGGTTCTTTGCAGTCATTGTAAAAAACGTCCTGCGATTGTGTTCATTACATCCATGCACGGTTCGGAGAAGCGGAATGAAGGCTTATGCCTTGTGTGCGCGAAAAAGCTGAATATTCCGCAGGTTGCCGAATATATGGAGCATATGGGCATTTCGGATGAGGACATTGAACAGATGAGCGACCAGATGATGGATCTGCTCGATAATGAAGACGAAAACTTTGAAATGGGCGGCGCAAGCACCATGCCCGGCTTTATCCAGCGGCTCTTTACCGATCATCCGGTGACGGATTCGGAAAAGGAGACGCCGAAGGAGAAGGACGATGAGCCGAAGAAAACGGAAAAGGCAAGCGATCTCTTCGGCAGATTCGGGGATAAATCCCGCGACGGCAAGGATGAGCGCAAGTCCAGAAAAAAGGAGCGTAAAAAGGAGCTCAAATATCTCGACAGCTACTGCACGAATCTCAGCAAACGTGCTGAGGAGGGGAAAATGGACGGCGTCATCGGCAGAGATACCGAGATCGCGCGCGTGATTCAGATTCTCTCGCGCCGTCAGAAGAATAACCCCTGCCTGATCGGTGAACCGGGCGTCGGCAAGACGGCTGTTGCGGAGGGCATTGCGCTGCGGATTGCATCCGGCGATGTGCCTTTCCACCTCAAGGATAAGAAAATCTATCTGCTTGATATGACCGCGCTCGTCGCAGGTACGCAGTTCCGCGGACAGTTCGAGAGCAGAGTCAAAGGGCTGGTCGAGGAGGTCAAGGAGCAGGGGAATATCATCCTCTTCATTGACGAGGTGCACAGCCTTGTCGGTGCAGGTGACTCCGAGGGCTCGATGAATGCTGCGAATATCCTAAAGCCTGCGCTCTCGAGAGGCGAGGTGCAGGTCATCGGTGCGACCACCTTCACCGAATACCGCAAATATATCGAGAAGGACGGTGCGCTGGAACGCCGTTTCCAGCCGGTCAGAGTCGATGAACCGACGATTGAGGATACCGTTGAGATTCTCAAGGGCGTTGCGAAATACTATGAGGAATTCCACCGCGTGCATATCTCTCCGGCGATGCTGCGGCTCTGCACGGTGCTCTCCGAGCGCTATATCACAGACCGTTTTCTGCCGGATAAGGCGATTGACCTGCTGGACGAGAGCTGCGCGTATGTCAGCATTCGGCATCCGGAGCTGACCGAGCTCGACCGCCTGACAACTGAAATTGCCGAGAAGCAGGAGCAGATCGACGATATTGAAGCCGACCAGAATCCGGATTATCAGAAGCTCGCAGAGCGCAAGGGCGAGATGATTCACCTGAAAGCGCGCTTTGATGAACTGACCGAGCATCCGGTCGAGGTCAATGTGGAGGCTGGCGATCTGGCGCATGTGATCGAGATCTGGACGGGGATTCCCGCAAACAAGATTGAGGAAACCGAATATGCCAAGCTGCGCGACCTCGAGCCGCATCTGAAAGAGCATATCATCGGTCAGGATGAGGCAATCGCCGCACTTGCAAAGGCGATCAAGCGCAGCCGCGTGCAGATGACTGCGCGCCGCAGACCGGCATCCTTCATTTTTGTCGGACCGACCGGCGTCGGCAAGACCGAGCTTGTCAAGGTGCTCTCCGCGGAGATGTTTGATTCGACGGAGCCGCTGATCCGGCTCGATATGACCGAATACATGGAAAAGCACGCAATTTCGCGCATGATCGGTTCGCCTCCGGGCTATGTCGGCTATGATGAAGCAGGTCAGCTGACCGAGAAGGTGCGCCGCAGACCGTATTCCGTCATCCTCTTTGACGAGATCGAGAAGGCGCATCCGGATGTGATGAATCTGCTGCTGCAAATTCTCGATGAGGGCAAGATCGACGATGCGCAGGGCAGAACCGTCAACTTCGAGAACACGATCATCATTATGACCTCGAATGCCGGCAGCACGGATAAATCCACGGGCGTCGGCTTCAACCGCACCGAGGAGGAAATCTCCAAAGAGAAGGCGCTGAAAGCGCTCAAGGACTTCCTGCGTCCGGAATTCGTCGGCAGAATCGACGAGATTATCGTTTTCAAGCCGCTGAGCGTCGAGGATTATGCCCGTATTGCTGCACTGATGCTCAAGGAGACCGCAGCAGCACTGTCCGAGCGCGGCATCCTGCTCGACTGGGACGATGCAGCGCTGAAAGCCGTTGCGGAGAAGGCACACGGTCACCGCTACGGTGCGCGTGATATCCGCCGCGTGCTGCGCGAGGATGTCGAGGACCCGATTGCCTCGATGATTGTCGATGCGGAAATGCCCCTCAGACTGCTGCATATCCGCGGCACAGAGGACGGCGTCAAGGTCGAATCCGAAGAATAAACAACAGCTCCGGCACCGGTTTCGGTGTCGGAGCTTTTTATGTGGCAGCAAAAAGCAGATGCGGAGAAATCTCCGCATCTGCTTTGCTTTTATTCACTTGGAACTGAAATCAGACACAGCCCTGTGCCTTCATTGCCTCAGCAACCTTCAGGAAGCCGGCGATGTTTGCACCTGCAACGAGGTCATCACCGAGACCGTACTCATTTGCAGCATTGATGCTTGCCTTGAAGATGTTTGCCATGATGCCCTTCAGCTTTGCATCGACTTCTTCAGCAGTCCAGCTGAGACGCTCGCTGTTCTGGGACATTTCCAGACCGGAAACTGCAACACCGCCTGCGTTGACAGCCTTGGAAGGCGCAACAACGATGCCTGCTTCCTTCAGCATTGCGATTGCCTCATTGGTGGTCGGCATGTTCGCAACCTCAACATAGTACTTGACGCCGTTTGCGATGATCTTCTTTGCTTCCTCAACGCCGACCTCGTTCTGGGTTGCGCACGGCATCAGAATGTCAGCCTTGACGCCCCACGGCTTCTCGCCCTTGAAGAACTTAGCAGACGGGAACTTGTCAGCATAGTCCTCAGCGCGGTTGCGGCAGGATGCTCTCATCTCAAGCAGGAAGTCAACCTTCTCATCGGTGGAAATGCCGTCCGGATCATAGATGTAGCCGTCCGGACCGGAAATGGTAACAACCTTACCGCCGAGCTCGTTGACCTTCTTAATGGTACCCCATGCAACATTGCCGAAGCCGGAAACTGCAAAGGTCTTGCCCTTGATCTGATCCTTGAAATAGTCGAGCATGTTCTGGACATAGTAGACAGCGCCGTAACCGGTTGCCTCCGGACGGATCAGAGAACCGCCGTAGGGGATGCCCTTACCGGTCAGAACGCCGGTAAACTCGTTCTGGAGTCTCTTATACTGACCGAACAGATAGCCGATCTCACGGCCGCCGACACCGATATCACCAGCCGGAACGTCGAGGTTCGGACCGATGTGACGATAAAGCTCAGTCATGAAGCTCTGGCAGAAACGCATAACCTCAGCGTCAGATTTGCCCTGCGGATCGAAGTCGGAACCGCCCTTGCCGCCGCCCATCGGGAGGGAGGTCAGGGAGTTCTTAAAGGTCTGCTCGAAGCCGAGGAACTTGATGATGCCGATGTAAACATTCTTTGCAAAACGGAGGCCGCCCTTGTACGGTCCGATTGCGGAGTTGAACTGGACGCGGAAGCCGCGGTTGACCTGCTGCTTGCCGTTGTCGTCGATCCACGGCACACGGAAGATGATCTGGCGCTCCGGCTCGACCATTCTCTCAATGACACCAGCCTCAACGAGGTCAGGTCTCTTCTCAACAACAGGCTCGAGTGTGCTGAGCACCTCAGCAACAGTCTGGAGGAATTCCGGCTCGTTCGGGTTGCGCTTTTCAACCTGCTCGTAGACGGACTTGAGGTAAGCATTTTTCAGTTCCATAACACAAATCTCCTTACAAAAAAGTTCGGGACGTTCATTAGCCCACCTCATAATTATACTCTATTTTCCTCTCTTTGGAAATGTTTTATTATATCCTATATGAAACATAAAAAACAGCAAAATTGTGCGGATTCATACTGTATTTTGAAGTAATACTGTCATATTGTGATATGATAAAGTGTGAATAAACAATGAATATCGTTAAACATGAGACAAACTGTATTTCTCAGCACTACAAGTGCAAACGGCACTCGGTCAATCTGCATAAAACTGTTCAAAGCTGCACAAGCTCTGTTGCATTGTCTACCGCATCACGATATCAGGCGGTTTTTGCGTAATAGTATCTTGCTGATAACGCAAAATAATTATAATTCATTTGGCGAATTGTGCTTAATATTCCGATTCATGCTTTAATTGTTATCACTATCGCCGAAAATGAAGTAAACAGATTGACAAAGCCTTGTAAAACATGTATAATATATATAGTTTTCACCAACAAATCGGTGCGGATAATCGGCGGATTGAATCCGCTGCCGCTCAGATTTGCTTATGGTAACCTCTTTCCTTCATACAGGATGGCGAATTCGCCATCCCGTTTTTTTTGGCGGGCGGCGCCCGCCGGTATTGATCTAAAGCCCGCCGGAATTTCAACTGCTTGATAAAAGAACTTCGTGCAGTCTGCGCATTCCGCGTGATGTGCGTCCATATTATAATTAAAGTAAAGCCGCTCAATTCAGCGTAATTGAGCGGCTTATTTTTGTATTCTGTAATGAAAAGCGGTTCTGCGGTAAATCGGAATTAACAAGCGTAATCATTTATCAAAAATATTTAGAATTGCCAAAAAAACGAATAATCCTGTAAGTAAGACTAAAACAATATTATCTTTTATAGCCCCTTTCAGTTCAAGGTCTTGCTTCTTCATAGCTAACAGAACTTTTATGACCAAAAAAGACATGATCACAGGTATTACAAGAAAAGGCGGAAGAAATTCCATACTTAGAATGAACAAAACCAATAATACCAACAGATAAACGATAGTATTAGTTTGCATCATACTTTCTCGTAGTTCCGACTTTCCTCTCTTTATATGGGCTTGAGCCATTATTTCTGCTATTTTATCTTCGGTATTCTGATGGTTCCCGT
>JAEEGL010056306.1_pt1 | contig 79492 bp, 49 predicted proteins | sample 9134231 | NCBI WGS metagenome assembly JAEEGL01 (sample SAMN16246548, study PRJNA631951) | gut metagenome | biome: gut microbiome; feature: rumen; material: fiber-attached | host: Bos | place: Iran: Karaj | collected 2018-10 | reverse complement strand
TTATTCAGCGTCTGGATGTTGGTGAAAGGAGAGTAACCGTAATCATCAGCCGTATTGTAACTGAGCATACGGCCAATAAACACTGAGGTCAAAGGACAATCGTAGAAAAGACCTTTGCCTTTTCCGTTAATATCATATGTATTATATCCCAATGACAGCGTCTCGTCACCCTCCTCGATCGTCACACCCGTCATCGACGTGCAGCCGTTGAAAGCAGAGTTACCAATAGACTTGGTTTTAGGCTTAATGACGATATTCGTCAGATTCTCGCAATTCATAAAGGCCTCATCACCTACCGTAGTCACATGATTGGGGATGGTGTATTTCGTCAAAGAGGTACAATATCTGAACGCTCCTTTACCTATCGTATTAACAGATTCTGGTAGGACGATGTCGGACTCTGTCAGAGAAGTGCCTCTGAATGCGTAAGTATCCACACTGGTTGGAGCGCAATTGCTGTTAAACTCCATCGTCGTAAATGCTGAACAGTTATAGAACAAGCAAGACTGGATAGACTTCACAGGATTGCCAAAACGAGCTTTCTTCAGTGTCTGGATATTAGTGAAAGGAGAATAACCGTAATCATCAGTCGTATTATAACTGAGACTCCTTCCAATAAACACTGAGGTCAAAGGACAATCGTAGAAAAGACCTTTACCTTTTCCGTTAATATTATATGTATGATAGCCCAGAGACAGCGGCTCATCACCCTCCTCGATCGTCACGCCTGTCATCGACGTGCAGCCAGTGAAGGCAAAATTACCAATAGACACAACAGTGGGCTTGATGACGATATTCGTCAGACCTTCACAATTCATAAAGCTACCTTCACCTATTGATGTGACAGACTGCGGAAGAGCCAAACCATCCCACGTCAAAGAAGCACAATCTCTGAACGCATAGCTACCCACACTGGTTGGAGCACATTGGCTGTTGTACTTCATCGTCGTCAAAGATTTACAACCTCGGAACAGGTAAGCCTGGATGGACTTCAGTGGATTTCCCAAATGTGCCATATTCAGTGTCTGGTTATTGGCGAAGGGAGAGTAACCGTAATCATCAGTCGTATTGTAACTGAGACTCCTTCCAATAAACACAGAGGTCAAAGGACAATCGTAGAAAAGACCTTTACCTTTTCCGTTAATATTATATGTATGATAGCCCAGAGACAGCGGCTCATCACCCTCCTCGATCGTCACGCCCGTGATCGACGTGCAGCCGTTGAAGGAAAAATTGCCCACACTTGTCACAGAATTAGGAATGGTGAATGACTTAAGACCCGTGCAACCGGAAAACGTGCCTGCTGCGATGGAGGTAATCCAACTGGGAATGGTCATGGATGTCAGACCCGTGCAATTGGCGAAGGCATATTCTCCTATCGATGTGATCGTTTTGGGTATCGTAAAGGATTTCAACTCTTTGTAACCAGCGAACGCATAATTGCCCAGACTCGTGACGGTAGCCGGCAGAGTGATCGTGGAGGCAGGATGGCCATAAAACATATAGGCTGAGATGGTTGTCACATTCGGACCGATGGTGAGGTTGGACAGCAGGGGTTGGTTGGCAATAGGTGAAAGGCCATAATTGGTATTATAGCTGAGCGGACGGCCCCAATAGAACGTGCGCAACGGTGCATCAGCAAACAGTCCGTAGTTTGAGCCATTCATCGAACCGTACCCTAATGACAGGGTGGTAGTGGCATCCTCTATCGTCACTTTAGTCAACATCATACATCCTGAGAAGGCATAGTTGCCGATGCTCGTGACTTTGGCTGGAATAGAAATACTGCTCAGGGCATTACAACCAGAGAAAGCATTGCTGCCAATGGATTGGACATACGTGTTGTCGGCAAAATTGACAGAGGTGAGAATGGTGCAACCAGAAAACGCAGAACTGCCAATTTTGGTCACATAATAGGTGCTGCCATTATAATATACCTGATTCGGGATATCATAAACGGCATTCTCATATTTCTTCCTGCTATTATAAGTCACCTCCACCGTCATATTCGTTGACGAGGTGATATTATAATATAGCCCGCCATATTCAAAATCATACGCATGAATAGAGGCAAATACACAGATTGAAAAAATGAATAAGAAAACGCTTCTTTTCATAAGTTTAGATAATTAAGTGAAACAAAACCAACCACATCAGTTTGGCAACATGATGCGTATAACAAGGCTATTAGTTTGGCAAATTTAAGAAAAAAATCGCTCCAATCCAAACAATCATCCCCAAAAGCAGCAAAAAAACTAATACTTATAGAAATTCCACTGTTGCTGTCCGTTGCTGAGAATAATTTTGTCGGAGGTCAGGGCATCTATCTTCAGCCGGATATCACCGAATGGCTGGAAACCGAAAGATTTTTCAATAATGGCAGTATCAGACGGTGAGCCGTATATGGAGAGACATTGGATGAAAAGGCTGTCACCGACATGTTGGAATTTCCCATACACGTCACCTTCCGTAATACACCGGAACAAGGTCAGGGACCCAGAGAAACTGACGTACTTCGTGTCGGAGTCTTTCAGACGCCACTGTCCAAGCAGGTCGCCAGCTTCCCCACCCTCCTGACAGGATGCCAACAGGAAAAGGTTAAGAAGAAAGATGGCCATCCATCTGAAAAACCGGTTCGGGTTATAGTATCTTGCCATGATAACAGATTTTGAGGTTGAACGTACTGCAATCGCCGTAGATATTACCCTTGTCGATAGCGTAGGCTGCCGCCATCTGCCACGGACCGATGGTGTAGATCCCTTGCAGCATGGCGTCGAAAGAGTGGTGCTTGATGGGCAGAGGGGCGGAATAGGTGCCCCAACCCTCGCGGTAGGACCCTTTGACAAGATAGGACAGGCGGTCGGTGATCTCGCCGTTGACACCCAGATGCCATGCCTTGATGCGGTTGTCGTAGAAGCCCGTGTAGCCATCTTTATTGTAGATGGGTGAGGTAATGAGAGCGATGCCCGGCGTCATGCCATAGTGGGTGTAGCCCACATAGAACATGTGGTTGTAGTAATTGTCGTTGCCGACCACGAAATCGTTTACCTGACTGCGCACAGGCTCGGGATAATCACCGCTATCCCAATGGAGCGGCCCCGACTGGTTGGTCGACTGGAAGAACTCCACGACAGCGCCCCTGACGAGTTGTCGGCCCGTCGTCTTGTTGGTGTACTGCAATCCCCACAGTCCGTCCCATCCGTTGCCTTTCCGGATGCCCGAGCCATCATCAAAGGGGTTGTCGAGATAGGCTTGCAAGAGGTGGTGCTTGTTAATGTTCCATCCCACCTGATAGGTCATCATGCCGAGATGATTGCCAAACACCCAGTCTTCCAGCGCGTCTTTCTCGTAGTAGTTTTTGTCGCCAAAGGAGGCGATGACGCGGAGAAACGACATCAGTTTCAAGGGTTTGTGGTTGGCCACCAGTTCTCTGTCTACATAACTGTATCCCGTACCGCCAAACTGCACGGTGTGTTCGATGCCGGCGATGGCGAAGAAACGTTTCTCGGGGTTGGTGCGGAAATAAAGATGTTTCTGATGGGCGTAGGCACCGGTGGCATAGCCCCAGTTGGCGCTGCCCCCTTTTCGGAAGGCATCCTCGCGATAACCGCTGTCAGAGAACTTGCCGTAGCCGTAGTCGAGGTCCATCTGCAGCCATCCCTTGGTGAACGGAATAGTCCAGAAGCCATGGGTGCCGATATGCACCTTGGGCACCGGTTTGGCATTGATGCCATTGGCAAACATACCGATGGAGAGTTGTTCGTCGCGCAGCGGCATCCGCTGTTCACGGCTGCCCACCTCAAGGAAAAACGACTGGTAGGTCAGGTTGGCGTAACACTGCTGCAAGAAGAGCGATTGGTCGGCATGCACGGATGCGATGACATCAGCTCCAACTTGCAGCGACAGGTCTTTCGTGAAGGGATGGTTCACCTCGACTGCACCGCGTGTATAGGCGGTGTTGGAACGGGTGCCCAACGCATGATGCCGGTTGGTAGACAACTGATATGCCGTGAAGTCGCCTGTACCCACAGCCGTCTCGGCGGTGAGGTCATAGGTGACGGTAGTCGCCAAAGAGTCCTGTCCTTTTGTTGTGATGGCAAACAAAAAGCAGAGAGCTGTCAGTATGAAGTACAGATTTCTCAATGGATTGTAGTTTTTACTCTTATGATCATACGGGGTGGGCAGTCATCCTCAACTGCCTATGATGAAGCGCAGGGGACTGCGGTTGATGAGGGCGGCAAGTGCCCAAGATAGAGCTAAGACGATAACAAACACCACCAGTGGCGCCATCAGAACATCTTCGGTGATGAAGGTGCGGAAAGCCACATTGTGTCTCCACGTCTCCCACAGCAGGATATGGTGGATGAGATAAATACCCAAACTATTGCGGTCGAAGGAGGACATCCAACCGCTGATATGGATGGAATCAGACCGACTATCCATCCACCCGAGAGCCAAGATCAGGAATATGATGGCGAAAACCCAACGGAGGTTCCTTGAACAAGGGAACGGATCCATAGTGGAGAAATACGATACGACGGCCACCAACAACAATACCAGCAGCAATGATGACAACCAAACGGTATTGCTCCAGTTCTTCCGGCGCATGATTGGAAGCAGATGCTGATGGCAAAACATACCGACATAGAATTTAGGCAAGAAATTGAAGAATTTATCTACATAGTGATACATCGCATCAGGCAACAGACCTGGCAGATAGGGACACACAGCATACGTCACCACGCACAGCGTGAGGGAGGCTGGAAAACTCAGCCGTTGCCAGAAACGCTGCGTCAGTTGCATGAAGACAAAAACCTCAAACAGCATGAGAAGGAACCACAGATGTGACGTACCATATAAGATACGGATGGGTTTGGTAATCTCACCTAAAAGGACCAACAAACCCGCAAGCAGCAGATAAGGAATCAGCAGGCGCTTCACTTTATTGACAACAAATGCCTTATTGTCTTGATACTTGCCCTTCTCCAACTTCAGATAGGAATAGAGATAGCCTGAGATGAAGACAAAGGCGGGCATGTCGATCGAGTTGAGAAAATCAGCCAAAACATAATACTCATTGACACGGACGTTTGTCAATGGCCAGATGGGGGTATAAAAACACAGACAATGGTAAAACACCACCATCAATGTGGCAACCACACGTATATAGACAATCTCTTTTCTCATGGCCTCGCTGTTGATGTTTGAGACGGTGATCCTCCATCATCGTCCTGGGATTCGTCACCACCTACTGTTATCGTATCATCAAAATCCCAAAGAGAAGTAGATGTTGTGGGACTGGCTGTTTTCTCATCTTCAAACTGAAACTTCACTTCAGAAGGGTCAATGCCAAAACCCGCCGGTTTCTGCTTTTCTGTGGTGTCATCATCACCGAAGATCCACTCGGAGGGCATCCAAATAGGAAACAGCACCATGGCGACCATCAGCAGCACGATCATAGCGGCTCCCAACAGGCATCCATAATGACTCAGGAAGCGCCTTACTCCCTTCTTCTGACCCGACTTCTTATCCAAAACTAAATCATTTAATATCTAAATCAGCCAAAACGCCGAATGGAACTGCTAAAATTCAATCAAAGCGCCGAATGGAGTTGCAAAGTTAATACAAAAAAAGGAAACAACGGCTTTGATTGACAAAATTTTTCGCCTGCCTGTCCACACCTGTCCCGTATGTTGCGTTGGTAACGCAACAAACAGAACTGCAGCCATATATTACAGATACAGATCTCTCACATCGAAAGAGGGGTGCGCTCTGTCTAGGTCCACGGCCTTGGGGATGCCGGGAATGCGGCCCTTTTCGCTGAATTGCCAGATGCTGTAATGGCCGGAACCATTGATCACGGGTTTGCGCTTGCCATATCGTCCGATCATCAGGATATGGTCATTAAAGTCGGGCGCACAATAAGTGTTATACGACCTGTTGGTGCCATAGATTACAGGTTTCTTGCCGTAGCGCTCCTTCACCAATTTGCAGAAAAGCATGATACCATCCTTGCTGACGTTGTCCTCCACATCCACCATCGGTATCAGGTCTTGACTGTTCTTGTCGACGACAGACGAGAAATGCTCAAATTGCTTTTTGATCGGACTAGTATTTCTCAGATAATGATACGATCCCACTTTGAGGCCATTCTCTCGGGCACCTTTGACATTCATTTTATAATGTGAATCGACAAAAGTGGCTCCTTCAGTCGCTTTGATGTAAACAAATTTTATTTTCTTGTCTGTCGCGACCTTTTCCCAGTTAATAGAACCCTGATGTGCTGACACATCGATTCCGTCATAAACATCATTCGCCACAATCGGGTCAGGGCTACACGAGATGGTTCCTTTGCAAAACAGAAAATACGTCAGGCCTGCACCTAACAATAAACCAACTGCAAAGGTCAATAAATAAATGAGTTTTTTGTTCATTGGACTATCAGACTTTCGGAATGATTGACAAACAAGTATTTTTCTATTGCTGTCACAAAGATACGAATGCTAGCACAAAGATACGAATCTTTGGCACTTTTTCTGCTTTTGTATGATTTTAAACAATTTTTTTCAGCTTTTTTATCTTCCTTTCTTTTAATTTTAAAAAATATGCATGGGATAAAAATTGAGACAAGCATAGGGATAAAAGCATAGTTTGTTTGGAAAATCGCTGCTGATTAGCTAATTTTGCAAAAACCATTGTCAATACACTCTAAAATGCACGCTTTAAAGACGTAATAATTTCGCTACAATAACGCAAATGACGCTATGATGAATACTTGGAAACCAAATATGGAAGCGACCAAGCGCCGCTATGTCGACTGGTGGAACCACCAAGGAGTGGTTCTCAACATGTGGGAGCACTTCCAGGAGGGTGTGGCCGCCCACGATGACATCGCTCCACCACCCCCTCCCCGTGACCTCCACCAAAAATGGTTTGACCCCGAATGGCGGGCCCGCTATCTCGACTGGTATGTAGCGCACAGTTCGCTGAAAGCCGACATCCTGCCCGTGGCCAACACACATTTGGGACCTGGGTCGTTGGCAGCCATCCTCGGCGGAGTGTTTGAAGGCGGTGAGGACACCATCTGGATTCATCCTCATCCCTGTTTCGACCCCGCCATCCCATTCGACCCCGAACACCCCAACTATCTCCTGCACAAGCAGTTGCTGCGCCGCTGCAAACAATATTCACAAGGACACTACTATGTGGGCATGCCCGACCTGATGGAAGGACTCGATGTGTTGGCAGCCCTGAAAGGTACCGACCAGGTGCTCATCGATACCGTGATGCGTCCCGAAGAAGTGGAGCGCCAGATGCAACGCATCAATGACATCTACTTTATCGTGTTCGATGAACTCTACGACATCATCCGCGAGGGCGACGAGATGGCCTTCTGCTATTTCTCCTCCTGGGCACCTGGAAAGATGACCAAACTGCAGAGCGACATCTCTACGATGATCAGCGAAGAGGACTACCGGCGCTTTGTGCAGCCATTCATCCGTGAACAATGCCAGCGCATCGACTACACGTTGTATCACCTCGACGGTGTGGGGGCCATCCGCCATTTGCCCGCCCTCTTGGAGATCAGGGAACTCAATGCCATTCAGTGGACGCCCGGCGTGGGTGAGCCCCAGGGCGGAAACAAGAAGTGGTATGACCTCTACCGACAGATCCTCGACGGCGGAAAGAGTATCATGGCATCATGGGTGACCCTCAGTGAATTGCCCGACCTGCTCAACCACATCGGTACGGAGGGTGTGCATATCGAGATGGATTTCCACAACGAGCAGGAGGTGGAAAAGGCCATGGAAATCGTGGAAAAGGCCCGGCACACATCACCTACCACCGCAGCCACTCCGCAACATCCCTTTCCTTCCGACCGCATCATGGTGCTCGACGGAGGCATGGGAACGATGATACAACGGTTTCACCTGCGTGAGGAGGATTTCAGAGGAGAACTTTTTGCCGGACACGACAGATCGCTGCTTGGCTGCAACGACCTTCTCTGTCTGACACGGCCCGACATCATCGAGGACATCCACCGGCGCTATCTCCAGGCCGGCGCCGACATGATAGAGACCTGCACCTTCAATGCGCAGCGCATCTCACTCGGTGACTACGGCCTAGCCGAACAAGCACGGGCCATCAACCTCGCGGCATGCCAGATCGCGCGCAGCGCCGCGGACTCTTTCGCACAACAGACACCGCAGAAGCCCCGTTATGTACTGGGCAGCGTAGGCCCCACCAGCCGTATCTGTTCTCCGGAAGCCGCCAACGGCAACCCGCTCTCCCCCGACTTACTCCACGAAGCTTATCTCGAACAGATGGAAGCGCTCATCGATGGTGGTGTGGACGCCATCTTGATAGAGACCATCTTCGACCTTCAAAATGCCCGCATCGCCTGCGATGCCGCCCTCGAAGCGATGAACCGCCGTGGCAAACGTTTGCCGCTGATGCTCAGTTTCTCCGTCGCTACGCCCGATGGGCACAATATGCTCGGCCAGTCTATCATCCCCTTTGTCAAGTCTCTGGCCGGCCTTCCCATCTATTCGGTCGGACTCAACTGCCTGTCGGAGGTGAGACGGTTCATCCCCCTGTTGCATTTGTTGTCGCAAGCGGTCCCCTTCCGCATCTCCTTTTATCCCAACGCAGGACAGCCCGACAGTCAGGGTGTCTATTCCAAGACCCCGGAGGAAGTGCTGGCAGAAGTATGGCCATTGCTCGATGCTCACCAGCTCAATATCATCGGCGGATGTTGCGGCACCACCGATGCCTACATCAGCAAGTTTGCGCAGGTCGTGCAACCCGCGCCAGGCCTTTTCCTCTCTCCCTATCAGCCAAGGATGGACATGCCAAAAGACGGTCGCCGCCATCTACTGAAAAAAGAGGACATTTCATCAGACGACCGCCTTCATCTTCAGAAAAAGGAGGCCCTCAGCGACATCGACAGTCAAATGACTAAGGGGAAAGTATCCCCCGATAAAAGGGCGGCAAAAACGCTGTTTGACGCCATCTACAAGGGTGATGAGAAAGCTGCAGTGAGTCTCGCCCGACAAGCGGTAGACAAGGGCAATCCCCTCAAGAAAGTTATCGACGATGAGATGATAGCGGCGATGACCCGATTGGGACAGGATTTTGAGGAGGGCAAGGCTTTCGTGCCGCAGTTGCTGATGGCGGGCCGCGCCATGAAATCAGCGCTGAGTGCCATCCAGTCGCAGGCACAGGGACCGCGCCCCCAGACGTTGGGGCGCATCGTGATAGGCACCGTGAAGGGCGACCTTCATGACATCGGCAAAAACCTGGTGGCATCGATGCTTGAGGGATGTGGTTTCGAGGTTATCAACATCGGCATCGATATCTCCGCAGAGCGTTTTATCGAGGAGGTGAAACGAAGCCGCCCCGACATTCTCTGCATGAGTGCATTGCTTACCACCACGATGGGATATATGCGTGAGGTCATCAATGCTCTGGAAGCAGCCGGCATCCGCGACCAAGTGAAGGTGATGGTAGGTGGAGCTCCCGTCACGGCAAGTTATGCCAGCGAAATTGGAGCCGACGGTTACAGCGACAATGCCAATGCCGCCGTGAACGTGGCAAAAGAATTGCTCGAAAAAGCCAGGAGAGACTAGGAAAGCAGAGTCCTTGCTATGACCTCCTAAAGCATTGTGTGAGCGGACATAGACGGCAGGCATAGTCATGATATGAGACATGCTCTCCAAGGCCGATGATGCCGCTCACCGACTTGACAGGCCACATCAGCGCACTTTCCGTCAGCCTGATGCCACAGGGATTGGGAGTGCCGAGCAGGGGTATCAGCTGACGCTGCTCCGCGGTTGCCCATTCACAATAGCCGGGAGAAAAACGGTTGGTGCGCTTCCATCTCAATTTATCAATACTTGCCTGTAAAGCCTTCTCCATTTCATCGGCTGTCCGCTCTGCCACCACAGATCCGAGAGCGTCGGCGATGAACGACTCAAACATATCATGGCTCTTCATCCATTCCTCGAACTCAGCTCCTGCCGTTGCCAGAAAAACGGCGAAATGAGTCGCTCCTGCCAACTGCCGTGTGATGATCGGTCCAAGATGAAACTCCCGATCACCCATCCACAGCACATCTTTTTCCAGACAGCCATCCTGCACATCTTTTCCGAGATGGCCTTCCAGCACCGTATAACAATAACGGGGCACAGCTATCTGCGAGGCACTGGCAAGCAGCCGCGACACTTCTGCCACCGTACGCTCGTCGGGCGTCTCCTTCCCATACCCCATCTGCCGATACACTTCCTCGGGATGGATATGAAGACATTCTAGAGAGAGCCGTTTCTCAAACATACATAATATCTTTTGGGGTGAGCAAACTTTTTTACTATCATCAGTGCATACGCAGCGTTGCTTGGGTTATCTGCTCATTGGCTTTTCAGACCGAATGAATCAAAGCACTTGCGCTAGATGCCTCCTTTTCAGAAAAATAGTCCATAAACGCTGCGCATGATGCCACCCAGCCATTCTGGGAAAACCCAAAAGAACAGGACAATGAAGATAAAGCCTATCCAGCCACAAACCCTGGTGAAACTGGGCGATGGCTTCTTGCCTGACATGATCTCGTAGAGCGAAAACACGATCGATCCACCGTCAAGAGGATAAACGGGCAGCATATTCAATAAAGCAATCAGCAAAGACATGGCGGTCAACTGCCTGATGAAATCATCATATTCAAAAGAGATAAATGGCAAGGAAAAATAGAGGATGACAAATGTCGCAATATTAAACAGCACCCCTCCAGCTGAGATCAACAGGCGCTGCCACGCAGGTTTATCCTCGATATAAGGTGAGGAGAAATGGGCTGATGATGAGGTGTCGGATTCAGCAGAAGGTGAGGTCCTCACACCTGATTCCCGCGATTTGAACACCGTCACTCCACCCAGGGGAAGAACGCCCAAACTCCATCTGATGTCTCGCCACGAACTGCCCCCTTCTACTTTTCGGGGCTTATAACTGACAAACGAGAGAAAAAATACCTGCATCTCCTTGACAAAGCACCCAAAAGACTTGCCGACTATCACATGTCCCAACTCGTGAATGACCACTACGATGGCCAGACAAAGATAGACGTTCCAGTCATCTGAGAGGATATCGCTCCCTTCAGTAAACCAAAAAAAGAAGGCTACTCCCAAAAGTAGGTTCAACCAATTGAAAGTCAGACCGTCACGCGGCCCTTCAATATGGTTATTGATCTGATTCTCATTCATATTTATATAAAAGGATTTTACAACTGAGTGTTCACTCTCCCCAAGAGCTCTAAGTTCCTTAAAGACCCTAAGATCCCTTAGTTCTCTAAGTTCCTAAAAGGCCAATAGCCCGGCAAAGATAATACAAAAAAATGAGAAAACCTTACTCTTTGTTTATCTCTTCACCACACACAATAATCACCTCTTCACCCACACACTGATAGTCTTTTGATAAATCAACATCAACATTTGCCATTTTCACCGGCCATTCTTCCACAATTCAGAAAAATCATTTAATTTTGTAGTCGCCTAATCTTCATCCATTTTCTATCATACCATCCCTTCACTGAAATACAATAAAAAACCATCTAATAACCCAACATCCATTATGAGAAAAATCCGACTTCTAATGCTGCTGCTGACCCTGACGGCCATCACCGCACAGGCACAACGCACCACCGACTTGCTCGACAGAGGACTTGTCGCCGTGCCCTCCGGCTCAGGCAGTTTCATCAGCTGGAGAATTTTTGGGGAAGAATACTACGACACCCAGTACAACATCTACCGCAATGGGACACGCATCAACTCCACTCCGCTCAGCGTGTCATGCTTCAGCGATCCGAGCGGGATACCTGGTTCACGCTATCAGGTAGCGGCCGTCGTCAGAGGCGTGGAACAGGAGAAATGCGCCGAGGTGGCACGGCTCTCCAGACAATACCTGGAGTTCCCCGTCAAACCCATCTTGTCACGACGGGGCACCGACATCACCAAAGACTATAACATCAACGACATCGCACTGGCTGACGTCGACGGCGATGGCGTATCGGAATTCCTCGTCAAACGCAACTACGGCCTCGACAGCGATGCTACAGGTCCCTGTCCCGTGGCCAACGACTCGGCATACAACTTCCTCGAGTGCTACAACATCAAGGGAGAGCGGCTGTGGTATATCGACCTCGGACCCAATATGTGCAGCGGTCCCGATGAGCAATACGACATCGTAGGATATGACTGGGACGGCGACGGCAAGGCCGAGGTGCTCATGAGAGGCGCCGACAACATGATCATCTATCATAGCGACGGTACCAAGACGGAAGTGGGCAACATGAAGGTGAACACCCGCAACACCATCACCCACACCGCCAACATGACCTACACCAACACCGGAGCGGAATACCTGCTCTATATGGAGGGAGCCACGGCAAAACCCTACGCCATCGGTCCGAGTGGCGCGAAATGGATGAGTTATCCGTTGCCCAGAGGCAACGCCAACGACTGGGGCGACGGCTACGGCCACCGTTCCACCAAGCACTATTTCGGCGCACCCTTCCTCGATGGCCGACATCCCTTCATCTTCCTCGGACGCGGGTGCTACACGAAGCACCACATGAAGGCGTTCTCCGTCGATCCCAACACGCACCTGCTCACCCTCTACTGGGAATGGGAAAGCGGATCGTCAGGACCTTACTTCGGACAGGGATACCACAACTACGGCATTGCTGACGTAGACTGGGACGGTCGCGATGAGATCGTCTTCGGCTCAATGGTCATCGACGACAACGGAAAAGGTCTGTCGACCACCGGACTGGGACATGGCGATGCCCAGCACTGCAGCGACTTCGACCCCTACCGCCACGGACAAGAGATCTTTGATTGCAACGAGGACAGACCGGCAATGAACTACCGCGACGCCACCACATCAAAAATCTACTACCGTCTGCAGTCAACCAGCGACGACGGCAGGGCTGTCTGCGGCAACTTCTCCAACGACTATCCGGGATGCATCGGGCATTCCTCGCAGTCGGGTGTCATCTCTACCGTCGCCGATAAGGTGATCACCGGCGCACCGTCGGGTTTTGCCATGAACTTCCGCATCTACTGGGACGGCGACCTGCTCGAGGAGGCTCTCGACGGAGCCAGCAGCCGTGAGGGAGCCAGCCATATCTTCAAGGCCGACGGCACCTCCGTCTTCACCGCTTCCGGCACCGCCAACTGCAACTGGACGAAGAACACCCCTTCGGCTACCGGCGACATCCTCGGCGACTGGCGGGAGGAGATGGTGCTCCGCACCGCCGACAACAAGTATATCCGCGTCTACACCACCGACATTCCCACCACATGGCGCAACTACACGCTGTGGCACGACCACCAGTACCGCCAGGGCATGGTGTGGGAGTCGATGGGATACAACCAACCGCCTCACGCCAGTTATTTCCTCGGTGAACTGGAGAATATCACCGTGGCTCCTCCCCCACTCACCATGACGGGGCGCACCGAGATCTCCAACGGCGGCACCATCGGCAGCGAGCACAATGGCAAGCATGTCATCGTCTGCGAGACCAACAACACGACAGTCAACATCAGCGAGGGTGCCAACCCGTGGGTGGCCACCTTCAACGTACCATCTTGGATACAGGGCACCAACAGCACCAACTTGGCCGGCAACCCGACGCTCGTCCGCACCTATTACACCTGCAACGTGGAGGGAGGTGCCTTCGGCGGCGACACACGACTGGTGAAACAGGGTGACGGCATCCTCTGTCTGCCAAAGGTGGAAATGAAGCACAGCGGCAACACTGACATCTGGGCAGGCACACTGAATTTCGACGGGTCCATGCTCCTCTCCCCGCTCTGGCTCAACAGATTCGCAGAACTCAACAGCGACGGCGGTATCTTCAGAAGCATCAAGATGGACTACGCCTCCATCCTCAGACCCGGTGGCGCCGACAAACGGGGCGACATCAGCGTGGATACCCTGCGGTTGGGATTCGGCGCAAGAATCTGCATCGACATCTTCGATGACCTCTCCGCCGACCAGGTGAACGCCAAAGTGGTGACCATCGAGAAGAAAGACTGGAAATACGGACCGGAATACTCATCACCCGTGGTGGAGTTCATCAACCACAACGCCGACGGACCAGTGACAGGACGTTACATCATCGGACGGGCCGACAACATCGAGGGTGAACTCAGTAACCTGCGCATCGAAGGACTGGGTTCCAAGAAGAAGTCGACCATCTCATTGGAGAACGGCATCCTCTACCTCGACATCCTCGACATGCGCGGCAATACCGATATCGTGTGGACAGGAAAAGAGAGCGGCACCTGGGAGAACGGCGGGGCTTTCAACTTCATCAACAGCAACGGTGAGGAGGAAAACTTCGTCAGCGGCGACAAGGTGATCTTCAACGACAATACCAGCCAGTTCACCGTCACCCTCAATGGTGAGATAGAGGCCGACAGCGTGATCATCGACAACACCCAGAACTATATCTTCAACGGCGAGGGATCGCTCGTGGGCAACACTACCCTGGTGAAGAGAGGATCGGGATCAGCTACCATCATGAACATCAACAGTTACAAGGGTGGCACACGCATCTCCGAAGGCACGCTCATCGTCTCCACATTGGCCAATGCCACACAACAGAAAGGTAACCTCGGCGGTACGGTGAACATCGCTAATAAGTTCATCATCGAGAACGGTGCCGAACTGCGCACGTCAGCAGCTGTGACCAACGGTTCGCCCATCCAGTTCTCAAGCCTCGAAGGTGGAACCATCAACAACATGGGCGACTTCATCGTCGACAAGGCCATGTCGGGTTCCATCCTCACTAAGAAAGGATCGGGATGGATGAAACTCAACGTGTCGAACAACAGTCTGCAGCGCCTGGTCATCGCTGGCGGCACCATACAGTGCATCAACGCCAACGTACCGGCACAGACAGTCGAGTTCCAAAACGGCACGCTTTACGAGAACACCAGTACAAGCTACAATATCAATGTGCCGCAAAACAAGAAGGGTACCTGGCGCCTCATCGACAGAGGCTCCTTCAGCAACCGCCTCACCGGCGGCGGCAACCTCACCATCTACTGCCCAGTGGTCGTCGGCTCAGGATGGAACGCCACCCGCACACAGATCACCGGCAACTGGTCGGAGTTTGAGGGCACCGTCACCTGTCAGGTGCACAGCAGCGACACCCGCTTCACCCTCGACAACAGTTATGGCATGCCGAAGGGCACCCTCTTCATCCCCACGGGTGTGGAGGTGCAAAACAGCGGCAAGACATACCGCATCGGTCGACTGGGCGGACAAGGGGCGCTTGGTGGGACCTGTTCCTTCTCCAACAACGGTGGTGGCGGCATCAACACCTGGACTGTGGGTGACGACACCAACTGGTCATGGGGTGGAAAAGTGACGTCCAACGCCAACTTCACCAAGGTGGGTGAAGGAAAGATCACCTACAATGGCACGAGCGACAACACCGGAGCCTTCACCATCAACGAGGGTGAGTTCTGCTTGTCGAATGGCGTGCCGGGAACGGGAAGGTTGATCGTGGCACAGGATGCGATCCTGTCGGGTACTAACAACGACAAGAAAAGCTTCGCCAACTCCTCCATCACCATCAACGGTACGTTGCGCCCGGGCGCACAGTCTGTCTCCTACTCCGGACAGCTCTATTTCGGGCAGAAAAACGTGACCATCGGCAGCACCGGTGTCTATGAGGTGAAGGCAAAGAAATGCGCCACCGCCACAGACCCTGGCTGTACCTCCATCTCCGACGTGGGCACCCTGACCATCAACGGCACCATCCGCGTCACCGTCGCTGAGACACACACCCTGAAGGCTGGTGACAGCATCCGCATCTTCAAGGCATCGGCCCTCAGCGGCACCCCGATACTCGACTTGCAACCAGGCATCGTCTGGGACGACTCCCGCATCAGCGAGGGTCTGCTCTTCATCGTTTCCGTTTCCGACGGCATCGCACTGCCGACAACCGTCCGCCACAACACTGGCGACATCTACGACATTCACGGACGCATTGTCCGCCAGTCCGACACCAACGGCGTGCCTGCCTCCACCGAAGGTCTCCCCGCCGGCATCTACATCAGAAACGGACGCAAGATCATTGTGAAGTAACGTAGTACGCAATCTTTACACCATGACAAAGGCCGAACGGAATGTTCGGCCTTTGAGCATTTATTTATAAAATTGAGCTCTTATTTTTACAAAAGGAGGGCGGTTATAGACTATCCACCAAAATCTGCAAGATGTCGGATTCGCTGAGCGGAGCCCATGCTTCGTCCAGTCCCTCATTGACGGCGACATGGTGGGCCATCTCAGCAAGGCGGCTCTCGTCAATGCCTACCTCGCGTAGATGCATGGGAATATCCATGCTCTCGAAGAACTGGTAGGTGGCCTCTATGGCCCTTTCGGCAATCTCCTGCTTTGGCAACGAGACATCGATACCGAATACGTTGATGCCATATTTCACGAATCGGTCTATGGTATGTTCGTTCAATATGTGGCGCATCCATCGTGGGGTGACGATGGCGAGTCCCACTCCGTGCGTAATGTCGTAGTAGGCACTCAGGGCATGCTCGATGCAGTGGCATGGCCAACCACTATCACTGTTGCCCAGCGACAGGATGTCGTTGCAGCCATAGGTGCAGCAGAGCATCATCTCGGCACGAGCAGTATAGTCTTCGGGATTCGCCAGACATTTGGGGCCATTCACCATCAGACTTTTCAGCATCGACTCGCAGAAGCCGTCGTTGAGCAAGGTGGTCTCGCCAGTGAAGTACTGCTCCATGACGTGGTTCATGGCATCGGCACAACCGGCGGCAGTCTGCATCTTCGATACGGAGAAAGTGTCATCTTCCGCAGTCAGCCCCTGACCCCGAAAAACCACAGTTTGGCATCCGCCTTATGTCCTCCACATGCGAAGAACTCAGTTACAAGTATATGTGGGGCCAGAACATGATGCTCGGCACGTTCCATAGTCGTAAAATACAGGAGGAATAACCTTACAAAAATCCCAATTTTTATCTGTATTTAGATGAGGTTGACTAAAAGGAAAATCAGTCAACCTTTACAAACTCGAGTTTTTCGTCATCATTTTCATCCATCTGGACTTTCATGGTGGTGGCGGTCATCTCGGTAATGATCATTTTGCCTTCTGCAGGGACCTCTTTTGTCATCTCACCCTTCGACTCATTGAGTTTCTCTTGAATAAGATTCCTTATGCCTGTCTCCAACTCTTTGTTGTTTTTCATCTGCTCGGCCACCTCACCCTTGAAATTCAGTTTGTCAATAATGATATTGGCCTTGTCGGGATTGAGCTTGAAAGGGAGGGCATTGCCATTCTTCTCTCCAAAGGTACCATCTATATTCAAATGAAACTGCATTTCCACCTCTTCGGCTTCTTCCATGCTGACGAACATTTCCATCAACAAGGTCTTGTCGGCTTTGAAAGTCATTTCAATGGTCAACGTGCCTTCTTCTTTCGTTTTCTGTTGGGTACGCCATTTGCCCAAAACGCTTTGTGCTGAGAGCCCCATGGCAAAACACATGATGAGACTAAATAAAACTAAAGTTCTTTTCATTTTTCAAGAATTGTTTAAAGTGATAAAATGGATTGATCTTTGATCATCTATTGATTGATGTAGCATTTTTGAAAATGACTTGCATTTTTTGGAAATGACTTGCAAAAGTAGCAAATAAAAATATAAAAGGAAGAAAAAAGTTACAGAATCATTTCTTGCATGAATAAAAATCCCGGATTCATTCGCTCCCAGTTCTATCCGTTCCGTATGTTGCGTTGGTAACGCAACATACACGACTACGAAAAGTAAAAAAATGTCCATCAAATGTTGTCGTTTTAATTTTTTTTATCTATTTTTGCAGATAATCTGAAACAAAACTTGCAAAAACACACTCGGTGATACTTGCAAAAGCACAACAGGTGAGAGAAAACTACCAAGAAAAAGCGTTACTTGACAATCTACCTCAAAAAACAAGCAGACCCCCACGCCTTTTTCTTGCATCAACCTTAATAAATACATGCCACTACTCGGGCGGTCAGAAGGCACAACGGAATAACACTCATGAAAAAGACCTTGAAATGTCTGATTTTTCTATTGATGACCTGTTATTCATCATGGTTATCAGCACAAAGCAATCCGGTTTTGGTATTATGGCATACCGACGGCTCCACGACCGATGTGGAACTGTATCTGCAGCCGAAGGTGCAGTTTAGTGACGGGAAAATACTCATCACATCGTCCGTGCTCGACATGGAGTATCCGGCATCAGAGATCGTACGTTTCACTTACAAGGGAGGTGAGACCAGCATCGATGCTCCACAAGATGTCGCTTCCTTCTCAAAAGAGGGAGAGCGTATCGTCTTTCATGGAGTGAAAGACCCGAAACAGGTGTCTGTCTTCACGTCCACCGGAATGAGCGTGCCTGCCCGCGTGACCACCGCCGGCGACGGGGTGGCACTGATTCTGTCATCTATCCCCAGAGGGGTGTTCGTGCTCTCTGTCAATGGCAAAAACTATAAAATCTCGCACTCATGAAAACCACACGCTATAGCCTGCTTTTGCTGCTGATACTCGCCACCTGTAGTGTCACAGCGCAAAACACTGTCTATGTGTATCGCAACGACGGTAAGTTCAACGCCTTTTTCATGGAAGAGGTCGACAGCATCGTCTACAGTCAGATTGACATCGACAGCATCATGCACGAGAACTATGTCGTACAGGAGATCCACACCCCCGACAGCATCTACCGCATCCCACTCAATGCCATCGACAGCATCGGATTCATCCAGCCAGAAACCATCTATGAGAAAGATGTCGTGCACTTGGAAGGCGAATACCTCGACAACATCGTTGAAGTGAATGGTTTCCAACTGGTGTTTTCTCCTACCACACCTGCCAACCTGCTTCCCCAAGTAGGCGACAAGTTGGCTGCCCTTGAACAGACATCTGTCTTCCCGTTGGGCTTTACAGGCCAAGTGGCAAAAATCTCCACCACAGAAAAAGGTTTTGTCTATGAGTGTGACACCCTTTATTTAGATGATGTCGCATACAAACACTACGATCTGATAGAGTTAACCAACGCTGAGGATACCATAGGGAGGTGGAACACCAAGAGATTCTTTAATGACTTCACCAAACTACCGCTTCCAGCCAGAATACCATTAAAATTTGAATGGGGAAATCAGATTAACGTTTCTTCCTTGAAAGATATTGTTAATCTTAATGCAGGTATAACAGCAGATGGTTATATAGAGCCCATTATCAGGATAAAAAAGGCATCAGGAGTTGACAAATCAATCAATTTGCTTACCTTTGATGTACTTTTCGATAATGATTTCAACTCAGATTTCGAATGGAGTCTGTTCGTTCAAATACAAAAAGATGGTGATAAGAAAAATATTTTCGATGATACCTTTATTATTTGCGGTGTTCCTTTATATCTTGAGTTTGGTGTAAAATATGAAGTCAATGGAGAGGTTGCTTTAAAATATATTCATCAAGAAAGAGCACATACAACAGGAACGATTTCTTACAGTTTCGATCCAATTATCATGCAAATCGCGGCCATAAAAAATTTGATAGCTCAAAAGTATGAAATTCTCAATCGCAACAGTCATTTTGAACTAGTCGTTGGTAATATCAATGCCAAAGCCGCAGGATATTGTGATATAGGACTCGGCATTAAGAAAGGATTTGTTGGATTTGAATTTGAATTGGGTGCACAATGTGAAATAGGTGATGGATACAAACCAAATGAAACAGCAGAATTTGTCGTAGATTATCTGAAACCTATCAATAATTCTGACTTCTATGATAAATATGTTGACAAATGCAAAGTGGTTCTCAAGCCTTATCTTGGAGTATATGGTGTTTTGAGAATAGGTGACGGCAATAATACAAATCAAGATAAGATGAATCTATGGCAAAAAATCTGCGAATTCTTTAAACATGGATGGGAAGGCAGACTCGGAATGGATTTCGATATTTTTGATATAAAATTTTTCGAGTCCTATATGTGGCCTGTTTTTGAGACTGCGGAAAACACCCGTAAAGGGCGTGACTGGACCATCAAAATGGATCTTCCCAAGAATTGCTGTTTTCCCACCATACTCGGTTTCTCACTATACGACGAAGATGACCAACACATAACAGACATCTATTGTGATGATGATGATGATGATAAGAACACCAAAATATTCCAAGCCATATTAACAACACGCCCTGGTGCTGTTCCCATTCCAATCATAAAGAAGTCTATGGAATTCTATAAAGGAACATTCTCCAATTTGAATTATGATAAGCAACTGAAAGTATATCCTTTATTTACTTTTTTAGGAAAGAAAATACTGGGATCGCCCGTCGTCACGATGAACATGTGTCCTGACGATCACCATCCTCATGCCTTAGACTTAGATTTGCCCGACGGCAAGTTGTGGGCTTGCTGCGACGTGGGTGCCAACGCGCCTGGTGAGAAAGGCAATTATTTTGCCTGGGGTGAGACCACGACCAAATCGTCGTATGATGAAGAATCTTACCGCTATTATGACAACGAGACATTTGAGTATGTGAATATCGGCAAAGAAATAGGAAACACGAGATATGATGTGGCAAAATCCAAATGGAAAGGAGATTGGCACATGCCCACTTCCAGCGACATTAACTATATGTTTAAATTGTGTAAGAAAAAACTATTTGTATTAGACGGTGTGAAGGGGATCTTGTTTACAGGAACCAATGGTCAATCCATCTTCTTCCCCTTTGCCGGTGACATGCATGACAATCAACTCCAAGGAGAAGGTCAATATGGCTATTATTGGTCAGCGACACAGGCTCCCGGCTATGATTCCGGTGCTTACAACTTCTTTATCACCGATAAGCCTTCCGCCACGCTCAACTATGGACGACGGCATCTGGGGCGCACGGTGAGACCAGTGTGCGACTACAAGAAGCCTGAGGATAAAGAATAATGATCTGATGAAACATGAAAAAACGAAAGATATGAAGACGATAAGAAAACATTGGATAGCGCTGCTCATGCTGATGGCCACATGGCCGGCGGTTCAGGTGACGGCAGACTCTTTTGATGCGTGGGTCAATGCATATGCCCATTATGATGGATATGAGTATTACGTGCCAGATTCGCTTATTGGCATATATAACATTTATATGGATGACTTTTATTCTGAAAATGTGGTCTTTGAAGAAGAGCATTATGACTGGGAAACCGGAAAATACATGAAAGAAGGTTATTACATCTATGAGGCTTATGAACAATATGATTATTGGTATAGCTATGGCTCTGGCTATCACTATAAATATAGGCATATAACATTTGACCCACCCTTAGGTCCTCTATATCCTGATGAAGAGGGGAATCTGAAAAATGAACACGGCAGCCTTGTCGCCCGTTTTTGTCCAAAAGATGATTACTATGAAACAAATGATCGATATCGCATTATTCGTGAAGAAAATTCATTTTATTTTGAAAATGTGATTTTTGAAGAGGAGCATTATGATGAGGAGACCGGAAATCTCATCAAAGAAGGTTATTACATCTATGAGGCTCAAGAAAACTATTACGAATGGGAATACGATGAAGATGAATATGAATCTCTACATATACGATTCGACCCACCCATAGGTCCTCTCTATCGTGATGAGAAGGGGAATCTGACCGATGAAGATGGTGATATTGTCGCCAATTTTTATCCTCATAAAGAGTACTTTGAAAGAAGTAACTCATGGGACTCTCTACGGCTCACTTTCAATGTGACCGACCCGGTCAACAAGACTTGTGAGGTATTAAAATTCGACTATGATGAATTGAAGCAGGAATGGGATTTTTCAGATGAAGAATCTACATATTGGGGGTATATCGAATATATTGAGATACCCGAGACCGTAACAAGAGAAGAAGACGGAACGATGGTCACTTATACGGTTACGGGTATAGGCGACAGGGCTTTTCAGAGAGATGGTTATTATTACCAAATCCAAGAACTCATTTTACCTGAAACCATCAAGCGAATAGGCGACATGGCTTTTGAGAGTGCAGGTTATCTAGACTATGACTATTATTATGATGGCGATTATTATTTATATGATGACCGCACATTCTTCTGCAACATCCCCTCGCAATTAGAATATATCGGTGATTTTGCGTTCGCCAATTGTCATGGCTTCTCGATATCCATCCCAGCCAACGTGAGGCACATAGGCAATGGCGCCTTTGTCTGTTGTAATTTGAAAAAGATTGAGGTCAGTCCCGACAACCCTCTCTTTGACTCACGTGAGGGCTGCAATTGTCTCATCGAAACCGCCACCAACAATTTGTTGTCGGGGAGTTACCTATGTTGGATTCCAGAAGGAATAGAAAAGATTGACGACTATGCTTTCTTGGGCAACGAACCGAAATCCCTGACGCTGCCCCAATCACTCTTGTCCATCGGAAAATATGCCATATCTAATTACTATTTTGATTCTTATGATTATAAGTATCTGTTTCACGATGAATCCGAAGAAGAACCTGAGATGATGGCTCAAAAGCACCTCAAACAGAAAAGCGACAGGGGCATCCGAAAGTGGGATAATTATTCCAATAGCATCATCATCCCCTCACAGGTGCGGGAGATCGGGGAAGGTGCCTTCTATTATTGCGACCTTGATACCATCACATCACTGATTCCCACACCTTTTCCCATCGAAGAAAATGTTTTCAATGATTGGACATATTATGATGATGTTCTCATGGTACCTTCCTCTTCGGTGCACCAGTATCTGTCGACCGAAAGTTGGAATCTCTTCGGCACCATCCACGGCCTCTCGTTAGGGAAGAAGGGAGATGTGAACAGCGATGATGAAGTGAACATCCTCGATCTGGTCACACTGGTCAATCACATCAACGGCAGGACATCCGCCGCATTCATCCATGAGGCTGCCGACCTGTGGGAAGACAATAAGATCAATGTGCAGGATCTGGTCTGTCTGGTCAACCAACTGATGGAACTGGGAGAAAGCCGCCGGCAGTCGATCATCATGCACGATACGGCACAGGATCCTGCAAGGGCAGAGGCCATTGTGGGTTGTCGAGGCGGACAGTTGGTGATCGACAGCGAGAAAGCCATCGCTGCCTTCGACATCATCATCGATGATGCCACTGCCTTCCAGGTGTCACAAGCACTGCGGCAGGCGGGCATGACTTGTCAGATGAAAAAGTATGACAATCAGATCCATCTCATCGGCTACTCACTCACCGGTGAGGTTTTGCCTGCCGGAGAACATGTGATCGGCATCGCCAACAGTCAGCAGCCCACTGTAGTGAGCGCCATGCTGGCCGACCAGGATGCGAAGGAGATCATCACATCTATCAACAATGAGGCAACGGGTATAAGCACGCCTGCACACAATGCTGATGACAAGGATGTCTATCAAATTGCCGTGGGCGCTGATGCTGTCATCCATATCAAGGCTGATGGCAGAAAACTACTGAAGCATCATTCCACATCCCTTAAAAATCTACATCCATGAAAACGACAAGATATTTTTCGGCTTTTCTACTGTGGCTGATGGCGCTGACGGCTATCAACGCACAAAACGGCAACACGTTGGAAATCCCCGACGTGAGCATCTCAGAAAAGGTTTCATTGCCCATCATCGTCCACAACCAAGACCCGATTGTGGCCATGCAGTTTGATTTGATTCTGCCTAATACCATAAAAGTGGAATCCGGCAATTATGACGACACGACTCCTTTTGAACTCACAGAGAGGAGCGAGGGCATGATCGCCAGCGTGACCCAAATTCGCCCCAATGTCTATCGGGTGCTGCTCTATCATCCCGACAACCAACCCCTCAATGGAAACAGTGGCGAGGTGATGCGCATCCATTTATTGAGAAACACTTTCGAAGACGATGGGGAAAACTATCCGATGACGGTAACAGATGCCGTCCTAAGCATATCGACTGGCGAAAATGTCTTGACGGCATGCAAGGCAGGAACCATCCATATCAATACGAGATTTGACCTGCTTGTAGATGAAGTCCACGTCAGTGCTGACGACCCAGGACCTGGTGATGAAATCCGTGTGTCGTGGAAAGTAAAGAACATCGGTGTGTCAGACCCGATAAGTGGATGGAATGAATCTGTTTACCTGATGGCAGATGATGGTTTCAGCATCCGTATTCTTTCGAATTATCAAAAAGATACGATACAAGTTGGCCAAGAGATCACGCGGGAAGAAGTCTACCGGCTGCCCGAGGTCCCCGGCATTGACGGTCGGGTGAAAGTAGGGGTAACCTGCGAATATTGGAATGAGCCGGAAAATCTCACCGACAACAACACCCAGTATTGTGATTCCGTCATCGACATCCAGAAAAAACTGTATCTGTCGATCAGTCCACAAAAAGTGAACGAAGGAAGCAATGAAAAAATCAATATCTACCTGACAAGAAGTGGAAGAACAGACAGTCCACAGAGTTTCCAGCTGACGGCTACAAAAGACTCCCGTGTCGATATCCCCGACAAAATCTATTTCAAAACGAATGAGAGTGAAGCCCATCTGTCTCTGCAAGTCATCGGCAACGATGAGGCCGATGCAGATTCTGTGATCCTCCTCACCTTTGACGGGAATGGATATCCTCCGGTGAATGGCGGTTTCAGAATCATAGACACCCTCGTCCCCACCCTCACCCTCAGCGCCAATACCAGAGACATCTATGAGGGTAAGACGTTCACGCTGCGACTCAAGAGGAATTTCTCCAGCAAGCAACCGCTTGAGGTGGAAATCACCTGTGAGAACAGAGATCATTTTGACTTCCCATCCAAAGTGATCATGCAGCCAGGGGAGTTTGAGAAAACAGTGACGGTCACCGTCATCGACAATGATGAGATAGAGGAGGATATGTCTGTGGCCTTCCGTGCCACAACTGAGAAGTATGAAAGCGGAACATACCTCGTCATGTTCCATGACAACGATCAGCCTACATTCTCCTTCACCATCTCACCCAATGCCATCACCGAGTCGATGGGGCTGCTGTCACCGGCCACGGGCATCATCCGCTGCGAGGACAATCTCAACACCGATATTGAGTTCAGACTATTCAGCAACTCTTCTGAACTGAAATTCCCCACGCAGAAGATCAAAATGAAGAAGGGGGAAAAGGAAGTGCAGTTCCCCATCGCCATAAATGGAGACAATAGCGTGAATGATGGTGACCGCACCTGCCATGTCTATGCAGATGTCTACTCCACGTCGTGCAATTGCTCCCTCGGCAGCAAGGCGCGGCTCACCGCCGACATCACCATCATCGATGACGACGGACCGGCACTCACCGTGGCTTCGCAGGGAACGGCCGTGCTGGAGGGTTCCAAAGGAAATATCTTCACCATCAAGGCCAACAACATCCCGTCACGCGACCTCACCCTCCATATCAGCAGCGACCGCGACGACCTCTTGGTGTATGACCACCAGGTGACCATGCCCATGGGGACAGACAGCGTGACCTTCCTGGTGGATGTGAATACCAACAGCGAGACTGACGACGATGCCATCGCCACGATGAAAGTGGAGACCCAGGGCTATGCCATGGGCACCTGTCTGGTGCTCATCACCGACCAGAACCTTCCCGATGCATCTATCCGGCTGACCACGGAAAATGCCACGGTGGCAGCAGAAGAAGCTCTCACCCTGAGGATGATGATCAAAAACAGCGGTGATGCCATCCTAAGAAAAGGGACACCCATCGCCATCCAACTGTGGGAGAATGACAAGAAGATGAAAGAAGCGATGGCCGAACTTGACCGCTCGATCGTGGAGGGTGACTCAATCACGATGGAATACAACTACGCCGTGCCAGCATTGGTCGGCGACTTCGTGCTCAAAGTCGTCATCAACCCCAATAAGAGCGTGCGCGAACTGCTCTACACCAACAACTACTCCAACGAGATCAACCTGACCATCAACTCGCCCCTCATCCTCACAGCACAAGTGGACAAAGAGATCTATCAGCCGGGCGAAGAGGTGATCATTACGGGTGAGGCACAAGGAGTCAACGGGCGCAATGCTGACATAAAAGTGTATCTCGTCAACCATCAAGGCGAGCTCGAGGAAGAGATCATGAGCAAGACCGACAACGAGGGACACTATACCGTCGCTTGGCAACCACGGAGCAAACAGGTGGGACACTACAGTGTGGGGGCTTGCTACCCCTCAGAGAAAGCCACGAAGGAGATGGATGCTTTCGACATCACGGGACTGAAATGGAAGATCAGCAAAATCTATCACAATTTACTCGTGTCACAGACCGACACCGTGAGATTCAACATCCAGAATCCGATGAGCATCGCACAGACAGGTCTGAACGTGAGTGTCGACAATCAGCCTGACCACTACGAGATCACCAGCTCCTGCCCACAACAGTTAAATGCCGGTGAAGACATCGACATAGAACTCTATCTGACGGGAAAGAGTGCCACAAAAGGCAGTTGGGATGAGACGTTGCCGGTCAAGATCACTTCGGCAGAAGGCACACAGGTCAGCATCTCTCCCATATATTACTATATCTCGCCCCAAAAGCCTCAACTGGCGTCTGCGGTGAAAGACATCACGACGACCATGACCATGGGCAAGCCGAGAGAGTATCCCATCGTCATCAGAAACACGGGCAGCGTACCTACCGGCGCCATCGCCCTGAGCGGTCCCGCATGGATGAGTCCGAAGAACATCGCATCCATCGACCCTGAAGACTCCATCACCTTGGTCATGAAATTCACACCCGACGAGACCATGCCGCTCAACAAGGCTATCCAAGGGAAATTCTCACTGAATCCTACCGATGGCTCTTCACTGACCATCCCCTATAAAATTACCCCCGTCAGCACAGAAGAAGGTTCGCTGACGATCGATGTGGTGGATGAGCTCACATTCTATGGCACCGACTGGATGGAAGACCCCAACCTCACGATGGCCAGAACAGCGGCCAGCAATGACGCACCACATGTGATCGACGCTAAGGTGAAAGTGATCAATCCCGGCACCCGCGAGGTGGTGGCTGAAGGCACGACCGACTACAGAGGGCTCTTCACCGCCGACCTCCTCGGAGGGTTCTACGAAGTGAAGGTGGAGGCTGTAGGACACAAGACCAGTACCCTGACGATGGAGGTGCCTCCTGGCATGGACATCAACGAGGAAGTGATGCTCTGGAGCGAAGATTTCCTGGAGAGTTCGTGGGACGTGACGGAAACAGAGGTGGAGGATGAATACACCGCGGAGACTACGCTCAAATATGACGTGAGGGTGCCTGCTCCAGTCATCATCATCACCCTACCCGACACACGGCCACAAGTAGGAACCATCTTCCCCATCACCATCAGCAACAAAGGGTATATCAATGCTAACGAAGTGGACTTATCCATGGAGGTCAGCAAAGGCTATGACATAGAATTTGAATCCGATACGTACCATGACGTGCTCGGCCCCAACCAATCCTATGTCGTCTATGCCAAACTGACGGAAGCCAGCGAAGCGGCCAAAGCCAAACGGGCAGACAACAAAGAAGAAGAAGATAAGGATTGCTTCGAACTGAAAGCCTTTGCAAAATGCAAAGTCAATTGCTTTAAATACTTCAAAGATCTACTTTTCTCTATTTTCAAAAAATTCGGAAAGAAAGCATGTGCCTCACAACCAAGTAGCCCATCAGGCAAAGATAATAATTCTACCCCCAAACCACAATCCCATAATTCGGGCGGTGGAGGTAGTGTCGGAGGAGGTGGTTATTCCTCCCCATCCTCATCTACCCGTAGTTGTATATTCAAAAAGAAGAAGAAGACACCTATCGAAAAAGTAGATTGTGATGATAACGGCAAAATTAAAGTGGAGTATCATCTGGTGATGCCTAAAGGTGACTATGAGAATGACCAGATCAAGGGTGTGGCCGCTGACGGTGTCTCTAAAGCAGTCATCAAACCCAATCTCAAATTCCCGAAAGATTGTGATTGCGAGGGCGGAGAGTCGCACGAATGGACACTCTCTGAAAATCTGGGCGAATTGACTGGAAAAGGATGGAAGGCCGTTTACACAGCGCCCGACTCATTGCCCGGTAATGAGAAAAAGCATACCGTGAAGGCCATACACAAATGGAAATGGTGCGATCAAGAAGGGAAACAAGAAATCACCATTGAGATCCGCCGTCCGCCATTGCTACTTCTCCACGGATTGAAAGATAGCAAAAAATGCTGGAAACAATTCGAGAAGTATGTGGTGAGAGAAGGCCTTTATGATAAGGAACAGGTGAATAATGACGGCTATGCAAAAAAGAGCAACGATCATTTCAAATCCAATCAAGGGGTAGCAGCCAAGAAGATCGAAAAGCTGCTCAACACCTATAGGAAAAAGTATAAATTGAATGCCCAGAAGGTGGACATTGTGGGACACAGCATGGGTGGCATTCTTGCCCGACTGCATGTGGAATATGTGAACCAGAACAACGTCCATAAGATCATTACGGTCAACACACCTCACTCGGGTAGCCAGTTGGGAGATATCATGATGTGGCATCCCACGTTCTGGTCGACAGCGAAATTTGTTGGGTTTAATCCGCTCGACGCCGTTTGTGATCTGGGTACCCAGAGCAGCGAGATTGGCTATTATCTCAACAATCCTGAGGCCCTATCCAAGATGGAAGGAATCAGCGTGCATGCCATCACGACGCAATTCGAATTTGGTTGGGATGATGCGATGGCTATCAGAGACGTTTTGGGAAAAATCGCTCTCGTAGCTGGCGCCATTGGCCCCATAGGCGACTTGTTGGTTATGGGTGCCGGTGCTATTGCCGTCAAAAACATTGCCGATGGCGTGAAAGACATGAAGCTCGATGACCTAAATTGGCTCAAAAAGAGCGACCTCGTCGTTCCAATAGAAAGTCAGGAAGGTGGACTTTCTGGCAAGAATATCACGGCTATCACGGGGCCTCATCATCTCGACAGCCCACACGACAAAGAAGTGATGAGCACCCTCGTCAAACTGCTCAAGAAAGAAAGCCATGACGAAGCGTTCTGCCTTTCGGGATTCCAGCCCAAGGAGATCATATACAATAAAATGTCTGTCCCGAAGAAGAGAGCAGCAAGGCAAACTTCTGCCAACAAAGCAGACCTGCAACTGCAGGCTTGGCGTGAAGGCAACATGCTGCACGCAAAGGCCGAAGGAGCTGACGAGATGAGCCAGATGATCGTGGCGGTCTTTGATGACCAGCATTCACATGTGGCACTCGGCGACACCCTGATGTGCGAGATCCCGTCCACCTTCAGCGGTGATGCCTTCGTGCAGGTACTCAGATACGATGCCGACGACAACGTAATGACCGACAGCACCACAGTCAACATCCCGCAGGCTCGCACCTTGCCCGTCGCCATCGACTATGAGGGGAATACGGTGTTCACCCTCGGCTTCGACCAAGACATCGAACTCACCTGCCAGTGGGAGGACGGCAGCGAAACGATGGTGACACCCGACCGCATGACGTCTGCCAACGGAAGAGTGGCATGGAAAGATGGCGTGGCATTCGCCGTCTCGGAAGGCGACGATGAACTCACCTTCATCTACAAGGGGATGAGATGTGTGGTACCTGTGGAAGTATTCACCTATGAGCCACCTATGAACAACGACCCGGGAGATTTGGACAATGAAGATGATGAAGACGAAGAAACGGGCGAAACAGGCGATGAGGAGGAGGAAGAAGATGATTCCAACTCGGTCTGCTCGACCATCACGCTGCAATTCGATCAGAGCATGGTGATGACACGCCAGGCATTCAGAGGCACGCTGACACTGAAAAACAATCTGGACGGGGTCCAGATGAGAGACATCAAAATGACGCTCGACATCCGTGATGCCGACGGCAAGGTGGCCACCTCGAGAGAGATGCAGATGGAAGTGGAAAAACTGGATGGACTGACGGGTGAGAAAGAACTCTCCGCCAAATGGACGCTCGACGGCGGAAAACAGGGTGTGGCAACCTACCTGTTTATCCCGACCCAATATGCGGCTCCCACAGAACCGGTGACCTATTCGTTTGGCGGCACGCTCTCCTATACCAACCCCTACACCGGGAAGACGATGACACGCGAGTTCACTCCTGTGGAACTGGAGGTGAGTCCGTCACCGGTCCTCGACCTGACCTATTTCATGCAGCGCGACGTGATGGGTGATGACCCGCTGACGGAAGAGATAGAGCCCATGCAACCGGCGGAGTTTGCACTCCTGATCAACAATGCGGGCTACGGGGATGCGAAGAACGTGAAATTGACAGCCCAAGCGCCAAAGATCGTGGATAACCAGAAAGGACTGGCTATCGACTTCGAGATCGTGAGTTCACAAATCAACGGGAAGGAGAAGCACCTGGCCTTGAGCGAAAGTGTGACGACCGACTTCGGCATGATCAATGCTCATTCACAGGCCTATGTGCAATGGTGGCTGCAGAGCAGTCTACTGGGACATTTCACAGATTATGACGTGAAGGTGACGCATGTCACGAGCCATAACAATCCTGATCTCTCACTCATCCGCAACGCTACGATTCACGAACTGATCCACGGATTCAGTCATGTGACATCGGAGGGGACGTTGAGGGGATTCCTCGTCAACGATATGCCCGACAGCAAGCACCAACCCGACCATGTGTATCTCACAGATGCCACGGATGAGGAGGTGACCACGGTGACCAATATGCAAATCGTCAATATCGGTGAACTGGAATACCGTCTCACGGTGACACCTTCTGAGATGGGATGGAGCTATGGATCGATCGCCGACCCGACGGAAGGGAAATGTGTCCTGACGTCGATCAAACGGGTGCGCGACGGAAAGGTCATGCCGGCAGACAATGTCTGGCAGACCTACTGCACGCTACGCGACAATAAAGATCCGATCTATGAAGACCGTCTGCACTTCGTGGGCATCCTCAACGGTGGAGAAGAGAACTACATCCTGACCTTCGAGACATTGCCAGAAAAGGCGCTTGAGGTGGAGAGCTTCTCTGGCGTGCCGGAAGAAGGGTCCTTGGCGTCCACACCTGTCAGCCAGGTAGAAGTGATCTTCAACAAACCGATCGACCCGGCTACCTTCACGGTGGACGATATCAGTCTGGCTTGTCAGGGTGAGAAGGTGAATACGGATGGTATCGTCATCACCCAGGTGAGCGACAGGAAGTTTGCCCTGAACCTCTCATCTGTCACGGTGAACGATGGCTATTACGTGCTCATTATCCAGACTGCCGGCATCAACGACCAAGAAGGCTACAGTGGTGAGAAAGGCAAGATCATCTCATGGGTGCAATATGTTGACGCATCGATGACGGTCAGCATCAAGATCGACCCCGAGGTCGGAGGCACCGTCACACCATCTTCTGGTAAATTCGGATATGGCAGCATCATCCACCTCGAGGCCGTGCCTGCCTATGGTTATCTGTTCAGTCACTGGCTGAAGGATGACCAAGTGCTCAGCAGAGAGGCCACGTTCGACTATTTCGTCAACGAGGAAGCCGAGATCCATGCGGTATTCATACCTCAGTCCTTCCGGGTTGACATCAGTTATGATGAGCAACAGGGTGAGATCGTCAACACACCGACCGGCATCTATCAGTATAATTATGGCACGATGCTCCAGCTGGTGTCTATGCCTCATGAGGGTTATCAGTTCTTGCACTGGATGGTCAACGGCGAACAGGCCAGCGACCGCGACACCTGCGTCGTCACCGTGAACGGTGCCACGACGGTGGAGGCGCTATTTGAACTGATTCCTGACGGCATCGACTACGTCAGACAATCGGGTGCCATCAGATGTTGGCCAGTGCCGGTGGTCGACTATGTGTATATCACCGGTCAATTCCGGAAAATCCACCAAGTAAGGGTGAATGACATCCAGGGAAAGACATGTATGATCTGCAACGACCTCGACAAGGATGGCAAGGTGAACATGAACCAACTGCCTCCCGGCATGTACATCCTTACCGTGAAGACCGACAATGGTATCTACCATCAAAAGGTGACGAAACGGTAGTCACCGAAACTCTCTCATTCTTAAAAGATGCAGGCCTCACAGCCTGCATCTTTGCTTTTGAAGAAAACCGTCTTCTGCCCGTCCGTTGATGACAAAATGACGTCAATAGAGGAAAGCGTCTGCTTGACAGAGGAGCGCTTCTTGTCCGATCTGCCAACAAAAAAGGCAGGGATTTGCTCCCTGCCCATGGTTTTTAGCATTAGCGTATCAGTCATCGATATCCATCAACTGACCGTTGCGGTTGAACTTCAATTCGAGGTCGTTGGACAATTCCACATCATAGCCATGACGCTCCTTGTCGATCTTGACGATCATGGAACCATTGAAGTGTTTTTTCACATAGTCTGCGATGGTGGCAGGGATGAGATTTGCTGGGACGGCGCTGTAGTTGCAGTCCACCTTGTCCCAAGTACCGTTCTTGTCAAACTCCAGTTCCACACCGTTGTCAAGGCGTACCTCGTAGGTGGTTTTCGTGAAATCCTTGTCGACTTTAGCGTAGGTGATACCTTGGCCGGGGAAGTTTTTCTGGATGAACGACTTGGCAGCGGCAGGTAGTTGCTCAGACGTGATAATCCTGTCTTTAGCGGTTACTGACATGGTTTGAATCAACATGCACACGAGTGCGGCGAAGAATAAAATTGACTTTTTCATAATTGTATTTTTTTATTTTTTTATTAATTATTCGTTATTTATTTTTTTGTCTTCTGGAAAGCTGTCTGTTTCTTTTGACATTGCAAAGATAAGATGCAAAATGGTCGTCCGCAATCATTTTAATAATTTTCTTATCTTTTTATTACGACACTGATTCCGTTTTACGACAGACAACCAGAACAGCCATAAAAACTGTCGCAAATTGCTCTTCTTTGGTGCTATTTTCCACTTCATCGGATGTGTTTTGCGAAAGAAAGGATTTTTTCGTTGAATCATCCCATGAATAAAAAGAAAAAACGTATTTTTGTATGGGAATAGGAGCAGATTCTTTCATCACCAGGATCATCATGCATCGGAACCATCTATCGGAATCATCTTTCACCATCAATAATACCTGAAGAATATGACACGATTAAAACGATTCATTTTAGTTTTTATCATCTTTTTTGGAGGCTCCTTCATGTTGACGGGTGTTCTCAACACCTGTCTGTTTATAGGAATATGGGCAGGACTCATGTCATTGGCCTTTCCCACCAAGAAAGAGAAAATCAAACGAGCTGCTGAGTTAAAAGCAAAAGAAGAAGCGCGCAAAAGAGAAAAAGAGGCACGCAAGAGAAATCAAGAGGCTAAAGAGCGTGCAAAGAAAGCACCAGGTTGTCATTCGATGGATAATGTGGATATCCTCACCTTCCGCAGTTCCAACAATCTGCTCACGGCAGGGAATAACTCCATCACGATGAAGATACGAAACAGAAATCCGTATGATGTCATCGTCACGATTAGTTTTAAATACTCTGATTCGGAAGGCTTTGAGAATTCCACAAAATCCTTTGAAGTGGGAGGCAATAAGATAAGAACCATCGATACCCTCGGCGCCGCATGGCACAAGGCGAAGGATGTGACCATCGTGGCAGTGCATTAACCCACACGACATATAAAGGGCTAAAAAGGGAGCAGCCTCCAACCAGCCGTCCCGTCTGTTGCGTTGCCAACGCAAGAAACAACACTCCCGAACAAGACAAACCCGCGCTCTCAGTCATGGGAGCGCGGGTTTATCTTGAAGCGCATAGTAATGATCATAAAGATTTGCGGCACCTGTTAGAGCAGGGCTTTGAACTTCTCGTCAAATTTTGCTTTGGGCTGAGCACCCACAAGGCGGTCGACTAATTGGCCGTCTTTGAAGAAAAGGATGGTGGGGATGTTGCGGACGCCATACTCCACGGCGATGTCGTCATTGTCCTCCACGTCACACTTGCCGACAACAATCTTGCCATCGTATTCCTCTGCCAACTGTTTGATGACAGGGGCAATGGCGCGGCAAGGTCCACACCAGGTGGCCCAGAAATCAACTACTAAAGGCATGCTGCCCTCTAAATAACTCTTGAAATTCTCGTTGGTGATTACTACTTCCATTGTATTCTATGATTAATAATGTTTTATAATGAATAATATATTCCAATTATAAGCACTTCTACAAACATCGTGCCAAGCCTGCCTCGCTCAATTGATGAAATACGTCATTCCGTCGGTCTGCTCCACCAGTTGGATCAGTTGATGGCTCACATCCACCTTTTTCGACCTGCTTCTCAACTGCAACTTGCCCTGCGGACTCTGCAACTGGATATAGAGGGCGGTGTTGCCCTGATTGGCTTCGATGGCTGCCACCAGGTTGCTCACCTTCTCGGAATCTACACTCTCTGTATGGATGATGATGGTGAGGCGCTCAATGGCCTTCTCCTTATAAGTCTGCATAAACTGGATGTCGCCGATGCGGAGATCATAGACATTGGCACCCCTGAACCGCGGCACCGACTTGGCTGTAACATAGACGGTGCAGGCCTCAGTGAGCATGCCCCGCCACTTAGCCCATTCCTCACCGAAGAGCGCCAGTTCGCCCGAACCGGTGAAATCCTCGATGGTGACGAAGCCACAGGGACTGCCATTGCGGCTGAACTTCGACTTCACCGATGTCACCACGCCACCGAAGGTGACCGTCTCGCGCTTGGTGAGTGCCTCCTTGTCGGCCAGTTCCGGACAATGGGTATTGCAGAGATGGTTGAGGATCATGCTGTATTCATCGAGCGGATGGGCAGAGAGATAGATGCCGACAAGGTCGCGCTCGCGGTTGAGGCGCTCGATATTGCTCCAAGGCTCGCTCTCGGGGATGGGCGGCGTGGAGATCTCCACCTCCTCGCTGCCAAAGAGCGACATCTGTGCCTGCATCTTTTCCGTCTGGTAGAGTTGTCCGAAACGCACCAGGGTGTCGAGGAAGATATTTCCTTTGTTGTCGGGAGCGAGATACCGCTCTCGAGCGATGCCGAAACTATCGAAGCCACCGCTGAGCGTCATACTCTCAAAAGCCTTGCGGTTGGCGGCAGAGAGGTTGACACGTTTCACCACGTCGAAGATATCGGCAAAGGGGCCGTTGGCATCGCGCTCGGAGATGATGGCTTCGGCGGCACTGCTGCCCATGCCTTTGATGGCGGCCAGTCCGAAACGGATAGCGCCGTTTTTATTGACGCTGAACTTATGCCGGCTCTCGTTGACATCCGGTCCGAGGGTCTCGATGCCCATCGCCTTGCACTCGTCCATGAGTTTGGTGATTTCAGTGATATTGTCGAGGTTGCGGCTCATCACGGCGGCCATATACTCCGCGGGGTAGTGGGCCTTGAGATAGGCGGTCTGGTAGGCCACCCATGAGTAGCAGGTGGCATGGCTCTTGTTGAAGGCATAGGAAGCGAATTTCTTCCAGTCCTCCCAGATCTTGTTGAGCACCTTCTGATCGTATCCGTTCTTGATGCCGCCCTTGTAGAAGAGTTCCTCCAACTCGTTCATCTTCTCTATCTGCTTTTTACCCATGGCCTTTCGCAGCGTGTCCGACTGTCCACGGGTGAAGTCAGCCAACTGTCGCGAGAGGAGCATCACCTGCTCCTGATAGACCGTGATGCCATAGGTGTCCTTCAGATATTTCTCCATGCAGGGGATGTCGTAACTGATCCTGGAGGGGTCTTTCTTTCGGGCGATGAACTCAGGGATGTAGTCCATTGGTCCCGGCCGGTAGAGGGCATTCATAGCGATGAGATCCTCAAAGACCGTAGGATGGAGTTCGCGAAGATATTTCTGCATGCCCGCCGACTCAAACTGGAACGTGCCGATGGTGCGTCCCTCGCTGTAGAGTTGGTAGGTCAACGGGTCGTCGATGGGGATATTGTCAATATCAATCTCTTTTCCTGTGCTCAACCGGATATTCTCCATGGCCTCCTTGAGGATGGATAGCGTCTTGAGCCCGAGGAAGTCCATCTTGATCAGGCCTGTCTCCTCAATCACATGGCCATCGTATTGGGTACAGAGCAATTTATGTCCCGGATCTGCCTTGTCCTCCGCCGTGGAGACAGGCACCCAGTCGCTGATGGCATCCCGGCAGATGATGGTGCCGCAGGCATGGATGCCCGTGTTGCGCACGGTGCCCTCGAGCATACGGGCATATTTGATGGTGTTGCGCTCCCTGGGATCTGCCGATGCCTCGGCATCACGCAGTTCAGGCACGCAGCGGATGGCGTTGTCAAGATTCATCTTCAAGCCATCGGGCAAGCGGTCGGGGATGGCCTTGCAGAGTCGGTTGCTCTCCTCCAGCGGCAGTTTCTCCACCCGTGCCACGTCACGGAGGGAGTTTTTGGTCGCCATGCTGCCATAGGTGATGATATGCGCCACGTTCTCATGGCCATATTTGTCTTCCACCCACTCCAGCACGCGGCCGCGGCCGTCATCATCGAAATCGGTGTCAATATCGGGCAGTGAGATACGGTCGGGATTGAGGAAACGCTCAAACAGCAGGTCATATTTGATGGGGTCGATGCGGGTGATGCCGAGACAATAGGCCACCACCGAACCGGCGGCGGAGCCACGTCCCGGCCCCACCATCACGCCAAGTTCATCGCGTGCCACATTGATGAAGTCTTGCACGATGAGGAAGTAGCCGGGGAATCCCATGGTCTTCATGATATGCAGTTCAAACTTCACCCGCTCAGCCACCTCGTTGGGGATGGGATCTCCATAAAGGCGGCGCGCGCCATCGTAGGCCAGTTTTCCCAGATAGTCGGCCTCAAATTTGATGCGGTAGAGTTTCTCGATGCCACCGAGTTTCTTGATTTTGGCTTCCCCCTCCTCATGCGACATGATCTCATTGCCGTTCTCATCGCGTGTGAACTCCTCAAACAGTTGTTCGGGTGTGAAACGGCGGCGCACGTCATCCTCGGTGCCGAAACTCTCCGGGATGGGGAAGAACGGCATGATGGGGGCATGGTCGATGGAGTAGGTCTCCACCTTGTCGAGAATCTCGCAGGTATTGTCAAGGGCTTCCGGGATGTCGGCGAAGACCTCATTCATCTCCTCCCGCGTCTTAAACCATTCCTGCTTGGTATAAAGCATACGGGTGGGGTCATCAAGGTCCTTGCCGGTCGAGATGCAGAGGAGGTGGTCGTGAGCCTCGGCATTATCCTCATCCACGAAGTGGGCATCATTGGTGCAGACAAGTTTGATGCCATATTCCCGCGCCAGTTGGATGAGCACCTTGTTGGCCTGTTGCTGTAAGGGGAAGGTCTCGCGGTTGGCCCTCACATTGGGGTTGCGCACCTCATGGCGCTGCAACTCCAGGTAGTAGTCATCGCCGAAGACGCGCTGATGCCACTCGATGGCCTCGCGTGCGCCTTGGATATCTCCTTTGAGAATCTTGTCGGGCACCTCTCCGGCAATACACGCCGAACAGACGATGAGCCCCTCGTGAAAGCGCTCCAGGTCTTCATGGTCGGTGCGCGGACGCATATAAAAGCCGTCGACCCAGGCGCGTGAGACCAGTTTGATGAGGTTTTTGTAGCCTTGGTAGTTCTTGGCCAGCACGATCAGGTGCCATCCGCCGAGGTCTTCCTTAGAGGCATGCTGACTTTTGTTGCCTCTGCGTGCCACATACATCTCACAGCCGAAAATGGGCTTGAAAGGTGGCTGCCCTTCCGCGCGGCGCTTCTTATTGACCTTGTTGCAGTAATTAAACAACTCTTTGACACCCATCATGTTACCATGATCGGTGATGGCCATGCCGCGCATACCGTCGGCAATGGCTTTATCTACCAACTTATTGATGCTCGACTGTCCGTCGAGAATGGAATAATAAGTGTGTACGTGAAGGTGAACGAAATCTCTCATAAGCAAATTCGAGCTCAAAGATACTTTGAATAGTTGACAACACCAAAGAATGAGCATGAAAAATTTGTTGGTTTTGTGAAAAAGAATTACCTTTGCACCACCAACCATCATAGCAATGGGAAGACGAATCAAAAAACTTAAGAAACAAAGATTACACAGCGAAGGTACTAATACACTCTTCTTCAGTTTCTTCATCATCCTAGCCATCGCCGTCATCCTTTGGCGCGGCTTCGATAACAAGATACCATTTTGGTGTTTTGCCACTATTGCTAGTGTCTTATATGGCGTAGTGCTCAACTTCTTCCGCTGTCCAATCAGATATCTGGATGTGGAGGATACCACCAAATTGGTCGTGGCTCCTGCCGACGGCAAGGTGGTCGTGGTTGAGGAAGTGGATGAGGAACAGTACTTTCATGACCGTCGGTTGATGATCTCCATTTTCATGAGCCCGTTTAACGTGCATGCCAACTGGTTTCCCGTTGACGGGAAGGTGACCATGGTGAAGCACCAGAATGGCAATTTCCACAAAGCGTGGCTGCCGAAGGCGAGTGAGGAAAACGAACATGCCGACGTGATGATCGAGACGCCCGAGGGTGTGAATGTCCTCTGTCGCCAGATTGCCGGTGCTATGGCGCGCCGCATCGTCACCTACGCCAAGCCGGGTGAAGAATGTGAGATCGACGACCATCTGGGATTCATCAAGTTTGGCTCGCGTGTGGATGTCTACCTGCCCAGCGACGCAGAGCCTTGTGTGAAGAAAGGGCAATCGACCACCGGTGACCAGACCATCATCGCTAAACTGAAGTAACTCATGGCCAATATTATTGTCCGTCAGATACCCAACTCCATCACCTGCTGCAACCTCATCTGTGGCTGCATAGCCACCACGTTTGCTTTCGAAGGCAAGCAGCAGTGGGCATTGGCATTCATCATTCTCGGTGCGGTATTTGATTTCTTCGACGGGATGACAGCAAGACTGCTGAATGTATCATCACCCATCGGCAAAGAACTCGACTCCCTGGCCGACGATGTGACATTTGGCGTGGCACCTGCCACCATGGTCTTCACGTTGCTTTTCCAGCTCCCCTACCCTGCCGCTGCAGAATGTCTGCGCGGAGTGCTGCCTTATTTTGCTTTTATCATTGCGGCGTTCTCTGCCCTGCGACTGGCAAAATTCAACCTTGACACCCGTCAGACGACATCTTTCATCGGCCTGCCAACGCCTGCCAACGCCCTGTTCTGGGGATCGCTTATCGTGGGTGGCGGCTCACGGCTCACTCATTTCGAGTATGCCTTGCCGGTGATCATCGCACTCATCTTGCTCAGTTGTTGGATGCTGGTGGCGGAGATACCGCTTTTTGCATTGAAATTCAAGCAATGGGGATGGAAAGGTAATGAGGTGAAATACATCTTTCTGCTCACCTGCATTCCTATCCTCGCCATCATGAGACTCTCGGGTATCGCCGTGATCATCGTGTGGTATGTCATCCTGAGCCTTTGGCGCCCCAGCTCTGGGAAATAAGGTAAAACATAAAAACCTTAAGCAGATCCTCCATTTTTTCTGGCTCGATAAATCTGAATCTCGATGGTACTGATTCTCAAATTATTCTTATGGATTTTTCTCTTAGGGCTGTGCATGTTAGCATACTTTGCACTGCGCATCTTCTTGACGGTGAGAAAAGCCAAGAAAGAATTTGAGGCCATGACCGGCGGAAAAGGCGGCTTTGGAGGCCAAGGCGCTAATGGTGGCCAAGGTGCTAATGGCGGCTTTGGCAATGGGAATGGCAGCTTTGGCAATGGGAATGGCCCTGCTGTCCAAACGACGACCACAAGCCATGGAGATCAGATCACCGACACGCGCAATCCAGAGAAAGCGCATCGCAAAGCCATCTCCGACGATGAAGGCGAATACATCGACTTTGTGGAAGAAGATTGATCAAAAGGATAATCCTAGCATCTCCTAGGGCATTCTAGCATCTCCTAGGGCATTCTAGCATCTCCTAGGGCTTCCTAGCATCTTCTAGAGCACCCTAGTATCTCCTAGGACATTCTAGTATTTCCTAACTTCTCACTCCCTTTTTTCTTTAAAAAACTGCTGCATCAATTGGCGACAGTCCTCTTCGAGCACACCAGCTGTCACGGTGGTGCGGGGATGCAAGGCATCGGGTGCGAAGCGTCGATAGCCCCGTTTCTCGTCGGGAGCGCCATACACCAGGCGCGATACCTGCGCCCACCCGATGGCTCCGGCACACATCACACATGGCTCCACAGTGACATATAGGGTGCATCCTGAGAGATATTTCCCGCACAATTCATTGGAGGCAGATGTGATCGCCTGCATCTCGGCATGGGCCGTCACGTCGTGGAGCAATTCAGTGAGATTATGAGCGCGGGCGATGATCCGCCCCCGACAAACCACCACAGCACCAATAGGTATTTCTCCCGCCTGACGGGCCATCTCTGCCTCAGCCAAAGCTTTACGCATCATCTGCTCATCATTCCGCTGCTGTTCTTCTGATGACATATCATAATGGATTAGATGATTCTAAAAGAAATTAGATAATTCTATAAAGTAATGATGATTCTACAAAAGTAATGCTTTTTTTAAAAAAGACATAGGTGCTCATAGGATTTCTATGAGAAGATAGCATCTTCTAGAATTTCCTAGAGCCTCCTGCACCTTCCTTGATCTTCCTAGGGCCTCCTATACCTTCCTATACCTTCCTAAAAAAATCAGGGGCCTTTTTCAAGGCTCCTGATTTTTAGATTTTAAAATGACTAATCTGATATTCAGATCTTTTTTATCAGATTATTTGAGCTTCATGTAGTTGAATGGGCTGAATTCAAAGATGCCCCTCTTGGTGATCTTATTGCCATGACGGTGGACAATGACCTCAACAGGCTTGCCATACTCAAAATCAAATACGACATAATCATAGGTCTGTGCGTCATCCTCAGCAAAACCGATGATAAAGGCTGTACAGATGCCATTGTAATCACAAGGGATGTTGAGCGCACCACCCTCAGTGATGGACACAGATTCAACCGATCCGTCGATGATGCCGAAGAGTCCCTCGTTGGAAGGTTCGCCTGGTACGATAGCCACACGGGCCTCATCCAAGTCGGCACCGACCTCAGTCGCCAACTGACCATAGGCATTCTTCTCAGCATCGATGAATGCGCCAAGATAGTCGATAGCCACATCATAGTCTTTTGGCTCACAACCCGGGAAGTAGTACACGAGGACATCGTCATTCTTTGACTCGTTGAAGCCACCTAATCCATACATATAGAAGTAAGGAGCAAACTGCACGATGGCAGGCTTACCGTCGCTCTGATATTCCAACACCTTACTGTACAGCCAGTTGGCCTCATCTGCACCAGCCTTGAAGTTGATGACATGGAGCAGAACGATATCTGTATTGTAACCGTTAGCCGTCATGTTATTGCCCGTGCAGAACTCATCAAAGTAGATGAGGTCATCGTGAGCGATGGTGACACCATCAATCACATCACCTTTCTTCAAGATCTCAAACTGCAGATAAGCGTCCTCTGTCGTATTCTTTTTAAAGTTATCATTGCCCTTGAATCCTGCATAAGGTTTGAGCAGTCTGAACAGGTTGGGGTTCTGGTCGTTTTGGAGCACTTCCACACTTCCTTTATATTCAGAATACCAGTTATCAACGAAGGTACCCTTACCCAGTGACGTGAAAGTATAGGGTGCTCCTGCAGAGAATGCATAGGTGGATGGACCATAAGGAGTGGTCTGATCACTTTCGAGGATGATATTAGCCTTATGATACACGTTATACTCCAATTTCTGCGGATCATAGTTCACCACCAGATTGGCCGTACTCTCTCCTGGAGCGAAAGAGACGGAAGATGGGAAGGTGAAGAATGCGTCGGGATCCTCAGCCTTGATATTGACGGTCAGCGCATCAGTGGTCGAGATACGGCTCACCGGAATAGAAATGGAGTTGTTTTCGAAAGAGACATCATATTGGGTCGGCAGATTGTTTTTGAAAAACACCTGCTGACCTTCTACCGTTGCCCACTGGTAATCGTCGTCATCACTTGAGCACGAGGTGAACCCTGTCATGGCTACCAGTACGGCGAATAAGCTATAAAAATATTTTTTCATGTTCTTTGTCATTAAAGATTGGTTATACAGCATGATCCAGTGTTACCAGATATATTCAGAAGAGTTCTTTCCCGGGTGCAGGGGATCAGGATTGTTCGTACAGTCATAGTTGTAGTTGGTCTCAGTCTGCACGATACAGAAGCTCATCCATGGAGGAGTGACCTCAGAGTTGTAGCGGTAGCCATCCACGTGATCTGTTCCAGGATAACTGCGGATAACACCTTTCTGGAGTCGCTTGATGTCGAAGGTTGCCAAACCCTCGCCCCAGAACTCCACACGGCGCTGCCACCAACACTCGTTCTGGAAAGCAGAAGTCTTGGTGTTGTAGTAAGCCTCATTGTGGGTACCATAGACATAGTCGGCGTCGCGGGTTTTGGCAAACCTGGTGAGCAGTTCGATACCACGGCCCTGGTCTTGCATACCGGCAGCCTCGGCTTCGATGAGATACATCTCCTCCACACGCATCATAGGCACTGACACAACAAATCCGATATACTGGTTGTTGCGACCAGCCTCACCACCAGCGGTGCGGAACTTCAAAGGCAGACCGCCCACAGCCTCGTAGCCAGAGACGCTCAGACCAGTGTTGGCAATCCAATCGGGATGGTTGGAGTAAGCGCTGAGAGCCTCGAGAGCCTCTGGTGTGACTGCACCCTCTTCATCCGTGAGGAATTTGTCGATTTTGAAGTCAACAAAGCACTTCTTACGGCAGTCAGTGGCAGGAATGGTCTCATAGAGGCTACGGCATCGATCCGGAGCGACTGGCCGAATATGCTCGGCAAATCAAGGAAGTGCACGACATGGGCGTGCAGATAGGCATCGTCATCGGCGGTGGCAACATCTTCCGCGGACTGAAGGGAGCCACCCAGGGCTTCGACCGCGTGAAAGGCGACCAGATGGGTATGCTCGCCACCGTCATCAACTCACTGGCGCTGAGTTCGGCCCTCACCGTAGAGGGTGTGGCCAACAAGGTGCTCACCGCCATCCGCATGGAGCCTATCGGTGAGTTCTACAACAAATGGAAGGCCATCGAGGAGATGGAGAACGGCAAGGTGTGCATCTTCTCTGCCGGCACCGGACAGCCCTATTTCACCACCGACACCGGCTCATCGCTCCGTGGCGTGGAGATAGAGGCCGACGTGATGCTCAAGGGCACACGCGTCGACGGCATCTACACCGCCGACCCGGAGAAAGACCCCACCGCCACGAAGTTCGACGACATCACCTATGAGGAAATCCTGGAGCGCAACCTGAAGGTGATGGACCTCTCGGCCGTGGTGATGTGCAACGACAACCACCTGCCCATCTACGTCTACAACATGGACGTGGTAGGCAACCTGAAGAAAGTGCTCGACGGCGAGCCCATCGGCACCTACGTGCACAGCTAAAGGGTTAAAGGGCCCAATGGCTAAAAGGCCAAAGGGCCCTAAAGACTTTAAGGACTTTAATGGCCCATTAAGCCCATTATGCCCAAAAGGCCCAAAAGGCCCGGCCCATCACCCCCATTCAATAATCACAAAAAGAGCCCCGAATTGGGGCTCTTTTTGTGATTGTATATGCTTCAAAGCTCTTAGAAGATGCGCTTCTCTTGTGTGAAGTGAGCTTTATCAGCCTTCTTGGCATGCTTCTTGGGAGTGGACACCTTCGGTGAGAAGTCAAACGACTTCTTCACGACATGCTTGGGTGCGGCTGCAACCTCATCCCACTGCACGGTGAAGGTCTCGGTGCCATATTTTAAATAACCTGCAGCCACATAGTAGACGAGGTTGAAGGTGAATGTCTTCGTGGCAGGGTCGTAGAAGCAGGGGAAGTCATCGTAGGTTGCATCCGAATCGTAGGTAGGTAAGTCGGAGACAAACACTGGACCATAGTCCTTATAGTCCGTACCGATGTACTGTTCTGACACCGTGCACTTGTTCGTGGCGGGATCCCAGGTGAAATCAAAGTCCACGTCATAACCCCAATGCGAGATACGGAAGAGATTGGTTCCTTCGGCCCTGCTGATGGTCAGATCGGGGTCATCACCCTCCCAGTACTGGGTATAGGTAAACGTGCCGATGCCCACGGGACTGAACTGAGGAGCGAATTCATGGCTTGAGGTGAATTTGATAGTAAGTGTCTCAGCAGCCACTGCCTCGCCTCCGGCAAAGCCCACGGCCAAGAATTTGTAGACACCCGACTCCTCAAGTTCCCAATTCACTGCTCCATCGTGTTCCAGCCAACCTTCTGGGTCGGCGTCGGCGGCCAGCTTCTCATAGAGAGCGTCCAAATCATCAGCGATACCATACTTCACGAATTCAAGGTCTTCACCCATATCAATAGCCACCTGGGCATAGTCGTGATCATCAGCAGAGGTGAGACGTCCAAGATAGTCAAGTCCTATCGAGTAGTCTTTCGGGTCATAGCCTGGGAATGTAATGACAATCTGCTTATCATTCTGCGAGTAGTTCCAGCCACCCACACCATTCATGTAATAGAACGGAGCGAGCTGAATCTCTCCTGGAGTGACACCGTCGTCCTGATAGGCGAGCACCTTGTTGTGTGCCCACATGCTCTGGTCTTTGGTGCTGTTGAAGCCGTAGGGATGGCAAACCAAAATATCTGCATCATAAGTTGCATGATGGTAGCCAGTATTGAAGTCCTCGCTCCAGAACACCAGGTCGGAACTGGTGATGGTCTGACCAGCCACCACATCGCCTGGCTTCAGGATGGTGATTTGCAGATAGTCATCCTGGTTGCCGTCGTCTACAGGATCCCAACCACCAAAGATACGGAAAGTGTTGGGCTGCTCCTCGTTCTGATAGATCTGTGCCGTAGTGGTGAATCCCAAGAAGGCATCCGACACGACGCCATTGCCCAGCAGTTTGTAGGGCGAAGGCATCATGGCCGAGAACGAATAGGAAGAGGCACCATAAATGGTGGTATAATCGGTACTGGCTATCTTGAGGGTGTCCTTGTGGTTCTCATCATAGTCCACTTTCTCAGGGTCGTAACTCACGGTGATGTTGGCCACGGCCTCACCAGGAGCGAAACTCACCGTAGAGGGCACGTTGAAGAATCCAGTGCCATCGGTATGGATGAGGTTCACGGTGATGGCCTCATCGGTCTTCACACGGTTGATGGGAATGTTGATGACATTGGTGGTCTTCGAGATGTTGTAGCTGCTGGGCAGCTGGTTGCTGAAATATACCTGGTTGCCCGAGACGGTAGCCCACTGGTAATCGTCGTCATCGCTGGAGCAGGCAGTGAATCCCACCACACCCAGCAAGGCAATGAACAAGTTAAAATAATATTTTTTCATCATTTCTGTAAGATTTTACTGGTTTTCCTTGTGTATCTGAGTTGATTACCAGACGAATTCATCAGAGTCGCCAGAGGGACGAGTCGGGTTGGGATTCACCACCAGACCCTCGTTGTACTGGGCCTCGGTGTTGACAAAGCACCATCTCATCCAGTTGGGCACTTCAGTAGTGTTGAAACGGCAATCCTCAATGTGGTTGGTGCCGGCATATGAGCGGATGACACCCTTGTTGAGGCGCTTGATGTCGAAGGTGGCAAAGCCTTCGCCCCAGAGCTCAACCCTGCGCTGCCACCATACCTCGTTCTGGAACTGAGAGGTAGAGGTGTTGCCATAGGCATCCTTATGTGTTCCGTAGTTGAAGAACGGGTCGCGGGTCTTGGCAAAAGCGGTGAGGAGCTCAATACCGCGAGCCTCGTTCTGCATACCGGCAGCCTCGGCCTCGATGAGCTTCATCTCCTCTACACGCATCAGTGGCACGGCCACCACCCATGCATCGTATTTCACATTGGCCTTGCCAGCCTGGTTGCGGAACTTGACAGAAAGTCCGCCGAGTCCGTAACTGGCATTGGGGACACCTGCGGCATACAGACGCTCAGGATATTCTGAATATGCCTTCAAAGCCTTGAGCAGGTCGGCGGGAATTTCCTCGGCATCGGGGTCGATCATCTCCTCGAGTGCGAAGTCTACCCAGCAATTCTTGCGGTAGTCGGAAACGGGGATGGTCTCATAGAGATGGCGGTCGATGACGTTCGGTCCACCATAGTTGGCGGCGTATCCGCAGTCGAAGCCATTCTCGAGACACATCACGCTACCCCACGACGAGTCGCCGTCGTTCTCCACGATATTGGGGTCGGTGTCCTTGAAGGTCACGGCAAACATCCATGACGAGTTGGGCGAGTTGAAACCGTAGTCGTGGCTCAGATACTCCTCCTGGCTCATCATCGTGTAGCCTTCCTGTGCCATCTTGGCAAATTTCTCGGCATTGGCCCAGTCTTGCTTCTCGAGATAGACACGGGCTTTCATTCCATACACCACGCTCACGTCGGGAGTGTAAACATCCTTACGCTTGTAGTTGGCGAGCAGTGCCTCGGCAGTGTCGAGGTCTTTGAGAATGAACTCGAAAGCCTCGTCCCACGTCATGCGGGAATTGTTCTGCGCCTGCTCCACGGTTGTGGATTCCGTAACCTTTGGCACGGTGAGCGCCTGCTTGTTCACGATATAAGGATCCTGGGCATACATACGCACCATATCGAAGTAATACATGGCACGGAGGGTATATGCGATACCCACACCTGCCTCACGTCCCTGGGTGGGCTGGGCATAGTCCATAGCCTCACCCAGTGTAAGAACGGTGTTGCAGTCTTTTATCCATCCGAAATAGAGGGTCCATGGGAACTGGGTGCGGGCCCAGTTGGGAGCCAGGTAAGTGAAGTCCTGATACCAGGTGTCGAACCAGTTGTTGGTGCCCACAGGCACGACGTCCTGGCCCATCACGTCGCGTATGAGGAAGAAGGCGGGATAGCCGAAGTCGAAGACGTAATGGCTGTCACCACCATAAATAAACTGTCCGGTAAGATTGCCCGTGAGGTTCTGCACGAAGTTGTCGAAAGCACCAGGGGCATCTTTGGCCTGCTGCTCGGTGACGGTGCTGGTCTGCGGGTCAATCTTCTCAATGCAGCCTGTGAAGGTCATCGACATCAGGGCTGCTGCCATCATTATGGAAAATATCTTTTTCATATTATTATTTCCTTATTTATATTATCTGATTGATTAGAATGACACCTGTATACCACCCATAATGGTGCGGGCAGGCGAGTAAGCGTTCACGCCACCAGAGTTGGTGCCGGCGAAAGAGTAGCGTGGGTCGAGACCCTTGCGCTTGCTCCAGAAATAGAGGTTCTCGCCCTGGCAGTAGATGCGGATCTTGCTCAGGTAGAGCTTGCTGGTGAGACGCTTCGGAATGGTGTAGCCAACGGTGAAGCTCTGGAAGTTGAGATACGAGGCGTTGGTGAGGAAGCGTGTGGAGCGAGCGGCGGTATACTGGTCATTATACTGCCAGCGTGGGATGCTCGAACCGGTGTTCTCAATGCTCCATGAATCCAACACGTCCTTGTGGTAGGTCTGACCGTTACCCGAAGTGGCCACGTTGTTCATCAGGCTCATGTAGCGGTTGTCGTAGAGCTGTCCGCCAATCTGGAAATCGAAAGTGGCGCTCAGGTCGAAGTCATAGATCTTCACCGTGGTCGAGAATCCACCAGTTACATCAGGCAGTGTGGAGCCTTGTGCATAGTAGGTAGCCATGTTCCAGTCGGTGGTCGTCTGGGAGTGCTCCTTGCCTGGCTTGGTGGTGTTCATCGTCTCTTTGCCAGTGTCATCCACCTGAATCAGATTAGTGTCCATCCAGTAGAGGGCCTGTCCTTTCTCGTCAACTCCGGCATACTCCGGAAGCATCATGTTGTAGAGAGGCTGTCCTTCCTCATACCACAAGGATGAGTTACTGCCCGAGTGGCTCTCGCGGAAACCGCCATTGAGCTTGGTCTTGGTATAGGGGAGTTTTAGGATCTTGGTGGAGTTGTGAGCCAGGTTGGCAGTGATGTTCCACACAATGTTCTTGGTGCGCACCACATCGCCACGCAGCACCACCTCGACACCAGAGTTGCGGATATCACCGAGGTTGCCGTAGTAACCACGTGTACCAAAGCTCTCGGGGATGGAGAGCCAGAAGAGCTGGTCGGCCACCTTCTTGTTATAGACGTCTACCGAACCGGCGAAACGTCCGCGCCAGAAGCTCCATTCCACACCCACATTGAAGTTGGTGGTTGTCTCCCAGGTGATGTCCTCATTGCCAAGACGGTTGAACGAGGGAAGCATGCCGGTGTCACCCTTCGAGAGCGAGTAGAGGTCGGTATAGGCCCAGTTGCCGATACCATCGTTACCTTGCTGTCCGATCGACACCTTAAGCTTCAACTCGTCAATCCATGAGCGGGTGCTCTCCATGAAGGCCTCTTTCGAGATCATCCAAGCGGCGCCCACGCTCCAGAAGTTACCCCAGCGGTGGTCGGGGTGGAAGCGGCTGGAAGCATCGCGGCGGAAGGACACCGAACCGAAGTATTTCTGGTCGTAGTTGTAGAGGGCATTGCCAAACCAACCTTCCACGTTGTACTCCGTGGTGTAGCTGTTGGAGTCGTAGCGGTTGCTGAATGCGTTGATCTCGGGGATTTCGGGCGAGAAGCCCTTGGTGGCCAAGGCCCGGAGGTATTTGGTGGTGGTCTTGTACCACTCGTGACCCACCATCACCTGCACGTCGTGCACGCCAAACAACTTGTGGAAGTTAAGGGTCTGCACATAGTTCTGGCGCATGGTGTTGGTAGTGTTCTTGTCGATATTGGCATTGTCGGAGGCAGAGGGACCATAGAATGGGTTGCCATAAACGCTGCCCTGGGTCTGTCCGATATTGATGTTGTTGTTCGAATTGAACTTCAGCCAACTGGTGAAGTCGATATCCAGCGTGAAGGCACCCGAGAACACATTGCCGATGGTCTCTGCCACGTTGTACTGGTTGGCACCGATAGGGTTACCGGTGGCAAGGAACAGACGGGTACCATTGCCGGGGAAGTTGGTTGCTGGCACACCGTAGTCATACTGCTTGTGTCCGTACTGGTCGGTGCGGATATAGGGATTGCCGTTGGCATCGAGCCCACGCACGTAGAGCGGATAGATCGGTGCGATCATCGAGGTGTAGTAGGCCATGTTGTTGGAGCCCAGCGAACTGACAGAGAAGTTGGGGTTCTCTTCCATGTTGCTGTGCACGAAGCCCACATTGGCGCCCACGCGGAGCCATTCCTTGGCCTGGTAGTCGACCTTCAAGCGGCCGGTGAAGCGCTCGTAGTTGGAGTTGTCGATGATACCGTCCTCGTTCAGGTAGCTGGCCGAGGCATAGAAGCTGCTCTTGGTGCTGCCACCACTCACGTTCACGTTGTACTCCTGACGGAAGCCGTTGTGGTAGGCGGCATCCTGCCAGTCGTCGGGCAGAATATAGTAGGTCTCACCGCCATAGGTATAGGCGCGGCCAAGGGTGGCGTTGGGGTTGAGTTTGCCATCCAGACCAATCAGGTACTGACCTGTGGGAATGGTGAAGGGGTTGTACTGCAAGCCCCACGACTGGCCGGTGATGATACGGTCGTTCACCCACTTGTTGGCAGCGGCATTGTCGAGACCGTTGGCCACAGCGTAGTTGTAGAACTGCTTGTAGTAGACCTCCATGAACTGTGCGGGGTTGGTGATGGTCTCATAGTCTTGCACGGCGCGGCTGTTCGAGCCCCACTTCATGTCGACATTCACCTGAGCCTCCTGGGTCTTACCTTTCTTGGTGGTAATAAGGACCACACCAGCGGCACCACGGGCACCATAGAGGGCGGCCGAAGCAGCGTCCTTCAGCACGGTGATGCTCTCGATATCATCCTGTGGGATGTTGGAGAGGCTGCCGCTATAGGGAGCACCGTCGACAATCACGAGGGGCTCGGTGTCGGCATACATAGAGGCGATACCACGGATGTGGATGGCACCCTGAGAGGCACCTGGCTGACCGCTCGAACCACGGATCTGCAAGCCAGGAACGGCACCCACGAGGGCGTCGGCCACGTTGGTGGTGATCTTCTGGCTCAATTCCTCAGTCCCCACCACAGCGGCAGAGCCTGTAAACGAAGAGCGTTTCTGCGTACCGAAAGCCACCACAATCACCTCGTCGAGGGCTTTCTGGTCGCTGGTGAGTACGATTCGCATATTGGGACGGGCACTCACCTCTAACGGTTCCATACCCACATAAGTAATGTGGAGGACGGACTTACCTGGAGGCATCGTCAGACTGAACCTACCTTCCAAGTCGGTCACAGTACCTGTCTGTGTGCCTACAACCATCACAGTTGCACCGACCACGGGCTCACCGTCTTCTTGCGACACGACGGTTCCTGTCACCTTGGTCTGTGCTGTTGCCATACCTGCATATAGGAACAGGCATGCAAAAAACAGAATTAACTTTTTGATCATAAACTCTCTCACTAATTATTAATAATATATAATAAGGTATCTTGTGATATTCCCGTTCTATTCTAGACTTGTCGGCGGTTATTACTAACCAGCGGTTTTTTTTATCCTTGCCAACGGCTTTTTTATCCGTTTCGGCGGCCTTTTCTTGCCGGCAGTCCTTTCTTGCTTTCTGTAGTCCAATCATTGATGTCGAAGCAACGATTTTCTTTGATTTTGCAACGATTTGTCTTTGATTTTGTGAATGCTTTTCATGCAACTTGCTTATCCCGCCGGAACAGCAAAAAGTCAGTTGAGCATACTCTACAACCTACATAACATTGCAAAATTAAACATTTTTTGCACGTACGCAAAAAAAATTAACTAAAATTTCTCCTTTTCATGCATTTTCCAATAAATAATTGGGCATAAGTGCACATCAAAACAAAAAATATGTGCACAAAAATGTAACAAAAAGAAACAAAAGTGATAAAAAAAAAGAAGATTTCTATGAAAGCTCTAAGATGACCATGGATGATTTAGGATAATCTAGGATGATCTAGGATAGCCTAGGATGATCTAAGGATTTCCTAGAGCTTCCTAGATTTTCCTAGGATCTCCTAGAGCCTCCTACCTTCTCCTTAAATCTTCTATGATTTTTTCTAATTCTGAGATTTTCTTTTTCAATTGCTGGTTTTCGGTTTCTAAGAAGCGCAGGCGGTTGTCTTGATCCTGTCTAAAGCCTATGCGGGCGGCATACATGCGCTCTTTGATGCCGCCTTCTTCCACGAATTGCCTCTCAAGTTTCTCTAAGTAGGCACACATCATTTTATCTGTCTGGTGGCAGAGCGTGAGCACCAGGTTGGCCATTTCCTCATCGTCCATTTTGTCGAGCAGTGGCTCGTAATCGCAAAAGTCATTATGGGTACGGCAAAACTGGCGGAGTCGTTGTTGACGCTCACTGTCTGACGACCACAAGGAAAGATGCCGAGCATGGAGATAATCCATATAATCGACACGGAGTTCCTGAAGGCTGCCACGCGCTACGTTCACCAGTCTGATCTCAGTCTCAGAACTGGTCATGCCATCCTCGCTACCTTCCACGATATTCTGCTTCCCAGAACGGGCTGCCTGCACCATCTGATCGACCGTGCGGTCACCGTAAGCAGGAAGATAACGCTTACAAAAGGCAACTGTCAGCTGATAGATCGCATCGCTTTTGCGATAGAAATATAAATTTTCCCATACAACAGGCTTTTTCAAAATCTTTCTGCTGGTATCACCTTTTATGATGATTATTATATTAGTTGTTATTCTTTTTTTAGCTTTCCTAGAGCTTCCTAAGATTTTCCTAGAGCTTCCTATATCCTCTCATTTCTTTCTTAATTTGCCGATGGCATGCTCCAGGGATTCTGAAGGCTCGATAATATTATAGGCTTCCCAGAAGTCGGGGTCGGTGAAATACTGCACCTTATCAAAAAAAGAATCATGGTAGTTGAAAGACTCCCGCCCACGGATGGGCTCGGCATCCTCGGATACGAGGTCGGTGACCACCATCTCCGCCTCCACGTGATAAGGAGATGCGAAAAGCTTGCGGCGCCACTCACAATAGAAGCGCACGTCGCTATGCAGATAATGCATGCGGCTGACACCATTATCATAACGGTAAGCGACAGTGATCGACAGTTCCTTCGGGCGGAATCTCACGCCTAGGGGTTTGCGAAGCAGGATGAAGGCGGTGGCCCGCTCCTCATCGCTCATATCGAGCGACATCTCGAATCGTGTGAAGGCCAATGTCTGTCGGTCGATATACATCTTTCCATGGTAGAGCACATGATCGGTGATATACGCCGGCGAAAACGAGATGACCAGTTGTGACCGGTCGTCGATAGACTGCGGTGGCTCCATCTGCAGATGATAGAGCGCCAGTTCATCTTTATTGATCAGCAGATCACGGTTTTTCACCATGTCGAGCATGACCGGCAATGTCGGTCCGCCCTGGATCTTTGCCCCTAAAGTGTCGGTAGGACGCACACTCACCAGCTTGCGCCCTTTCTCTATCGCCACACGGTCGACGGCGGTGAGACGGTCATAGCCCGCCTTGTAGAGGTCGGTCACCGCCTCTGCCACATAGATGAAGCGCCGGCCTTTCTGTGTGGTCTCACGATAGAAGCACCGCAGCAACTCATTGTTGCGGCTGTTGTTGGTTTTGATTTTCTGGACGGCCGCCTCCACAATCTCATAAGGATTCATGTTGGAGACGATCAACTCGCTCAGCGTGATGGAACTGGGCACGAGACGCACCTTGATTTCCTTGCTGAGGTCATCGTCCAAGTTGACGTGTGCCGAACGGTATCCCAGACAGGAGATGACGATGGATTTCGATCCCCGTGGGAGTTTCAGCGTGAAGCGGCCGTCGGCATTGGTCACCGTAGCCACATGCCCGTCGGGAGTGCCCACACTCGCCTGTGCAATGCGGCGTCCGTTCTCGGAGTCACGCACCACACCACTGACAGAGATGGAATAATCCTGTGCCATGACCTGAAACGCCATACCCAACAGCATCCATCCTATCATAACGAAATATTTTATTCTTGTGCTCATATCTTTTTTTCTTGGAATCATACTTTTTTCTTGTGCACATCATGATGATGTTTTTCGAGTGTAAATATAGAAACAAAATATGAAAAAAGCAAATTTTTCGTAACTTTGCAACATGTTTTTTTTCAGAGGTGTATATTTTTCATCTGTCGGTCTTCACCGCCGCAGCAATGCGGAGCGGATGATTGCCTTGGTGCTGCTGGCATCATTGCTGCTGGTCGGATGTCGCCCGGCATCATCTTCCGGAAACACATCTGAGAACACATCCGGGAGCACATCCGAGGCTTCACCATCCGTGGCAGGCGACAGCATCCCTCTCTTGCGCACCGACTCCATCCGTTTCGCACTGCAAAGTCCTCACGGATCCTGCGAGGTCATCGTCGACTATCCCATGGAAGGTCCGGAGGCCATTGTCACTGCCCTGCGCGAGTTCATCATCAGCACCCTGTTCGACGGCAACCGCTCCGATCTGTCTGATGACCCGCAGGAGATGGTGCGGCAGTATTGCACCGAGCGGCAGGCCGCCCTTACCAAGACCCTGGAGCAGATGGGCATCACCCATGTCAGCGCCGCCGATGCCCCCGAGGAAGGCACCGAGATCCGGATGACCTGCCTCACAGCCCAGTATGTCACCTACGAGATCTACCGCTATTCCTATATCACCCACGGCGGCCACGGCGAATATTCCGACTATGGAGTCACCTTCCGCCTGAGCGACGGTCACCGTTTCGGTGACGACCTCATCACCGGCATCGACGAACGGTTTTATGAGCATATCCGCGAAGGTCTGAAGACCTATTTCCGTGTGAGGAGCGACCAGCAGCTGTCGGAAATCTGCACCGCCGACCTGTCGTTGATGCCCATGCCCACCTTTCCACCCTACCTCACCCGCCACGGCATCTGTTTCCACTACTCCATCTACGATATCTGCCCCTTCGACTGGGGCGATCCGCTCATCACCATACCGTTTGAGGCCGCCTGGCCCTATCTGACCGAGACCGCCCGCAAACTCATCAAGCCCGACGACTGAAGATCATCACGCCCATGCAACCTATCGAGATTACTTCTATCCAAGACCCACGTGTCGCCATATTTGGCACGCTCACCGAAGCACAACTGCGCCACCGCCTGGAACCCCAGAAAGGCATTTTCATCGCAGAGAGCCCAAAGGTCATCACCGTCGCCCTCAACGCTGGCCTGCAGCCCATTGCCCTGCTCTGCGAACGGCGCCATATCACCGGCGATGCTGCCGATATCATCCGCCGTTGTCCCGACATTCCTGTCTACACTGGAGAACGCGATGTGCTGTCAGCCCTCACCGGCTACACCCTCACACGGGGTGTGCTGTGCGCCATGCGCCGCCCGCAGCCACCCACGGTGGCTGATATCTGCCGCGACGCACAACGTGTGGTGGTTATTGAGGCCGTCACCGACACCACCAATATCGGAGCCATCTTCCGGTCGGCGGCAGCCCTCGGCATCGACGCCGTGGTGCTCACCCGTGACTCCTGCGACCCACTCAACCGCCGCGCCGTGAGGGTGTCGATGGGCACGGTCTTCCTCGTACCCTGGACATGGACCGACAACAGCCTCCAGGAACTCCGCACCTTGGGATTCCGGACGGCCGCCATGGCCCTCTCCGACCAGTCGGTGCCCATCGACCACCCTGCCCTGGCCCAAGAACCGAAACTGGCCATCATCATGGGCACGGAGGGCGACGGGCTGCCTCAGACGACCATCCAAACCGCCGATTATGTGGTGCGCATCCCCATGGCACATGGTGTCGACTCCCTCAATGTGGCGGCTGCGGCTGCCGTTGCTTGCTGGCAACTGCGCAAGCCCCTAAATACGATCATTTTACAGTGACTACCCGACAAGCCATGAGACGCATCCTCCTCCTGCTGATGACCGTGATGGCAATCCTCTGCCAAGCCATCACCTGCCGGGCCTCCACCAGCCAAGCCTCTACTTCTAAAGCCACTCACTTGGGGATGGTACCCAACGACAGTACGGCAGCCGTCGCCAACACGCGGGCACTGGCCAGCGCCATCATCAGCGGACATACCGACATCACCTTTGACGGCACATTCCATGTGAGCGCGTCGAAAGGCATCCCTGTCGGCACAGACCTGCGGCTGCACGGAGGCCAACTGATCATCCACCGGCAGAAAGAAACTGATTACAGACTCTTTGAGGTCAAGGTGGGAATGTCGGTGCATGCTGACAACATCACGTTTACCGGCCACACCAGGAAACCCTCCAATAACTTCTTTGTCTTCAAAACCACCAGCCGTCTCAACGGCGACCTGGGCACCCTCTCCTTCGACCGGTGCCAGGTGAAAGACATCTCCCTCATCTCCATTAGCCAAAAAGTGCTGGAGAAAGACAAGACCTACGCCAATGTGGGCATCGACAGCATCCTCATCAGAAACTGCCACTTCGACGTGCGCTACAACTACATCATCGGTTTCGACGGCGGCATCATCCGGCGTGCCTGCGACATCTCCGGCTGCCGCGTGAAAAACCTCTCAGGCATGTTTTTCATGCACAACACCAACCATGAGGGCGATGTCAAGCAATACCGCCACAACGCTCCCATCTACTTCCATCACAATCACCTCACCACCGCCCAACCTGCCTGCAACTATTATGTCTGTGCGCTGCTGGCCACCTCGATGACAGTGCATTTCTACAACAACGTGCTCGAGAATTTCCTCGCCTACTGCTACACCAGGGCCGACCTGCAGGTGATGAGAGACACACCCGAACTGAAACGCCTCATCGCACCCCATGCCCTCTGCACCAGCAACGAGCCAGACGGTCTCTACGGCGCAACGCTCTATGACGTCTATCTCTCGTGCGAGGAGGTGTTTTTCCATGACAACATCATCACCAATATGCTGGCCTACCTCATCTCGGGCAAGAGAAGCGTCGGTGGCTATCCCTTAGTCTCCACCTGTTACTCGAAGAATTGCGGCACCATCAAGGGGGTGACCACACGCCGACATATCTACAACAACCGGTGGACATGGGATGAGTCTTACTGCAAGAAAGTGCTCTCGCAAGCATGGGAACGCGACTATCGGCCGCTCGCCATCGCCAAAGGGGAACAGCCCATCGAGAAAAACCAATGGGTGAATCAACAATATTTCACCAAACTCTTCAACTATGTGAGAGGTTTTGATGAGGTGATCTTCCGCCATAATGTGGTGAGCATCAGCGGCGGCAGGATCGACGGCATCTCCATGGTCAACACACCCAACGCCTACAACCGGTTTGAGTTCTCACACAACACGCTCAAGGCCCGCACCATCACAGGAGCCTTGTGTCGGCTGATTCCCCCTACGAAGACCATCAACCTCACCGACTCCGCCCTCAACACCCTGCGCCATGAGGGCCGCTCCTGGCGGGAATGGGTGCGGCAGATGAACGACACGTCGCCCCAAAAAATGCTCGTTTCCAGATTTGGCACCGGCTTGGGCTCCAGCTACACATCACGTCACGTGGCATCAAACGGCAAGGTTTTCAAGGCCTATACGACCCCGGCCGACGCGCAAGGCACAACCCGACATGTGTCGGCCTATTTCATCAACGATGACTCGACACTCACCGTCACGAGGGTGGGCAGCAAGACGGCAGATCCTGTCCTCAGGGCTGAAGTGCAACGCCATCCTACCGTCATCGTCAGCCACAACGACATCGAGGTGACAAGGAGCGACATGCCCGTGGTGCTCTTCAGGTCGGTATGCAACTATCCTTTCAATGGCGAGGGGGGATACCAGGCCTCCAGACGTTGGGTCTTCGACACGGTGAGGGTGGAAGGCAACACCGTGAAAGGTTCTTTCTATGTGGCCGATCCCGGATATGCCCGTCACTTCATCGAAAAAGACAACAAAGCCAATGCCAAATCCGTCTTCCATCACCTGCCCTACTACCGCAGCGACCGCACACGTGGCCTCGACCTGCGCAACTTCACCCAGGACACGCAAGCCACGACACTGTTGCCTGCCGCCAACGGGCACGACGGCGACCTGAAATGCCAGTTAAGGATCTACCTCGACGGGATGGTCGGACGGCATACCTATCAGAGCCAGTTTGACTTCACCCAAGCCCAACCGCTCGACTTCCATCTCTTCCACGAGGGTCACCGCACGGCCACGATGACTATCGCCTACAGCATCAAAGGAAAAAAACGGAGTAAGACACTCACCTTCCAACAAAAAGGCCCGCAGATGACGGTCAGCATGAAGGGATCACCCAAAAGCCACACGCTCACCACGGAGATGAAAAAGCCCATAACCCTCTTCGATGATGATCTCACGGCCACCATCCTGCCGTTCTCTCCCACGCACACCACCGTCATCTCTCTCCACAACCCCAAAAGCGGCAAGAAGGTCGACGACCATGTGGACATCACCTGGACTTGCAACCGACAATAACAAGGGGCAGAATCATCAACCGTCAATAACGGAGGAAAAGTTTGGGTAACTCAACTAAATGGCCTATATTTGCAATACAAAAAATCTCAATCCGGCTTTTATCCCATCATGAGAACAGACATCAATCCCGCATACGGACATCTCAAGGAGTGGGTGGCACTGTTGCCACAGCATTTCGAAGAGGGAGGACAACTGATTTTCAACGGGCGCAATACCATCAAGAAATTCAACATTGATGGCACATCGCTGGTGGTGAAACGCTTCCGGCGACCCAAATTCCTGCAGCGGATCGTCTACAGTTTCTTCCGTAAAAGCAAGGCCAAAAGGGCGTTTCTCAACGGAGGAGAACTGCGGAAAAGAGGATTTGACACACCCGTCAACATCGCTTTCCTCGAAACGTGGGAAAGCGGACTGCTGACGTATGCCTATTATGTCTGTGGGGTGGACGACGCACCACCTATCGTGGAACGTCTCGACGAGATGGAGCCTTTCGACCGCGTGCTGGTGGCAGATCTGGCCCGCTTTGCCGCCCAGTTGCATGAGAAAGGCGTGCTCCACGGCGACTTCAACAACACCAATGTGCTCTATCACCCGCAATCCGACGGGCACTACCATTTCTCGCTCATCGACATCAACCGCATGACCTTCTACGAAGGGACACCGCCGATGTCGGCCTGCATGGACAACCTCACCCGCTTCACGGGCAACAAAGAATTATTCAGATGGTTTGCCGAGCACTATGCCGCCTGCCGCCATTTAGGTGAGAGCGGTGTAGAGCAGATGATCAGTGTGAAAAACCGACACGACCGCAACTGGGACCGCCGCAAAGCACTGCTCACCCGCCTACACCTCAGGTAAAACCCATCCTCAATGATCACATTTTGATCTTACTCCGTATACGCTTCGATCAGGCGGATGAGCAGTCTGTTGAGCTGCTCCACCTCAAAATCGCCCACTGAGGCCGGCATATGGCTGTTGCCCACCCCACTGTCGTCGGTGAGAAAAACATAAGTGCCGCCGGTGGCGTTGGCGAAGAAGCGCAACATAAACTCGGTATTCTTATCCGTACCGCTGGCAGCCACAGGAATGAGTTTGATACCCAGTTTGGCGCAGGTGGCCACTGATTGCTGCAGTGAACGGATGATAGCATCCTCATGATGGGCAGGAGCGTCGAGCAGCATGAAGGCCAGACGGGTATACGCCTTCGTGTCCCAAGAGAGGTCTTGCAATATTCGGTCGAGTGCGGTATGCACGGCCTCGGGATAGTCGCCGCCGCCATCAGCATCCTGCTCGCCTATGAATGCGGAGGTTTGGCTCACATTGTCGGTAAAGTTCTGATGACGGGTGAGATATTCATCACCCTCGTCACGATAGAACAACGCTGCCGTGCGCACGGTCATACCTTGACGAACAGACTTCACTTGGTTGATGATATCCATCAGATCTTGTTTCAAAAAATCTATCTCGTCATGCATGGAACCGGTGGCATCCACGATAAAAGCGATATCTGCCTGACGAACAGTGGCTTTCGGATTCTTACAGATATACTGGTTGACCGGCGCCGACTGGAGGAGCGAGTCCAAGGGACGCACCTGGGGATGTCCATCCATCACCTCGTCGTTCAGACTGATGCGCAGACGTTTGCTGACATCGCCATCTGTGCGCTGAAACAGACCGAGCCAGCATTCAGCCTGACCATGGTTGTCGGTGATGGTCTCCCACACCGTCGCCATGCCATCGCCTTCGCTCAGCAGTTTCACCTTCACGCCAGCCAGCGCATTGCCGCTCTCATCAGTCACTTTCACCGGCACGCGGTTATTGGTATAAAACTTCCAATAGTCGCTCTTGTCAGAAAACAATTCTCCCAACATCAGTTTTGACCAGAAATCCCAGTGATTCAGATCACACCACTCTCCCGCCGTCACAATTCCTGCCTGCGTGTTGCCTGGTTGCGCACCTACCTCACCACCAGCCCCATAGCCGTCTCCACCATCTCCGCCCTTATTGAAAAAGGCGTATTCATACTCATGAGAAGACCCGCTCCCAACATCATCCGACTTTGAGCAGGAAGAAAAAGCAAACAGAGCAATCAGCAGCCAGATGTTTGCAGAAGACAAAAAGTGAATGTTTGATTTCATAAAAATCGTTTTTAAATGCAACATTTACCCCATAAATGCACACCAATCCAGAATACTTGCATCAGCGGACAAGAATTTAACAGATTTTATATTTTCCTACGTTTTTTTATTGTTTTCGTCAATGCCAAGAATGTCTTATTGTATTTTTTTCCTCCTTTTTTATTTTCTTGTTATTCGCTTGATCTCATTCGTGTGCTTGATGCTCATAGTGGATAAATAATAAAATAAAAAAGGCTAAAAAAGAAGAGATTAAAATTTGAAAAAGTGCCAAGGCACTCACAAAAAGGAAGAAAAAGGTTTGGATGAATGAGCGCGCCTGGTACAGAAGTCGGCTACGCCGAGAAATTAATCAAAAATTAGTTACAAAATTATTCAAAATTCAGCCATTGGCGGCAGTTTTCAACAGCATTCTTTCCTTTTTTCCACCTTTTTGTGAAACGCTTGCGTTTTTTTATTGTTTTCGTCAACGCCGAGAATGTCCTATTATATTTTTTTCCTCCTTTTTTATTTTATTTTATTGTCATTCACTTGATGCTCATCCACATGCTTGATGCTCATCCACGTACTTGATACGATCCATATATCATACTCATAGGTAGATAAAGAATAAAAACAAAAAGGTAAAAATTTACCCAGGGCGATGCCCTGGGTATCAAAAATCTCATGATTACTTTCTGTGGAATCTCTTGGCATGCCGCCGCATCTGCGCTCTTTTGGCCTTGGGGGCAGGAACGCCATGGTTGCTGCGGAAACGAGGAGACGATGCCCGCAAGGAACCTTCAGACTTGTCGGCAGCTTTTGTGCGGCCGATGGCGCCCGCATTCCCCGACGACATGGACTTACCTGTGATACGCTGGTATTCCTGCTGGGCGGCAGCCATGTCGGCCATGAACTCAGGACTGGTATGCAGACGGGCAAAGACACCAGCCGCCATGAGTCGGGAGGCATCGACATCACTCTGCCAATGATAGCCAGCGATGACACGGCTCTGTCCCCACTCGTAACCCAAGCGCAGCAGGTCGTTCTGATGGTCGGGATTGACCTCACAGAGCACCAGTGCCATGCCCCATCCACGGATGGTATGACCGGAAGGATAGGAACCTGTATTGTATTCCCTTTCTTCATCCCATGGAATGCCAGTCGGTTCGGCATAGCGCACATAAGGACGCTTGCGGTGATACACCGACTTGGGCCTGGACACGCTGAGCCGGAAAGTAGGTATCGACCGGGCAAGCAGTTTGAAAATGGCAGGGGTAGCCTCTTGCGAGATGGTCGTTCCGAATGGCTCGCTGAAGAATTTCGCCATATCTTCCACGCCCGTCACCCAATGACTGGTGGCTTCTTTTCCCCGAGGTGTTTCCCGGATGGTCTTACCCCACATATATTGGGTGATGTCGTAGACAAACCGGGTGGACATCGTGTCTGGCGGGTCTGGCAACCATGCCACGCCATCGGGTAACTCACTTTCACTAAAATATGGTTTGATGGCTACCTGTGCCTGAACACTGATCGCTGCCAATAAAACCACGATAAATGTCAACAATTGTTTCTTCATCATAGAAAACTAAGGCAATTGGTAATTTTTCTTTTTCGGGGTTGCCCCGGCTAAGGTCTCATCACCTCTTCGGGGTCTCTATCATTTGCTGTGCGAGATGGAAATCCTCCACGGTGTCGAGTTCGTAGGAGAAATAGGCCGTAGTGTCGACCACCTCGAAAGTATGGCCTTTGGGGATGAGTCTTTCGAAAGCCAATTCATAAAAAACATCGATCAGTCCCTCGACGACGATCATCTGACGGAGCTCTTCGTAGAGGGCCTTGCAATAGGCGGCACTGATCTTCTCGATGCCCACCGACTCGCCCACGGCATCCGCGATGGCACAGGTCTTACTGATCTGGGTGATCTGGTTGTCGGCATTCACCACCACTTTCATTTCCTCCTCGCCCAACTCATGGCGGTTGAGCGCCAGGGCATTGCCTGGCATCTGCGCCACACAGCGCACGGCCATCGGATCGCAGAAGATATCACTGTCCATCAGCAGGAATGTCTCCTCACGCAGGTAGTCAACAGCCATCCACAGTGAGAAGATATTGTTGTTGTGGGCATAGTCGGTATTGTCGAGATAATCGACAGGCAGATGAGGATAGTGCTGGCTGATGAAATCGCGGATCATCTCACCTCGGTAGCCGATGACGACGAGCAAGGAGTCGACACCGGCGGCGCACATCGCATCAACCGTTCGCTCGAGAAGCGTCTTCCCTCCCAGGGAGAGCAGACACTTCGGGCAGTCGTCGGTGAGCGGGCGCAGGCGCTTGGCCATGCCCGCAGCCAGGATCACACCTCTCATTGCTTTGCGATTTTCAGGATGATGTCGCAGACCTTACGGTTTTGCTCGGCACGACCGAGGGTGATGCGCATGTGGGTGTCGATGCCCGGCTCATTCATGAACTTCACCTTGTAACTCTCCTGAGCAAACTCCTTCTGCAAGGCCTCTTTCAAGGCGATGGGATATTTGATGAGGATGAAGTTGGCAAACGAGCGGTAGACCTTGAAACCAGGCAGCACACCCAGTTCCTCGGTATACATGCGGCGGGCCTCACCCATCACCTTGGCGACCTCACGGTAGTGGCTGTCACTCTTCATGGCGGCGATGGCCAGTTCCTCCGACAGACGGTCGTAACCCAGATACATGTTGGCATAACGGGTGAAACGCTGCATCTCTGGACCTTTGCCCACGAAGCCGAAGCCCATTCTCAGACCGGGAAGGCCATAGAACTTGGAGAGCGTGCGGCACACCACGATGTTGGGATGCTTCTCGATGAGACGCTTGATATAGGAAGCGTCGGAAGAGGCGAAGGAGGCATAGGCCTCGTCGACCAGCACGATGGTTGTGGGAGGCACCATCTCCACGAGTTGCTCCATCTCTGCCTCAGTGAGCGCATTGCCGGTGGGGTTGTTGGGAGAGGCCACGAGCACGATCTTCGGGTTCACGTCGTCGATCATCTTCTTCAGTCCCTCAAAGTCGTAGGTATAGGTATCACCGTTCTCGTAGACGGGATACTGCAGGGTGGTACCGTCCACCTCATCGGCGATCGACTTGTAATACCACCATGAGAACTGGGGAATGATCATCGTCTTTGAACCGCCGAGATTAAGGAAGTAGTGCACGGTCTTCTTCAACAGGTCCTCAGCGCCATAGCCCAACAAGATCTGCGACTCGTCGATGCCATAGAGTTCGGAGAGGTAGACGGAGAATATACTCTTCTTTCCCTGATCGTAGATACGGGTATAGAAACAGAAATTCCCCAAGTCAAAATTTCTGTAAGTCTCTTTCACTTCCTCGGAGGGCTCAAAATTGAATTCATTCCTATCAAGGAAATTCATCTTTTTTTCCATATTGCAAGTTTTAGTATTATCAAATGTTGGTTTTTATTAAAACATACGTATTGAACGTGCAAAGTTAGTGATTTTTAAATCCTTTTCCACACTTTCACGCTGTTTTTTTATTTTTCAGGGAGAAAAAGTCTTTTCAGGAGGCTTATCTGACCTGCTCGGCCTTAGGAATGACCTCTTATCGGACCTGCTCAGCCGTTGGGATGGTCTTTTGCTCTCCCTTGATGTCGAAGGTCAGCGTGGCTCCCGAACCATCCACATCGAGGGTGACTGGAGCGCCCATCACCAGAGGGAGGTTCACCTTTCCATGTCCACCGGGAAACCCGCAGGCCACAGGGATGGGAAGGTCTTTGAGATACTGGTGGAGCATCTCCTCGACACTGCCGTAAGTAAACTCCAGGTCGCAATCAGTGAAGTCGCCGAGGATGATTCCCTTCACACGCTGCAGCACCCCGCGGAGCCGCAACATATTGAAGAGTCTGTCGATATTGTGCATTGTCTCTCCCACCTCCTCGATAAAGAGGATGATGTCGTCGCACTCAGTGAAATCGAAGCCGCTGCCAGCCAATGGCGAGAACGAACAGAGATTGCCGCCGACGAGCATTCCCTTGGCGCGCCCTTTCTGGTTGAAGGGGTGTGCGGGCATCACATAGCGCGGCACCTGGCCCAAGAGCAGGTCGTGCACCAACATGGCGCTGGTGCTCCACTGGTCGGGGTTGTTGACCAGGGCGGTGATCGATCCGTGGATGCTCATCACGCCGGCACACACCTCCAGACTGTGCAGGGTGGTGATATCGCTGAAGCCCACCAGCCACTTGGGCTGCGCCGACAGTTCCTCCGACCGCAACGAGGGGATCATGTGGATGGCACCATAACCGCCACGAAGACAGATGATGGCCTTTACCTCCGGGTCGCTGAGTGCCCACCGCAGGTCTGCCAACCGCTGCTCCGGTGTCCCAGCATATTTGCCCACGTATTCCTTGTCCACATTTCGGCCAAGCACAGGCTCCAGTCCCCACGATCGCACCACGTTGACAGCCCCAGCCACTTTCTCTTTGCTCCAGAAATAGGATGGAGCGAGCAGCGCCACCTTATCGCCGGTATGGAGCGCCGGGGGCAGCACGCAACCAGTGGAACGGGTTTCATCGCCGTCAACAGGCGGGATGGTAGTTTCTTCACCATAAGCGGCAAACACGCAACTGACAGCCAGCAGGGTACACGTCTGCCGGATGGTCTGTAGGATTGGGATAGATATACGCATAAATCTATTTCTTATTCACGAGAAGAGGCAATTTAACAAAATTAGCAAAAGAAAAGAAGAGCATCAAAGGTTTTACATATTTTAACTATACAAGTTTTGTTTTTCAGATAGTTGTATAATTGAGACGCATCAATAAACTTACACTTATAAATGACATCGTCCAAAATTTGGGTATGTTACTCAACCTTCTACGAATTTGCCGCCATCAGCGACATCATCAAGAACAGCATCACCAAGTTGACAACACCATTTTTGCCAAAGGTAAAGTAATGCAAGCCGAAAAAAACTGCCTACTTTCGCCTTTGGCAAAAAATATAAACGAGGTATCAATCCTCATTCAGAAGGATATCACCATTTCACAATTTTCCTGCGTTGCCGACCCATATTCGTAGTCACATCGAGTACATAGATACCCGTAGGAAGTGAGCCCACATCAATGGCGACTTTCTCTGCATGGGTGTTGAGACCCATCACCTTTGTTCCTTCAACAGATGAGATGCTTACGCGCTCAACTATCTGATGCTCCATCTCTATATGCAACAGGTTTCTTGCAGGCAATGGATATACTTTCATCTGAGAGCCATTCATAACACCAGCGATACCATCACTGATTACTTGATAGATGAAGGTAACCACTTCACTCTCCATTCTACCAGGAGCCACTGCCATGGCTTTAATGACGGTATATTCTTGTATGATGATTGGCGACCCATCATAAATCATCCGCGACGGACTGTTGTCGCAGGGGCAAGACCCGTCGGTGGTGTAATAAATCACAGCATCAGGCGTAGAGCAATAAATATACACTTCCGTGCCAGCAGTGACCACCGAGCCCGAAACAATGCTTGGCAAAGGTGCTGCTGTGGCAAGAAATGCCGTCTGACTGACTTTTACTGCAGCAGTAGCCTCAATGTCATATCCGTCAAGTACGAAACGCACGGAAGTCATTCCCGGCAACATACCTCTCAGCAGCACTGTTGCCTTTCCGTCAGATCCAATCTCGACCTCCTCTTTATCCACTTGCAGCATGACAGAAGATGAGGGGACGACACGCAGAATCTTCCCTGCAGCAGCCTCGGCTGGCTGCACTAAAACTTCCATCATCTCCTCTTGACCATAAGCGATGGTAACCAGTGAATCACAGAGAATCGTCTTTACACCTTTTTCCACACGGAATTTTTGAAGGAAATCATCCTGCATTCTAATGCCAGCATAACTCTTCACTCTGTTGCTGACCCACAAGGTCACTTCTTCGGCATTGAAAGGTGCTGTGGCCTGGAAGCGTGCCTTTCGGGCAAAGCATTGTCCCATACTGATGCTGTCACACTCCAAGTCAAGAAGTGAAACAGTTCCGTCCACAACCCGGTCACCAACCAGCACCTTGATGTTTGTGATATCGAGCAGTTCAGGCATCATATATTTGGTGAACTCTACCTCCACAGCATCTTCATAAGCATGGGCAGACTTAACCTCAGCCTGTCGGTTTTGAATGATAGGTACATTGATATCGAGTTGAGGTGGTGGCACCGGCAACCAGTCGGTAGCGGTAGATTCATAGCCATCTTTTTCAAATCTCACCTGCCACAATCCCTGTGGCACATCCCATCTATACATACCCAAAGCATCTGTGAACAGAGGATTTTTCTGATCGTATTCGGAGGCGTTCCACTTCACGGCCTTCTCTTGCTTGTCTCCATACATATCCTCCACCACTTCTTTGTAGTAGATTGTAGCAGTAACACCTTCCACCCTGTTGCTGGGCACTGCCTCATAGACAAAACCAGACGGGTCGATAGCTACATCTAAATCCCCATTGGGGAAATCAGGCTCTGGTTCTGGTTTAGGTGGCCATGGTCTCCAACAATCTAGAGATAGATAACGAAAGGCTCTTAAATCAAAATCCAACAACTCACTAAATATCTGATCAAATCGATTTATTTCAAAATTTGCAATCTCTTTTTCCCATTTCGGAAAATCAACGCCCAATGAGGGTATAATGATATCCTGATGAATATTTCCGACAACTTTTTGGACTAAAACATTCATGCCTGATTCCATCATACTCTTTAATGCTCTAGACATTTTCCCACGTCCTGAAATCAGCCTTGTCAAGAAACCATTATCTAGATTTTGAATATAATCGACCCCATGTTCAACATGATCACCCAGCCAATCGCCACAGAGTGTAAAGGCAATATCAGACAAAGCCCAATAGCCAAAAGTCTTTTTATAGTTATTTGCAATCTCTGTTACTTGATCAAAATATTCCAAGTACTTTGACATGATTTCATTACGCCAAGTATATAATTCTTTTTTCTTCTCTGGAGTTAATATCTTAGCACAATCACTTTTCATAGTGTTTAAAAAATAATCATCAAATTTGTCAATATATTCGGCTTGAGACTTCAGACGTTCAATTTGAGAAGATGCAAACCGATACCGATCAATTAAATAATTAAATTTATTTGGTAATTCCAAGATACTAGTAAACATAGATAACACCTTTCCTCCCCTCAGTTTTCTATTACCGACAGACATCATCAGATTATTAAAGACTTCATCCTTCGAATCTTCCATACTGAGAGAAAAAGCATACTTCTCCTCTGTGTCAATATAAATAACACTAAATTGACTATCTGTCATTTGAGGTAACATACAACAAAGCCCCTCACCCTCTTGTGTGAACAAGAACTGTTGTTCAGACATCATACTGACGGCACGATCATAGTCCATCGGGGTTATGGTAATTAAATAAGGCTGCATATTGTCACTGTTAGACCTACACAACAAGGTAAGATGGTCAGGCGTGTCTTCATAAATATGAATATCCGTCGATTGAATGATTGTGTTTATTTGTGATTCAGAAAAAGCCTCGAAAGCCTTAACATCATCTTCAACAGGCGGAGTATAGTTCACTGATGTATGGTCCCAACAATCATAATTAAGAGACACATTCACTGGGAAGTTGCCTGATGAGCCATTCTCAAACTGGGCCTCGGCAATCCAATGACCGCTCAACGGGTCAAACTGAGGTTCCAACGAAAGAATATGTCCGTTTTGAGTTCTCACATAAAGCACTACGTTTTTGATTTTCGTTGTGTCATTCTCTGTGAAGTCTATAGTGAAAGTAAAGTCTTTGCTTGACGGATAGAAGTAGTATTTCTGAGGTGTCTTCGACGGTTTGATCATGTCATAGGTTATCACATATGTCGTACCCATGTATTTATTGTAGTAATACATGACTACTTTAGAGGGTTGCGGTGCATTGACATTGTGCTCCACTCTCTGCACATCCGTCTTTAAAATGAGCCCATCACTCGTATGAATCTTAGCCTGCAACTCATGAATAGAATAGGGATAGGCATTATTAAGTTGACATTGTGACGACCATATACCATCATTAGTAGTGATAGTTGTGGCAATAAGATGTCCTCCATCATAGATTTCTACCTCAGATGAAGCCTGTGCATATCCCATCAGATATACCATCTCACTTGCAGTAGTTTTCGGAGCAACCATTTTCATGTTCTCTGCACGGAAGTTGGCATGTCCTATTGGCTGGCGTATCATCCTGCCATCATAATTAAATTCCACAAATCCAGATATACTGACATTTCCTCCCTCGAGAGGAATGACACAGAAACGCCACTCGCTATTTGAAATACCTCCATAAGCATCAAAACTCATCTTATTACCATCAAGATCGTAAGGGACCATTTTTCCACCGCAAATGAGGGAATTTTGCACCAACTGGCAACCGTCAGGGATTTCCACCACCAATCGCGTGTTAGTCACTTGCTCGGCGTATTCACCCCGGAACAAGACACCTGCACACAATGTCTGGAATTTACCTACGCTGACATCCGATTTCTTCGCCACAAACTTAGTATATTCATTGGAGGTATAGTAGAATTTGCTCTCATCGAATGATGGAACGTCGCCCACATCTACCGTCGTGATATTTCCGCTACTCACGGCAACATGGTTTATCACATAATCTGTGCCCTCAGACAGCAGTGTTCCATTCATTTTACTAAGTTCGTCAACACCATTATAGAAATCGCTCTTTCCCATAGTGACAAGCGTATAAACACCATCTGACACATTGCGAAGATGTAGTTGGCTACCTTCATAATCGACAGTTTTCAATAGTCGTCCCTCGCCATCGTAGAGTATTCCCACATTCCCGGCATTGAGACTGCTGGCGAATTGAGCCTCAATGCGCCCCAACTCCTTCAATTGGAAGTGTGCAGCAGCAGTGAGATTATCGTTGATAACAGTTGTGACCGAAACAGGCATAAACATCTTGTTGAGGCTGGTTGCAGTGAGTTGTATTTGATCTCCTGCAGAAACCCCTTCTGGCAAGATGATTTGTCCATTCTGCACAATCACACCATCAAGATCACTCCCAGAAGTCAAGTCTTTGACAGAAAAATCGACATTGGACAAGTCATTGTATTCATCATCTTCTTTCACATTGCCTTCTCTATCTGGACAATGTGTGAAGTGAACCTCGGTAGTAATCACGGCACCTGAAATGGGTGTAAGCACGATATTACCCAAATCATGTGTACCAGGATCCACACTGATACTTTGGCTTATATAATTATTGTGCGACACCGTGACCACAGTAGATACATTGTCTGTTTCCACGATGAAAGTGCCCTCATTGTCTGTATGTGCCAGTTGACTGGCTGTAAGTCCGTCACGATAACTCTGCACGGCAGTCACAGTGGCTCCATAGATGGGAAGGCCGTCATTGGCATCTGCCACCTTGCCCATAATTGTCGACTGCGAATGAGGTTCGAGCGTCAACACAACGTTGTTTTCACCGTCAGTCACCGTATATACAGTCTGAGATGGAACACCATAGGTCATGAACATTGAATCAGAAAGTTGCACATTATAAATCAGTTGCTCACCAGGAACGCGCCCCAACACCTCTGATGTATGTGCGATGTAATTGCCTTTTGTATCTGTCCATGTCACTTCAGTCAACGATGTGACATCTTTTCCCTCTGGTGTGCGAACGGTCAGTCTCACGGTTTGAGGTCTTAGCAAGTTGTTGAATGCGACGGTGACACTACTATTATCAACGGCTACGCTATCAATTCTGCCAAACTCCGTTCCCTCATTGTTGAGAACAGCCACATTCCAAATCGAGTTTCCATAGATACCATGAAACACATACTCCCTTGCGTCACCCATCACCAATCTCTGCCGCTGGGCATTCTTGGCATTAGTTACTTGAATACTCATCTGCGCATAGTCGGCAGGTTTTGCTGTCTCTGGAAGTTTAACCGTTATGTCATACCCATCTTGTATTGCAAGGAGCGTCATATCTTTCCATCCTTCGGCAATAGAATACAAAGCCAAGGCAGAGATAGGCACATATACGACGAGATTAGGCGACAAACCTTCAAAGGAATATTCATTCACAGCAGGTGGTTCCAAAGCCCAGCAGGTAATGCTTTCGAGTTGGCTGCATCCATAGAAAGCGCTATAACCAATACTCTCAATAGTGGAAGGCAGAATGATGCTTTTCAATTTGTCAATAGAGAATTGATAGGAGTCTATTATAGTGAGACCTGAAACCCTGCTAAAATCAATTTTTTCCAAATTGGGGAAATAAGAGAAACTCCACCCTATATCATCATCATTCAACTCACCCTCAAGAATGACGCTTCTCACTTGTTCAATATTATCCTCTCCCACAATATTGAAAATGACTTGATACAAATAGTCAGAATGATGATAAGCAACAATGACCTCACCTGTTTCCGGGTTCCATGATCCTATACTTGGATCACTTGGGTTTTGGGGATCATATTCAAACTCAGCCACTAATTTCACATCGTGTGCAGGCATAGTGAATTCAAATGATCTTTGGCGTGAGATTTCCTTCCCTTCATTTTTCCACCTCAGAAACGAGTATCCAAAATCATTAATTGCCTGTATAGTATATTTTTTTCCCGGCTCTAAACTGATGGATTCATAATAATAATCATCGTCAACATAGAATTGACCTGTATTTGATGGTTCTGTTTCTATGGTGAGGTTATATTTCAAAACAGGGACTTGAGGATCTCCTGGATTCTCCGGATCAAATCCTCCCACTTGTGCCTTTGCAGTCATGGTGATGAGAATCATCAGCATGACTGTTAGAAAACCAGTTGTTCTCATCTCACCATGATTTTACGATTTTTACCATTAACAGACACCACATAGAAGCCTTGCGGCAGCAAGACACTCTGCCCAGCATCTCCAGAAATGACCCTACGACCGTCTGCGCTATAGACAATGAACGAATCAGTTGTTGTCAACATTCTTCCCTCAAGGTGGATTTCTGTTTCAATATTGTTTATTTCATCAATGCCCATAGGATCTCCAAAGGAGAGAGTAAAACGATTATTATCAGTCCCTTTCTCCGCCATAAAAGTGTATTCCTCCACCAATTTTGCGGTGTTCCCCGTAAGATGGTCGGTGATGAATACCGGTATTGGACTGGTGGTAGAGAGAGAGATGACATACTCACCATCGAATGGAACATTAATGCCAAGAATGACATCTCCCCCTTCAAAAGGTCGCTCGTTGATGGCATAGTTCACTCCTCCATATATTGTATAAAGCATCAGAGGATTACCACCCTCGACACTGAATTTTGGAGCATCCTTGTCCATATCGTAGCCACAAGAAGCCTGATTGTTGAGCACGACCCGGGTAAGGTCTTTGGCATCATTTCCCTTCATCTGCAGGTTGAAAACTTGCCTGCCACTATTATCCGACGGATGATGGGGAAGAGCTTGCAAGTTCAAAGATTGATTGTCGCGATTCAGTTGTCGACCCTCTTTCCTGAATGAAAGAAAACTCCTATCAGTTGGTTTTTGCACGAAGAATGCCTGAGCAGGGTCCAAAAGATAATGATCATCTAATGGAGACTTAGCATCATAACGATTTTCGGATCTGTTCCATATAGTGATGGGAGCTGTGAAATCCATGTACATAATGTCATAATAACAAGGATAGGGATTTCCGATTAGGTTCCAAGAACTGTTGTGAGTAAACTCGCTTGGATACTCTGCCAATTTAATCTTCACGTCATCTTTTGCAAAAATATTGTTTTTGTTTCCATTGTCAAGTGCTTGAAAGACAAAGTTGGCTGTCCAATAATTATTACATCTAAATATATATCCCTGATAGGCATGCATGATACTATCGTTGGTCAAATTGATCCAAGTGTTTTGCCCTCCATTAGCCCTGTTATAGCCAGAATAGGTTCGCACCACGAAACGTGTATCCTCTGGATATGAGATGTCCGACACCTTAACGTCAAAAGGCAGTGAAATAAAATACCAGATATACTCCGAACATGTTGTGAGCGCCGTCTGCACGTTTCCAGCCCTCATAGGTCCATTGGATATTAACGATGTGTAAGCAGAATAACCATAGTTATCAACAGAAGAAAAATAATAAGAACCCAACTCATGCGACATCATAAAATTGTCCATCGACAACGTTTTGTGGCCTGAGAATTCCAACAGACCTCTCTTCTGATCATCAAATGGACTTTGCTGTAAAAAGAGACTGCAATGCGAGTCAAACAAACTGCCGTCATCGATATTGGTATATTCATAAATATTTGCAACATTAATTTTCTCTTGGAGCGGATACATTTTGTAGCATTCTTTCCAGTTTTTCGCTGTGCGGTAAGCATCAATGGCAAAACCAGGCACATATAGTTCTATCTGCTCCATATTGCATCCTGTAAAGATAACCGAGCCTGTTATTGGAGGAATGACAGCAAAGCATGAGACATTGCGAAGAGACAGACAGTCTTTGAACACATAGTTTTCTAATTCCATGAGTGATCCGGATAATTTAACCCACTCAAGCGACGAACAGCCGGAGAAAGCATTATTTGCAATCCGATTCAAATTGGGACTTAAGATTGTGACATCAACTAGTTGCTTACAACCTTGGAATGCACTGAAATTCACCTCCTGAACACCAGGTAGTGTGAGATGTTTGATACCTGTGTTTTCAAATGCTTGAGAGCCTATATACGTCACCGATGCCGGTATGCTGACCGAAACAAGACTATCGCAGTTTTCAAAACATCCATATGGTATCTCTGTCAAAGTCGAAGGGAGAAAAACTGAATGCAATTTACTTGCAAAGAAAGCACTCTCATCAATTGAAGTAAGTCCATCTGGCATTTTGAAATATTTATCGAGCGCGCATCGGCTAAATGCTCCTTTACCAATGGATACTACTTTTCCAAAATTTACATTTTCCAAATGATTACACTGCGCAAAAGCGTAATGTCCTATGGTTTCCAAATCTGGCAACAACACTTTTTTGAGAATCGGCAACCCTTTTCGGTTGTCACCGGTGTTGCTGGCACCGCAAAAATAATCTGGTATGTCGTTGAAGACAGCCTCACTGAGATCAAGAACCGTGAGTTGTCTCATTTTTTTTACCACATTAAGATCCTCTTGGCTGAGGGGTCCAGATATTGAGAGTTCTTTAACATACAACCAATTATCTGTTTTTTCAAGGATAATCTGTGCCAGTTCACCAGCGTGTGTCATATTGATTTTCAGTTGAAGAGGCGCTGTGTATGGATTACTCTCTGGCATGATGAGAACGAAGTTGGCCCATTTGGTATCATTGAGATATGTATCGAGCATCGATGGTGGTACATATACGCAACTCAATCCCTGTACATTATCAAGGTTCGCTGATAGGGTTTGAACCTGACCTCTCAAAAACAGTTCGAACAGTTTCGCCGGCAATTGGTTGATACGTGTGATACTGGGAGGAAGAAACAATCGGTAAATACTCTTTCCCATAACGTCCAACGGCTTGTTAGTGGTGCCACAAGTGGCGACAACATAAGTCTTTGTGCCACAGATAAGAGTATCGGGCACGCTGATCATATCGCCGGAGGGGATTGCTCCCACGAAAGTGGCTTTGCCCGACGACAACATGTAGCCCGTGATAGTGCCGTTGTTGTCTTTGGCAATCAATGTGGCGTTTTCGATACCCGAATTTTTGTCTTCTGTTGCCTGCATAGTCCAGGCTGATACTGATAAATAAGATAACAACATCAGTACCATGGAAATTAGTTTTTTGGATTTCATCATCGTGTTTTTCCTAATATTGCACCACAATTAAACAACAACAACAACTATTTTTCTCTGAACAACAAAAAGTTATTCAGCATTTTGCCCTATCAGTTTTTTAATGTCCTCTCTAGTGGTGCTGTAAAAAGTCCATAAAAAATCCGACTGACTTTGCAAATATAACAAATAAACGCAAATATGTCAACTCTTTATACTTTTTTTTACCAACACATGATATTTTTTTCACCTGCCTGTGCATTACAACGACTTTTCCTATCTTCTTCAACATAAAACCCGAATTGGTCATTTGGCCAACCAATCATCGATTCGGGTTAAACGACTCCTATTTTTTCATCTTTTCAGACAAAAATTAAAAAAATTGATTTTTCCTGTAGTTTTTCGTAATTTTGTGCGTCTAACGGGTAAAATCATCTGAACAGAACAACCAATGACAACGAAAGAACAACAATTTGAGCAAACCGTCACGGAACATAAAAACACCATCTATATGGTATGCTACATGTTCTCCAATGACAGCGAGGAAGTGAACGACCTCTTCCAAGAGACACTCATCAACCTGTGGAAAGGATTCGACAGCTTCGAAAACCGGAGCGACATCAGAACCTGGATCTACCGCGTGGCGCTCAACACCTGCATCACTCTCGACCGGAAGAATCGACGCACGACTGCCACCACCCTCTCGATGGACATCAATCTTTTTAAAGACAATGATGCCGATACGCAACAAGTGGATATCCTCCACCACCGAATATCAAAACTAAAACCTTTCGACAGAGCTATCGTACTCCTCTGGCTCGAAAATCTTTCCTACGAGGAAATCGGACAAATCGTCGGCATTTCCACCAAGAACGTCAGCGTTCGCCTGTTCAGAATCAAAGAGCAATTAAAAAAAATGTAAAACCCGCAAAAAACCGCAACCATGAATAATGATTTTGAAGAAATGCGCCAGCAAATGAATATCCTGAAAGATAAACTCCAAAGACAGAACATCGTCAATGACAGGATTTTCCGCCGCTCTATGAAACGTAACGTCTCAGGCATCAGCCGCCGCTACACCTTCGTGGCCATCCTCTGCATCCTGATGATCCCCTACTCCTACTGGGCCTTCGTGAAACTCACCGGCATGTCGATCTATTTCTGGGTGGTCACCAGCGCCTTCATGCTCCTCGCCTTCGGCTATACCATCTACAACGGGCGACACCTCAACAGCCATATCCTGGAGAAAGACCTGGTGAAGGCTCGCACGGAAATGGCAAAAGCCAAAAAACTCGACCACGACTGGCTGAAGATCGGCATCCCTAGTGGTATCCTCTGGCTCGGCTATCTGGGATATGAGTTCTACAAACTACAGGTGGGTGAGAATTGGCTGACCATCTTGATCTGTCTGATCATCTGCGCCGTCCTCGGCGGTGCCATCGGACTGAAGATGCACTTCAAAAACCAAGATGAATATGAAGAGATCATCAGCGAGATCGATGACTTCACCCAAGAATGACAGGCCGATGATGCAAAAAAATGAATGACCGGTATCTTAAACAAAGCCTCCCCGACATGATGATGGTGTCGGGGAGGCTTGTTGATGATTGTCACTCACGCTTGGCACTCAATTCCAAGACATACTGTTGCTGTCGGAGGCTGCCTCTGACGGTCTGTTCTTTTTGACCACCCGTTTGGTGGTGCCGATAGCCCCTGTGGGACATACGAGGCGGCAGAGGTGACAACCCACGCATTTTGTGCCGACGATGCGGGGCTGACGTGTGGCAGCGTCGAAGGTGATGGCCTGATGACCGCCGTCCTGGCATGAGATGTGGCAACGGCCACAGCCAATGCACTTTTCACGGTCGATATTGGGATAGACCATGGTTCCTCTGTCGAGATTGGAGGGCAGTTCGAAGCGGGGCAACTGCTCACCCACCAAATCCTCCAGGCGATCAACACCCCGTTGGCTCATGTAGGTCTGCATACCGAGCAGCAGGTCATCGATGATGCGATAGCCATACTCCATCACGGCGGTGCATACCTGCACGTTGCGGCAACCGAGTTGGATAAACTCCAGGGCATCGCGCCATGTGGTGATGCCGCCGATGCCGCTGAACTGGATATCGCTCATGATCTTGTTTTTCGTCATCTCAAGGATGTAGCGCAGTGCAATCGGTTTCACCGCCCTCCCGCTGTAGCCAGACAAGGTCTGTTTGCCGCTGACCTCAGCATCGGGCGACATGGTGACGCTCTTGATGGTGTTGATAGCCGAGATGGCATCAGCACCGCCGAAATAGGCGCCCAAGGCTGGTTTGTTGATCCGTGTAATGTTGGGTGTCATCTTGGGAATAACGGGGATTTTCACATTTTTCTTCACAAAAATCGTGTAGAAAGCCACAAGTTCCGCATCTTGTCCCACATCACTGCCCATGCCCGCCAACCGCATCTGCGGACACGAGAAGTTGAGTTCCACCGCGTCGCAGCCCGCCTCTTCAGCCAACTTCGCCAGTTCTATCCACTCCTCTTCAAACTGTCCCATGATTGAGGCCACGATCACTTTGCTGGGATAATTCTGTTTCAGACGCCGCAGGATATCGAAGTCCACCTCGTAGGGATTCTCCGACAACTGTTCCATGTTGCGGAAGCCAGCAAACGATGTACCCTCCTTCACTGCGTCGAAGCGTGGCGACACCTCATAGATATCCTGTTTGCAGATGGTCTTGTAGAAGACACCTGCCCACCCCGCCTCCAAGGCCCGCGCCACCATCTCATAGTTGGTGCATACTGCCGAAGAAGCGAGAAAGAAAGGATTCTCGCAGGGGATACCACAGAAGGTGATGGAGAGGTCGGGCATCTTTCCGGCTTCATTATTCGCATTGTCAGCAACTAAATCACAGTCGGTGACTGCTTTTGAGTCTGAGAGCATTTCCCGGATGCGGATGGGTCGGTCGTAGTGGATGCAGGCCTGTTCGGCGCGTTCCAGGTCAGCATCGCTGCAGTCGGCGATCCACCTCCACGCATTCTTCTGGTTGTCGAACCTGATGGCGCGGATGGCACGTGCCGGGTCGCCTGTCTCACACGCTTTCGTGCAGGGAGCATCCATACACAAGAGGCAGCGTGCAGCCTCTTCTTGAATGTGCATCATATTCTTATATCTTTATAATTGGTCAGAGAATAGAGTTTTTTCTTGAAAAATGCTTAAAACACATTAGATACCACAAAGATAAACCGCAGTTGTATCGTCTGCAAATTTTTTAAAGATATTTATGTCAGTTTGTTGCGACAAAAGCAAAAATTTGCGACAATCTTTATTTCTACAGTCCTCTTATATCGGATTTTTTATCTAATTTTGCAATGTCATGTGATGATTTTGCTCTTCCTCATTTTTGCAGCACCAAGGAAAGAGAAAATTCTGATATGGCTAAATCTCGAGCAACCGCCTGTTGCTCAGATGTTTACATAAAATATTCAACTTTAGTGCTGCGGAATGATGGATTGTAGCTTTTCAAATGATTATCACTGACTGTTTTTGGGAGCATGAAAACCTTGGGGGAAATACAACTGAAATAGTTGTTGATCAATCAGAGCAAATCAATCCTTCCACCATCCAAGACATTGTCAACCATCATAGTTATGTGGTGGTAAAAGTTCCGATGAATAGGCCCGATATCAATTTTATCCTGTCGGACTTAGGCTTTACTTGTATCGAGGTCCAACATCATCTGGAAAAAGAACTGAGATCATTTGATTTCACGAATATTACCCATCTGACCAAAGACATCATCTTTGAAGAGGTCTCTGATCAACGTTCACTTGAATCCACCCTCCTCCATATCACCCCAGGAATGTTTTCTACCGACAGGGTGTCGCTCGACCCGAAATATGGCCTTGAATTTGGTTGCAGGAGATACAAGAACTGGATTCGTGCCACTTATTTGAGTGAAGACACGAAACTCATCCTCATCCGATACAAAGGAGAAGAAATCGGGTTTATGCTGCTAAAAATCTGCAACCATAACCTGCACAACGTATTGAATGGTTTATACAAACCTTTTCAAGGGAGGGGGTTAGGATTAATGATGACGGCAAGCCCCGCGTATTATGCCGATAGTCTTCATCTTCCTGTAAGCAAGATCACAACGGCTATTTCTTCAAACAATATTCCTGTCGTGAAATTATACAACAGGCTTCAATTCACACTGGCCCATCAGCAATATGTATTTGTAAAGCACGGGAAAGAAGACATTTGAATCAAAGGAACATGGATTAATGACTTCATTTCTCTATTGAAACAAATTCTTCATCTCGACGGGCTTATAAATCCCAGATTTTTTAACTACCTTTGCAGCGTCTTTTCGACGGCCGCAAGTAGAGGTCATGGAGTGATTCCTTATACACCGAACCAAGAAAAGAACAAAGCCTAAAAGAAATGCAGAACCTAAAAGAGAAACAGAGCCAGATCGTCTGGTTCTTCAATAGTTATCCGCTGAAAGTGAGCCTGATGCTGGCAGCTCTGTTGGGCTGCTCTCTGCAACTGATGGCACAGACGGCGGAAGAGCAGGAGCGTCCGTCATTCGGACTTGATTATACAGGTGAGGTGCAGACGGATCTCAAACGGGTGCGCATGGCTAACCTCCTGCAACTGCATGCCGACATTCCACTATCAGAGGCGCTGTCGTTTCAGGTGGCGTCCCTCAGCACGTATGGCACTCCCGAAGAACTGGTGGCCGAAGATCTGCAAGGCTATTCCAATCTCAATGCCGACAACATCCCCTTTGCACTCACGGTGGCGGGGTTCACCTGGCATCTGAACGACCGCCATTCGCTCTTCGCCGGCATCCGCCGCATTGACGAGGATTATTTCTGCACAGATAATCTTTCTCTCTTCACCAACAGTTCGTGCGGCATTTTCCCCACCCTAAGTGTCAACTTCCCCATCGCCACCTACCCGGAGGCGGCCTTAGGCATCCATTACACCTACGACGTGGAGCGCCTGTGCCTTCAGGCATCGCTCTACAATGGTACTGGCCACCATCGGTTTGCCGGTCACGACAATGTCTTCCGTATCTGTCCCAAAAGCGATGGTGTTTTTGCTTTGGGACAAGTGGAATACCGCCATCATGACAGTCACTATTTTCTGGACGCCAGCGTGCATACCCAACCGGATGTCCGCTCTTCTGTATGGGCACACGCTGAACAGGCGCTGTCGCCACGCCTCATCTTGCTTGCCACCTATGGACATGCTTTCGGCAGCGGCATCACCTGTCGTGACTTCTGTGGCATTGGCGGGAAATACAGCCTCGAGCGCACGGAGTTAGGCGTATTCACAGACTACACCCGTATAGACGGCATCGATGAATGGGCCACAGAACTCATCTGCAGTCATCGTCTCACGGATTTTCTGACTATCAAGCCCGTGCTGCATTTCATCAACACTAGCGGCACTTTCAAGTGTATCGGCATGTTACGCATGGATATCAGTATTTAGGCTCTTTTTCGCACTTTAATATCTCCTCTTTTTCGGCCTTTTTTATTTTATTCTTTATCCGTCTATGAGCATCAAGCACACGAATGAGATCAAGCGAATGACAAGAAAATAAAAAAGGAGGAAAAAATTTGCAATAGGACATCCTTGGCGTTGACGAAAACAATAAAAAAACGCAAGCGTTTCACAAAAAGGTGGAAAAAAGGAAGGAATGCAAGTTTTAAAACTGCCGCCAACGGCTGAATTTTGAATAATTTTTGAAACTAATTTTTGATTGATTTCTCGGCGCAGCCGACTTCTGTGCTCAGCACGCTTTGCGTGCTAAGTAAGGATCAGCCTGCGGCTGGAAATGGTATAAAAAATTCAATTCAAAAATTATATAAAATCACAGCTCCGCACGTTCATTCATCCAAACCTTTTTCATCCTTTTTGTGAGTGCCTTGGCACTTTTTCAAATTTTAATCTCTTCTTTTTCAGCCTTTTTTATTTTATTATTTTATCCACCTATGAGCATCAAGCACATGGATGAGATCTAGCTGCCCTGTACTGATTTTGGTTGACAGTTTTGTTTGTTAAAACTAAATAGGTTTACACTTCATTTTCTTTATTCCTAATGCAGGTTGTCAGTTTGTGG
>JAEEGL010280128.1_pt1 | contig 79592 bp, 70 predicted proteins | sample 9134231 | NCBI WGS metagenome assembly JAEEGL01 (sample SAMN16246548, study PRJNA631951) | gut metagenome | biome: gut microbiome; feature: rumen; material: fiber-attached | host: Bos | place: Iran: Karaj | collected 2018-10 | reverse complement strand
CGCGGAGCGCCATCTGCAAGGCATCGCAAAAAAAGTCTTGCATATTTCCACATGCCTCTTTGATGCCGCCGCGCCCGCATCAATTCGGCACTTTGCGGTCTTTTGTGCGTGGCCCAAAAGCAAAAAAGGGGGATATGTCTCCTACGCCCTGAAAAGCGCTCCGAGTTTTTTGCCTAGCAGAACCGAGCTGCCGGCTATCGCCACGGTGAGGAATCCCATCGCCCAGAGACCCAGCGCCGCCGCCAGGTGGCGCCCCACGCCTATCAGCTGGAACATCTCGAAGATTGTCTTCGTGATCGGGTAGTATTCAATCTTCTGCGCCAGGATTAGGCTGTCCGAAACCTCCAGCATGCTGAAGGAGAAGGCGAGTAGGACGCCGGCGATGAGGTTCGCCGCTATGAGCGGCATCGTGATGCGCCGCGCTACGCGGAATGGCGCCGCGCCCAGATTCGCGGCCGCCTCCTCAAGCGTTACCGAGGTCTGCTGGAGTCCGGCGACTGCGGCGCGCACCATGTAGGGCAGCCTCCGCACCGCGTAGGCGATGACGAGGAAGAGCGTCGGGTTCTCGCGGATGTCGAGCAGGTGGCGCAGGAGCACGGAGTCCATGACCGTCTGGCGGTTGCCCATCCAGTTGCCGATGGCCACATAGCCGAAGGCCATCACCAGTCCCGGCACGGCAAGCGGGATCATGGCGATTGCGTCGAGGACGCCACGGATGCGGATGCGCGAACGCACCACCACCCACGCTATGCCTACGCCCAGGATGGTGTTCACGACGACTGCCAGCGTAGAGAAGGTGAGCGAGTTGCGGACCGCCGCCAGGGTCATGTCGTGGCCAATCGCCTCAACGAAGTTCGCGCCTGTGAATGCCCGCGGCAGGACGCTCTGATACCATGAGCCTGGAACGCTGACGGCGGTGAGCAGCACGCCGATGTGCGGCGACAACGCCAGGCAGGTGACGACGACGAATGGCAGAAGCACCAACGCCCCGCGCCAGCCGCGCACATCGCGGGTGGTGGCGGCGACGGTCGCCTTGCCCTGCATGGCGTGGGCGCGCGAGCCTAGGGTCAGGCGCATAGCCGCGTAGAGAAGGACGCTGAATGATAGAACTACCGTAACGAGCGCGTAAGGAAAGGGGCTGGCGCTGATTTCCTTGATCTCGTCGTAGATCTGGACGGCTGCGCAGCGCGTCACGCCGAGCATCAGCGGCGTTCCGAGTTCAGTGAAGGAGGTGATGAACACAAGCGTTCCGCCAGCGAAGAGGCCCGGCATGATGAGCGGCAGGGTGATGCGGCGGAAGATCGTCGCGCCGGATGCGCCCAGATTCTGCGCGGCCTCCTCCATCGCCGGGTCGATGTTTGCGAGGGCGGCGCTGACATTTAGGAAAATGATCGGGTAGAGTGTGAGAGCCTGTATGGCCACAACGCCCGCCCAGCGGGCCTGTCCGAGCCAGTCAATCGGGCCGCAGTGCAGAAGGGCGTTGAGCGCGCCGTATGGGCCGAGCATCTGCGCGAGGCCGATTGCGCCCACGAATGGCGGAAGGATCAGCGGCACGAGGACCAGCGACGAAAACACCTTCTGCCCGGGGAAACGGAAGCGGTGCGAGAGCCATGCGAGCGGGATGGCGAGGCAGGATGCGGCGAATGTCGAGCAGACGGCGATGACGAGCGAGTTCAGCAGCCCTTCCACGTAGATGGGGTTCTTGAAGACGCCGAGAAGGTAGTGGGCGGTGAAGTGCCCGTCGACGAGACATCCTCCGCCCACGACCTTGAGAAGCGGCCAGAACATCCCGCCGGCGAGGGCCGCGAAGAGAGCCAGAAAGAGGAGCCATGAGCGAGAGGAGTTTTTCATTTGAGGGAACGGGGAACAGGGAACAGGGAATGGGGGAATAGAGGAATCTAAAATCTGGAATCTGGAATTTGAGATTTGAACTTTGAGATTTAGAAGTTGGAATTTGGAACCTGAAATCTGAAATTTGAAATTAGAGATTTGAGATTAGAGTTTTGAAAATTATCAGAAAACTGAGATTAGCCTCTGGCTGACGCCTGGAGAAGTTCGCGCGCATGGGCGAGGACGACGCTCGTGACATCGCTGCCGCCAAGCATTCGCGCCAGTTCCTGCGCGCGTGCCTCGCCCTCAAGCGGCCTGATTTCGGCCATCGTCCTGTTGGCGGAGACATGCTTCGAGACGGCGAAGTGGGCGTCGCCGAAAGCCGCCACCTGTGGCAGGTGCGTGATGCTCACCACCTGGTGTGTCGCCGCAAGCCGCCGCAGTTTCTCGCCCACGGCGCGGCCGATTTCGCCGCCGACATTTGAGTCGATTTCGTCGAAAACCAATACTGGGATGGAGTCATGCTCGGCCAGCACGGACTTCACCGCCAGCATCACGCGGGCGATTTCGCCGCTGGATGCGATGGCGGCAAGCGGCATGGATGGCTCGCCCGGATTGGGGGCGAAGGAGAAGACTGCTTCGTCCATGCCGGTGGCGCAAGGCTCGCAGGGCTTCACCGCGACCTCAAACTGCGACTGCGCGAAGCCCAGCGGCTTTAGTTCCTTGGTGATTTCGGAAGCGAGCTTCTTTGCGGCCTTTGCGCGGGCGGCGCGGAGGGTCTCGCCGGCGGCGCGCATTGCGGCGTCGGCCGAGGCGATCTCACCATCCAGCGCGGCCAGGCGCTTCCCGCGCGAGAGGAGTTTGTCGAGCCGCGCCTTCGCCTGCGCACCGCGCTCGGCGATGGCCTCCAGCGACTGCCCGTATTTGCGCTTCAGCCGCTGCACAAGCTCCATGCGCGCCTCCAGGGCCGCGACGGCGTCTGGGTCGGAGTCGATCTGCGTGACGCGCTCCGCCACGGCGCGTGATAGCTCCTGCACCGAAATCGCGATCGAGGCGGCCTCCTCCTGCCACTCTGCGGCGGCAGGCATGATGCGCTTCAATTCGGAAAGCTTCTGCTGGATGGCGGCAAGCCTGTCGAAGATCGAGTCCTCGCCGTCGGTCAGCCCTTCTGCGACGGCGTTGCCGTCCTCGATGATGGCCTGGGCGTTGCATGCCTCCTTGTGGCGCTCAACGAGCGAGTCGCCGTCTTCCTCCGTGAGGGCGGCGCTCTCAATTTCCTCGACGATGTAGGTGAGGCGGTCGATTTCTTCATCGATGCCTTCGCCGCTGTCGCGCAGAAGCTCCTCGCGCTCGGCGACAAGGGCGGCCTTGGCGGCGTAGCGCTCGGCGTATGCGGACTTTGCGGCGGAGGTCTTGCCGAAGGAGTCGAGGAGGGAAAGCTGGAAGGCGGGGGCGAGGAGCGACTGGTGGTCGTAGGGGCCATGCATGTCGATCAGGTGCTCGCCGACGCGCCGCAGGGTCGCCACGGTGGTTGGGGTGTCGTTCAGCCAGCACTTGCCGGAGCCGGTGGCGGAGACGATGCGCCGCACGAGAAGGGTGCCGTCTTCGCACGGCGGAAGGCCGGCCTCCTCGAGGATGGCGTCGAGGGCGGAATGCTCGTCGAGGGAGAAGGCGGCATCGACGGCGAGTTCCTTCTCGCCGGCGCGGACGGCGCCGTGGTCGGCGCGTTCGCCAAGCACAAGGTTCAGGGCGCCGATCAGCACCGACTTTCCGGAGCCGGTTTCGCCGGTGATGATGTTCAGGCCCTTCGCGAAGGAAACCGAGGCGTTTTCCACGATGGCCAGATTTTTTACCTTCAGCAAATCGAGCATTGCACAGTCCTAGGATTTCACCAGAAGATTCTACCAAACCGCCTGGCGCAAGGCAAAGAACGGCGATGGCAATGGATTGACGAAAAGGGGAAGGTTTGGTTTCATGGTGGCATGAGCAAGACAACGGATTCTTTTGACAGGGCCGTGCGCGAGGGCGGCGTGTTGATTACTGGAGCCTCTAGCGGAATCGGCGAGGCTGTCGCAATCGAGTGCGCAAGACGCGGCGCCAGGACGCTTTTCCTCTGCGGCCGCGACGAAGGCCGCCTGGCTTCAGTGGCGGATGCCTGCCGTTCCGCCGGCGCCGAGCTCGTAAAGGCCGACAAGGTTGACGTCACAGACGCTGACGCCGTGGGGCGCTGGATGCGCGAGTGCGACGCAGAATGCCCCCTCGCCGTGGTTTTCGCCAATGCCGGACGCGGCACCGCGAAGGAGTCGTCGGAGAACGTCCACGCCACATTCAACCTCAATGTCGGCGGCGTGGTGAATACCGTCCTGCCCGCAATCGAGTTGTTTAGGGCCCATGGCCCTGGCAAATACGCGCAAATCGTCATCACCGCCTCAATTGCCGGATACGCGCCCCTTCCGCCCTGTCCCTCATACGCGGCAACGAAGGCCTGCGTGAAGAGCTGGGGACTCTCGCTGCGCGGCTTCCTCCGGCCTGAGAATATCCGAGTGAATGTCGTATGCCCCGGCTTCGTGCGTTCGCGCCTGACCGACCGCAATACCTGTCCGATGCCAATGTTCATGGAGGCGGGGGATGCCGCGCGCACCATCGTGTCCCGCGTCCGCCGGGACATCGGCCTTATCGCCTTCCCGTGGCCAATGCGCCTTGCGGTCTGGTTCCTCTCCGTTTTGCCCTGGCGGCTTGCGGCCGCCATTGGGCGCGTCCTTCCTGAAAAGAACGCTGAGAACACCCAGGGGATTACATTGTAGGGGCGGGGCTTCGCGCCCCGCACCTTGCGCTGGCGCAGTCTAAAGGACTGCGCCGACAGGACGGGTGCCGACAAGATGGGTGGCGATAGAAAAGATTAATCCTTGTAGAGAATCATGGTGTTAGGCGGGATCTTCTTGGCATCGACCTTGTCGCCTGACTCCATTTTTCCGCCGGGGAAGAGGAACTGGGTGCCCTCGTCGCGCCAGACAGGGCCGCAGATCTTGTAGGCGGGATTTGTCGCCGTTATGGGGCCGCCGACCTTGTAGCCGGTGAAGACCTTGGTGTCGGGGGTGAGTTGCGCGAGGCGGTCGGCGTCGAGTTCGGAACCCTTGATGCAGAGGCCCTTCTCGGTCACGTAGATGGTGCGTTCGCTGTTCCATTCGGCGCCGGCGATTGCGGCGAGGGCCGAGGCGACGATGGGCGGGGCCTCGCGCCCCGCCACTTGCGCCGGTGGCGCAGGCTGAGGAGCAGCGTCGACAGGACGGGAGGTGGCGGCGGTGCCTGCCGCCCTTGCGGCTGCCGCCGCCGCGCCAATGGAGGTTATCTGCTCTGGCTCGTTGGCGTCGCCCTCGGCCACAATCACGCGAGTGCCAGGCGGAATGGCGTTCCACTTGGTGATTTCAGAGCCTTTCTTGCGGTCGCCGTTGGGGAATTCGTAAATGGTCGTTTCGGCTGCGTAGGCGTCGCGCGCAATGTCCCAGGCAGACTTCCCCTTTCCAACGATGTTGCCGCCGGCCGCCTCCTGGGCGTCGTATGCGCGAACGGCATCGGCTTCGTCGAGAGCCTCGTCGGCGGAGGCCGGCGGGGGCGGGGCGGCGACGACAGGACGGGCTGCGACAGCGGGAGCAGTCGCGCCTTGCGCTGGGGCCGGGGCGGGTTTCTTTTGCGCTGGCTTTTCATCGGCAACGCCAAGCGCGACTTTTGTCCCGCTCGGCACGGTTTTCCAATTGGTGATTTCGTCGCCGCGCTTCTGCTCGCCATTGGGGAAGGTGTAGAGGGTGTCGTGGGCCTTGTATGCGCCGCGCACCACATCCCAGGCCGTCTGGCCAACGCCAATCTCCAAGGTGGCGGGCGAGGGTTGGGGAGCCGAATTAGCAGGACGGGAGGGGGTTGTTTTTGAAGGCGCGGGCTGCTGGGGTTGTTTTTGCTGCGCTGGTTTCTTTGTCTGCTTAGGCTTCTCAGGCGTGGCGGTAATCTGCGGCACGGGCTTTTTATTGCCGCCTTTTTTGTCCACGCTATATAGGACTTGCTGCAGGGCCTTGTCGGCAACCACCAAGCGGCCGGCCTTGACATCGGGGTCATAGGATGGTTTCGAGTTCAGCCCAAGCTTGCGGCGCACCGAGGGCAGCGCCATGCGCATGGCGCAGCGCTTGCGGCCCCGGTGGCTGCGTTTGTGCCACTGGTTCGGCGCGCCATAGGCCACCATCGAGTGGGTAAGGACGCGGTCGTCTGAAATTTTGTAGGTCTTCTTCAACTCGGCAAGCAGGGCCTTAAGCGCCTTGCACTGTGCGGCGTTTGGATCCTTGTTGTGGAAGCCTACGACCTCGATGCCCACGGAGTAGTTGTCGAGCGAGGCGAGGCCATTCCACATCGAGCGTCCGCAGTGGTAGGCGACGCGCTTGCGGTCGATGATGCGGTAGATGCGCCCGGCCTCATCGACCATGTAGTTGGCTTCGCCGTTCTTCTGGAGCTTTGAACCAGACCCGCGCGCCGCGCCCTCTGTGGTGTGGAGGATGATGAAGCGCGTGGAGGTGCGCACCGGGCGCTCGCTGTTCTTGGGGCTGTAGTAGGTGTCGAGAAGCGGAACTGCGGCCAGGGCGCACTGCGCGGCGAAGAGCACCGCCGCTAGAAAGACCTTAAGCGGCGCAAACCGCCGGAATCCCCGCGCCCTCCCCTCGTTTTCCATTTTCCGCTTTCCATTTTCCATTCGCCTACAGTCCCCTGTCGAGTTGGCGGTACTGGATCGCCTCCAGGACATGCAGATCCTGGATGGTTTCGGAATTCTCAATGTCGGCGATGGTGCGCGCGACCTTGACGATGCGCGAGTAGGCGCGGGCGGAGAGCGACATGTCCGACATCGCGTTCTCCATGAGGGCGTGGGCGCCGTCGGTGAGCTTGCAGAAGCGGTTGATTTCGCGTGCGCCCATGGCGGCATTGCAGGTGATGGGAAGTCCGGCCTTGCGGAAGCGTTCCTGCTGGATGGCGCGCGCCGTCTGCGCCGTGGCGCGCATTTCGGCGGAGGTCTTGCCGTCAGGTTCGTCGCGCCGCATGTCGGCGTAGGCGACGGCGTTCACGTTCACGTGGATGTCGATGCGGTCGAGCAGCGGGCCTGAGATGCGGCTGCGGTATTGCTGGACGCGCACCGACGAGCAGTTGCACTTGCGGCGCGGGTCGCCGTAGTAGCCGCAGGGGCAGGGGTTCATCGCCGCAATGAGGATGAAGCGCGACGGGAATGTGACGGTGCCGGAGGCACGCGAGATGGTGACAAAGCCGTCCTCAAGCGGCTGGCGCATGACTTCGAGGACGTTGCGGTGGAACTCGGGGAGTTCGTCGAGGAAGAGAACGCCATTGTGGGCCAGTGAGACCTCTCCGGGCATCGGATGGGTGCCGCCGCCGAGGAGGCCAGCGTCTGAAATCGTGTGGTGCGGCGCGCGGAATGGGCGGTCAACGACGAGTGACTGGTGCGAGGCGAGCGACCCGGAAATCGAGTGGATGCGGGTCGTCTCTAGGGCCTCCTCCAGAGTCATCGCGGGGAGAATCGAGGCGAGGCGGCGGGCCAGCATCGTCTTGCCGGTGCCGGGCGGGCCGATCATGAGGATGTTGTGGCCGCCGGCCACCGCCACCTCGATGGCGCGCTTGGCGCTTTCCTGTCCGCGCACGTCGAGGAAGTCTCCGCAGTCTTCGGGCACGGCGGCGCGGAGCTGGGAGAGGTCGGCCTTGACGGGGTCGAGCTTCAGATTGCCGCGCAAATACTCCACCGCCTCGGAGAGCGTGACGACTGGGATGACTTCAAGGCCATCGACGACGGCTGCCTCCTCGGCGTTGCCGGCGGGGACGATGAATCTCCGCACGCCGGCGTCGCGCATCGACAGCGCAATCGGCAGGACGCCGCGCACCCGCCGCACCTCGCCGGAGAGCGCTAGCTCGCCGATCAGCGCCACGGGTTCGGTCGCGGCGGGGATCTCCTTCTGCGCAATCAGCGCGCCCACCGCTATCGGCAGGTCGAAGCTTGGCCCCTCCTTGCGGATGTCGGCCGGCGCGAGGTTGATGGTGGTGCGCCCCATCGGGGGCATGTAGTTGCTGTTCGAGATGGCCGTCCAGACGCGGTCCTTGCTCTCGCGCACTGCGGCGTCGGGCAGACCGACGATGACGACATTCGGCTCGCCGCCGCCGGCATTGACCTCAATCTCGACCGGCAGCGCGCCGATGCCAAGCACCGCGCCAGAGGTTACTCTCGCCAGCATTGCAGCGCCCCTCCTGAATTGCAGCGCCCGAGCGGGCCTGCGCCACTAGAACGACTTCACGCGATCGACGTATTCGCCGGTGCGGGTATCGACGCGGATGGTGTCGCCCTCCGTCACGAACAGCGGGACGGCCAGTTCGTAGCCGCCTTCAAGCGTGGCCGGCTTCGTGACCTTGCCGCTGGCGGTGTTGCCGCGAACGCCAGGGTCGCACTTCTCGACCTTGCGCTCGACGAAGTTCGGCAGCGTGACTTCAATCACCGTTCCGCGGAAGAGAAGCGCCTCGCACTCCATGTCGTCCATCAGGAAGAAGCGGCTGTCGCCGAGGGTGTCGGCGCTGACGCGGATCTCCTCGAAGTTCTCGTCGGTGAAGACGTAGTTGGCGCCGTCCTCGTAGGAGTAGTGGACGGTGACGTTCTCGAGCTCCGGCTTGTCGAAGCGGTCGCCGCTGCGGTAGCTGCGGCTCATCGTGGAGCCGTTGAGCATGTTCTTGAGCTTGCAGTTGTAGATGGCCTGACCCTTGCCCGGCTTGGCGAAGTCGAACTCGGTGATGATCCAGGGCTGCTCGTCGATAAGAATCTTAAGCCCTTTGCGAAGGTCTGATGCTGTGTACATTTTTTAGTTCCTTTTTGCTATGATTATTCTACCGAAAGGACACCATTCATGCAAGCAGACAACAGGACGCCGGCCGCCGCAGGCGCGAACTCACCTCTCTACGAAAAGACCCTCTCAGTATCTACCGCTTTTAAAGGGCGCGCGCTGGTCATCGACGTAATCGACATAGAACTGCCAGACGGCCGCCGCTCCGTGCGGGAGTGCGTCAGGCATCGTGGCGCGGTGGCGATACTCGCGCGCCGGCCAGACGGCGCGTTCATCTTTGCGCGGCAGTATCGCAAGTGCATCGAGCAGGCATACATCGAAGTGCCGGCGGGATGCATGGAGGTGGGCGAGGCGCCGGACGTCGCCGCCGAGCGCGAACTTCGGGAGGAGAGCGGCTACCTGGTGAAGTCGCTTATGCCGCTCGGCTCAATCTACGCCTGCCCTGGCTATTCTGAAGAGCAGCTGCATCTCTTCTTCGCCGAAGTGGAGGAAAAGCCCGGCGCGACCGACTTTGATACCGATGAGAACGTCGAGACGCTTCTCTTCGATGAAACCACCGTTGAGCGACTGATCCTAGACGGCACCCTCTCCGACGCCAAGACCCTCTCCGCTTGGCTCCTCTACAAAATGCGCAAAATGTAATGGGGTAATGTGGTGCGGTGTGGTGAAGCATGAAGAATGAGGACCGGGCATTTTTACCCGGAAAAACTTCTCTCCCGGCCTATATTGGGAAATGCGAGCGCCCAATCCGCCGTTGGCGGACGCTCGCGGCAGACGCCAGTCTTGCCGCTTCGCTAGGTTGGGTGCCCGCCTTCCCTCAATCTGGGCCGAGCGTTTTTCTGGCGGGTAAAAACGTCAAGTTCACGTTGCCAAGCCACATGGCCTCGACTCGTCGTCATCCGCTTGGTGTCGGCTTGCGGCTGTGGCTGGCGGCGCATTCCGGGCGATCTGCGCCCCGCGCCCACCTTGAATGGTCGGGCGCCAGGGAACGCACCTCGCCGCGGCCTTCGCTCGCCATCCGCAGTCGCTGCGCCTCCGCCTGCGCTCTTCCTCCTCGCCTCGACTATTCCGTTTCATCCGACAGTGTTGCGGGTTGCCGGAGGTCGCATCCAGCGCCTTGCCTTTTGGAAATACGGTGTGTTCTCATTTGGCGGGCAGATGTCATGTCGCGTAAAGGGCGATTTGAACCTTCGCCCCACTACCGCACGGAGGGCAGCGGAGACGGCGAAGCGAGCGAAGTGACGGCGGAGGCGACGGGGCGGCGGATGGCGGATGCAGGCCGTGGCGAGGTGCGAGCCCGCAAGGGCGTGCCCGGCGGCAGGACGGAACGGACTGGCACGGGACGCAGATTGCCCGGAATGCGCCGCCACGCCACCGCCCCTAGCCGACACCGAACGGCGCGAACGAGACGGCGCAGCGTCGGATTGGTAAAGGTGTCCCCGCCGGCTTTCCCCGTGAAAAAACCGCTTGCCCGAGATCGAGGGAAGGCGCGGGCGCCAACCCAGCGAAGCGGCCAGACTAAAGTCTGCCGCAAGCGTCCGCCGCAGGCGGATTGGCCCCGCGCATTGCCCGATGTCGGCCAAGAGGGAAGGTTTTTCGGGGAAAGCCGGCGACAGAGACAGACAAACAACACCGACACAGAGGACAGACTGACATCACACACTTCACTAGCACATTACCATAAAATCCTTGACGCAGGGGCTGCACTTTGATAACATGAAAGACTCCAAATTTCTAAACTTCCAAGGCGCTTGCGCCAAACCACCAAACCTCCAAACTTCCAAACTTTTCAACTTTTCAACCTCACAACTTTTCAACTTCTAAACTATGTCATACCTAATTCCATACGTAGTCGAGCAGACGGGGCGCGGCGAGCGCACCTACGACATCTATTCGCGCCTGCTCCAGGATCGCATCATCATTCTTGGCTCGTCCATTGACGACGCCGTGGCGAGCGTCGTAGTGGCGCAGCTGCTCTTCCTGCAGTCGCAGGACGCCGAGAAGGACATCTCGCTCTACATCAACTCGCCGGGAGGCGTCGTGACGGCCGGCATGGCCATCTACGACACCATGCAGTTCCTCACCTGCCCAGTGGCCACCTACTGCGTCGGCCAGGCCGCCAGCATGGCCGCCGTTCTGCTCGCGGCCGGCGCCAAGGGCAAGCGCTACGCCCTCCCGCACGCCCGCGTCATGATTCACCAGCCACTAGGCGGAGCCGAGGGCCAGGCGACAGACATCGACATCCAGGCGCGCGAAATCCTGCGCACCCGCGCATCGCTCAACGAAATTCTCGCCTCCCACACCGGGCGCCCCGTCGAGGACATCGCCCGCGACACCGAGCGCGACAACTTCATGAGCGCCGAGGAGGCCTGTTCATACGGCCTCATCGACCAGGTTCTCGCCAAAACGCAAGCGCCGGAGAAGAAGTAGTCCATGGCCGCAGGGAAGAAAGGCGGCGGGGCCGGGCGCCCCGCCGCAGGTGTCGAGGCCGATACCGACGACATCATCAAGAAGATTCTCGAAGGCCGCGAGGACGAACTGTCCGCCGACGAGCTGCTTCCGCCGGATCTGTTCGATGGCGCCGATGACATCCTTGACGGCGACGGCGCGAAGTCTTCGTCGAAGAAGGGTTCCGGCAAGGACGCCAAGAAGGCGAAGCGCAGGGCGGATTCTATCCCGAACACCGACTTCTACGATCCCGACGTCTGCAGCTTCTGCGGCCGCGAGGAGATCGAAGTCGATTTCATGATCCACGGGACGCATGCGAACATCTGCATGGACTGCCTGCACCGCTGCTACCAGATGATGGCCGACCACGGCGTTCCGCTGCCCAAATTCAATGCCGGCGCGGCGGCCACCGAGGCCGCTGGCAAGAAGAGGTCCGGCAAGCTGGCGCCGCTGACGGCGCCAGACCCGCGCCAGATCAAGGCATTTCTCGACCAATACATCATCGGCCAGGAGAAGACCAAGCGCGAACTGGCCGTGGCCGTGCACAACCACTACCGGCGCGTCTCCGGCTCAAAGTGCGCCCCCGAGTTCAATGACGTCGAAATCGAGAAGTCGAACGTCCTGCTCATCGGCCCCACTGGCTCCGGCAAGACGCTCTTCGCCCGCACGCTGGCGCGGCTGCTGGACGTCCCGTTTGCAATTGCCGACGCCACCACGATCACCGAGGCGGGCTACGTCGGCGACGACGTGGAGAACATCCTCCTCAATCTCATCCAGGCGGCCGACATGGACGTCGAGCGCGCGGAGCGCGGCATCATCTACATCGACGAGATCGACAAGATCGGCCGCAAGACGGAGAACGTATCCATCACGCGCGACGTCTCCGGCGAGGGCGTCCAGCAGGGGCTGCTGAAGATCCTCGAGGGCACGGAGGCGCACGTGCCGCCGCACGGCGGCCGCAAGCACCCCCAGGCCGAGACGATTAAGATCAACACCGAGAACATCCTCTTCATCCTCGGCGGCGCATTCGTCGGACTTGACGACGTCATCCGCAACCGCATGGGGCGGAGCGTCGTCGGCTACATCGGCGGCAGCGCCGCGTCGAGCAAGTCCAGCGCGGAGCTTCTGGAGAACGTCCAGCCCGAGGATCTGGTGAAATTTGGCCTTATTCCGGAGTTCGTGGGGCGCATACCCGTGATTTCGCGTCTCGCCGAACTCACGGAGGACGACATGGTGCGCATCCTCACGGAGCCGAAGAACTGCATCACCAAGCAATACGCGAAGCTCCTCAGCATGGAGGGCGTGTCGCTCTCGTTCGACGAGGAAGCGCTTCGCGAAATCGCGAAGAAGGCGCTCAAGCGCAAGACCGGCGCACGCGGCCTGCGCGCCATCATCGAGAGCCTGATGCTGGACATCATGTTCGACGCCCCCGAGCACAAGGGCGAGAACATCCGCATCACCCTCGACATGGTGAAGGCGCTGGACGCGAAATAGGGCCTTTACGGCAATTCGCGCGGGAGTGAGAGGCGGAGCGTCTGCTCCGCTTCCGGCCCGTATGCCGCGAATTCGAGTTCGGCGTAAACCGATGGCTTGAAGTCGTCGGGCGAGGTGTAAACCATGGCGCGACCCGGTTCGGCGAACGAGGTGAGGAAGCGCTCTGGCGCGGTCTGCTCGATGAAGAACCAGCTGCCGTCGGCGAGCGGCATGGCGAGGGCGTCGCCGTCGAGGCAGATCTTGCCCGGCTTGTCGGAGTTGGAAATGACTAGACGCGACCAGCCCGGGACACCATCGGGATCCGGAGCGGGCAGCGGGCCGAATTTCACATGGCGGCATTCGCCAATGAGGCGCATCATGACGAAGGCCGGACGCGGCACCTGCGCCACCGACCAGAGGCGGCGGTCGTCGTCTGGCAGGACGGTCGGCCCGTCGTCGCCGATTGCCTCGGGGATGAGGCGCTGGCGGATGACGAGGACGTCCGCCTCAAGGGTGAACTCGCGTTCCATGGCCACGACCCAGCCGCGAATGCCGGGATGTGCGGCAGTGCGCAGGACGAGGTGGTTGGGGCTGGACTCTACGACGTTCATCGGAATGGAGTCGAACCAGGCTGGAGGCGGCCAGGCGCTGCCGGTCTCTATTCCGGCGAAGGCGCGCCAGCCGGCGCCCTGCGATCCCACCCAGGTCTTTTCGCCGCCGACATTCTTCCACATGGGGGTGCCGCTAGGATAGCAGCCGAAGTCTGCCGCCTCGGGCTGCGTCCAGAGGACGTTCTCGCCGCCCTTGCGGCCGAAGGACATCAGACGCCCGGCCCACGCGGGGACGATTTCGGCGCGGAGGTTGTCGTTTTCGAGGACAATCGTCGTCGTGGCTGCCGAGGCATGCGGGATTGAGGATAGCGCGGTCGCGGCCGCGAGAGATGCGAGAATCGGGCGTGTGTTCATGTCGTTCCTTTTTGCAAATTAGTGCAAATAGTTTAGCAAAAACGCCCGCAGGGCGGCGGATGTGCGCGTTTTTTGGTAGAATGGATAATACGATGAAGCTTGAAATAGAGACATACGGCGCGGATGTCCTACGCCGCGCCGCGAAGCCAGTGGCGCAGATCACGGACGAAATCCGCGCTCTCGCCAAGGATATGATCGAGACGATGCACGAAGCCGACGGCGTCGGCCTCGCCGCCGAGCAGGTTGGCCACGAAGAGTCCATCTGCGTCATCGACATTCCGAAAGGCGCCGATAAGAACAAGGATGCGGAGACGTTCAACGAAGGCATCGTTATGCCTCTCGTCCTCATCAACCCCCGCATCACCGCGCAGGAAGGTTCCCAGCGCGGCTCCGAAGGCTGCCTCAGCTTCCCCGAAATCCACGGGCAGATCACTCGCGCCATGCAGGTGACCGTGGAATACACCGATCTCGACGGCAAGGGCCAGACAGTGACCGCACGCGGTCTCCTGGCCCGCGCCATTCAGCATGAACTCGACCATCTCGCCGGCACGCTGATGATCGACAAGTTCTCGCAATTGCAGAAAATGGCGGTGAATGGCAAGCTCAGGAGACTTGCCGCCGCCAAATAGGAACAAGCGCCGGAGACACGCAAAATGAACGCGAAAATCGGATGCGCCGTAATTGGCCACGGCGGCATGGGGCACTTCCACTCCCACCACATGCGGAGAATTGAGGAAAACCCCGACCTCGAATTCATTGGCGCCTATGACATCATCCCCGAGCGCTCAACGGACCTCATGCCCAACGAGAAGGGCTTTGCCTCCCTTGAGGATTTGCTGGCCGACGAGCGCATCCAGCTCGTAACGGTGGCTACGCCCAACGACCTCCACAAGGAGATTGTGATCAAGGCGCTTGAAGCCGGCAAGCATGTCGTATGCGAGAAGCCGGTGACCATGACTCTCGCCGATCTCGACGACATGATCGCCGCTTCGAAGAAGGCGAACCGCCTCTTCACCGTCCACCAGAACCGCCGCTGGGATCCGGATTACCTGGCGATGAAGAACATTTTTGAAAAGGGGACGCTGGGCCACGTCTTCTGCATCGAGTCGCGCGTCCACGGCAGCCGCGGCATTCCCGGCGACTGGCGCAACCAAAAGGAGCACGGCGGCGGCATGGTGCTTGACTGGGGCGTCCACATCCTCGACCAGATGCTGATGATGACCCGCCCACGCAAGCTCGTCTCCATCTACGCCCATCTCGACTACGTGACGAACGAGAACTGCGACGACGGCTTCCATGTCGAGGCCATCTTCGACGACGGCCTTGTCTATCGCGCCGAGGTCGGCACCTCGAATTTCATCTCGCTTCCGCGCTGGTACATGCTTGGCGAGAACGGCTCCGCGAAGATCGATGGCTGGGATGTCTCCAAGGGCGAGATCGTGATGGTCTCCGACTGGGAGAACCGCGACGCCGTGCCTATCATCGCCGGCGTTGGCCTCACCAAGACGATGGCGCCGCGCACCGACGACACCATCAAGCACTACCCGATTGAGCAGATTCCAGGAAGCTGGAATGACTTCTACCGCAATGTCTGCGCGGCCATCCACGGGGAGGAGAAGCCCCTCGTCACGCTTGACGAGCAGCGCCGCCTCATAAGGCTGCTGGAAATCGTATTCGACGCGGCCGCCAAAAACGAAGTCGCCAAGATCGAGCTTTAGCGGCAGGCTTGCACGCCCCTACCGCTGCCGAGAGAAGAGCCACATGCCCGCCGCGAAGATGGCGGCGTTGGGGGCCACTATGCCAAACCAGACGGGGAAGGTTCCGCCCTTCGCCATCACTCCGCATACGAGCGAGAGCGCATAGTAGCCGATAAAGAGCACGATTGCCGAAACGACGCCCATGAAGACGCTCTGGCGTCCCGTCGCCACGCCGGCCGGGATGGCGAAGAGCGTGATGAAGATGCAGGCCAGCGGAGCCGCGAAGCGGTTCACCATTTCGTAAATCCATGTGCGGCGGTCGGCGCCTTCCAGGTTGGGGCGCATCGCGAGGTAGCGGCGGATGTCGCCCGATGAGAGGGTTTCCGCAGATGCGCCCTGTCCCTGGAGCGCCTGTTCTATCAGGAAGTCGCGAGGTTGTTCATCGAGTTCAGGCATTATCAGCAGAGTTCGCTCGTAGTTGTTGTTTGCGCCCTGCTGTTCTGGTGCGCCAGGCCGTTCGGGGGCGTCAACCATGGTGGCGTCCTCGAACCACCATGCGCCGTCTTGGTAAAAGGCGCGTGGTGCGGATAGCGTTTTTACAACGTAGCCGTTGTCGTCTGTCCATGAAATGCTGACGTTGTGAAGCGAGTGATGGGGGATGTTTAGGACTGCGGCGCGCCAGTCGCGGCGTCCCACGACATTGTTGAAATGGACGTCTCTCAGCACTTCCTCCGGACCCGATGTGAAGCCTGAGTTCTTAATGGCCTCGGCGTCGTGGATGGCGCGCGGCACATAGAATTCGCCCACGGCCAGCAGGACCAAGGCGAAGACAACCGCTGCCTTCATGATTGGAGCGGTGATGGCGGCGAAGCCGATGCCGTTCGCCCGCATGGCGGTGATTTCCCCGTGACGCGCCAGCTGCCACATGGAGTAGAGGCCGCCGAGCATCAGAGATGGCGTTACGAGCCACTGGAGGTCCTTCGCGAGGTGGCCGCAGATGTAGCGCCCGACAATGCCGGGGGAAGGATGCGCCGCGATGATTTTGTCGAACTCGCCGAAGAGCTCGAAGACTAGGTGCAGCGAGGCGAATGCCACCAGGCAGTAGAATACCGGCGTCAGGAATTCCCGTAGCACGTATCGCGGAAGAATGCGCATCGTTCGTTAGGTCGTTTGGTCGTTAGCAGAGGCCCTTTGCGAGGTAGTTCTTCACATAATCGGCGGCAGCGTCCTCAAGTGAGGAGAAGGGGCGTGTGAACCCTACGGCGCGCGCCTTGCCCATTTCCGCTTCGGTGAAATACTGGTAGTGGGCGCGAAGCGTCTCGGGCATCTCGATGAACTCAATATGTTCCGGCACGCCCATCGCCGCGAAGACCGCGCGCCCGAGGTCTAGCCAGGAGCGGGCGTTGCCGGTGCCGCAGTTGAAGATGCCGTTTGCCTCCGGGTGGTCGTGGAACCAGAGCATCTGCGCCACGACGTCTTTTACATATACGAAGTCGCGGCGCTGGCCGCCGTCCTCGTATTCTGGCCGGTATGACTTGAAGAGCTTCAGCGTTCCCGTGGCGCCGATTTCGCCGAAGGCCTTGTGTATGACGGAGCGCATCGAACCCTTGTGGTCCTCGTAGGGGCCGAATACGTTGAAGAACTTCAGGCCGACGATTTTCTTCAGCCATCCGTTTTCGAGGGCGATCATGTCGAATGCCTGCTTGCTCTTGCCGTAGAGGTTCAGCGGGCGAAGGGATGGGATAAGCGCCTCGTCGTCAGAGTAGCCCTGCTCACCGGCGCCGTAGGTGGATGCGCTGGATGCGTAGATGAAGCGCCTGCCGCCGGCGAGGCACCACTCTGCCAGTTCACGGGTGTAGGCGGTGTTGTTGTCGGCGAGGTAGGCCTCGTCGGTCTCGGTGGTGGAGGAGCATGCTCCGAGGTGGAAGACGGCCGTGCAGTCGGCGTGTGCGCCGCCGCGCAGCGCCTGGCGCAGCTCGCGCTTGTCGATGTAGCCCGAATGGCGGACAAGCGAGAGATGCCTCTCCTTGAGAGGGTGGTTGAGGTCGTCAGCTATGAGGATGTCGTCCTCGCCGCGGGCGTTGAGGGCCATTGCGAGGTTGCAGCCGATGAATCCGGCTCCGCCGGTCACGATGAATTTTGCCATGCGTTTGATTATATCAGATTTCGCGCTTCGCCCGCGTTTCGATGGCTTCGCCGGAGAAGACCTCGCGCAGGGTGCCGTCGCCGAGACGCAGAAGGAGTGCGCCGCTGGCGGCGATTCCCTCGCATGTGCCGGAGAGCGGAGGCCCGGCCAGGCGGATTGTCACATGATGGCCGCGCAGGGCGTCGCGTGCATCCAATTGCGCGCGGACGGCATCCAACCCATGCTCCTGCCAGCGTCCGTAGATTTCGCCCAGCGATGCCAGCAGCGCGTCAAGGAGTCGTTCCAGGTCGAATTTCCGTCCTGCGGCGAGGCTCATGGAGGTGGCCTGTGCGGCGAGTTCGTCGGGTAAGTCGGCGGCATCGAGGTTCACGTTTAGCCCGATTCCAGCCACGATGTAGTCGACGGCTTCCGCAGTCGCGCCCATTTCGCAGAGGATGCCGCAGACCTTGCGGCTATCGACGAGGATGTCATTGGGCCACTTCACGGCGACCTTGGCCGGAGCGAGCAGCGGCGCAATTGCATCGGCCACGGCGGCCCCAATGGCAAGGGGCATCGTCGCGGCCAAGGGCGGCGCCACCTTCGGGCGTAGCAGAAGGGAGAAGCAAAGGCACCGTCCGGGCAGGGAGAACCATGACCGCCCCTGTCGTCCGCGCCCGGCCGTCTGCCGTTCGGCAACTAGGACCAGCCCCTCGCGCGCCTCGCCCTTGCGGGCGAGTGCGGCCAGGTCGGCGTTGGTGCTGGCCGTGGTGGCCAGGCGCTTCACTTCCCACTTCATAAGGCACTGGCCGCTGCCACGTCGGCTGCGACTTGGCGGAAGAGGGCCTCGGCGGAAGGGAAGCGAATTTCATCCCGGAGGCGCTTGATGAAGGCTATGTCGATTGTCTCGCCGTAGAGGTCGCGCTTTTCACCGATAAGATGGACTTCCAAGACTGGCGCGTCGGGCCGTGCATCGGGGAATGTGGGGCGCCAGCCAAGGTCCGCCACGCCGCGGATGGCTTCGCCATTGACTATTGCGTCAACGGCATAGACGCCAAGCGGCGGGATGGCGAGTCCATCGGTTGCGATGTTGGCGGTGGCGAATCCCGCAGCCGATGCGACATGGCGGCCTCGGGCGACTTGCCCGGTTATGGAGTATGGGCGGCCGAGCATCGCGGCGGCGGCCGCCAGGTCTCCCGCCGCGACGGCGGAGCGAAGCCGCGTCGATGAAACGGGGGCGTTGTCGAAGATTACGACAGGCGCCGCCTCGGCGTGGAAGCCCCGCGCCGCGCCCAGTTCGGCAAGCACGGCTGGCGTTCCTGCGGCATTGCGGCCGAAGCGCCAGTTGGAGCCGCAGCAGACGCACTTCAGTCCGGGAAAGGCGAGGAGGAGGCGGTCGGCGAAAATGTCTGGTGGCAGTGCGGCGATTGATGCGTCGAACTCCACAAGGCAGACTCCGTCAAAGCCAAGCGCTTCAAAGGCCTTCAGCCTCGTGGCGGTTGTCGAGAGGAGCGGCGGTGCGCCTTCTGGCGACAGGAAGGCCCTGGGATGCGTGGCGAATGTGAAGACCCATGCTTCAAGGCCGGCTTGGCGCGCGGCGTTTAGCGCCGACTCCAACACCGCCTTGTGGCCGAGGTGCAGGCCGTCGAAAAAACCGGCCGCGACGGCGGCTCCCGCCTTCGTCGCGGCCCCTTCCAGTCGGGATTGGACGACCTTCATCTTCCTTCAGCGAAATTCAAAATCGCAAATCTTGAATTTCAAATTTCAAATCTGAAATCGGCAAAGTCGGAAGGTCGCGTTTTAGAGTTTCACGCGGACGCCGACCACCAGCGAAACGTCGTTCTTCTCGTTGTCGTCGGCGGGGAGGCTGTTGTACTTGTCCTTCAGCACGATGCGCAGGCTCAGGCGGTCGTTAAGCGGGCTTTCGACGCCAAGTTCGGCGTTGACGAGATACTTGTCGGATTCATCGAGGGCGGGGAGGTATTCGGCCTCTTCCCAAATCTTGGCGCCCTTGGAGAATTTCTTCTCGATGCGCTCGGCGACGCGGAGCAGGGTGTAGTATTCGGTGTCGCCGTCGCTGGTTTTCTCCCAGGTTGGGGAGACGCCTAGCTCAAGGGCGATGCCGAGGGTGTCGGACTTGTAAACGTCCCAGGCAATGCCGGGGCCAACCATGAAGCGATAGTCGAGATCGGCGATTTCATCGCGGAATGCCGAGGCGCTGACGTATGCGGAGAAGGGATCGGCGATGGGGATTAGCACCTTGCCCTTGAGTTCGCCGTTCTTGGCGGTGGTGTTTTTCTCCTTGCGCTTCGTGACCGTTCCGTCCTCGGCCGTCTCCTTGGTTTCGGTGGTAGTGCGGGTGATGATGCCGTTTGCGCCGAAGGTGTATTCGTAGGAGTTGCGAACGTTCTTGTAGTCAACGGCGAGGTTTGCCGATTCGTCCTCGGTGTTGCCGTCGTTGATGGTGCCGCCCAGGGTTACGGAGAGTTCGGGATATTCCGGCTTTTCCGCTTCTTCGGCGTATGCGAACGGGGCGGCGAGTAGCGCGGCGACTGCTGCGGAAAAGACTGCTGTGCGGGTGATGTTCATGTTTATCCTCCTAATTCAAGTTGAATTGTTAGACAGTAGATTATACCAAATGCGGGCGCATCCTACCACTCTGTGGCAAGGACGCAGAGGCCGAAGATGGCGGCCGTTTCGGTGCGCAGGACGAGTGGGCCGAGGGAAACCAGGGCCGTTCCGGCGGCGCGAAGGGTGTCATATTCGTGCGGGGAAAAGTCGCCTTCTGGGCCGACCAGCCATGCGACGGCCTCCGGCGTGCCGGCGGCGCGGCGCGCGTCGAGCGCGCCGCGGAAAGGGATGGCGTCTGGCACCAGCCCGCCGGCGAAGAGCGCGGCGCGGGCATTCGCCAGCGCGGCCAGGGCTTCGTCGAGCGCCACCGGTGCGTCGATTTCAGGAATGAACGATGCGCCGCACTGCCTGGCGGCGTCGGTCGCGATGCGCCGCCAGCGCGCGCGGTGCGCTTCGGCGTCGGCGGCGTTGCGGAAGGATACGACGCAGTTGTCTGATCGGATTGGGATGATGCGCGTGGCGCCTAGCTCCACGGCTTTCTCAACTGTCCAGTCCATGCGTGCGCCCTTGCTGATGCAGGCGGCGAGGACAAGCGGTGTCTGGCGCTTGGCGGCGTGGCGCACATCTCCCTCCCTGCGTAGGACGAGTTTCCCTTCGCGTAGAAGGGCGCGGGCTGCAAGCGGATGGGGGGATTCCTCCCCCGGAACTCCTTCTTGGGAGGACAGGCAGAAAGTGGCGCTTGCGCCGTCGCCGTCGAAGAGCTCGACCTTGTCGCCTGGCTCCAGCCGCAACACCGTCACAAGATGCCGTCCCGCCTCGCGCGTCAGCGCAACGCATTCGGATGTAACATCTTCCGTTGTCGCGAACTGGCGGTGCATGTCCTACTCTCTAGTCCCTAGCCCCTAGTCCCTAGCCCCTACTTCTTCAGCAGCGCTTCCCGCATCTTCAGGAAGTTTTCGGATTTCTTCTTGAACTCGCGCATCTCGGGGTAGTTGCCTTCCTTGCAGGTCTTGGCGAAGGCCTCAAGCGCCTTCTTCTGCGAGGATGACAGCCCATCCGGCACTTCGACAACGACGCGCACGAGCATGTCGCCCACGTCGCCGTGAATGGAGGTGATGCCCTTGCCGCGGTAGCGGAAGAGCTTGCCGTTGGTGGTGCCTTCTGGAATCTTGAACTGCGCCTCGCCATCTGGCGTCGGGATTGAGACTGTGCCGCCCAGCGCGGCGATGTCGAGCGGGACGTGCACCTCGCATGCGAGGTTGTTGCCCTCGCGCTCGAAGATCGGGTGTTCGGCGACGTTGAAGACGACGATGAGGTTCCCGTTCTCGCCTCCGCGCAGGCCAGAGTTGCCAAGTCCTGCGAGACGCATCCTGTTGCCGGAATCGACGCCGCGCGGAATCTTGACGTTGATGCTGCGGCGGCGCTTGGTGCGTCCTGTGCCGTGGCATGTGTGGCAGGGGTTGGTGATGATGGTGCCCTCGCCGTGGCAGATGGGGCAGGTTTGCTGGAACTGGATGAATCCGCCTCCGGCGACGACCATGCCGCGCCCGCCGCACTGGCGGCACTTCTCGCGCTTGGCGCCCTTTGCGGCGCCGGTACCGTGACAGTCGGCGCAGTCCTCGCCCAAGGCGATTTCAATGTCGCGGTTGCCGCCGAAGATGGCCTCTTCGAGTGTGATGCCCATCTCGATTTCGACGTCGCTGCCGCGCTCCGGGGCATTTGGGTCGCGCTGGCGGCTGCGGCCGAACATCGAGCCGAATCCCGCGCCGAAGAGCTGCGAGCCAATCGACTCGAAGATGTCCGCGAAGTCCGCTGCGCCGGAGAAGTCCCGGCTGAAGTCGAAGCCGCCGGGTCCGAACTGCGTTCCAGCATGGCCGAAGCGGTCGTAGCGTTCGCGCTTCTCCGCGTTGCCGAGGATCTCGTAGGCCTCGGATGCCTCCTTGAACTTGTCGGCTGCCTCCTTGTCGCCCGGATTGCGGTCCGGGTGGTATTTCATGGCGAGCTTGCGGTAGGCTTTTTTTATCTCATCCTGCGAGGCGTTCTTCGCCACGCCCAGGACTTCGTAGTAGTCTCTCTTTTGTTCCGCCATATTTCCACACCTCTAAACTTCCTACTTCGTCTCCGGCTTGCCCGAAGAGACAATTACCGATGCCGGCCTCAGCACCGACTGCCCGACCATGTAGCCCCTGCGGGTTTCGTAGATTATGATGCCCTCTTCGGCGTCCGGCGATGGCTGGTAGGCGACCGCCTCGTGGATGGCGGTGTCAAAAGGCTCGCCGACGGTCGCAATGGTGGTCACTTCGCGTTTCGCCAGGAAGTCGATAAGCGAGGAGTGGACCATCCGCACCCCTTCGGAAAAGGGATCGTCGCCGGCCTGCGCCATGGCGCGATCGAAGTTGTCCACAACCGGCAGCAGCGCGGCGAGGATTTCGTGTTCGGCGCGCGCCCATGTCTCAAGACGCTCGCGCTCCATGCGGCGACGGAAGTTCTCGAAATCGGCGTAGAGGCGGACGTTCTTGTCCTTTTCGGCGGCAAGAGCGGCCTCGAGAGTGGCCAGGTCGGGGGCCTGCTCGGCGTTTTCATTTTCCGCCGCAGGAGCGGCGGTTGCAGAACCTTCCGCTTGGGAGGCGGTGGATGCAGTCCCTTCCTCTGCTTCAGCGGCTGCGGCCGCCTCTTCCGTTGCCTTCAAATCTTCTTCTTTGTCGTTGTCCATAGTTTCTTTGTCCATGGCGTTATTAAATCCTCCTTGAAAATGCGAAACCCCAATCCGGCATTTAGCCGTATCGGGGTCCTGAAAATGGTGGTGGGGCTTGGATTCGAACCAAGGAAGGCGGATGCCAGCAGATTTACAGTCTGCCCCGGTTGGCCACTTCGGTACCCCACCAAAATTTGCTATCCATTATCCCAAAAACGCGCCGAATTGTCAATCTTTGTTTTTTTCTCGCGCCTTAAATGTTTTTCAATTCGCCGCCAGAAGGGCGCGGGTGTAGTCGCTTTGCGGATTGTCTAAAACATCCTCCGCCGGCCCTTCCTCGACGAAGCGCCCTCCGTGCATGACGGCGATGCGATTGGAAATCATGCGCGCGACGGCGAGGTCGTGCGTGATGAAAAGATAGGAGAGCCCGTGGCGGTCGCGGAGGTCGAGCAGCAGCCGGAGAATGTGCGCGCGGATGGAGAGGTCGAGGGCGCTGACCGCCTCGTCGCAGATTACCGTTCGCGGTGAAAGGGCCATTGCCCGCGCTATGGCGATGCGCTGGCGCTGTCCGCCCGAGAATTCATGCGGCAGGCGGTCGAGGATGTCGCCAGGAAGCCCCGCTTCAGCGAGAAGACGCCGCGCTTCGGCCGGCGCCTCGCGTCGCGAAACCAGCCCCTGCGCCACCATTGCGCCTGTGACCAGTTCGAGGACGGTATGCCTCGGATTGAGCGAGGCGAAGGGATCCTGGAAGACCACCTGTAACGAGCGGCGCATTGCGCGGCGCTCCGCCGCGCCGGCGGCGGCTGGGTCTTGTCCAAAGAGGCGGAATGAGCCGGAATGGAGCGGCGCCAGACCGAGGATGGCGCGGGTGAGCGTGGTTTTCCCGGAGCCGCTTTCGCCGACAATCGAGAGCACTTCGCCCTCTTGGAGTGTGAATGAAACGCCATCCACGGCCTTGACATGGCTCACCGTGCGGGAGAAGAGCCCGCCGCGCACGGGGAACCACACGCGCAGATCCTGGGCAACCAAAGCTGGCGGGGCTTCGCGCCCCGCACCCCGCGCTGGCGCAGTTTGAAGAACTGCGCCGACAGGACGGGATGCCGCATTCTGCACCAGTGGCGCCTGCCGAACACTGGTCGGCAGGGTTCCCCCAGACGGGGAGCGGAGGGGGGGGCGCTTCGGCGGCATCGCCGCCAGCAACTCGCGCGTGTAGGGGTGCTGCGGGTTTTCAAAGAGTTCTTCTCGTGGCGCGGTCTCCACGATTTCGCCGTCGTGCATCACCGCCACGCGCGTGGCCATCCGGCGCACCACGCCCATGTCGTGTGTAACTAGGAGCAGCGCGCGTTCTTTGCCCACCAGTCCGCGCATCAGCTCCAGCACCTGCGCCTGGGTGATCGCGTCAAGGGCCGTCGTCGGCTCGTCGGCGATGAGAAGGCTCGGGTTGTTCACCATTGCCATCGCGATCATCACGCGCTGCTGCATCCCGCCCGACAGCTCATGCGGGTAGGAGCGCGCAACCCTCGCGGGATCGGAGATGCCCACGCGCTTGAGCCAGTCGTGGGTGATGGCGTCAAGCTCCTGGCGAGTGGCCTTGCGGTGGAGCGTCACGGCCTCGGCGATCTGGCGGCCGATGCGGTGTAGTGGGGATAAGGCCGTCATCGGGTCCTGGAATACCGTGCCCACGACGCACCCGCGAAGGGGACGCAGGGCTGCGCGTTCGGCGCCGGCGACTTCCTGGCCGCAGATGCGGACGGATTCGGCCCGCACGGTGGCCGGCGGCTCTGCGAGGAGGCGGGGGATAGCGAGCGCAAGCGACGACTTCCCGCAGCCGGACTCGCCAACGATCGCCAGGGTTTCACCGGCGGCGATCTCCAGCGACACGCCCTTGACGGCTTCGAGCGAGCCGTAAAAAACTTTCAGGTCTTTTACGGAAAGGATGCTCATTTTACATGGCCGAACTTGCGGTCAAGTTCGCGGATGGAGGTGAAGAGCATGGTTGGGTTCCCACGCGGGCTGGTGTAGGGCATCTTGGCCTTGGCAAGCTCCTCGACGAGCGGCGCCAGAGCCTGCCATGGCAGAGGTCCCATACGGGTGGCGGCGGATGCCGCCGCCGCGCGGGCGAGCGCCTTCTGCCGCCAGTCGGCCACGCCTCGCTTGCCGCCGGCTTCGGCGATGCCGTGCGAGATGTCGGAGAGGAAGGTGCGTATGTCAGGCAGCGACACGCCTGTCGGCAGAGCCTCGACGATGAAGGCGTTGTCGCCGAATGGGTCAATGCCGATGCCGATGGCGCGGACTTCGTCGATGTTAGCCTCGATGCGCTCGGCGTCTTCGGGGGGCAGGCTCACCGTCTGCGGGATGAGGAGGGCCTGCGAGGGGTCGCTTATCCCCTGGGCGCCGTCGAGCATGCGCTCATACAGGACGCGCTCCATGGCGGCGCGGGGGTCGAGGACAACATAGCCGCCGTCGGTTTCCATAAGGAGGTAGCCGCTGGAAATTTGCCCCAGGATGCGGCACCATTTCCAGAGCCCAGGCGCCTCCCCGCTTGGCGGCATGGGCAGCTCCTGCTGCACCGCCGGCATGGGGACGGCGCCCCCTCCGCCCCCCGCCGGGGGGAACCCTGCCGAGCGGTGCTCGGCCGGCTCCACTTGAGGTGTGGGAGGCGGCGGGGTGTAGTGGGTGGTGGAGGGGGGCGGGGCTTCGCGCCCCGCGCCCCGCGCTGGCGCGGTTTGAAGAACCGCGCCGACAGGACGGGATGCCGCAATATCTGTGCAGGCACCCACGGCAATATTGGGGCGGGCGGCTTCAGCCACCCCTTGCCCCGCGCCCTGTGGGGGCTCGGGGGTCTTGCCCCCGTCCTTTCCCGCGCCCTCAAGCGGCCTCGCGCCTCCCAGCCCCAGCGCCTTCTGCACGCCCATGATCAGGGCGTCGCGGACGGCGCGCGCGTCGCGGAAGCGCACTTCGCGCTTGGTGGGGTGCACGTTCACGTCCACTTCGGTGGGCGGCACTTCAATGAAGAGGATGGCCACCGGCTTGCGGTCGCCGTCGAGCGGCGGGTAGGCCTCGCGGAGCGCGTATGGAATGATGGCCGCAGTCGCGGCGCGCCTGTTCACGAAGATGTATTGCTCCGAACGGTCGGCGCGGGTCAGCGTGGGCAGCCCCACAAAGCCCTTTACCGTGACGTTGCCGTTGGTAAAATCGACAGGCCGCAGGGCGTCCAGCATCTCGGCGCCGAAGAGGTCGTGGACACGCTCCTCAAGGGTCGCGCCGCCGGCGACGGACACGAGGTCGCGGCCGTCGGCGCGCAGCTTCAGCGTGGCCTCGGGATGCGCCAGCGCCTGGAGGAGGAAGGCCGTGCGGATGTGCGCCTGCTCCGTGGCGTATGCCTTGAGGAACTTGCGGCGGGCCGGGACATTGAAGAAGAGGTCGCGCACCTCGAAGGTCGTGCCGGCGGGGAAGCCGATTTCCGTGACGCCGCGCACCTTGCCGCCGTCTATTTCAACGCATGTTCCCGCCGCGTCGCCGCGCGCGCAAGTCTTGAGGATCATGCGCGAGACTGCGGCGACCGACGGCACCGCCTCGCCGCGGAAGCCGTATGTGGCGATGCGCTCGATGTCATCGACGTCGCGGATTTTGCTGGTGGCCTGTGGCTCAAGGCAGAGCAGGGCGTCGTCGCGCTCCATGCCGCAGCCGTCGTCGGCGACGGATATCAGCTTGCGGCCGCCGGCGACGATGGTGACTTCCACGCGCGTTGCGCCGGCGTCGAAGGAGTTCTCCATGAACTCCTTGACTACCGATGCCGGACGCTCGACCACCTCGCCTGCCGCGATCTTGTTTGCGACGGCGGCTGGCAGCAGCCGGACATGTCTCCGCTCTTCCTTTGCCTGTTCCATGCAACCATTCTATCAAAAGGCCGCAGTTCCGGCGCGAACCTCCAGGACCTGACAGGCGTTGCGGCCACCAAAGACGAAGAGGCGCCAAGGTTTGATGTTGCGCACGATTCGCACGACGGCGCCATCGCGGTCGAGGAAGGCGACGTCGACTGGGAAGCGCATGAAGCAGGTGTGGATGGCGTTGCAGCGCGTGATGAGCAGCCCTTCACCGGCTTGAAGGTCGCGGCGGAACATCAGGCCAAGGAGGCGCGGGAAAAAGCCTTCGGCCACATACGCGTGAACGCCGAGGATGGTGACGACGGTGGTCATTCGGAAGGTTCGCCGGGCTGGACCCGCATGTCGGGATAGAGTGATACGGCGCGTATGCCGCCCTCCTCGCAGTCGAAGAAAAGCTGGCGGGAGGCCTCGTCGTATGTGACGGCGGTGGCGCAGCCGTTTTCAAGAGGCCACTGGCGGCGCAGGGATACGAGGCCAAATTCATCGAGGTCGTAGGTGGCGTAGCCGCGCGTGCCGAGCGCCACCGCGAAGCCACCGGGGAAGGTCGCCACGGCGAGCGCTGGGCCGTCTGTGAGGCAGTGGGTCGCCGGCGCGGGCGGGCCTTCCTTCGCAGGCCTGAAGATTCTCACGCCCTCTTTCTGGCAGGCCATGAGCAGGAGGTTGTCCGCTTCGGCGGAGGCGACTGGTGAAGTGGAGTCAAGGATTGGCGCAAAGATGTCGGAGATGTCGAACTCGGCGGTGCCAGACTCGCCCTCAATGCGCAGGGTGCCGTTTGCGGCCGAGATGGATGTGGGGTCGATTTCCATCAGGTCAAAGTGGCAGACGGCCAGCGGCGCCGCCGGGTCTGCGATGTCGGCCACTTCCAGCCGGTTGCTGGAGATGGAAAATTCGGCGAAGCCGATAGCCAGGCGGTTTGTCGCGCCCAGGGCCGTGGCGCAGGCCAGCGCCGCCGCAAGGCAGGCGCAGTCTAAAGGACTGCGCCGACAGGACGGAAAGCAAGCTGATGGGAAAGGTCTCATGGCTGTTCTTCTAAGCTTCAAGACTCTTTACTCTCGGGTCTAGCCAGGCGTAGCAGAGGTCGGTTGCGAGGTTCACAAGCTGGTAGAGAAGTGCGCCGAGGATGACGACGGCGCGGATGAGGGAGAGGTCGGCGGAGTGGATTGCGTTCATGCTCACGCCGCCAAGGCCGGGAATGCCGAAGAAGCTCTCAAGCAGCAGGGAGCCGGTGAACAGGTAGGGGATGGAGAGGCTGACGTATGTGACCACGGGGATCATCGCGTTTGGCAGGACATGGCGCATGAAGACGGCGCGGCGCGAGAGTCCGCGGGAGTAGGCGGCGCGCACGTATGGGCGGTTCGACTCGTCAATCAGCACGGCTCGGAGGTAGCGCACGTCGCGTCCGAGTCCGCTCAGGATGCCTATGGCCACCGGCAGGAGGATGTAGGCGAAGCCCTCGAAGCCCCAGATTGGGAACAGCCGCAGCTTGTAAGAGAGGAGGAACTGTCCGGCGAGGATCCACACCACGTAGTTGACGCTCATGCAGAGCGTGGAGCCGAAGAGGACGGCCGTGTCGGCGGCGCGGTCGCGGAAAGCTGCGGCGAGCATGGCCAGCGCGAGGGCGATGATGGTGCCGCCGATGAGGATCGGGACGGTGATGGAGAGCGAGGGACCCACTCCGGACTTCAGGACATCGGCGACCCGCATCCCGTAGGCGACGCTTTCGCCGAAGTCGCCGCGCAGGAGGTCGCGGCAGTAGGCGGTGAACTGCGTGTCAAAGGCGCGGGAGACGCGGGCGCGGAGCGGCGTCCCTGGCGGCGCGGAGAGCGGGCCGAGGAGCAGGGGCTTGTCGAAGCCGTAGCGGGCGTTGAAGGCGGCGATGGCCGAGGCGTCGGCGTGCTGGCCGAGGACTGCCTGCGCGGAGGAGCCGCCGACAACGTTGAAGAGTGTGAAGGTCAAAAGGAGAATGCCCAGCGTCGCGGGGACGAGCTGGGCAATCCTGCGTATCGCGTAGCGGAGCATTGAGGCGTTGTTTCGCGCAGGTTTGCGCTACCCCGCCGTGGACGGCGGGGCGCAAGACACGGAATCAACCTTCCTCAGCCACTTCGTCGGGTTGGTGGCTTTGTGCCGGGGCGATGCGTGGCTTGATGGACTTGGCCGCCGGCACGACCTTCGCGATTTCGGCTACGATGCGCTGCGCGAGATCGGGGTTGTTGCGCAGGGCCTCGGTGGAGGCGAGCAGCCCCTGCCCGACCTGCTCCTGCCCGAATGCCAGCCAGGAGCCGCGCTTCTGCACGACGTTGTTCGCGATGGCGGCGTCGAGGACGGAGCCCTCCCACGAAATGCCGCGGGCGTAGAGGATGTCGAACTCCGCCTCGGTGAAGGGCGGCGAGACCTTGTTCTTCACGACCTTGACGCGGGTGCGGTTGCCGACGACCGCGCCGGCGGCGTCCTTGATGGCGCCGATGCGCTGGATGTGCATACGGATCGAGGCGTAGAACTTCAGCGCCTTGCCGCCCGGAGTGGTCTCGGGGTTGCCGAACATCACGCCGATTTTCTCGCGGATCTGGTTGGTGAAGATGCAGAGGGTCTTGGTCTGCGCGATGGCCGAGGTCAGCTTGCGCATGGCCTGCGACATCAGGCGGGCCTGGAGGCCGACGTGGCTGTCGCCCATCTCGCCGTCGATTTCCGCCTGGGGCGTGAGTGCCGCGACGGAATCGACGACCACGACGTCGAGCGCGCCGCTCTTGACGAGCTGTTCCGTGATGGTGAGGGCCTCTTCGCCGGAGTTCGGCTGGGAGACGAGAAGGTCGTCGAGCTTGACGCCCAGCTTGCGGGCGTAGCTGGCGTCGAGGGCGTGCTCGGCATCGACGAATGCGGCCATGCCGCCTGCGGCCTGGGCGTTGGCGATCACGTGGAGGGCGACCGTTGTCTTGCCGGAGGATTCGGGACCGTAGATTTCGACGATGCGGCCGCGGGGGAGGCCGCCCACGCCGAGGGCCAGGTCAAGGGAGAACGAGCCGGTGCTGATGACGGGGACGTCAAGGGTCGCCGCGCCGTCGCCGAGGCGCTGGATTGAGGTTTCGCCAAACTGCTTGCGGATCTGCGCCAGGACGGCGTCAAGCTGCGAGTTGCCCGATGACGCGGGCGCTTTCTTTTCTGCCATTTTTACTGCCTTTTCCAAAAGGGTTATAAGATGATGCAAAGAGTTTACGAAAAAGTGGCCGGAAAGTCAAATAATGGCATTAAAGCGCGGAATCGTGTAGAATGGAAGAGTTGTTTTTCCACATAAAGTCATGTACGCACTTCTCATCAGCGGCCTGTCCGCAATAATTGTCTTTCTCGCCTTATACTTTGGCGACATCTCCGCCTGGGGCTGGGCGCTTTTCTTCTCCGCTCTGGCCTTCGCCGGCTGCAACCTTCTGATTGGAAAGATCATCGGCAATCGCGTCAAGGCCATCGCCGAGCAAATTCAGGCGAACATGCTCCAGGCGCAGAAGCGAATGCAGGAGCGCATGAATGTCTGGCGCCACCGCCCGCCGGGAAGCCTCAAGCAGGCGCAGCTCGAACTCCAGAAGTTCCAGCACGCCGCAATCGCCGACGCCCTCGGCGCCTCCTCCGCCATGGAGAAATTCCGCAACTGGGCGCCGCTCATGGGCCGACAGATCGCCACTATGCGCATGCAGCTCCACTATCAGGACAGGAACTGGAAGGAAGTGGACGCCCTGCTGCCAAAGTGCATCGTCTTCGACCCCATGACCGCCGCGATGGCCATGGCACGCACCTACATGCGCGACGGCTACCACCATGAGAAGGACAAGAAGGACCGCCCGAAACCCAATGACATCGACCGACGCTTCGAGCGCGGGTCGGCACGCCTCCGCTACGGCCAGGGTGCCCTTCTGTTCGGCCTCTACGCATGGATTCAAAATCAGTCCGGCGATCCAGATGCCGCCCTTGAAACGCTTCTCCGCGCAGACCGCAAAATGGAGAACGCCACAATAAAGCGCAACATTGAACTTCTCCGCAACAACAAGCCGAAGCAGTTCTCGCTGGCCGGACTCGGCGACGAGTGGTACGCCCTCGGACTCGAGGAGCCGAGGATGCGCGCCCCCCGCAGTCACGAAAAGCCATTCTAATAGACCGCAAGTCGAAAATTCAAGGTTGAAGGTTGCAATGGGCCGGGAAAAGGGAAATAGGATATCCGTCTGCATTATCTGCGGAAACGAAATCCGCAACATCGGCCGATGCCTTGAAAGCGTCAAGTGGGCCGATGAAATCGTCGTAGTGGATTCCTTCTCGACCGACGGCACCTACGACGTCGCCCTGAAATACACCGACAAGGTCATCCGCCAGGAGTGGCTTGGCTACATCGGCCAGAAGAAGTTCGCCTCCAAACAGGCGTCCTGCCCGTGGATTTTCTTCGTCGATGCCGATGAAGAGGTGTCTGACGGCCTCCGCGCCGAAATCGAAAAGACCTTCGCAAAGCCCATTCCGGAGGGCGTGAACGGATTCAACTGCCCACGCCTCGTCCACTATCTCGGCCGCTGGATCCGCCATGGCGACTGGTATCCGGACATGAAGCTGCGCCTCTTCCGAAAGGCGTTTGGCGAATGCGGCGGCGAGGAGCCTCATGACCGCATCACTGTGGAGGGTCGTGTCTGGGACTTCGTCAATCCGCTCAATCACTACACCTACGACAGCATTTCCGCACAGCTGCGCCAGATCGACCGCTTCTCGTCCATCAGTGCCGAGACACACTCGAGTCACCGTGCGCCGACATACTTCACCATCTGCGGCCACGCCATTTTTAGATTCATTCGCTGCTACTTCTTCAAACGCGGCTTCCTAGACGGTATCCCCGGTCTGATCGTGGCCGTCAACGTGGCCTTCAGCACTTTTTCCAAATACGCCAAACTCTGGGAACTTAAAAAAGTGGAGAATAAGTAAAATGGTAAAGAAACCAGTTGCAATCATCATCCGCGACGGCTGGGGCATCAACCCGCGCGCCGACGGCAATGCCGTGTTCGCCGCAAAGACCCCGAACATCGACCGCTACAAGTCGCGCTACCCTTGGACGCGCCTCCAGTGCTGCGGGGAGGCCGTGGGCCTGCCCGACGGCTACCAGGGCTCCAGCGAGGTCGGCCACCTCAACATGGGCGCCGGCCGAGTCGTCATCCAGGAGCTCAAGCGCATCGACGACGGTCTCTCCTCCGGCGAACTCTTCGAGTCTCCCAAATGGAAGAACCTCATCGCGCAGTGGAAGGCCCACAAATCGACATTCCATTTCTTCGGCCTCCTCCAGGACGAGGGCGTCCACGCCCACCAGGAGCACCTTTTCAAGCTCATGCGCCGCGCCCGCGCCGAGTTCCCAGAGGGGAAGATTGTCGTCCATCCCTTCCTCGACGGCCGCGACACCCCGCCGCGCTCGACCCTCGAATACATTGCCCGCCTCAACTCCGAGATGGCCGCCGTCGGCAACTGCTCCATCGGCACCGTCATGGGCCGCTACTATGCGATGGACCGCTCCAAGCAGTGGCCGCTGACCGATGAGGCCTTCGCCTGCCTCGTCGATGCCAAGGGCCGCCGCGCCGAATCGGCCGAGGCCGCCGTCCGCCAGTCCTACGACAACGACAAGACCCCCGACGGCCAGGAGATGTCCGACGAATACATCCCCTGCTACGCGATCGGCGACTACGCCGGCATCGCCGACGGCGACGTCGTGATGCACACCAACTACCGTCAGGACCGCGCCATCCAGCTCACCCAGGCCTTCACCCTTGAGAACTATCCCGGCAACCGCGCGCGCCGCCCCGCCGTCACCTACCTCGGCTTCACCCGCTACTGGGACGAGTTCGAGGACTACCTACTCGGAGCGATGGGCGCGGGAGGCGGCATGGACAACCTCCTCGGCCAGGTCGTGTCCGACGCCGGCCTTCGCCAGCTCCGCATCGCCGAAACCCAGAAGTTCCGCCATGTCACGAGCTTCTTCAACGGCAAATCGACCGTTCCCTACAAGGGCGAGGACCAGGTGGACATCCCCAGCCGCTTCGACCCCGCCACCTTCGCCACGCACCCGGAGATGGATGCCTACAATGTCACGGCGGAGTTGCTGAAGCGCCTTGAGGACAACCCATACTCCTTCATCGTGGTGAACTTCGCCAACGGCGACATGGTCGGCCATACCGGTGTCTTCGACTCCGCAGTCCGCGCCGTCGAGATCGTCGATGAGTGCGTCGGCAAGGTCGTGGACCGCCTTCTCGAGCTTGACGCCGAGATTCTCATCACCGCCGACCACGGTAACTCCGACCAGATGATCGACTACAAGACAGGCATGGTCAAGACGAGCCACACCCTCAACGACGTCGAGCTGATCTACGTCGCGAAGGACGCGCCGACGGCCAAGCTGGCCCCCATTGGCAAGCTCTGCGACATCGCGCCGACGGCCCTGGAGCTTCTCGGCCTCGCCAAGCCCGTAGAGATGACGGCCCAAAGCCTCCTCGTCTCGCGTGGGTAGGATCTCCCCCATGTCGCTCGTAGCAGAAATCGCCGCCCTTAAGGCGGAACGCAAGGCAATAATCCTCGCCCACAACTACACCGTGGGCGAGGTGCAGGACATCGCCGACTTCACCGGCGACTCCCTCGAGCTTTCCCGCAAGGCGGCCGAGTGCCATGCGCCGGTAATCGTCTTCTGCGGTGTCCGCTTTATGGCGGAGACGGCGAAGATCCTGTCGCCGGAGGCCATCGTCCTCCACCCTGCGCCAGACGCCGGCTGCCCGATGGCCGACATGGCCGATCCGGCCGATGTCCGCGCCTGGCGCGAAGCCCATCCCGGCGCCCTCGTCGTGGCATACGTGAATACCACGGCCGCCACCAAGACCGCCGTCGACATCTGCTGCACCTCGGGCAACGCCGAGCGCGTGATCGCCTCCATCCCGCCGGACAGGGAAATCATGTTCCTGCCGGACGCGAACCTCGGCGCAAACATTTCGAAGAAGCTCGGGCGCAAGATGCACCTCTGGCCGGGCTGCTGCCCCACTCACAACGCCATTGCGCCTGAGCGGATTGCCGCCGCCCGCGCCGCCCATCCCGGCGCCGTCGTGATCATCCACCCTGAATGCCCGCCGGCGACAGTCGATGCGGCCGACGAGGCCCTCTCCACCGGCGGGATGCTCAAGTTCGCGCGCGAGTCCAAGGCGACTTCCTTCATCGTCGCGACGGAGGAGGGGATACTCCACCGCCTCCGCAAGGAGAACCCGGATAAGGAGTTCTATCCCCTTGCGCCATCCCCGCGCTGCCCGAACATGAAGAAACTCTCGCTGGAGAACATCCGCGACTCCCTCCGCGACCTCTCCCCGCAAGTCGAGCTTGACGCCGAGACCATCCGCCTCGCCCGCGCCCCAATCGACCGCATGCTCGCCCTGTAGCGGGCGAACGGCGGACGTGGCTGGTGCCGAAGGCGCACCGGAATATGGTAAAATAGACGCCTATGTTTTCCAAGACGAGTTTTGAAATTGGAAGGATTTTCGGCGTTCCGGTGAAGGTCGATTTCTCGCTGCTGCTGGTGGCGGGAATGTTCGTTCTTTCATACTCCCGCGCCATGCCGGGTTCACCCGGAGCCTCACTGGTTGCCGGACTTTTAAGCGCCGCCGCCCTTGTTGTGGCGCTATTGGTCCACGAGGTCGGCCATGCCGCCGCAGCCCTGTCGCGCGGCTGCCGTGTCCACGAAATAACGCTGATGTTCTTCGGCGGACGCGCCGTGATGTCTGGGCTGCCCTCCGCGCCGCTGGCGCGCGCCGCAATCTCCCTTGCGGGGCCCGCCGCCGGGTTGCTGCTCTGGTTCGTGGCGTTGCGGCTTTCGGTTCTTTTCGGAGGGCTGCGGATTCTCTCGTTCCTGCTTGGAGAGACCGCGCGCATTTCCCTCTACCTCTCGATATTCAACATGATTCCTGCGCTTCCCCTTGACGGCGGCCATGTCCTGCGCGACGTGCTTGCCCACTTCAAGGGGAACGCCTTCGCGACATTCGTGATAGCGAAGATCTCGCGCGGAATCGCAATCGCGATGGGCCTTTACGGCATTTTCTTCGGCGGCGGCTTCATCATGGTCATCCTCGCCTTCTTCATCTGGGCTTCGGCCAAGTCGGAAATCATCCGCGCGGCAAGTGGCGGCGACCCCGACGGCCTTGACGACGACGTGGTCATAATCTCCCCGCCCCCCTACGGCAAGGAAAAGGAATATACGCGGATCAAGAGGCGGTGAGAATGGGCGGACTGAAGACAAACCTAATCATGATCGCGGTGGCGCTGGCCGTGCTTGCCGCCCTCCTTTTCGCCCGACGCGAGCTTATGCGCGCATTCGAAGAAGGCGGGGCTTCGCGCCCCGCACCCCGCGCTGGCGCAGTTTGAAGAACAGCGCCGACAGGACGAGAGGGAATCCGTCAGCGCGAGAGAAGGGTGTCCGCCAGGGCCACGATTAGCGGCATCGACACCACCGACGCAAGCGTGGATACGGCGACTAGCATCACGCTTAGTGCGACGTCGCGCCTGTATTGCACGGCGAGGACGGTGCATAGGGCCGCGGAGGGAGCGCTGGCCGAGATTACGGCCGCGACGAGCAGCGTGCGGTCCCATGTGCCGAAGAGGGCCAGGATGCCCACCAGTATCAGCGGCGAGACGAAGAGGCGCAACACCGTCGCCCGCATGGCGAGGCGGTCGCGGAAGTAGCCCGTGAAGCGCGCTCCGGCGAGGTGGTAGCCAATCACCGTCATGGCTAGCGGGGTGTTGAGTTCGCCCATCATGTGGCATGGTCGCGCGATTGGCGCAGGCAGGCGGATTCTCAGCAGGAAGAAGGCGAGCGCGACGGCTATGCCTATGATCCCGGGGTTGAAGGCGATTTTGCGCCAGGAGATCTTCGCGTCGCGTCCGCCCATCAGCCAGATGCCGAGAGTCCAGCAGAGAATCTGGAATACTCCGACGACAACCGCCCCGCAGAAGACCCCGTCGTCGCCCAGCACCTCCTTCTGGAGCGGAAGCGACATGAATCCGGCGTTGGTGAAGATTAGGGCGAATTTGAGGACGGCGTCGCGCGTTGGCGCTTGGTCGCGTAGGAAGAGGTAGGCGAGGACTATGCTGATGGCGTGGAAGCCGAAGCCGATTGCGGCGGCAAGCCCAATGGTGGTGAGCTGGTCGGGGGAGTATTCGCGCTGGAAGGTTGAAATCAGGAGACAGGGAGTTACGAAGTTTAGGAGGAGCGCGGTAGCGCCGCGTATGGATGCGTCGTCCAATGTCTTGGTGCGGCGGGCGAGCGCGCCGCAGCCAATTAGTACGAAAAGGACGAGGACCTGTAGGCCCACGGCCAGGAGGTTTTGGATAAAGGCGGTCATTTTTTCTCTTCCGGCGCCGGCATCGCCAGTATCGCCTTTGCGATTGCCGTCGCGAGGCGCTGGCGGTAGCGCGGGCTTTCAAGGCTGAGGTTCTCCGCCTCGTTGGACAGGAATCCGCACTCGACGAGGATTGCCGGGCATGGCGCCTGGCGCAGCACCTGGAATCGCGCGTGGCGCAGGCCGCGGTCCGCCTCGCCCCGCGCCGTGTTTACTGCGGAGTGGACGAGGTAGCCTAGGACGGAGCTTTCGGCGTCGAAGGCGTTGCCGGGCCATTCTTTCATGGTGATGCGGGTGTCGCCGGCGGTGGAGTCGCTCTCGGCGAAGGAGAGCGTAAAGGTCTCGATTCCCTGGGCAATGTTGCCGCCGGTGGTGTTAGCGTGGACGCTTACGAAGAGCGCGGCACCTGCCTCGGCCGCCAGCGTTGAGCGGTCGGAAAGCGAGACGAAGGTGTCGTTGGTACGCGAGAAGGCGACCTCCACTCCGGCATCGCGCAGGATTTCGCCGATGCGGAGGGCAATGTCGAGGACAAGGTCCTTTTCCTTTTGGCCGGTTGCGGCGGAGATTGCGCCTGCATCGTCCCCGCCATGCCCGGGGTCGAGGAATACGGGCCGCCGCTTTGCGGAATCGTCTTGCTCTTCTTCTTCTTCTGCCGGGGCGAGTTCTTTTGGCGGGTCCCCTCCGCCACCAGGGGCCCTCACGAGGTCTAGTATCGGCACCAGCAGCCGCTCCAAATCTGGCTTGCCGATCTTGAGCGTGCACTTGTAGTCGGGGTCGGCCGGTTCGTTCAGCCACACCGCTATGCCGTTAACTGCGGCGCGACGGTAGCCGGGGTGGAAGGTCACGCTGTTTGTGCCGTCGGAGATGGTGACGAGGTTTGTGGTGGCTTCGACGGTTGGAAGCGAGAGTTTTTTCTGCACCTTGGCGAGCGTGATCTGCTTCGGCGCCGCCAGCGCCAGCATTGGCGCCAGCAGCGCTGCAATCGCAATCAATGACTTGTGGCTCAATCGCTCCATTAGAGGGTGGTGACTAGGATGGCGGCGTTCTGCCCATCCGGGGTGAGGCGGTATTCCTGGCATTCGGCGGGTATGAGCAGTGAGTCGCCAGCGCCCAATGTGGCGGTCGCGCCTTTTGCTTCTGCGCGCCATGTGCCGCTTTTCACGAATAGCGCCTCAAAGGAGACTCCGGCAGGGTGGCGCTCTGTCGCGGCGCCGAACTCCAGAATGGTGAAGTATGGAGTCTGCAGGCAGAGGGATCCTTGGGATGCGCAACCCGGCAGTGGGGTTGCGCCAGATTGGCTAAGTGGACGAGGCGCCACGAAGCGCGGGGGCGGAAGTGAGAAATCAATGGAGCGCAGGGCGGCATCGAAGTGGAGGGCCCTTGGTTTGCCGTCGGGGCCGCGGCGATCCCAGTCGTAGAGACGGTAGGTCGTGTTGGAGTTCTGCTGGACTTCGTAGATCAGCGCTCCGGCTCCGATGGCGTGGACGAGTCCGGCGGGGATGTAGAGCGTCTCCCCGGCGCGCGGCGTATGGCGCACGAGCGCGGAGGCCAGGGCGCGGGGGTCGCTGGACGCGAGGCTTGCGAGGGCTTCGCGTGTGGCGATTTCAGGCGTGATTCCCGCGTAGATGGGAGTGCCAGGTTCGGCGTCGAGGATGTGCCAGCATTCGTTCTTGTATTCGGCCGGGTCGGCGGTGGGGTCTGCCGGCGAGGGATGGACCTGGACGCTGAGCGCCTGGCGGGCGTCGATGATCTTGAAGAGCAGCGGGAAGCGCGAGGCCGACGGGGCGCGGCTGCCGAGTAGGTCGCGGCCGAATTCGTCCGCGAGCGCGGAGAGCGTGCGGTCGGCGAGCGGGCCGTCCGCTACCATGCTGTCGCCGTCTTGGTGGGCGGAGATTTCCCAGGATTCGGCGCAGGGGGTCGGCGTGGCGGAGCGCCCGTAACGCGGGGCGATCCTGTCGCCACCCCAGAGGTAGTCGCGGTAGATGGGGCGGAAGCGCAGGAATGGGGGCAGTTTGTTCATTGGAATGGTGCGAGTGCGGCCGGAATTGGCCGCCCGATTGCCTTGAGGGCGTTGCAGAGGTCTCGGCAGGCGTCGCGCTTGACGGCCGGGAATTTGATCATGTAGGCGGGATGGTAGGTGGGGATGGCGGGGATGCCGTCGAAGCGGAAGACGCGGCCGTGGACGGCGGAGACATCGGCCTGGCCAAGCAGGCCCAGTGCGGCGGTGTTCCCGAGGACTACGATGGCGCGCGGCTTCGTCTGCGCGAGGTGTTCGCGGAAGGCGGGAAGCGCGCTGGCCATTTCCGCAGCCGTGGGCGGGGTTGCCGCCTTGCGGCCGATGCAGACATTGGAGAAGAGCGCCTGGCCCTTGCCGTAGCCCATCGCGGCGACCATCTTGCGGAAGGTTTCGGAATATGCGGCGCGGTCCGCGACGATGCCCTCCTGTTCGCCTACGAAGAGGAAGTCGACGGCCGCACCAGTGGGAGCCGCGCTTGCCGTCGCCGCTGTGGGAGGCGTGGCCGCAGTTGCTGGCGGGGCTACTGTGGCAGGCGCTGGCGCATGTGGAATGTCCGCGCTTGTCGCGGCCATGGCATTTGACGCAACGCCCGCGCCATCCGCCATTGCCTTCAGCGCGGCTATGGTTTCCGGCTCCAGCTCAACTGTCTTTTCGCCGCAGACCTTGCGGTATTCAAGGTAGTCGATGAGGTTGGAGACTTGGGATGTCATTTGGCGGCCGAGGCAGTCGCGGCCATTCTAAGACGGCTCCCTATTTGTCGCTCGTCGCCTTGACCTTGTCCCAAGTGCGATTGTAAAGTTCCTGCACTTCGGGCTTGTTGGTAAAGCCGCGAATAACCTGACCGTGGGACATGGTCTCCGGATCGACGAGGACAAGGTTGCGGTAATCGTCGTCCAGCAAGGCAATGCCCGGTTTTACGGGGCATGGCCCGCAAATGTAGTTCATGTTGGCGGCGGCGACTTCCGGTTCGTAGATGTAGTTGATGAAGGCGTATGCAAGGTCGGGGCGCTTGCTGCCGGCGGCGAGGACGAATTCGTCAAACGCGATGGAGAAGCCTTCCCTTGGAAGGGCGAAGCCAATGTCGTCGCGCGGCTCCATGCCCTCTTCCTCGTCGCCGACGATGACCTGGGTCGCATCGGTGGAATAGCCGTGTCCGAGGAAGGTTGCGCCGGACGGGACTTCGGTCTTGTAGCTTTCGGCATCGAACTTCCTGACGTTGACCCGCCACTCGATTAACTTCTGCGCGGCGGCGGCCAGCTCGTCGGCATTGGTGGAGTTGATGGAGAATCCTAGGAACATAAGCGCGCCGCCAAGTGTTTCCCTGATGTCGTCGAGGAGGGTGATGCGGCCCCTGAGGGCGGGGTTCCCCAAAATGGACCAAGTGTGCACGTCGGCATCCTCCGGGATGGCGTCTTTTTGGTAGAGGAACCCGCCGTATGTGACCGCGTATGGCACATTGTATTTGAATGAGGGGTCGATAATCTGGTTCTCAAATGCCTCGTCAAAGTTTTTGCGCACGTTGGGGATGCGCGAATGGTCGAATTCGGCGATCATCTTTTCCTGGGCCATCGTCTCGATTTGATAGGACGTCGGCGTCATCAGGTCGTAGCCAGTCCCGCCCGCTTTGAGCTTGGCGTACATGGCCTCGTTGGAATCGAAGGTGTCGATGATGACGCGGCAGTTGAGTCCCTTTTCAAAGCCGAGAACCACTTCGGGGGCGATGTAGTCGCTCCACGTGTAGATGTGAAGCTCCCCGCCACGGCATGCCTCAAGGTCGCAGCCGCTGGCTTGCGCCGCCGCCTGGGCCTGTGGGGACAGGTCGACCGTGTCGTCATTGGAAGAGCTGCAGCCGCAGCCTCCTGCGAAGGTGAGGGAAATGACGCCGGCCACGACGCCGAGAATGTTGATGTGCTTTTCCATTTTTTATTCCTTCGAAAAAGAGTAAAAAATTATACCATAAATTCCACGGGCGGATGGCGACGGACAATTATGCCTGCCGGGTGGATTTGCCTGTCAGAAGTTTGGATACGCCCGCAAGGACGCCAGTGAAGAGAAGCATAAGCGTCGATAGGACGAACACGGCGGGCAGGTTGCGCGAGTGTTTCGTCATGGAGCTGACGTATGTCGGGAAGGTGTTGGTGCCCGCGCCATTCACGAAGGAGGTGATTACGACGTCGTCGATGGAAAGGGTGAAGGCGAGAAGTCCGCCTGCGACGATGCCCGGCAGAAGAATTGGCAGTTCGACCTTGAAAAAGGTGTACCAGGGGCCGGCGCCCAGGTCGTAGGCCGCCTCGATGATGCGGTCGTCGAAGTCCTGCAGTCGCGCCAGAAGCGTCATTGTCACGTATGAGACGCAGAAGGTCACATGGGCGATTAGGATTGTCCAGAAGCCGCAATCGACGCCGCACGCGACGAAGAGCATGAGTAGTGAAATGCCTATCAGTATGTCGGGCATTATCAGCGGTGTGTAGACGAGGCCGTAGTGGACGGTTTGGAGCCGGCTGCGCCATCGGTGGAGGGCGAGCGCGGAGGTCGTTCCGATGACGCATGAGACCAGCGTGGCCAGGGTGGCGATCCTAAGGGAAAGCCAGAAGCTCTGAAGCAGCGCCCTGACGGAATGATGCCCCGAAAAGACGAGGCCATACCACCTGCCGGAAAAGCCCTGGAAGTGGCCACCGGGGCCGAAGAATGACATGGAGACGCCGTTCGGTACGAAGCCGTAGGCGAAGATCAGGATGATTGGCACATACAGGAAGAGCATGACCAATCCGAGTAGCGAAAAGGACAGGAAGGACTTTCTCATTTCGTGCCTCCTAGCATAAGTCGTGCGGCGCGGATTTCAACTTGGCGCCTTTCACGGGCCGCCTGGTGGCGGCGCCACCAGAGGGAGCACAGGAGAGGCAGGAATACGCTAACGGCCATTAGCGTCGCGAGCGCGGAGGCATGCGGGATGTTGCGATTCTGTATGGCCCGCATGAAAATCTTGTTGCCGATAAGGACGCAGTTCGTTCCCCCGAGCATCTGCGGAATCACGTAGGAGCCGATCGCCGGGATGAAGACCATCAATATGGCGGAAATCAGCCCCTGGCGAATGCCAGGTAGGAAGACTTTGCGGAAGGCGTAGAAGCTCTTTGCGCCCAAGTCGCGCGCCGCCTCCATCAGCGAGAAGTCGAATTTCTCCGCGGCGGAGTAGAGCGGCATGATCGCAAAGGGCAGAAGGGTGTAAACCGACACGAGGATTACGGCCGTCTCCGAGTCGAGGATCGTTGACGACGCGGGGTCGGGCGGCGTCGGGGAGGCCAAATGCACCCAGATGAAGAAGTCGCGCAGGAAGGGCGGCAGGCCATCGAACAGCCAGGCGCGGAACTGGATGAAGGCGAAGTAGCACGACTGCAGCCAGCCGTCGGGGTGCAGCATGGTCTTCCAGGCAAAGACGCGGACAACGAAGTTCGTCCAGAACGGCAGCATTATTGCGCCGGCGACTATGGCCCGCCACTTCGTCTTCATGCGGGCGATGGCGTATGCGCATGGGAGGGCCAGTAGGATGCACCAGAAGGTGATTTCAAAGGAGATGCGAATTGTCTTCCAGACGATGACCGGATAATCTGGATCGACAAGTTCCCGCCATGTGGAAAGGCTCCATTCGCCTACGCCGCCGTTCGGCGTGTGCCCGTGGAAAGTGAAGGCTACGACGATGATTGACGGGATGGCGAAAAAAAGCATCAGCCATAGGAAGGACGGCGCCGTTACTACGACTTCGCGGAATTTCTTCGTCATGGCGCAGTTCCTTCGGCGTCGTCCGCACGGGACGGGGACGTGGGGGCGGAGGAGGTCTTTGGCGGCAGCAGCGGGTCGTCGGGTGCCGCGTCGTCGTCTAGCATGTATCCGCTGTCGGCGTTCCAGTAGAGCCAGACTTCGTCTCCCCAGCGGATGGGCTTCTCGTCGAGAAGGTAGCCGGCGTGCTGCTGATATACGGCGATGCGGCGCTCGCCCACGGAAACCCAGTAGTTGGTGTGGTTCCCTGTGTAGATGATGTCCTCGACCTTTGCGCGCAGCGCGTTCATGTGGGCGAACTGGCGCTTGGGCGGGTCAATCGATATCCCGAACTTCTCAGGGCGGATGGAGAGGTTCACGTGGTCGCCGACGGTCTTCTTCTTGTCGTTGTAGCAGAGGACGCCGTTGAAGCCTTCGATGTCCGCGAAGTCGGGGATTTCGACGATGCAGTAGTCATCCTCCGGCGCGGAGGCGACGATGCCGTCGAAGAAGTTGGTGTCGCCGATGAAGGAGGCGACGAAGCTGGTCTTGGGTGCCTCATAGACTTCGGCGGGTGTCGCGATTTGCTCGCAGACGCCGGAGTGCATGACGGCGATGCGGTCGGAGAGTGACATCGCCTCGCCCTGGTCGTGGGTGACGTAGAGGAAGGTGATGCCGACCTGGTCGTGGATGAGGTCGAGCTCGAGGAGCATACGCTGGCGCAGCTTGAGGTCAAGCGCCGCGAGGGGCTCGTCGAGTAGAAGGACGCTCGGCTTGTTGACGAGGGCGCGCGCGATGGCGACGCGCTGCTTCTGCCCGCCGGAAATCTGGCTTGGAAGGTGCTCGGCCTTGTCCTCCATCTGGACAAGCTTGAGCATCGCGTGGACTTCGTGTTCGATCTCGTCCTTGGGGCGCCGCGCGACGCGGAGGCCAAAGGCGATGTTCTCGAACACAGTCATGTGCGGGAAAAGCGCATAGTTCTGGAAAACGGTGTTGACGTTGCGGTGGTTGGGGGGCAGCTGCGTGATGTCCTGGCCGTCAAGTAGGATGCGGCCGGCATCTGGCTGCTCGAAGCCCGCGATTAGGCGGAGGAGGGTTGTTTTGCCGCAGCCGCTTGGGCCCAGCAGGGAAAAGAATTCTCCTCGCTTCACGGAGAACGAGACGTTATTTACGGCCCTGACGGAGCCGAAGCGCTTCGTGACGCCCTGAAATTCCAGAAATTCGCCCATCTTTAGAGAGGAAGTGCGGCCTTGTGGCCGCACTTGTCAGGTTTATGTTCTTCCCGCTCCGAGAGCGGAGCGGGCGTTGCACCCACGCGTTCCATTATGCGGTGCGGGTGTTGCACCCGCGCGTTCCGCTTTGCGGTACGGGTGTTGCACCCCGCGCGTCGTCGCGGGGTCGCTTGCGGCGTCTTGTGAACGCCGCAAGCGAAGGGCCTCTTAGAAGCCCAGGGAGATGCCGGCGTAGTACATGAAGTGCTCTTTGTCGCCGTCAGCCATGAAGGCGGTGCCGTCGTCAATCGCGTCGCGGAGATCGCTGTCGATGATGGCCGAGAGCTGGCAGCCGCAGTTCACGCTGAAGTTTTCGCTAACAGCGTAGCCGAGCTCGGCGCCGAATTCGGTATCGACGAAACCATCGTCATCGACGCCCTTCTTCGCGCGATATGACTTGGAAGCGTAGGCGACCAGGCCATAGACGTTGAGCGAGAGCTTCTCGTCGTCGGTCAGAGTGAAGCTCTTGGAGAGCTTGAACTGGCCGTAGCAGCCCTGCTGGCCATCAAGCCCGAAGCGGGCGTTCAGCTCGGGACGGACAACCCACGCATTGTAGCCGACCGCGATCTTGCCGACCCACTCGTCAAAGGTCTTGTCGCCGAGATCGTGCGGGTATGTCCAGGAGGCAACGCCGAGCATGTAGTCGAAGTCTTCGAAATCGCCGTAGTAGTCGATCTCGTAGTCAACTTCGCTCGCGTCGCAGGTGCCGTAGTGCTTGCGGTCATAGCTGCTGCCGACGCCGTAGCTGTTCCACACGTTCAGGTCGAAGCCCGCAAAGGTCACGCCGGCGCCGGACTGGAGGACTGCGTCATCATAGAAGACGTAGCCATTCGAGAGGTAGCCGTTCTTCAGGGTTGAATACGCGTAGGCGCCGACGGACGGGCCTTCTTCCTCCGCGAATGCGGAGCCGACGATGCCGGCGGCCACTGCCGCGACGGCGAGGTATTTAGAGACGTTCATTGTTTTTTTACTCCTAGTAATGCGGCCCCCGGCGGCGCGGCCCCATGCCGACTGTCGGAAAAACCAACTAAAATATTTTACGAAAAAGCGGCGCGGGACGCAAGAATTTTTTAATATTTTTTTTGCCTTGAAATTTTGCAAGGGCTTTAAGGTTTTAGTAGAATGGATGAAATCTCTTTTGAAAAAACAAGCCATGTTTTCATTTTTTAGGAAAAAAGGGGCCGTCATTCGCCATAGGCCCGAGCACTGCGTGTCGCGCAAGTTGATTTCCCGCGAAGCGCTGAAGGTCCTCTATCGCCTCTCCGATGCCGGCTACAAGGCATACCTCGTCGGCGGCGGGGTGCGCGACATCCTCCTTGGACGCGCCCCAAAGGACTTCGATGTCGCCACCGACGCCACGCCGCGTGAAATCAAGCGCCTCTTCACGCGTTGCTTCATTATCGGCCGCCGCTTCCGTCTCGCCCATGTCATCTTTGGCGACGTCATAATCGAGACTTCGACTTTCCGCAAGCAGCCCGACGCCGGCAGCGATGTGCCCGACGGCGAACTCTACCAGTCCGATGACAACACCTTTGGCACTCCCGAGGAGGACGCCAAGCGGCGCGACTTCACGGTGAACGGGCTCTTCTACGACATCAAGACCTTTGACGTCATCGACTACGTTGGCGGCCTCCGCGACCTTGACAAGCGCATCCTGCGCTCCATCGGCGACCCAGACACCCGCTTCCGCGAAGATCCCGTGCGCATGATGCGCGCTATCCGCCTCGCCTGCAAGTTGGGGCTGGACATCGAGCGCAAGACTCTTCGCGCAATCCGTCGCAACTACCGCGAGATCGAGAAGGCCTCTACGCCGCGCATCCTGGAAGAGCTTTTCAGGATGTTCCCCTATTCGGCGTCGTCGCCGTCATTCCGCCTTACTTGGGAGACGAAGCTTCTCTCAATACTGATGCCGCACCTGTCGGAGTTCATCGACGGCCATGGCGGCAAGCGCTGCAAGGTCTGGGACTGCCTGGCGGAGTTCGACCGCTACACGAAGAAGTCCGATGCCGAGCCTTCGAACGGCCTGCGCATCGCCGTGATATACTTGGCGCAGTATCTCGACACCCTGGTCGCAGAGGGCGCGGAGCAGGCGCACCGCGGGAGGCGTGCGGAAATCGCCGACCGCGTCATCAGGACGATGAACGAGAAGTACCAGCTCCCGCGCATTGCGCTCCAGCACGCAGTGCGGCTGTTGGTGGGCCTCTCCGATTTTGCCCAGAAGCCGCAGCGCGGCAGGACGGTGAAGGATCGCGACGGGCAGTTCTCCGACACTCTCGTCGTCGCGCGGATTGCGGCGCGTGTCTTTGGCGACATCCCCGAGGGCAACGTGGACGCCTGGGCGAATGTGAAGCGCGAGGTCATCGACAGCCGCCGCGGACGCCGTGGCGGCGCGCATGCCGACACCGTCCCATCCGGCGATGCGCAGAATGGCGCGGCCCCAGAGGCTGTGGCTTCTGATACAGGTGCGGAAGATGGCGCGCCGCGCCGCCGCCGCCACAGGCGCGGTAGCCGCGGCGGGCGCAAGCACCACGGCCAGGGCGGCGCCGCCCCGGCGCAGAACGACGCGCCAGCCAACCAGCAGCTCCCTTCCGCCCTCTAGCCCAGCAGCTCTATCACTTGCTTCTGCACTTCGCCAATTGCGTCGAGGCGCAATTGGGGATCTACAATCAGGAATGTGTCGCCGCTGGCCTTGTGTTCGTATATGCGTAGGATGCCGCCCTCCGGGCGCGGCTTGGCGTCGCGCTCGATTAGCTGCTTCTTCCGCTCCAGCATCACGGCGAGGATGTAAACGACATTGGCGTTGGCGGGGTCGTCGAGTTCCACCAAACGGCGGAACAGCGCCTCGGCCGTCTCGCGCTTGATGGGCTCGTCCTTTGCGGCCGACGCCGACGGCGCGATGGTGGACTGCCACTGGCTGAATGGCTCTCCGCCGTCCTGGCGCCCCTTCCAGCAGTCGGGGCAGTAGTCGCGGCGGCCGTAGCCGCCCTCCTCGGCGGCGAAGAGGGCCGAGACGCACTCGCCTCCCTCCGGGAATCCATTTCCGCAGACGGCGCAGGTGCGGGCGCGCGGCTTGATGTTCCATTCCTGTGACATGGCTATTCGATTCTCCCCTTTGCGTATCGTGTGAGTCCGGCGAGATCCTTGAGGATGGCGGCCTCGGAGAAGCCCGCTCCTTCTAGCAACGCCAGGACCGCCTCGCCCTGGTCGTCGCCTATTTCAAGAAAGATGAAGCCGCCCCGCCTAAGGGCAATGGCGGCGTCGTGGACAAGGCTGCGGATGATGTCCAGTCCGTCTGCTCCGCCGTCTAACGCCGTGCGTGGCTCGAAGTCGCGGATGTGGCGCGGCAGCGCGTCGACTGTCGCGCTGGCGATGTATGGCGGGTTGGAGACGACGGCGTCCAGCGAGCCTGGTTCCGCCTCCGCGCAGTTTCGCCCGAGGACGAAGTTCACGCGCCCCGCGAGTCCAAGGCGTTCGGCGTTTTCCCGCGCCAGTGAAAGCGCCGCCTCCTCGCAGTCGGTGGCCACAACCCGGCACTGCGGTCGTTCGTGCGCCAGCGCCAGCGCAATCGCCCCTGTCCCCGTTCCCACGTCGCAGATAAGCGGTTCCGCATCCCACAGGCGCGGCTCGTCGAGGACAAGCGCCACCAGCCCCTCCGTCTCCGGGCGCGGGATCAGTGCACGGTGGTCGGTTGCCAGCGTCAAGGCGCGGAAGTCCCAGTTGCCTAGCACGTATTGTAGCGGTTCGCCGTTGGCGAGCCTCACTACGCCAGCCCGCAGTGCGGCGACTGTGTCCGGCGCCGGTACGGCGTCGAGCGGCAGTGCCGTCCGGCGGCAATGCAGGATGTCGGCCGCCAGCCATTCGCACTGGAGGCGCGCGTCGTCAACGCCGCGTCGCGACAACCATGCGGCCCCGGCTGCAAGGAGTTCGCCGAGACTGCGCGCGGCTGCGTCTGGCGCCGCTGTTTCCATGGTTCGCGCTTCCGCCTGCTAGAAGGGCATTACTTCTTCAACGTCGTCCACTATCGGCGGGACGTCGATGTCTGCGGCCATGCCGGCGTCTGCATCTCCGGCGGCGTCAAGGGATTCGAGCTTGATGGCGTCGATGTCAACGAAATACTTGCCGTTCCACTCGCGCCCGCTGAGGGCGAATGTGGCCTTTACGCGCTCGCCGGCCTTGAAGTTGTCTAGGACGGCGCAGCGCTCTTTCTTGAAATTCATCGCGATGTCTTGCGGGAAGCGGTCGCCTTCCGTGGTCACCACGAACTGGCGTTTCGTGAAGCCGCTCGGGAAGGTCTGCATGTCGCTGATCAGCTTGATCGTTCCGGTCATTTCGTATAGCATGGCTAGTGTTCCTTATGGTAAATTCATTCAAACTCTGGGCTTTTCGCCGCCGCCGGCATTCGCCCAAAGGGAGTCAAGATCGTAGTATTCGCGCGCCTCGCGGATGAAGAGATGCGCGATTACGTCGATGTAGTCTAGAACGACCCAACCGCTCTCGTGGTCGCCGGACGCCCTGTAGCCGGGGATGCCTTCCTTCTTGAGGGTGGCGCGGACGTCGTTGACGAGCGAGCGCAGGTGTGGCGTGGACAGTCCCGTCGCGACGACGTTGAAGTCGGTGATTGACGATGTGCCGCGCACGTCGTAGATGCGGATGTCGGCCGCCTTGGCGGCGTCGAGCAATTCGGCGATTCTTTTGGCCAGTTCTTCTGAAGTCATAGGGGTAAATATTCTACCACAAATCGCGCCCGGACATCGCGCTACTTCTTCTTGAACTGTTTTTTGTTCTGTATGGTGGTTTCGCCGGCGGTCTTGGCCATGATCGCGTTGAAGTGCTTTAGGTCGGCCACCGGGATCAGTGGCGTGGTTGTGTCGCGCAGGGTGAACTCCATCTTAAAGGCGCGGCAGCCGTCTGCCTGGAGCCAGAGCGTCTTGACAGCGCACCCTGAGCCGGAGGCGCCAGGCGGCGCCGGGCGCCAGGTGTCGCGCCAGACGGCGTTGCGGCCATCGACGGCGAGGACGCCGGTGTCCAGTGTCACGGTGGCTTCGCCGTCCGCAGCCGCCAGACGCGGCGCCAACTGCGCCGCCATCGCTTTCGCGGCATCGCCCTTCGCCGCCGCGAATGCGTCCAGGGCCGCGTCCAGGGCCGCGTCGTAGTGCGTCTCGCTGGCTTCCATCCGGAAAGCGTAGCCATCGACCACCCGCTCCAGCGCAAGCAGTATGCCGCTCGGCGCGGCCACTTCCTTCATCGACTTCGGATGCTCGATGCGGACGTCAAGCACTTCGGGACCGCCGCGCCCCTTGGTGCGGACGCGCTCCGTCTTTTCCAACGCCAGGCCGGCCATCGCGTAGTCGTCAACGTTTGGAACCGTGGCCAGTATCGGTGCGGATGATGCGGACGATGCATTGCTGTTTTCGGCGACGAGTTTCTCGATCCATTGCTTGCACCTGCCAACCCATGCGGTTCGGCTTGCCTCGTCCCTGGCGTGGGAGGTATGGGCCACTACCGAGTAGAGATGGCGTTTGATGAGGACGCCGCCCATCACGGTGAAGGCGGACGCGGCCTCGGCGCCAGCCGCGCCTTCGGCGTGGATTTCAAGGGTGTTGCAGTAGTAGTTATTCCCCGCCTGGAACCCGCCGAACTTCATGCCTTGCAGCGACTGTCCTGAAAGCGACAGGATTTGGGCGCGTGTCCCCGCCACGATCTGCTCGAAGTCGCTCTCGGAAAGTTCCACCTCGATGGAGGTCTGCGACAGGGAGACCATCTCGGTGTAGCCGCTCTGCTGGCCAAGCTCCTCTTCGCGGACAAGGACGCTGACAACCTTGCCGTTCTGGCCGCCAAGGGCCTTCTTGGTGCGCTGGATGATTTTCTTTACGACGTTGTCGCCTGGGGCGAATCCAGGGGTGCCGGGGATCTCGACGAGGCCAAAGGAGGTTCTGCAAGGAAAGGCGAACACGCCGCTGGTCAGGAAAATGGCCAGCAGAGCAAGAATCGCATGTTTAAAGTTTCCGTGCTTGTCCATGCAACCATTATAGCAAAACGGCCAAGTTATCCGTCAATACTTACCTTGGCGCGCGCGGCTTTCTTCTCTGAATGGTGGCGCTTGTCGGCGAGCATCTTCGCCCTCTGCCGCCGCGACCGGCGCCTCTTCTGCCGTCTTATTTTCTCAGCAGCCTGGATCCTCTCGCTCTCGGCGCTTTGCGCCCGCTCAAGCAGACGCTCCGCCAGCGCGCGCCGCGCCAGCCACCTGTTTGCCTCGCGCGACCGCGTCTCCTGGCACTTCACCATCTCGCCCGTCGGCTTGTGCAGCAGACGCACGCATGACGACGTCTTGTTGATTTTCTGCCCGCCGCTCCCCGCGCCGCGCACGAAGCTTTCCTCGATGTCGTCTTCGACGAGCCCCGCCAACTCCATCTTGGCGCGGATCTTCTCAAGCGTCTCCGCCGATATGGCTATCGCGTCCGCCATTTTTCATCACCGCCAGTCAGCCCCATGTGCAGACCGCCGTCGCCAGCGCCACGCCGTCGCTTTCGCGGTTTAGCGAATGCACGGTCTTCGAGCCCTCCTGGCACAGCCATGCCATGCTTTCCAGCACCTCGCCGCGAACCGCCTCTTGACGATAGGTGATGTCCAGGCGCTTTAGGTCGCGCGAATAAATTTCGTCCGGCAGCGCCTCGAAGAGCCATTCCACATAGTGGACGTTGTTCACATGCCGGTTGATGTCCGTGTCCGCCCGCCTGATTAGCACCTTCGTCTTGAATGGCTCGCCTTCTTTTTCCGGCGCCCGCCCGGCCGGCTCGACGTCCACGCGAGGCGCCCACGCCGGCGCCAATGTCGCCAGCGTCGGCGTCAGCATGCAGATCTTGCGATTCACCACGTCAACGTATATCCAGTCGCTCGTGGCTTTCACCAGCACCTCGCCCTCCGCATTGCGGATTATGTAGTCGCGGGTGCAGACCACGCGCCGCCTCACGCCCGACGGCCAGGTTTCCAGCGTCACCGCTTCCCTGGCTTTCGCAGGACGCAGGAAGCAGATGCTCATGCCGGAAATCATCCATGAGTGGCCGTCTTTCATCAGGTCTCTCATCCCAACTCCCAGCAGGCTCGCGTGCGCGGTGGCTCCACACTGCAATATGTCGCAGATCTTGGCCGCGGACACGCGGTCGAAGCAGTCCAAGTCGGAATCGAACAGCATTGTCTCCACGAAATGGCGCGGATATTCTGCCACTTCTTTTTCACCTTCCATTTTTATTTCTCCTCGATTAGTTCCTCACGCCATCTTCCGCCGTCATTTTCATGGCGGCTGCCGCCAGGTCGTCATGTTCGGCCTTTATTCGACAAACGCCCTCGCCTTCCGACACCTTCCGCCGCACTATGCCGATCGGAGTCTCGATATCCTCTTCGTGCCGCGCCAGGACGCGCCTTGGCGCCAGCGTCTCGCGCAGGCCGATTGTCGTGGTGTGGCGGAAAATGCACCGCGCGATTTTGTCGCGGTCATCCGGACGGCAAAGCACTTCCAGCAGCGTTCCTGGCCGCCCCTTCTTCATTAGCGCCGGCACCATCACCGCGTCCAGCGCCCCTTCGGCCATGACGCGCTCTGCCGCGAAGGCCAGGTCTTCCGCCGTCATGTCGTCGATCGCGCAGCGGAATTCGCATACGACATCCTGGCCGGCCTTCTCTTCCGTTTCGCCAAGCATGGCCCGCACAATGTTCGCCCTGCCTTCCAGATCCTTGCCGCCGGCGCCGCACCCGATTTTCGTTGGCGTCATCGGCTTCATCTGCCCGAATTCGCCCACGAAGTGACGGAGTAGCGCCGCGCCCGTCGGCGTGCAGAGTTCGCCGTCCGATTCCTCTCCGCCCCGCACTGGGATTCCACGCAACAGCGCCGCAGTGCATGGTGCCGGAACCGACATCACCCCATGTGCGCACCTTACCGTTCCCGCGCCGACGCTGACCGGCGTCGCGGTTACCATGTCCGGCGCAAGCTCGTTCAATAAGAAAGAAACTGCCGCGATGTCCGCGACCGCGTCCAGCGCACCGACTTCGTGGAAGTGCACGGTGTCGCGGCTTCCGCCGTGGACGCCGGCCTCGGCCTCGCCCAGCAGCCCGAAGACTTCCCGGACATCCCCCGCGACCTTCGGATCCAATTTCAGCCCATCGACTATCTCTAAGACCTCTTCCAGTGTCCTATGGTGATGGTGGTGGTGATGGTGGTGCTCATGTTCATGGCCATGTCCGTGGCCTTCCTCTTCCCCATGCACGCGCACCGAGAGATGCCGCGCGGCGATTCCGCAGCGCCGGACGTCCTCCAGCGCGAACACGACTTCAGGAACCCCGATGGCGTTCAGTTTCGCCACCATGCCCTCGCGGTCGTCGAACAAGTCGAGCAAAGCCGCCGCCAGCATGTCGCCGGCCGCGCCGGAAGTGCAGTCTAAATGCAGTATCTTCATTTTATTTTCCCTTTATCCCCGCATGGTTGATGCGGCTTGCGAGGATGCCCGCGCCAAAGCCGTTGTCGATGTTCACCACGGAGACTCCGGCGGCGCAACTGTTCAGCATCGACAGCAGGGCGGCTATTCCGCCAAATGAGGCCCCGTATCCGACGCTTGTCGGCACCGCCACGACTGGACAGGCGACCAGGCCGCCAATGACGCTCGCCAGCGCCCCCTCCATGCCGGCGACCGCGATGATTGCCGAAGCCGAGCGGAGATCGTCAAGCCGTGCCAGCAACCTGTGCAAGCCCGCTACGCCGACATCGAAAATGGCCAAGATCTCATTGCCCAGCGACTCTGCGGTCACAATAGCCTCTTGCGCCACGGGGATGTCGCTAGTTCCGGCAGTCACCACGACAATCTTTCCGATGCCGTCCGGCGACTTCTTCTTCCCGATCCTTCCAATTCGCCCCTCGGGGAAATATGCAAATTTCTTAGAGAAGGCGGCCTTAATGGCCTTGGCCTTCTCCTCGTTGATGCGTGTCACCAGTACAGGTTCCTGCCCGGCCTCGACCAGCGTCTTGGCGATTTCGACAATCTGCTCGGAACTCTTCCCCTCTCCGAAAATTGTCTCCGCCGCCCCTTGCCTCTTCAATCTCTCCAAATCCACATTTGCGAATTTCATATCATGATTATACCACATTTGCTGCAATAGTTGACCATTTTGTAGGGACAGGCCCTTCAAGACAAGCGTGGCGGGTAAAAATGGCACGGGGTGAGACAATGTGGCGCATGTGTGGGAGGGGCAGTTTTTTCGTGGTTGCAGGATTGTAGAGGGGTTGGCATCGGTTATGCTCAAAGAGAAGTCCAAAAGGAGAAATTGTTATGAACGCAGAAAAATTCACTCAAAAAGCCCAGATCGGCATCCAGGCCGCAAGGGAAATCTCAATTAGGTTCGGCCACCAGGAGGTGGATGTTGAACATCTGCTTATGGCCCTGCTCCGGCAGGAGGATGGACTTGTCCCGCAGGTCGTTGCAAAGGTCGGCGCCTCGGTAGCAGACCTTCTGGCACGCGTCGAGCAGGAGCTGGCGGGGCGTCCGCATGTCTCCGGCTCTACCGAAGAGGGGAAAATCTATGTCACGCAGGCGCTGAACGAACTGCTTGTCCGCGCAGAGGACCACGCGAAGCGGCTTCAGGACGAGTATATTTCCGTGGAGCACTTCCTGCTGGCCATGACGGACGGCGGTGCGTCGAAGACCGCCGCCTACCGGATCCTGAAGGACGCGGGCATCACGCAGAACGGGTTGCTCGCCGCCCTGAAGGAAATCCGTGGCAACCAGCGCGTCACTTCGGACAATCCCGAGGGCCAATACGAGGCGCTGAAGAAATACGGCTCGGACCTTGTGGAGGCTGCGCGGCAGGGCAAGCTTGACCCAGTCATCGGCCGCGATGCCGAAATCCGCCATGTCATACGCATCCTTTCGCGCAAGACGAAGAACAACCCGGTGCTGATCGGCGAGCCGGGCGTCGGCAAAACGGCAATCGTCGAGGGGCTGGCGCAGCGCATCGTGCGCGGCGACGTACCGGAAGGGCTGAAGAACCGCACCATCTTCTCCCTCGACATGACCGCGCTGATGGCCGGCGCCAAATACCGCGGCGAGTTCGAGGAGCGCCTGAAGGCCGTGCTCACGGAAATCAAATCGTCCGAAGGCCGGACCTTGCTCTTCATCGATGAAATCCACACCATCGTCGGGGCTGGCAAGACCGAAGGCTCCACCGACGCCGGCAACATGCTCAAGCCGATGCTGGCGCGTGGCGAGCTCCACTGCATTGGCGCCACCACCCTTGACGAATACCGCAAGTACATGGAGAAGGACGCGGCCCTCGAGCGGCGCTTCCAGCCGGTAACGGTTGATCCGCCCTCGGTCGAGGACACAATCTCCATCCTGCGTGGCATCAAGGATTCCTTCGAGAAGCACCACAACGTGCAGATTACCGACGGCGCGCTCGTCTCGGCCGCGACGATGTCCGACCGCTACGTGCAGGATCGTTTCCTGCCCGACAAGGCCATCGACCTGCTGGACGAAGCCTGCGCCTCGATCCGCACGGAGATGGACTCCATGCCATCGGAACTCGACGAGCTCACCCGCAAGGTGACGCGGCTTGAAATTGAGGAGACGGCCCTCAAGAAAGAGAAGGACGCCGCCTCGGCGGCGCGGCTTGAGGAATTGCGCAAGGAACTGGCGGAACTGAAGTCGCGCGCCGACGCGATGAAGGCGCAGTGGCAGAACGAGAAGAAGGTCCGCGACACCACGAAGGACCTGCGCGAGAAACTCGACAAGGCGCGCCGCGACTACGACCGCGCCGAGCGGGAATACGACCACGAAGCAGCGGCGAAGTTGCGCTACGGGACGATTCCGGAACTGGAGCGGCAGCTGGAGGCGGCGCGCGCCAAGCTCCACGAAGGCGGCGGCCAGACCCTCACCAGCGAGGCCGTGACAGAGGCCGAGATCGCCGAAGTCGTGTCGCGCTGGGTGGGCGTTCCTGTGCAGCGCCTCATGGCCGGCGAACGCGAGAAGCTGCTTGATCTGGACAAGGCGCTCAAGACCCGCGTCATTGGCCAGGACGAGGCGGTCGAGGCGGTGGCCGACGCCGTGCTGCGCTCGCGTGCCGGCATCCGCAACGCGCGGCGTCCCATTGGCGCATTCCTCTTCCTCGGCCCGACGGGCGTCGGCAAGACGGAACTCGCCAAGTCCCTCGCCGCCGAACTCTTCGACAGCGAGGACAGCATTGTCCGCATTGACATGTCGGAATACATGGAGAAATACTCCGTGTCGCGCCTCGTCGGCGCGCCTCCGGGATATGTCGGCTACGAGGAAGGCGGGCAGCTCACCGAGGCCGTGCGGCGCAAGCCATACAGTGTCGTCCTGCTCGACGAAATCGAAAAGGCGCACCCGGATGTCTTCAATGTCCTGCTGCAGGTGCTCGACGATGGCCGCCTGACCGACGGCCACGGGCGCACCGTCGATTTCAAAAACACCATCCTCATCCTCACCAGCAACCTCGGCTCGGAGTTCATCGCCGAAGGGCATGGCGAGGTCGATGAAGGCGTGCGCGAAAAGGTGACGGGGCTGCTGAAGCAGGCATTCAGGCCGGAGTTCCTCAACCGCCTTGACGAGACGCTGATCTTCAAGTCGCTCGGCAAGGGAGAGATCGCGAAGATCGTGGAGCTGCAGCTTGCGGAACTGCGGCGGCGGCTTGCCGACCAGCGGCTGACGCTGGAGCTTGCCGACGGCGCGGTGGCGAAGATAGCGGAGATAGGCTTCGATCCGGTTTACGGTGCGCGGCCGATCCGCCGGACAATCCAGCGCGAACTGGAGACGCCCATTGCGCGCGCCATCATCGCCGGCAAGTATCCTGAAGGCTCGACGGTCAAAGTCGCTCCCGACCTGTCCATAGGATAAATGCTATAATCCTTAGTGCATGAAATTGTCTTCCCCATCCAATCCAAAGTGGCGCGGCTGGCGCTGCGGCGAACTTCAGATCCACTTCATCCACACTGGCGTTGGCGAGTCCATATTCGCCATTCTCCCGGACTCCACCTCGATGCTCATCGACTGTGGCGATCAGGCCGCCATCACCCGCGGGCCGCATGCCGTGCCGGTCGTTCCCGGGCCTGAGCGTCTGGCCGGCGAGTGGGTCGCTCGCTACGTCCTGCGCGTGAACCCCAATGGCGCGGATGTCGATTGGGCCATCCTGACCCACTTCCACGGCGACCATTCGGGAACGCCTTATTGGCAGAAGTACCGCTCTGTCTTCGGCGAGAGCGTCAAGGCGATAGGCGACTGTGCCAGGAGCGGGTTCGGCCTGGCCGCCGAGTATCTGCACTTCCGCCGCGGCACCGACAGGGGCGTTCCAGGTTACGACGACCCGATAACGCCATCCAAGGGCGAGCTGGGGGTGGTGATCCAGCATATCCGCGCCCTTTGGGAAGACTTGCGCCGGCGCGACGGCCTTGTCGCAGAGCCATTCCGCCTTGGCGCAACGGACCAGTTCACGGCGGAGCACGGCGGCGCGGAGGGGCTTGAAATCCGCAATGTCTGCGCAAATGGCCGTCTGGCGATTCCCGATGGGACCATTCGCGACCTCTACGCCGAGCGCATAGCGCGCGAGCACCCCTCGGTGCTCAACGAAAACGCCATGAGCCTGGGCATGGTCGTCCGCTATGGAAATTTCCGCATGCTCCTTGGCGGCGACTTCAGCGACCGCTTCCCGGGCCCAGACGGTCGCGAGGTCTTCGTCGAGGACTACCTCGGCGAGGCCGTCGGACGCTGCGACGTGGCCAAGATAAACCACCACGGCCACCACGCCATGGGAAGCGCCCTTGCCGCAGCCCTGCGGTCGGACGCCTATGTCGCATGCGTGTGGGACAACCTCCACTGCACCGACGACACGATGGAGTCGCTCCTCGTTCCCGGCGCGCCTGATGACGAGCAGCCTCTGTTCTTGCCTACGGTCCTGCCGGTGCGGGCAGATGGCGAGCGCCCGTGGTGGCGCTTCGTTCCGGAGCAGTGCCGCACGGGCTGCCATGTCGTTGTCACGGTTCCGCCCGGCGGCGAGCGCTATGACATCTCGCTCATCGACGCACGCGACGAGGAAATGCGCGTTGTCGGGGAGTTCTCCAAGGAGACGCGCCGCAAGTAGGCGTAGCCGCGACGATGGGCAGGATCGGCATATTCGGCGGAAGCTTCGACCCGGTGCACTCCGGCCACCTCGCGATTGCGCGCGAGGCGGTGGCGCGGCTGCGGCTGGAGAGGCTCTGGTTTGTGCCGGCCAAGGTGTCGCCGCTGAAACGCGGGGCGATGGAGGCTTCGGACGAAGACCGGCTCGCCATGCTGCGCCTGGCGACGCGGAACGAGAGGCACTTTGGCGTCTCGGACTGCGAGCTGCGGCGTGGGGGCGTGTCCTTCACCGTCGAGACCTTGCGCCGCTGGAAGGAGCTAAGGCATAGGGACGACCTCTTCTTCGTGGCGGGGATGGATTCGTTGCTGTCGCTCTGGCGCTGGCGGAACCCTCTTGAAATCACCTCGCTTTGCAGGTTCGTGACCTTTCGCCGCCCTGGCTCGGCCATCACGCCGACGCCGGAAGACCTGCATTTGCCGGCGCACACGGCGCGGGCGCTGCTGGCGGACATCATCGACGCGCCGATGCTTGACGTCTCGGCCTCGCAGGTGCGCGAACGCCTTGCGCGTGGCATGGACGCCGCGCCGTTCCTCGACGAGGCGGTGCTTCGCTACATAAAGGCGCGGAAACTCTATCTCATCTGACACCATGGGCGACAACGGCAAACTCACCGACTTTGAGCGGCACTTCGGCCTGCGCATGCAGGCGACGCGGTCGCGTCCGCCAAAGCGGCGCTGGTCGCGGCAGTGGCGCGACTACATGGAATCGCTGCAGATGGGGGCGCGAATCGGGCGCGGGCGGCAGTATGCCACCGGCGGCAACGTGAGAAGCCTGGAGGTCGCGCCGGGAGTCGTGGAGGCGATTGTGCAGGGCAGTGACTACGAACCTTACCGCTGCCGCATCCTCTGCGAGGCGATGAAGGGGAAGACGAAGGCGAAGCTGGTCGAGAGCCTTCAGGCGCGGCCGATGCTGCTTGCGCGGATGCTTGTCGGCGACTTGCCGGAGGAAGTGGAAACGCGCTTCAGGGCGGAGGGGCTGCCGCTGACGCCGTCCGAGCTGGCGCCGCTTACGGCGGACTGCTCCTGCCCCGATGGCGCCCACTTCTGCAAGCACGCGGCTGCCGTGATGTTCCTGCTGGTGGAGGTCTTCGATGCCAACCCGTTGCTTCTGCTGAAGTTTCGCGGGGTGAGCGAGCAAGACCTCTACGGGGATGTCGGCGGAGAAGGGGGCAAGGCCGAGGGTAGACTGCAAGCGGACAACGGCAAAGGCGCAGCGGCCATCGCCACGGAGCAATTCGTGGGTGGCGATTTGATCGAGTTCCCGGGGTCCCTGCCATTTTGGCGCGGGGAGAGCCGCTTCGCGGAAAGCATCCAGGATTGCATTGACAGGGCCGCCGAGGGTGCGAGAAAGCAGCTGGGCCGCTAGAGAAGCGGGCGGAGCAGGGCGGCGAACTCTGCGGAGATGTCGCGCGAGCGGATTTCGTTTATGCGCTGTTCCTGCCGCCGCAGAATCGATGCCTTCAGCCTAGGCGTGTTCAGGACATGGGCGATTGTCTCGGCGATGGCCGGGTAGTCGGGCGGCGTTCCAAAGAGGACGCCGGCGCCGCCAAGAGTCTCCGGAACGGCGGAAGTGGCCAGCGCGAAAATCGGAACGTTGTGGAGCATCGCCTCGACCAGCGGGGCGCAGAAGCCCTCGTGGTCGCTCATGCATAGGAATGCGTCGGCGTTCTCGTAGGCGGCGTTGAGCGACTCCTGGGTCACGACATCTAGGAAATGGACGCGTTGGAGGCGCAGCATCTCCGCATAGACGGTGACGATGGAGGAGTACGCCTCCATGCCCACCGCCGCGCCGATGTGGAAGAGCCGGGCGCGTGGTTCGATCTTCGAGAGGTAGTAGAAGACCTTGACCAGTTCCTCGATTCGCTTGTTCGGGGCGAAGCGTCCGACGAAGAGGATGTTGAAATCGCCGCCCTGGCGGTCAAAGAGGACATCTTTTGGGCCGAATGCGCCCTGCTCGAATCGCTTCAGGTCGATGGGAAGCGGGAACACTTTGACGTCACGGTAGCCGGCGGCGACAAGCTCGGCGGCGTTGAAGGCGCTGTCGGCGGCGTTGAGGTCGGCCACGCCTGCGAGGGCCTTCATCTGGCGGCGCCCCTCGCGGAGCGTGGCCGCCGTGGAGCGGTTGGTGAGGTCGAAGTATTCGGGCGGCGTGATGTTGTGGTAGATGATGGCCTTCCTGCACTTGAGGCCGGCGAACACCTCGTTGGCCGGGGAGCCTATCGAGAGGTGCAAGACGACGATGTCGTCGGGCGCGACCTCGCGCGGAAGGGCTGCGAGGTCGTGAATACCAGAACGGCTCTCCGGGGCGACATTCCCCGGAGAGCAGTATATCGCGCCCCCGTTTCCCCAGGAGCGGACGACATCCCGCAGCAAGTTGGCGACGTCGCTGATGGCGTCGTATTTGCGGTAGCCGGCGACGATCTGGTGGATCTTCATGGCTCGCAGAAAGCGCCGTGCGGGTCCAGCGCACTGTGCAGGAGACTACTTGTTCTTGTGGCGATTCGCCTTTAGACGCTTGTTGTGCTTATGCTTTGACATCTTCGCACGGCGTTTCTTCTTGATCGAGCCCACGTTTTTCTCCTGCTTTTACTAATTTCGGACTTCTTTTGTTCCGGTTGGATGACCTCCGCACGCGCGGCGGTCAGAAAATGATCTTGTTCAGCGGCAGTTCGATGATGCCCGTGGCGCCTGCCTCGCGCAGGGCCGGAACGATTTCGCGCACCTTGACTTCCTCGACGACCGATTCCACCGCGTGCCAGCCGTTCGCGTTGAGCGCGTTGACCGTAGGCGCATGGAGGGAGGGGAGGACTTCGACGATCTCCGCCAGGCGCGAGGCCGGGACGTTCATCTTGAGAAGGACGCGCGATTCGGCCTCCAGCGCGCCGGACATCAGCATGGCGAGCTGCTCCATCTTGGCGCGCTTGCCGGAATCCTGCCAGGCGGCCTTGTTGGAGATGAGGCGGGTGGTGGAGGTGAGGATGGTTTCAAGGATGCGAAGGTTGTTGGCGCGGAGGGAGCTGCCAGTCTCGGTGAGATCGACAATCGCATCGACCAGCTCGGGGGCCTTGACCTCGGTGGCGCCCCAGGAGAACTCGATCTCGGCCTTGATTCCGTTCGCTTCAAGGAAACGGCGCGTGAGGCCGACGGCCTCGGTGGAGATGCGCTTGCCGTTCAGGTCCTGGATGGACTTTATCGGGGAGTCGTTCGGAACGGCGATCACCCAGCGCACCGGGCGGGATGTGCTCTTGGAGTAGCAGAGTTCGCAGACCTCGACCACGTCGGCGTTGTTCTCGTAAATCCAGTCGTAGCCGGTAATGCCGGCGTCGAGGAGGCCAAGTTCGACGTAGCGCGGAATCTCCTGCGGGCGCAGAAGGCGGCACTTCAGGTCCTGGTCATCGCACGAAGGAAGGTAGCTGCGGGAGCCGCAGACAATGGTAAATCCGGCCTTGCGCATCATCGCGAAGGTCGCTTCCTGCAAACTCCCCTTGGGGAGACCCAATATGATTGGCGACATCATTTTCACTAAAGGCTAATGAAAAAAGTAAAATAAGATTCTATCATTTCCCATTAAGAATGGCAAGTAGATCCTCTTCGGATAACGCGGAGTCGGAGGTGCCGTCGAGGACAGCATCCGAGAGCATCCGCTTCTCGCCATGCAGTTCAAGCACCTTCTCCTCGATTGTTCCCTTCATCACAAGGCGATAGACCGTGACCGGGTTGCGCTGTCCGATGCGATGCGCGCGGTCGGCCGCCTGGTTCTCCACCGCCGGGTTCCACCAGGGGTCGAGCAGCACGACATAGCTGGCGGCAGTCAGGTTGAGGCCCGTTCCGCCCGCCTTGAGGCTGACGAGGAAGAATGGCGCCGCGCCGCGCTGGAAGTCTTCCACGCAACGCATCCGCTTCTTCTGCGGCGTCGAGCCGTCGAGGTATTCGTAGCCCCAGCCGTTGCGCTCCAGAATCGGCTTGACGAGCGCCAGCACGTCGGTGAACTGGCTGAAGACGAGGGCGCGGTGGCCGTTGTCGCGCAGTTCGGCGAGCAGGGACTCCAGCGCCTCAAGTTTTGCGCCAGTTCCGGCGCCGGCCACCACGAGCGACGGCGAGCAGCAGAAGCGCCGCAGTCGCGTCAGCGCCGCGAGTATCTTCATCCTGGCGCCTTTCGCGCCGGACTCGAATTCGTCGAACGCCTTTTCGCGAAGCGACTCGTAGGCCGCGCGTTCGGCCTCATGCGGCTCCACGGCGAGGGTGATTTCCGTCTTCGGCGGCAGGTCGTGGAGCACTTCGCCCTTGACGCGGCGCAGGATCAGCGGCCGCACAAGCGTCCGCAGCGCGGGGGTGGGGCGTCCGGCCTTGTCGAGGAAGCGCCGCCTGAACGAAGGCAGCGACCCGAGCAGCCCCGGGTTGAGGAAGTCGAAGAGGCTCCAGAGGTCGGAAAGGCGGTTCTCCACCGGGGTTCCGGTTGCCACGCAGCGCCACGACGAGCGGAGTCGCTTGGCGGATTCCGCGCGGTGCGTCTCGGCGTTCTTGATCGCCTGGGCTTCGTCCAGGATCGCGCCGTTCCACTGCACGGCCTCGAACTGTTCGGTGCGGCTCGTGAGAAGGCCGTAGCTTGTGACGACGAGGTCGCGCGGGCCAAGTTTTTCCGGGAGCGTGACCGAGTCGGCCGCCCGCACCACGCGCAGAGAGGGGGCGAAACGCCCGGCCTCGGCGCACCAGTTGCCGCAGACGCTTGCCGGCGCAACCACGAGCGACGGCCCTTCGTCGGCGCGTTCAAGCAGAAGCGCCAGCAACTGGACTGTCTTGCCGAGACCCATGTCGTCGGCCAGGCATGAGCCAAGGCCGCATGCGGCGAGGCGCGCCAGCCACTCGAAGCCCTCGAGCTGGTAGGGGCGCAGGCGTGCGGCGAGGCCCTCCGGCACATCGTGGTTCGCGGCCAGCCCTGCCGAAATCTTCGCCGCCGCCTCAACCATGTTTTCGGGCAGTTGCGGCGCATCGCCAAGTCCTTCGCCTTCCCCGTCGTCATTGAAGGCGTCGCCAAGCATTGGCAGCGCGGCGCGGCTGACATGGACCTCGTCTTTTTCGACGGTGGCCGCCGCGGCCAGCGCCTCCAGTCGCTTCTTCAGCGTGGCAGAGAGCTTCAGCCATGCGCGGCCTCCAAGCGGGAGGTAGCCGCCAACGCGCAGCGGGAGCGCCTCCAGCAGTTCGCGCAGGGCGACGCGGCTGCCGTCGTCGAGTTCGAAATCGCCTTGCAGCTCCAGCCACCAGTTGCCGTCGCGGCCGCCCTTGAGTCGGCCGTTCTTCACGGCGCGGAGCATGGTGCGCTCGGAGGGCTGCGCGCGCCACTCCGCCTCAAGGCCGCCATTGGAGGCCGCGACGGCCGCGTGCAGGGCGTCAAGCATGGCGAGTTCGCGAGCCGGGTCTTCGGTCGCCCACTCGCTTTCGCCCTCGCGCTCGCCTTCGAAGTCTGCCAGCGCCGTGCGCACGATGTCGGCTGCCGCCGTCTCCGCCTTGATGTCGCGCACGAGGATAAACGGGCTTTCCGGCCGCGACACCGCGACCTCCGCCCTGCCGCGTCCCGGCGGGAAAAGCAAATCGCGCACTTCGGGCGAGGGCCGCGAGCGCAGGGAGAGGCGAAGGGCCTCTTCGCGCCGGTCGAGACGAGCGACGAGACCAGCCCCGCCGGCCACGCGCGGCAGCGAGTTGCCGTCGCCAATGGCCGTGACCGCGCCGTGGACTGGCAGCCCCGCCTTCGCCGCCTCGGTGAGGATGGCGCGGGCCTTCTCCGCGCCGCCGGCGGGTATGGTGACTTCGCGCGTCTGCCTGCCGGAGTAGCCATCGATGACGTTAAGGACCGCCTTAAGCTGAGGCGTGACGCGCCACCAAATGTAGCGGCCCTCGGACTTAACAATCAGAGGGTTGTCGGTTGCCTCCCACGCCAGAAGCGGCATCCGCATGAGCAGGGAGCCGTCGGGCCTGGACTCCGTGTCCAGTTCGATGTCGCGCACTTCGATGTCTGCGGCCGCAATCGGCACGGGCTTGGGCCCATCGTAATCCCTGCCCTTGTAACCTATGCCATATTTGTCCACATACCATTCCTGGAGGTTGAAATAACTGCCGGCGATGACCGACCAGACAAGCGCGTTGCCTGCGTCGAGCAGGATGTCGAGCAAAGGTGCCCGTTCGTCGCCTAAGGCACTGGCAAGGTCGCCTTCTCCGCCGTATTTCCTCACGCTTGCCACCCATTTCGAGAGAGCCGCCGCGCTTGCGGAGGGAAGTTCTAGCTCATCATCAGCGAGGGCTTTCTTCAAGGCGCGCCACGTGCATGGCTTTATGGGCGGGGGATCCGAGACTTGCGACTTGCGCAGAAGCGCAAGGTCGATTTCCTGAAGGCTGAACGCCTTGTCGCCATCGTGGAAGGAGGGCTCATTGATTGGAAGGCTTTCCATTTCAAGGATAGCGGAAAGGATTTTTCCCGTTTTCCTCTTTTTGGGCGCAGCCTTCCCCTTGGCCTCCACGAATGGGGTGAGGGCGCTGACGAGGTCGTCGAGTATGGCGTCCCATGGCTGCGCCACCTCTGTCCGCAGCCAGAGAAGTGGTTCGTCGCCTGGCGCGAGTTTGGATAGCGTCAAAGCCGACTCGGAAACCTCCGGATACTGCGCAAGCAGGCCCCCCATCTGCGCCGCGAGGAAGAGCCATCCGGCCTGTGCCGCCGTTATGGCGAAGTCAAGCGCCTCCTGCACCCCCTTGAAGTTGGTGCGGACGGCGGGGCGCTCGCTGAGGGCGTGGGCGATGGTCACGCCCAGCCAGCCGAGAGGCGTCTCCGCCTTGTTGGGAACGGTTGTCCGGCCATCCATCATGGCCGATTCGACACCCTTCCAAAGCGGTGCCAACGACGATTCGTCATAGTAGCGGCGGATGTTGGCGATGGCCTCGCATAGCCGCGACGGGGCCTTTGCGAAACGCGCCGCGAGAAATGCGATGAGCGTCCTTTCGGCCATGGAGCCTTCATGGAAAATATCCACGGCACCGGTGGGCATGCGCCGCCAGCCTTCGCCGAAGAAGCCCCGGGCGAAAGCCGTGGCCTCTTCAAGTGAGTTGCCGTTCACCGTAAGGGCGGCGTAGCACTCGAGAAGGTCGCCGCGCCCGGCCCAGACGAAAAGCGCCGCGATGAGGCGCGCGAAAGTTTTCGAGCGGAGCGTCGCGTGGGCTTCCGCTGCGGCGACGATGCGGTCCAGCCGGTCGCCGACAGGCTTCCCCTCCAGCAGCGCCTGTTCGAGATCGAGCGGAAGGCGGAGTTCGTCGGTTAGGGGCGGCGGGGTGAGGCTCCAGTTGCTGTATGGGGCGTCTTGGTCGTCGCGCCAGGAAGCGGGGATGTCGCCTGTCTCCTCGACGAAGGCATCCAGGCTCTCGGCGAAGCGCTCCTTGAGGTTGAGGTCGGAGTAGTATTCGAGCTGGCGCAGGCGGTCATCTTCGAGGGGCTTTTCGGGAAAGGCCTTGGAGGATCTGTTCGACGCCAGCGCGGCGTGACGGACAAGAAGGAAGGCGTTGTCGAAGTTGATTTCGCCGAAGGCCGCGGCCGCGAGGCGGCGAATCATCGCGAGGTCCTGGTCGTACATCTGGAGTTCCAGACATGAGCCATAGAGGGCGCGGATGCGGCCCTCGGCGGTGAGCGTGCGGTAGGCGAGGTTCATCTCGGAGTCGGTTGGCTCCGGAGAGCCGCACGAGACGCGGAGGACTTCGCGCCAGGCCACCCACTCGAGGGATGGTTTGAAGAGCGACATCAGCGCCAGCAGCTGCCACTCCACGGGCGTCAGTTCCTCTATCCTGCGAACTTTAAACATGGGCGAAGATTATATCAAAGGCGCCGAAACGAGATGCTGTCCACGGGATTTGGGGCGATGTGGTAGAATGGAAGCCATCCAATTCACCACAAATCTTAACCATGAAAAACGTTCCTTCGTTCCTCCTTGCCTCGGCGCTGGCCATTCTCGCCGGGTGCGCAAGCGTTCCTCAATCCGCCCCGCAGCCCGCTCTCTGCGCCACTGCGTCCGATCCTTTTGCCTCCTCGCTGGCCCCGACTCCCGACGCCCGCGTGGAAAAGGCCCTTGCGCCCTGGATTGAAAGCGGCGAACTGCCCGGTGCCATAAGCATCCTTTGCGACGGCGACCGCACGGAAGTCACTTGCGCCGGCTTCTCCGATGTCGCCGCAGGGCGCCCGATCACGCTCGACGACGCCTTCATGCAGTGCTCGCAGACGAAGGGCTTCTGCGGCGTCACCGCCGCAATCCTCGTTGAGGAAGGCAAGCTATCCCTCGACGATCCCGTCTCGAAGTATCTGCCGGAGTTCAAGACGCTCTGGGTCAAGGTCTCCGAGACGAACGACACGCGGACGCTGCAAAAGGCGCAGAACGAGCTGACGGTCCGCATGTGCCTGAACCACACGGGCGGATTCCCGTTCGAAGTGCCCGCCAAGGGGGCAAACGTTCCGGGCGGCGGCTGGTCGGGCGGCATGCCCATTCGTTCCGCGGCCGTGACCGCCGCGACGTCGCCGATCCTCTTCGAGCCTGGAACCGCCGTCAGATACTCCAACACCGGCATTGACATCGCCGCCGCCGTCGTCCAGACGATTGTCGGCAAGCCGTGGGAGGACTTCCTCCAGGAGCGCGTCCTCGACCCGCTGGGGATGACCGAAACCCGCTTCAAGCCCACGGACGAACAGCTCGTGAGCCACATCGAGCTCTACGACGTCCACGAAAACGCCCCCGCCACCTTCAAGCTCCAGAACGGGAACGAGCAGCGTCCCTACAATGATTCGCATGTCTTCCCGTCGGCTGGCGCCGGCCTCTGGACGACCGCCCGCGACCAGGTGAAGTTCTACCGCATGCTGATGAATGGCGGCATTGGAGACAACGGCGTCCGCATCCTCAAGGCGGAGACGGTGCACGACATCCTCGCCACATCCTCGCGTCCCGCCAGCCTGGGCAACTACTCGCTCGGCCTCAACGCCACTGCGGACGGCAACGGCTGGTTCGGACACGGTGGCGCCTGGGGCACCAACTGCCAGGTCGATATGGTGAAGAAACGCCTGAAACTCTGGGTCGTGCAGCTCAACGGCAGCCCGCGCCCATGGGACAAGGCCAAGGCCGCTGCGGAAGACGCCTTCTTCGCCGAGGCGCTTGACCGCGAGGGTGAAAAGGCCTACACGGGGCGGATGGAGTAATCCGCCATATAAAAAATATTCCGCCGTAAAAAATTTTTTCGCAGAATTTGATTTTTTTACGGCGATATAGTAGAATTTGCCAAATGCGCAGAAGCCCGAATTCGCGGGCGCGCTCTTTACTAATAACCAAGCAAGGAAGGAACTGAATGAACCGCATCATACTCAACGAGACCAGCTACCACGGATCAGGAGCCATCAAGGAGATCCCCGCCGAACTCAAGTCGCGCGGACTCGCCAACCCAATCGTCTTCTCAGATCCCGACTTGCTGAAGTTCGGCGTCACGAAGAAGGTCACCGACGTGCTCAAGGCCGCCAAGGTCAAGTTCTCGCTCTTCAGCGACATCAAGCCGAACCCCACGATTGAAAACGTCAAGAACGGCGTCAAGACCTACAAGGCCAACAAGGCCGACTGCATCATCGCCGTTGGCGGCGGCTCCTCCATGGACACCGCCAAGGCCGTCGGCATCATCGTCGCCAACCCGTCGTTCGCGAACGTCCGCTCCCTCGAGGGCTGCGCCGCCACCAAGAACCCCTCCAAGCCGATCTTCGCCGTCCCGACGACCGCCGGCACCGCCGCCGAAGTGACGATCAACTACGTCATCACCGATGTCGAGAAGCACCGCAAGTTCGTCTGCGTCGATCCGCACGACATCCCGGCCGTCGCCTTCGTCGATCCCGACATGATGGCCACCATGCCTCGCTCGCTCACCGCCTTCACCGGCATGGACGCCCTCACGCACGCCATTGAAGGCTACATCACCAAGGGCGCCTGCGCGATGACCGACATGATGCACATCGAGGCCATCCGCCTCATCTCGCTCTACCTCCGCGCCGCCGTCGCCAACAAGCCTGCTGGCCGCGAAGGCATGGCCCTTGCGCAGTACATCGCCGGCATGGGCTTCTCCAACGTCGGCCTCGGCATCGACCACGCCATGGCCCACGGCCTCTCCGCCCTCTACGACATGCCGCACGGCCAGGCCTGCGCCATCCTCCTCCCGATGGCCATGAAGTTCAACGCCCCCGTCTCCGGCACGAAGTACCGCGAGATCGCGCGCGTCATGGGTGTCGAGGGTCTCGACAAGATGAACATCATCCAGGCCCGCAAGGCCGCCATTGAGGCCGTCGAGAAGCTCGCCGCCGACATCGGCATCCCCAAGACCCTGCGCGGCGTCCTCAAGAAGGAGGACATCAAGTTCCTCGCGCAGTCCGCCTACGCCGACGCCTGCCGTCCGGGCAACCCCCGCGAGTGCACCGTCGCCGACATCGAGAAACTCTACAAGTCGATGCTGTAGGAAATGGCTTCGATTTGGACAACGCGCGCAAGCCTCGGTCTGGCTTGCGCGCGTGGCCTCGCGCCTTACGCGCTCCGCGAAGCGCGTGAGGCCGGATGCCGCATAGTGTCGCACGACGCCTCGTCCGTCACCGTGACCGGAACTCTGCTGGACGCCATGCGCCTCAACCTCATGATGCGCACCGCACACCGCGTCCTGTTTCCGGTATTCGAGGCGGAGGCCAAGAACCTCGACCACCTCTACCGCCACGCCGTTGGCGCGCCGTGGGAGGAGTGGCTTGAGCCGGACGGCTATTTCAGCGTCGCCGGCGTCGTGAAGAACGACACCGTCCGCGACACCAAGATGCCTGCCCTGCGCCTGAAGGACGCCATCGCCGACAGAATGCGCGAGAAGTGCGGCCGCCGCCCCGACTCCGGGCGCGAGCAGCGTGGCGTATCCATATTCTTTATTTGGCGCGAGCGCTCCCTGCGCGTATTCATCGACACCTCGGGCGACCCCTTGTCGCGTCGCGGCTACCGCATGATTCCCGGCGACGCGCCGATGCAGGAGCCTCTCGCCGCCGCATGCGCCATGGCCACCGGCTGGAACGAGGACACCCCCTTCATCTCCCCCATGTGCGGCAGCGGCACGCCAGCCATCGAGGCCGCCATGATCGCCAAGCGCCGCGCCCCTGGCGCAATCCGCCAGCGCTTCGCCTTCATGTCGATCAAGGGCTACAAGGAGGAAGGCGAGGCCGCGTGGCTCGCCATGAAGGACGAGGCCGTCAGGAACGAGCTCCCGCCCGACAAGATGCCGCGCATCGTCGCGACCGACATCTCCCGCGACGCCGTGCGCATCGCGCGCGCCAACGCCAAGGCCGCCCGCATGGAGCAGTTCATCTCCTTTGGCGTCTGCGACTTCGCCGAAACGGCCGTCCCGCCCGCCCCCGGCGCCATCTTCATGAACCCCGAATACGGCGAGCGCCTCGGCGAACGCGAGGCCCTGAAGCCCCTCTACCGCCGCATCGGCGCATGGCTGGCCGACTTCCCCAACCACCACTCCGCCATCCTCACCGCAAGCCCCATGCTCGCTAAGGAAACCGGCCTCAAGCCGGCGGAGCTAATACCCTTCTTCAACGGCGCAATTGACTGCCGCCTTGTGAGGTTCTCCTAATGTCACTCTCAATCGGTATCGTCGGACTGCCCAACGTGGGCAAGTCAACACTATTCAACGCCCTGACGCGCACACAGAACGCCAAGGCCGAAAACTTCCCATTCTGCACGATCGAGCCGAACACCGCCGTCGTGCCGGTGCCCGACGCCCGACTCGCCGTCCTGGCCGACATGGTCCACCCGCAGCAGATCATCCCCGCCACCGTCGAGTTCACCGACATCGCCGGCCTCGTCCGCGGCGCAAGCAAGGGCGAGGGCCTCGGCAACAAGTTCCTCGCGAACATCCGCGACGCCAACGCCATCCTCGAAGTGGTGCGCTGCTTCGAGAACGCCGACATTGTCCACGTCGATGGCGCAATTGACCCCGTGCGCGACGTGTCCACCATTGAGAGCGAGCTGATGCTTGCCGACATCGAAGTGGTCGAGGCCCGCATTGCGCGCCTATCGAAGGTTGCGCGTTCCGATCCCAAGGCACGGCCAGAGCTTGAGGCCCTGGAGGCCCTCAAGGACCACCTCTACGCCGGCAAGCCCGTGCGCACGTTCCCGGGCCATGACGAAGAGGCGCTCGCCACCGCCCTCCAGGAAGGCCGCTACCTCAGCGACAAGCCAGTCATCTATGTGGCCAACGTCTCCGAGGACGCCATCTCGGCCGACAACGAGCACAGCGCCGCCCTGCGCGCCCACGCAACGTCAGTCGGCGCGGAATGCGTCCGCATCTGCGCCGCTGTCGAGCAGGACATGTCCGGTCTCGACGACGCCGACCGCAACGAGTTCCTCGCCTCCTACGGCATAGCGGAAAGCGGCCTCGACGTGATTGCGAAGACCGGCTACTCCACGCTTGGCCTGGCGTCGTTCCTGACGGCGGGGCCGAAGGAAGTCCGCGCCTGGACATTCAGGCGTGGGTGGAAGGCGCCGAAGTGCGCGGGTGTCATCCACAGCGACTTCGAGCGTGGCTTCATCCGGGCCAAGGTCGTCCCCTACGAGGACTTCGTGCGCCTGGGAGGCGAAGCCGCCTGCCGCGACGCCGGCCTCCTCCGCGAGGAAGGCCGCGACTACGAGATGAAAGACGGCGACATGGTCGAATTCCTGTTCAATGTCTAGTGGCGCGTGGCGCACCCCCTGCGGCTTTATTGCCTAGGCGCGATGGCGTCATCTCCTCGTGGGGGAAGTTCCTTGACGAGTTCTTCGCGGCCATCAGACCAACGGCGGACGAAGGTTTCTTGCGAAAAGCGAATCATGTGACCTCCTTGAGCTTGATGATGCTTTTTTTTTCTCTAACCATGACTTTGTATTGACTTACAGAAAAATTAAAGATTGGCTTAAAGTCATAAATCTTTGACAGCCCCTTTGCTAAAATCTTTACCGACAAAGAGAGGAAGTGGCTATGACCGCATTCGACAAATACTGTGAGGCAATACGCATGGACGAGGAGGGGGAACTCGAATTCGAGTAGCGCCGCGCCACTCCCGCGAATTTTGATATAATTTTACCGTTCGCCTTGCGCGGTGACGCGCGGGGTGGGCGGCAACTTGGCATCACGCCAGCAAGTCGTTCTAGCGAAATACTACCACTCATTTCAATTGTGGACGGCATGTTGGAGGCGATGCGCCCGCATGGGCGCATTGTCTCTTCATGCATCCACATAAGCCTGTGGTAGGGCTTCGCTAGAGTGCATGGAAGACAGTGCGCTCTTTTTTCATGCACGGGCTTCTCCCCGCGACGCACAGGGGCGCGGAGACTTTCCCCGATGGCAAATACCAGCCTTTCCTCGGCGAAGAAGGCGAAGCAGGACGAGTTCTACACGCAGTATGCGGACATCCAGACGGAGATGAACGCCTATCTGGAATATGACGCGGATGTGTTCAGGGGCAAGACTGTCCTGCTCCCGTGCGACGATCCCGAATGGAGCAACTTCACCCGATACTTCGCCGAGAACTTCTCAGTGCTCGGCCTGAAGAAGCTGGTCTCGACAAGCTACGCGCCAGAGGCGAAGTCCGCCAAGTATGGCTCCCTTTTCGAATACGATTTCACCCCTGGCGGGGAGAAGCCGCTAAACGAGCGGGGGCGGATTTTCATTCTGGACCATGACGCATCGGGCGATGGCAAGATCAACTTCGACGACATCGAATGGCAGTATCTCGATCATGACGGAGACTTCCGTAGCGACGAGGTGCGGCGGCTTCGCGACGAGGCGGACGTCATCGTCACCAACCCGCCTTTCTCCATGTTCCGCGAGTTTATTGTGTGGATAACGGAAGCGGACAAGAAGTTTTCAGTCATCGGCAACATGAACGCCATCACATATAAGGAAGTCTTCCCGCTCATCATGGGCAACAACATGTGGCTGGGGAATGGCTTTGCCCATGGGAACGCATACTTCAGGGTCGCTGATGGAAGCAAAACCGAATATGCCGATGGTGTATATGATCCAATCACAAATCTCGTGAAGTTCCGCAATGTCGCCTGGTTCACGAACATCGAGCATGGGCGCCGCCACCAGCCGCTTCAGCTCATGTCGATGGCCGACAACATGAAGTATTCGCGCCATGAGGAGGTGAAGGGCGTCGGCTACAGTAAATATGACAACTACGACGCAATCGAGGTGCCGTTCACCGATGCGATTCCAGGCGACTACGACGGCGTTATGGGCGTGCCGATTTCCTTCCTCGACAAATACTGCCCAGAACAGTTTGAAATTCTTGGTGCGACAGAGAGCGAGGGCAAAGGCTTTTCTTGCGGGTTGTGGGATGCCTCAAGCGGCATTTCTCAACCAGTCGTGAATGGAGAACGCATTTACAAGAGGCTTTTCATTCGCCATAGGAAAGGAGACAAATAGTGAAAACGACACTTCGCACTGACATAACGGTTGGCGACATTTGCAAGGGCTTCTACTACAACACCCTCGAAGGCAAAGGCGTCCGCGGCTGGAGCGGGAAGCTCGTCATCCAGCCCGAATACCAGCGGAACTACATCTACGCGAACGGCAGGGATGACGTGGCCGTCGTGGAGTCGCTTTTGAAGAAATATCCCATCGGCCTCATCTACTTCTTGAAGAACGGCGACGAATACGAGGTGCTTGACGGGCAGCAGCGGATTACGAGCTTCGGCCGGTTTGTGACAGGGAAGCTGGATGTCCTTGACGCGAACGGGATGCCGCACAAGTTCGATCCGGCCTTGCATGGATGGCTGCTTAAGACGCCGCTCACCATCTATATTTGCGAGGGAGAGGGCGACGATCCCGAGAGGGAAATCAAGGACTGGTTCAGGACGATCAACATTGCGGGGAAGCAACTGACGGAGCAGGAATTCCTGAACGCGACCTATTCGGGGCCGTTTGTAACGGCGGCGAAGACGGTGTTCAGCAATTCGGCCAACGCCAACATGCAGAAGTGGAAGCGCTTCGTCGCCGGGGATGAGAAGCGCCAGGCCGTTCTGGCAACGGCGCTCGACTGGGTGTCGAAGGGCGATGCGGAAGGCTATCTGAAAGACCACCGCTACGACTCGAACATCTCGGAACTGACGGGGTATTTTGACAGTGTCATTGCGTGGATAGACGGGATTTTCAAAGACACGCGCCCTGAAATGTGCGGGCTGAAATGGGGGCGGCTTTACGAGAAATACGGCAAGAGGCCATACGACCCAGACAGGCTTTGGGAGCGGGTTGAGGCGCTGTTTGCCGACGCCGCAGACGAGAAGATCAAAAGCAAAGGAAATATCTTTGAATATGTCCTTGGCGGTGAGACTGAGCCACAGCTTTTGAAGGTTCGGATATTCAAGCCCGAGGTTGCCCGCAAGGTCTATGCGCGGCAAACGGCGGATGCGAATGCGAAGGGGAAGTCAAATTGCCCAGACTGCGCACTTGGCCACGATGCGAACGCGAAGCGCATCTACGCCTTCAGTGAAATGGAGGCCGACCATGTGACGGCGTGGTCAAAGGGCGGGGCCACGAGCGAGGAGAACTGCCAGATGCTCTGCAAGCACCACAACCGCGTCAAGGGGAACAGTTAAACAGCGGAACCAACTGGGAACATTGGCGCGATGGCGGCGGCGTTTCCGTCATCCCTGCCTCGCCAGCCAGATTGAGAACATCCGGCAGCGATTGTCGATAAATGATTTTTTTCATGGCATAATTTAACGGATTAAGTTTTTTCGGGTGGGATGGCTAGATCCTTCACACACAACCTCACTCCACTAACCGAATACGTGGAGGAGCTGGCACCCAATCCCCAATTGGAACTGGCAACAATTGCACATTGGCACAATCATTGTCGCCGCGTCAGCGGCGCGATGCCCTGCTTGCCCTGCAATCCGAGCTCGCCTCTCTCACCTTCCTCGACCCCGCCTGCGGTTCGGGCAACTTCCTCACGGAAACATACGTCAGCCTCCGCCGCATCGTCGGCTTCCACTCTGGGGGCGCGGGCGGCCCGCCCGCGAATGGGACGACACGCTTCCAGCGTGTCATGGACGCGCAAGATGCGCATCCTTCTCTCGCGGGCGAGCCGCCCGCGCCCCGACAACTCTTCGGCGCCTCCGGCTTCCCGACGAAGACGACCGAATCCGAGTGCGTCGCCAAACTCTTCAGGCGCTACCAGGCGCTTGTCGCCGGCATGAAATGACAGCCGTCTAGTGCATCCGGCCTGGCTCGAAGCGTTCCCCGGCCAGGGCGCGCTTGGCGAAGACGCCCCAGTAGGGCGTCGGCTCGTAGTCCCAGCCGGTGATCAGGCAGGGGCTGGCCTTGGGATGGAAGCACCAGGCCGTCCAGTTGAGGCGGTGTTCCTGGATTGTGGCCAGCATGTCCGGCACCCATTCCTCAGGCGGGACGAAGTCCCCGGGCTTCTCGAAAGGCATCGGCGTGTCCTGCGCGCCGACTTCGCCCATCAGTACGGGATACTTCTCCGCAGCGTCCAGAAAAGACTTCTTCCAGTGCCTCTTCCACGGATAGCAGTGCGACTCGTACATGAGGTTGCCGTCGTCGAGGGCGTAGCCTTCCAGGACGCCGTCCAGCGTGTAGGCCCAGTCGAGGCCGCCGGCGGAGACGAGGTTGCGCGCGCCCGTGGAGCGGACGGCATCCACGAGCGCCTGCATTCCGACCGTCCGCTCGCCGACGAGCTTCTCGCTGTTCTCGGCCGGCGCGGCGCCGGTCCCCTCCGCAGAGGTCATCCCGCCGTTGCGCCAAACCTCCCACGAGATGTCATGCGGTTCGTTGAGGAGTCCGAAGATCACGCCCGGATGGTCCTTGTAGCGCGTTGCGGCATCCAGCCAGAAGGCGGCGTGGTGGGGCTTGGCGGCCCGGTATTCGTGGAGGTCGAGGACCATGTACTTGCCGCGGCTTTGCAGGTAGTCGGCGACCTGGTCCACGAGACCCCGGTAGCTGGCGAGGCCTGTCTTCGGATTCTGCCACTTGCCGCGCCCGAACCAGTAGCTGGAATGGACGGCGAGGCGGATGACGTTCACGTTCCACTGCCCGACGAGATTCGTGACGGACTCCATGATGTGGTCGCCGCCGGGTCCCCATTCCAGCGACGGGACGGCCACGCCCTGGAGCCAGACCTCCTCGCCCGTGGTGGCGCTGACGAGCCTGTTGCCGCGCGCCTGGAGCGGGGCGGTCGTCCATTCGGGCTTGACCGGCAGCGTCTCGCTGCGCGCCACGCCGTCGAGCGCGGCGTCGATGGCGGAGATCGGCTCAAGGCACATGCCGCGCACCTCGAAGGCGCCGGCCCTGACGTTGAAGAGGGCCGGCATGAGGGCGATTCCCGCCACGCCGGACGGGACCTCGAAGGCCTTGCGCACGGGCGTCCAGTCCCGGGTGCCGGTCCAGCCGCCAATCGCCGGCCCGCCCTTGACCTTCTTGCAGGAGGAGTCGATGAAGTCGGTCATGATGCGGGCGTCGAACCACTTCTGCGCGCCGCGCTCGACGCCCTCGGTCTTCACCTCGCAGGTGAGGAGCAGCGCCTCGGTCCCCTTGGGAAAGAAGACGGGGGTATAGACCAGGCCCATCTTCCCCTCGCCCCTGAATGGCACGGAGATGTCGCGCTTGTCCTCTGGCACGAGGTTTGCGGCCTGCGCGGCGCAGAGTCCCAGGATGAAGGCGAGGAAGGCGAGGGTCTTTTTCATGGCAGGGGTTCGCAGAGGCGGAGAAGTTCGTCGAGGGACGCGGTGGCGAGGCATTCCACGGTGTCGGCCGCGCCGTAGTAGATCTTCACTTCCCCGGAATCTTCCAGTATCATTCCCCCCGGGAAGATGACGCTGCCGCGGAAACCCGCGGTCTCGTAGTCTTCGACCGGTGGCAGGAACGGCTCGCGCGAGAGGCCGACGACCTTCGACGGATCGTCGAGGTCAAGGAGCATCAGCCCGGCGCAGTATTCCTTGCGCCAGCCGCCCTCCCAGGAGGAGAACTCGCGCCCGGAGACGCGGACGGAATGGATTGTCGCGAGCCAGCCTTTCGGCGTGCGGACCGGCGGGGCGGCGGGGCCGATCTTCGTGGTTGCGTACGGCACGCGCTCCGCGCCAAGGACGAGCCGGGAGTCGCCCCAGAAGCGCAGGTCCGGCGACGCGGAAAGCCAAATGTCGAACGCCTCGGTCTTCCCGTAGCGCGAGTAAACCGGCATGGGGCGCTCCAGCCGGATGTAGTCGCCGCCGATTCTTTCCGGGAAGACGACCATGTTGCGGTTGTCGGGCAGGGAGAGCGACTTCACGTCGAAGCGCTCGAAGTCTTCCGTCGTCGCGACGCCGCCGCGAAGGCCATGCCTCGTGTCCATGGCAAAGCAGACGACGACGCGGCCTTCGACCACGGTGAGGCGCGGATCGTAAACCCGCAGCACCTCGTCGTCGCGAACCGTCCAGACGGGCTTCGGCCCCGGTGTCCAGTGGATGCCATCGTCGCTCGTGGCGATACCGAGATTCGTCGAAAAGCCGGGATACGGCTTTCCCGCGCCACGGGCGGCGCGCCAGTCCTCCTCCGCGGAGCCGTAGTCGTTGCGGAAGAGCATCACGTATTTGCCCTGCCACTTGCAGACGCCGGCGTTGAAGACAAGCGACGCTTCGTAGGGGATGTCCTTGGCGGACAATATCGGATTCAACGGATGGCGTTTCATGGATCGATCGTCTGACAAGTGTTGTAAAGTCCTTTTCAATTATTCTCCGTGGCTCCGTGCCTCCGTGTGACACTTTGACTGCCGCGTGTAGGTTTATTGCAGCGAAACTACAGTGAAAAGAGGCTTTCCGGTCGCCCACAGCTCGGTGCCGTTTTCGCGAAGCTCGAGCGACAGGACGCGCTCGCCTTTGGTGAACGCGACGCCTTCCATGGAGTTCGTGGCCGTGATGACCTTGACCGGCTCCTCGCTTGCGGCAAGGCTTGCGGGGAGATTCACGACAAGCGACGCGCCGTTTGCCACGGAAACGGACTTGGCGGAGAGCGTCCCTTCGAGGAGAACCGTGCCGCCGTTCACCCTGAAGTCGCCGCCAATTGTCACGGATCCGCCGAAGCGCTGCGTTCCCGCGCCAATCTTGGTCATGTTGAAGTTGCCCTTCGTGTTTTGAATCGTCCCGCCGAAGTCGCCGCCCGCGTCGTTGCCGCCAATGGTAAAGGTTTTCGTGCCGGTGTTGTAGGGTTTGTCCACAATTCCGCCGCCAAAAAGCCCGTTGATTGTCGGTTCATCGACGAAGATCTTTCCGTTCACATGCAAGTTGCCCGTGCGGGCACCGCCGGGGACAAAGGTCTTTTCCGCAATCGTCACGCTGCCGTTTACGTAGAGGTCTCCCGAGAACGCGCCAGTCGCCCTGACGGTCAGCAGCCCCTTCCCGGCGGAGGCATCGAGGAGGTTGTCGCCAATGACGACGTCGCGACCCGCGACGGAGCCTTCCAGCGCCGCCTTCTTCGCCGCATAGTAGGAGATGTAGCCTGTCGCCTCGCCGAAATCGACGCTGCCCTTGAACGTCGCGTTGTCTGCAGTGGAGGAGAGATCGAGGACGCCGGAAGAGATGCGCACCGTGCCGTTCGTCGCATAGACCGTCGCCGCGGCGGTCGAGAGCATCGAGAAGGAGTTGATGGTGCAGTCGCCGGCGAAATCGACGACGCCCGACGCCGTCACGCGCACGTTCGCGCCGGTCGTCGGGGCAACGCCAGTCTGCGCGAACGAGATCGTCTCGTATTCGGTGTCGGGTTCAAGAAAGCGGAAGCCCGTGTCGGCGTCATAGGTGACGAGGCTCGTCCAAACGGCGTCGGCGGCGCTCGACGACATGGCCCCGCGCGCCCAGGGGACGATGGGGACGGAGGTCGTCCCGGCGACGCCGGTGCCGATCGTTGCCACGCCGTTCGAGCAGGTGATGTTGTCCGTCCCGGCGGTGCCAATGGCGGCCGTGCCGAGGACGTTGTTCGGCGCGTGGATGTCGAGCGTGGCGTTGCCTTCGCGGAGGAATTCATGGATGTCGAGATGGACGTTGGCAAAGCCAGTCCCGCCCTTGGCGACGATGCGGTCGAGGCCGCTCTTGCCAGAGCCGGGGGCGATGGTGAATGACGAGGCGGTCTTCCTCGTCGCGCCAGAGGTCTGCGCCGCGAGCGCGAACGATTCGCTTTCAAGGCGTACGTCGCCGAGGTTGGATTCCGTGGGGCCGACAACCGGCGTGTCGCCGCCGCTTTCGCCGCCTGACGAGGCGGATTTCGTCTGCGCGAAGAACCATGTCAGGACTTCGCCGTTTTGGTATGTCCGTGTCCAGACGTTGTGCGGAGCATCTGGATGTTCCCAGTAGTGCGCATCGGACCCGGCGGCCCACAGCGCGCTCATCATGCTGCGGCTGCGGCTCACGGGAACCGACGTGTCCTTGCTGCCGTGGAACGTCCAGATGGGCATGGAGGCGATTCTTGGCGCCTGCGCCAGGTCCGCGCCACCGCAGATGGGGAGCGCCGCCGCAAAGACCTCCGGGCGGCGGCAGATGATGTCCCAGGTGCCGTAGCCGCCCATCGAGATGCCCGTCGCATAGACGCGGTTGGTATCGGTCGTGGGGTCGGCGAGGAGCGTGTCCAGCAGTTCGAGTGCTAGCCCCATCGTCTCGGATGGCTCTACTGGCATCGTGTGGGCAGCGGCCCCCCAATCGACCTCGACCCAACGCTTGCCGACGGGCACCTGCCCGGCCACGAACTTGAAGCCCGCCTCGTTGGTGTCCAGCCACGCCACGATGTCGGCGACGCCGTGGTGGAGCTGGGAGACGTTGTTGTCGCCGCGCTCGCCCGCGCCATGGAAGAAGAAGACAAGGGGGACCTTGGAGCCATCCGCCGGAACCTTTTCCGCCCAGCGGTAGAGGAAGTTCGTGCCGTTCGAGCCGGTGAACTGCCGAGCTTCCGTGCGATCCTGGATGCCACCCAGGGCCGTCAGTGCAAAGGCCGCGGGCAGCGTGGCAATCAATGTTTTCGTGGGTTTCATGGCTTGGATCGGTTGCGGTCGATTGCTTTCGGTTGCGGTCGATTGCGATCGAATTAGTGCATTGAGATGATTGTGGGGCGCGCCAGAACCGGCCCGGCCCAGAGTTCGGTGCCGTTTTCGCGCAGTTTGAGCGTGCCGACGTTCGCGCCCTTCACGAAGGTGACGCCCGCCATCGACGAGCCGCTCTTGAGAACGCATTGCGGCTCGCGCCACTTGCCTCCCGTCACATCGGCGTTGACCGTAACGGAACCGCCGGAGACGGCGCCGGTGACATCCAAGTAAGTTGCAACGCCGTCCTCGACCTTGACGGCGAGATTTGCGCCGTCGGCGAACGTAAGCGTCGTGGCGATGGAGCCATTGCCGCCAATCGTCGCGCCGGCGGCGACATTCACCGCGCCCTGCGTGACGGAGCCGTCGAGGATCATCGTGCTGTTGGTGATGTTCAAGGAGGATGTCAGGTAGGCGCTTCCGGCAAAGTGGCTGTCGGAGCCATCTTCGCCGACCGTGAGTGTGGCGCCGCGAACCGCGCCGGTGCCATAGAGGCCGTTTAGCGCGATGGCGCCGAAGGAGAGGCATCCATTCACGATTGTGTCGCCTGAGCGAGTGCCATGTGGGATGAAATCGTTTGAGCCGACTTCCACCACGCACTGCACGAATGTGTCGCCCGTGTAGTCGGCCGCCGAGGAAACCAGAAACCCGCGTGCGCTGGAGGAAGCCGGAACGGTCGTGTCGAAGGATGTCGCCATTCCCTTTGAAAAGACCAGTCCAGCCGTGCCGTGGACGGGCTTCATGATTTTGGCCTGCTCGCCGAGTGCGCCAATAGCGAAGAACCTTCCCCGCACCGTGCCAAAATCGACTTCGACGTTCAAGTTTGCTCCGTTTTTTGGAACTGTCATGGTCGCCATGCCGCTCTTCACGGTCAGCGTCCCTTCGCCGGAAATCTCGGGCACGGCATTACGGTAGTTCGTCGCCAGCAATTGGAGGGAATTAACTTGCGCATCGCCTTCGAGGGCAAGAGGCGCTCCGGCGTTGACCACAAGGTTTACCGCCTCGGTGGCCGAAACTTCATTGGTAGTTTCGGTGGCCGCAAGCCGGCGAACGCCGTATTCTGGATCGTAGGTCGCAAGGAAGAGTCCGTTATAGTTTTCGCCGCTTTGGATTCCTGTTGCAGGAGCCTTGGAGCCAACCCCGATCAGGACTCCGGGAATGACAGCTACACCTGGCGTTCCAGCTACGCCGGCATCACCAGCAAGCGCGGGCGCAGACTTGAAAAGCATCCTCGTTCCCGCGGTGGCTTCGGAGCCCACAGCCAAGTCATCCGCCATGACTTCAAGCGTTCCGCCCTCCTCAATTTCAAGCGTATCTGCATACAAAGTTCCAAGGCAGTTGTTGTTATGTGAAAGCGTGACAATCGAAACGCCAGGAACGTCCTTCCCCGACACGACAAGATTTCCAATTTCGGATATGTCTTGCGCTTTATATCCATTCAAGGAGAGTGTGGCACGTTTAAGCGTCATTATTTCAGATCTGCGCACCGTTCCGGCCTTTGTCGCCCAGTTGATCGCAAGCGTCGTATTCGGCATCACAGTGACATTGCCGTCAACTGCGGCATTGCCAACGAGCGTCATGCCCGCGCCGTTGCCGCCGAGAACGAGGTCGCCATTGGAGATCGCTCCTGACACGCGGAATTTGTCCGCCGTCGAGGGGCTGTAGCAGAGATACGTCCTGGTTTCACCGCCAAGGTCGAAGCCGACCGTCGCATCGAAAATGAGCTTCCCCGCAGAGGCAGACGGCTGGACGAGTATGTCCCCGTCGAGCGTGATGGTGCGGTTCTGCGCCCCGGAGTCGTCATCCTTACACCCGGAGAACGTCGTATCCTTGGCGACACTGCCAAGGAACGTCAGCGTCCCTGTCCAGTCGTTCGTGAGGCGGAGATTGAGCGCTGCGGTCGGCACCCATTCGGCGGGAAAAACCCCGTTGATGTCGCCATCGTCCCAGTTCGCGGGGTCAAGGAACTGGAGGGAGCCACCGTCATTAGTGTTCCAGCCGGTTCCGGCGTTTGCCGCCGGGATTGCGAAAGCCGCGAGGGCGGCGAGGATTGCGCGTGTTGTCTTCATGGTTTTTGTCCTTTGTGGTTAGAGGGTGGTCGAGTGCTGTCGATCGCCATCGGTTGCTGTTGAATGCTCCCGAGCGCTTCCGGGCGTTTCCGGAAAAACTGCGGGCGGCGCGGAAATGGAGCCGCGCGCGACAAGCGCGACGGCGGTGGCGGCGTGCGCAGGAGCCGGGGCGTCGTCCTGCGCCGCGGCCTTTTCGTCGAGTGCGGCCGCGATCGCGGACGCGGCGGCGCGACCCATCGCGGCGAAGTCCTG
>JAEEGL015832716.1_pt1 | contig 79627 bp, 85 predicted proteins | sample 9134231 | NCBI WGS metagenome assembly JAEEGL01 (sample SAMN16246548, study PRJNA631951) | gut metagenome | biome: gut microbiome; feature: rumen; material: fiber-attached | host: Bos | place: Iran: Karaj | collected 2018-10 | reverse complement strand
TGGCCAGGGCGCGGGCGCTCACGTGGAACACGGTGGGCAGCATTTCGCCGGCGATCTTGTACATGTTGGGAATCATCAGGAGCAGGCCCTGCGATGCCGTGAAGGTGGAGGTGAGGGCACCGGCCTGGAGGGAACCGTGCACGGCACCGGCGGCACCGGCCTCACTCTGCATCTCCGTCACCTTGACGGTTTCTCCCCACAGGTTCTTTTTGCCGTGGGCCGCCCACTCGTCGATGTTCTCGGCCATCGTCGAGGAAGGGGTGATAGGATAAATGGCGGCATGCTCGCTGAACAGGTACGCAATGTTGGAAGCAGCGTAGTTGCCGTCACAAGTGATGAATTTCTTTTCTTTTGACATACTTTGTTACTGTGGTTATATTGTTATTTATTGTATTCCAGTTACTTCAGGGGGAACCGGGCAGCTGCCCGCGATGCGGCTCACAAGGCCCTGCAGTACATTGCCCGGGCCCATTTCCACAAAGCGGGTGGCACCATCCTGCAGCATATTCTGTACCGTAGCCGTCCAGCGGACGGGGCTGGTGAGCTGCTTGAGGAGATTTTCTTTGATCCGGGCCGGCTCCGTGGCGGGCCCGGCGGTCACGTTCTGGTAGATGGGGCAGGCGGGCGTCTGGAAAGCCGTGGCCTCGATGGCACGGGCCAGCTCTTCGCGGGCGGGCTCCATGAGGGGGGAGTGGAAGGCCCCGCTCACGGGGAGGGGCAGGGTACGTTTGGCGCCGGCGGCCTTAAGGGCCTCGCAGGCAGCCTGGACGGCGGCCGATTCTCCGGAAATGACCACCTGGCCGGGGCAGTTGTAATTGGCGGGAATCACCAGGCCGGGCGTCTGGGCGCAGATGCGCTCGATGGTCTCGTCGTCCAGCTTGATGATGGCGGCCATGGCGCCGGGTACTTTTTCGCAGCAGGCCTGCATGGCCCGGGCACGGACGGCCACCAGACGGAGCCCGTCTTCAAAGGACAGGGCACCGGCGGCCACCAGGGCGCTGAATTCGCCCAGGGAATGGCCGGCTACCATGTCCGGCTTCCGGGACTGCGTCAGCGCAAGCACCGTGGAGTGGATGAAAATGGCCGGCTGGGTGACGCGGGTGGCTTTCAAATCTTCGGCCGTTCCCTCGAACATGATGTCCGTGATACGGAACCCCAGGATGTCGTTGGCCCGCTCCATCAGGGCCTGGTGGTTATTGTATAATTCTTTGGCCATGCCCGGGAATTGGGACCCTTGGCCAGGGAAAATATATGCGGCTTTCATAATTGTACAAAGATAGCAATTAATCGGGAAATTCCTTATATTTGCCTTATGAAAAAAACCATAATTCTGGCGCTTGTCTGTTTTTGGGGCGCGCTTTCCGCTGAGGCCCAGCAATACGATGTCCTGGACCAGGTCCGTTCCGATGCCCGCAAGTCCTGGGGAATGGAAGGCCCCCACCGTTTCGACGGGATTCCGTCCCTCACCCAGGCCCCCAAGGGCTATAAGCCTTTCTATGTGAGCCATTACGGTCGGCACGGTTCCCGCTACTGCAGTAGCGCCAAGACCTATACCCGCATCCATACCGTCCTGTCCAAGGCACAGGAACTGGGTGTGCTCACGCCCCAGGGTCAGGCATTCGCCAAAGAATACGAGTCCTTTTACATGGAATCCTGGATCAATACCGGTGACCTGGTCCCCCTGGGATTTGAGCAGCACGAGCGAATCGGCCGTTTTGTCTATAACCATTTCTCGCCGGTTTTCAAGGGAGACCGCCGCGTCGAGGCCCTTGCCTCAACCGCCCAGCGCTGCATCCTGAGCATGAGCGCCTTCGTGCAGGGGCTCACGGCCCGCAACGGGGACCTGCACGTGCATCAGGCCTCCAACCATATGGGCATGAGCATCATCGCTCCGCCCAGCGCCCCCGACCAGCTCCTCCGGCATTTCAAGGGTGAGGACGACCCGGTTGACATGGAAACTGCGGAAGCCTTTGCCGTCCGGAAACTCTCGTTTGAAAGCATTCTGGGCCGCCTCTTCACCGACACGTCCTTCCTCGGGCAGGTCAAGGGCGGAGATGATTTCCTGAGCGACCTCTGGCAGTTCGTGACCAACTATCACAATTACGAGCCCCGTCCGCTTTTTGACGACCTCTTTACCGACGACGAGCGTGTGGCCGCCTGGGAAGTGGACAACTACTCCTCCTTCTACATCGACGTCAACATGCGTTATGCGGTCATTCCGCTGCTGGAGGATATCCTGGAAAAGGCCGATGCCGCCCTGGCCGATCCCAGCCTGGCCGCCAACCTCCGTTTCGGTCACGATTATATCTTGGAAGCCTTCGCCACCCTGCTGAATCTGAATCACTGTGGTGCCATCCCCCAGCATCCCGACGAGGTAAAATACTGGTTCCAGAGCTACAACGTGCCCATGGCCGCCACCCTCCTCTTCGTCCTGTACAGGAACCGCCAGGGAGATGTGCTCTTCAAGGTGCTATGGAATGAGGTCGAGGCTGTCCTGCCCCAGCTGGAGCCCGTCCAGGGCCCCTATTACCGATGGAGCGATTTCGTAGCCTGGGCACAGGAGACCCTGGAGGCTCATCCCGAGATTCAATCGTAAGTTTTTTTGCGAAATCCGCAAAAAAGTGTAAATTTGCAGTCCCTTTACGGGTATTGCCCCTGTAGTTTAAAGGATAGAATAACGGATTCCGGTTCCGTTGGTCCCGGTTCGATTCCGAGCGGGGGTACGAAAAAAGACTGGTGCTTTGCGGCGCCAGTCTTTTTTTGTCAGCGGCTGAAGAGCCGGGGGGTAGCGGTGAGGGATATCCAGCACCACAGGAGCCGGCCGTCCTCGGAGGCGCGCTTGAGGAACTGCATGGTCTCGGTGCCGGCCATATAGGACATGCCCAGGGAAAGCGAAACGTCTTTGAGGAAGCGCCAGGAGGCTTCCATCTCTAGCTCGTGGCCCAGGGTGGGATTGACGCCATTCAGCTTGGTGGCAATGGCCAGGTAGTGGTAGGAAAGGTTGATGAGCATGTCCTTGACGGGCTTGACGTGCATGCCGACGAAGGCGTTCTGCAGGCCGGGCGTAAAGCCGTTCACATAAGTGCTCACATAGAAGAAGTCCATGGCGCCGTAAAAAGCATGGTGGGAGCCGTATATGGGGTTGAAGCCCCGCAGGACATCGTGATGGATCAGTCCTATCTGGCCCGGTCCGGGGACGGCAAAGGCCTTGTCTCCGCTCAGGAAATCGTAGCCGGCATCGAAGCCCAGGATCTTCCACGGATCCAGCGATCCCTTCACGCTGGCCATCCAGGCATCCAGCCGGCAGCCTTTCTCATCGGCGCCCATCTGCCGGTAATAGGACCCCTCCAGGGAGCCGATGGCAGGGCTGTATTTGGCATAGCCACCCACCATTTGCTGCCACTCGATGTGCTCGTCCTGGCCGGCTTTACCGCCTTGCATGCCGATATTCACCGCCAGCAGCGACAGGCCCAGGGGTGCTACCGGGAGGTCGTAGTGGTACCAGCCCAGATGCATGGTCTTGTAGGGCAGGGCGCCGCCGGTGTAATAGGTGCTGCCGCTCAGGGTATTCTCGCTATTCTGGTTGAAGGCCAGGACCAGATGGAACCGGTTGTGTTTTCCTTCGAAACCGGCGCGCAGCACATCGTGCGTGATGCCGGCCATGGACCAGTCGTTGGGGCCGATGATACGCTCGTCGTCATAGGCCAGCGCCATCCGTCCCAGCTGGGCGAAAAAGCCGCCGTTTGTGTGGAACTTGACCCAGGCCTGCTGGATGTTGAGAGAGCCCTTGCCGGTCTCTCCCCAGATTCCGGCGTGTTGGAAGACGGCCTTGGCCTCCAGGTGCGGGCGCTGATACCCTATGTCGAGCCGGGTCCGGCCCATCACGAAAGCCGCATGGTCTCCCGTGGCATTCGATGCCTCCGGCAGGCCTCCGTCGCGGATTTCTCCCCGGCTGAGCAGTTGGAGGTCGGCATAGACCCGGGCTGGTGTCGCGTCTTTCTCCTGGGAAAGTGCCTGTAGGGACGGGATGAGAAGAAGCAGGATGGGGAGAAGGCGTCGTTTCATAAGGCGGTTTTTTATAAATGGATGAGCCGGCCGAAGCGCTCGAACGTGGCTCGCTCCAGGGCCTCCCGGTCGTCCGGATGGGCAATGGAAATGAGGAGGCGGGCCCGCTCCTGCAGGGATTTGCCATAGAGGTTCACGGCCCCGTTTTCGGTGACCACCCACTGGATATCGGCCCGGGGCGTCACGACGCCGGCGCCCGGTTTGAGCATGGGCACGATCTTGGGGAGGCCTTTGGCCGTGCGGGAGGCCAGGGCGATGATGGATTTGCCGCCCTTGGAAAGCTTGGCTCCGCGGACGAAGTCCAGCTGTCCGCCGGAACCGGAGAAGATGCGCGTCCCGATGGAATCGGCACAAACCTGGCCGGTGAGATCGATCTCCACGGCCGAATTGATGGATATCACCTTGGGATTCTGGGAGATGACGCGGGGGTCGTTGGTGTAGGCGATGTCCCGCATGAGGACGGTGGGATTGTGGTGGATATAGTTGTACACATCCTGCGAGCCCAGCAGGAAGGAGGCTACCACCTGTCCTTTGTCAATGCCCTTTTCGCTGCCGTCGATGACGCCGCTGCGGATGAGTTCCAGGGCCCCGTCGGCAAACATTTCCGTATGGAGTCCCAGGTGTTTGTGGTCCTTGAGGGCGTTGCAGACGGCATTGGGCAGGGAGCCGATGCCCATCTGCAGGCAGCCGCCGTCGGGCACCAGCTCGGAGCAGTACCGGCCGATGGCCTTGTCGGTTTCCGTGGGCTGGACGTAATCCTTGCAGTAGAGGGGACGGTCGTCGTGGACCAGGGCGGTGAAGCGCTCCAGCGGAATGAGGTCGCCATGGGCGAAGGGAACGTTGGGGTTCACCACGCCGATGCGGTCGCGGGCCACTTCCAGGGCGGCCACCGATGCATCCACGGACGTACCCAGTGACACCATCCCGTCCACGGGTTCGGAGACCTGCACCATGGCTACGTCGCAGGCGAGGGCCCCCGTGCGGTACATCAGCTGCGTCTCGAAGAGGTTGGCGGGGAGATAGTCGGCCACGCCTTCCTGGACGCTGGGACGCAGGTTGGGTCCCACGAAAAAGCCCTGCTCGAAGAAGGACTCGCGAAACTCGGCACTGCCGTAGGGCGCCGGCCCTTCGGTATGGAAGTGATGGAAATGGACGTCGCGAAGCTCCCCGGCACGGCGGCATAGGGCTTCAATGAGTATGTGGGGTACGCTGGCAACGGCCGAAAGGTGGATGTGGTCGCCGCTCCTGACACAGGAAACAGCCTGGTCGGCCGATACGAAAACAGGGGATTGCATGGAGGTAGTCAGGGTTTATAAATATCGTCCAGGCTGACAGAGAACCAGACTGGGAGGGAAGGGTCTTGAACGGTAGCGTCGATGTGGCGGGCAATGCCCTGCATCACGTCTTTTTCCAGAAAATCTTTCTCGATGGGCCAGACGTAGTCCATATACACGGCTACGTCGTGTGTGTTACCTTCAAAGCGCCAGATGCTCGCGGGCCAGCCTTTCTGGCTCAGCTGCTTGTACAGGTAGCTGCTGCCCCAGATGCCCCGGCCAAAGGCGCCGAAGTGGTCGTAGGCCACGGCGGCATCGGCCGTACCGTGAAGCAGGAGAAGGGGGCAGGGGGCGTTCTTGAAGACGGGTTTGCCGCTGGTGCTGATGATGGCCCCCGCGAAACTCATGACGCCCTTGAAGCCGAATCCTTCCGGCAGGCCTTCCGTTTTCCCGTTGGCAATGGCGTAGGCGCTGGCCAGGGAAATGATGGCACCTGCCGAGCACCCGGACAGGACCAGGTTCTTCGTGTCAATATCCAGCTCCTCCCGGTTCTCGTCCAGGAAGGAAACGGCCGAAAACACATCTTCCACGCCCAGCTGTTGGGCCAGCAGGAATTGGCTGGAGGCTTTGTAGGCCCCCAGGAGGCCTTTTCCTACCTTATATCCTTTCATGCCCAGCCGATAGTCGATGGAAATGACGGTATAGCCCTCGTCCGTGAGCCGTTTGAACCAGGGATGGTAGAATTTATCGTTCCGGCTACCCTGGATGAAGCCGCCGCCGAAGACAAACAGGATCGCGGGTTTCCGGACGCCGTCCATGGTGGTGACGGCACCCGCAGTGGGGCGCCAGATATCCAGATAGAGGGCGCAACTGTCGCGCTGGACATACTGATAGGTCTCCTGGGCGCGGCCGGGCAGCGATGCCGCCAGGGCAAGGACGAGCAGGACGGTGATGCGGCAGGAAAGGGAGGATTTCATGGGGCAGAATGGTTAATTGACTACGATTTCATCGACAAAGAGCCATTGCTCTATGGCACGGGTGGCCTGGAAACGGACGTAGCGGGCCTGTGCGTTGACGGGCGCCCCGAGCAGCAGGTAACTCTGGACAGGCTCCTTGGTCTCGTTGGTGACGCAGGCGGCTTCCGTAAACGCCTGGTTGTCGTCCGATACCAGGATCGTAATCTCACCGGGGAGGAAAATGTACGGTCCGGGCTGGCAGAGGAAGGAGGCCCCCACATAATGGATGGGCTGGACTCGGCCCAGGTCGATGGTGACGTCGATGTCCGACAGGAAGCCCTGCCAGCGCCCGTCCCCATACGCCCAGCCGCCGCGGCGGCCGTCGGTGAGCGAGGTCTTTCCGTAGGCCGGATAGATGGGGGACCAGGACAGGCCGTTGTAGGTGACGGGGCAGCCCTTGGCCAGGTGGTTGAGCTCGGCCAGGCGTTCCGGCCGTTCCCCGTATTCTTTCTGAATGGGGAAAGGATGGTACCGCCGCCCGTTGAGGGAACCGTCTTCCAGGGCACCGGCCCATTGGACCATGCGCTCCCGGAAGTCTTTGTAATCCTTGATCTCGGGACGCGTCCAGCCAATCTCGGCCATGGCTGCGATACGGGGATACAGCATGTATTCCGTGTGCTCCGGCGTGGGGATATGCTCCTGCCAGAGGCAGGCTTGTACGCCCAGCAGATGCCGGAGGAGTTCCGGGGGAACATCATCGAACGGTTCGTATTTGTACATGGCCTCCAGGGGCAGGTAGCCCCCTTCCGACTTGGGCTCCCGGAGCGGATTGTCCTGGGCGTTGTTGATGTAGCACCACTTGGCGGGCGTCATGATGGCGTCATGCCCTTCCTTCATGGCCCGCACGCCGCCCTCGATGCCCTGCCAGGACATGACGGTGGCGTCCGGGGAGAGGCCGCCCGAGAGGATATCATCCCAGCCGATGAGACGGCGTCCCCGCTGGTTCAGATGGTCCTCGATACGGCGGATCATATAGCCCTGGAGCTGTTTCACGCGGGCAAATCCCTCCTTCCGCATGCGCTCGCGGCAGTGCGGGCACTGCTCCCAGTCGGTCATGGCGGTCTCGTCCCCGCCGATATGGATGTACCGGGACGGGAACATGTCCATCACCTCGTCCAGCACCTGAATCAGGAAGTCGTAGGTGGTTTCTTTTCCGGGACACAGTTCCTCACTGCCCTTGCGGCAGCCCAGTTCCGGGTAGGCGGTCACCAGTTCGCGGCTGTGGCCGGGCATTTCGATTTCGGGGATCACCGTGATGTGCAGCCGCTCGGCCGCGGCCACGATTTCCTTCACGTCTTCCTTGGAGAGGAAACCGCCCGAGGCGTCCGGGTCTCCCATGTGGGCGTATTTCCGGCCGCCGGCCACCCAGTCTTTCCACTGGGCGCCCTTGCGCCAGGCTGCCTCGCGGGTGAGCCGGGGATAGCTGTCAATCTGGATGCGCCAGCCGGCATCGTCGGTGAGGTGAAGGTGCAGCACATTGAGCTTGACGGTGGCCATGGCCTCCATCTGCTTGATGATAAAGTCTTTATCCAGAAAGTGGCGGGAAATGTCCAGCATTACGCCCCGGTAGGGGAAGCGGGGATAGTCGTACACCTGCCCGCAGAAATGCATCTGCCGCAGGGTTTGCAGGGCGCGGAAACGGCCGGTCTCGGTATTGGCCTGGATACGGTATCCCTTGGGTGTGACGGTGAGCAGATAGGCCTCTTCCCGGTAGGCCTGGGGCAGGCTGGCGGTCTTCCGGGCAAAGGCATGTTTGCCGATGTCGCAGGAGAGTTCATGCCAGGTATTGGCTTCACCTTCCGTCCGGGTGACGGAAACCGGGACGGGTGTTATCTGTGCCAAGGCCGTGGCGGAGAATAACCCCGCCAGCAGCCAAGTAATCCATAGCTTCTTCATATCTGGTGGAGGTGAGCGGACTCGAACCGCTGTCCAAACGTCGCACCAGGCGGCTTTCTACATGCTTATCCTTCCTTTGATTGTCGGGAGGCACCTGCCGGAAGGCGGGCGAGAACCACCTTAGCCTCTGAATCTTAGCCGGTTTTAGAGACGTCCGCCGGAGCGTCCCGGTCTTTCTGATACCCCTTGATCGGCCGATACCGGGCGGAAGGTCCGAGGGATACTCGTCGGCGTCGCAGCCTAGGCGGCGCGGATTAAGCTAATTTGCTTGGCAAATTAAGCAGCGAGTGCGTAGTTGTTGTTGGCAACTGATTTTTTGGAATCTGGGATTTACGGGCCAGGTCCCTACGCCCGACATGCTTACCGTCCGACACCGGCGCTGTCAAAACCAAAACACCCCCAGATTGAACGATATGCAAATATAAGTATTTTCCGGGAAAATGTACTACGGGTCGGGCAGGATTCTGCGCGCGCCCACGTAACGCATCATGAAGTAGGGGTGGTTGGAGGTCTCTTCGGTCACCCCCTTGGAGACGGAAGCGTGGATGAAGGTGAAACTGCCCTGCTCTTCGTCGATGGACACAATGATGCCCACATGGCCGATGATGCGTACGCCGGCCCGTTTGCCGAAGAAAACCAGATCTCCTTTCTGCAGGTCGGCATATCTTTCCACCGGCCGGCCTTCCCGGAACTGGGCCTGGGAAAAGGGCGTGATGGAATAGCCGAAATGGCGGAACACGTAACTGGTGAAACTGGAGCAGTCGAAGGCTTTGGGCCCCGTTGCGCCCAGCCGGTACGGCGTTCCCGTGAAGCTGCGGGCATAGGCGATGACCTGGTCGGGCAGGGAGAGGGAGTCTGCGGCCGGGGCCAGGACCAGGGAATCGGCCGCGTTCCCTTCCTGGGCGGCAGCGCCCAAGGCACCCGCCCACAGAAGGGTAATGACAAGCATCCTATGCATCCACATGCATTGCATGGGGGCAAAAGTAAGGAGAAATCCGGAATTCTCAAAACAATTCCAGCAGGGAAAAACCGGCTTGCCAGGGTATGACACGCACCTCGAAGGCGCGTGAGCTCAGGTCCAGGCCCACGACCAGGTCATTCAGGTCGGGGGCGTTCCAGTCGTAGCCGCTTTCCAGGATCCATTCCCCCAGGGGATAGCTGAGCTCCTTTCCGTCGGCGTCGGCCAGGTCCACCGCCAGCCGGCTTTCCACCTGTTGCCGGGGCAGCCGGAAGATGAAGGGCCCGTCTCCCCGCAGCGGGATGGCAAGCCGGCCTTCCACCGGCCTTCCCTCCGGCAGGCATAGTCCGCTATGCCGGCTCACCACCTGGCCGCGCAGGGGCCTGGCTATCACCGGCCCGCCGTCATCGGCCGAAGAGAGCGAGAGGAACACGGTGGCGAAGGACTTGTGCGGGACGGCGTCCAGCCGGAGCCGGTCGCTGCGGGCATCGGCCGCCTGCCAGAACAGGTACACACTGTCGCAGTCTTTGCCCAGGGGAACCCGCACCGTGTCTCCCGCCGCCAGCATCCCTTCCGCGCCGGTCCAGACCCAGACCGGCAGGGCAGCGCCCTGGCCGGTCTCCGTTTGGACCAGGAGGCTGTCCCGGGTGGTGAGCCTGCGTTCCAGGCGCTTGTCGCCCACCCGCAGCCGGACGCTCCGCGTAATCTCCGAGAAGGCCGTCAGGTCAATGTCCACCTGACAGGGGCACCGGCCCCGCGCTTCTTTGACGGAGCAGGAGGCTCCCAGCAGCAGGAGGGCCAGTGCGCCCGGGATGAGGGAACGGTGGCGCATAGCTAGAGCGTTTCCGTAATCTCATCCCCGGATCCCCAGGGTGTGACCGTGACAGTGGCGCTGGCGCCCGTGTTGATGGCGGGGTTCCCGGGATCCGTGCCGCCCAGGGTGTGCAGGACCACCGATACGTCGTAGCTGTAGTTGCTCTGCAGGCCGGTGAGCGGGACGGCATAATAATACGGGGTCCCGTTGATGTTCACCGAGAAGCCCAGGTGGACCGCCGAGCCGGGATAGGTGTACAGCTCGGCCGGTGCGCCCAGGGGATGGTGGGCTCCGCTTCCCGTGGCGAGGGGCTTGAAGGTGAGCGAGCCGCCGGATGCGGCCGATGCCTCGGTAATGCTGCTGTGCAAGGGATTCAGCCGGTTTGCGGGGGTGTCGTCCACGCTGCCGTCCAGGGCCTGGCGGAAGGGGACATTGTAGAGGTAGGCCGCTCCGTAGGAGAAGCTGCTCACCGTCTCCGACAGGAGCTGTTCCGAGATGCTCTTGAGCCGGATGCGGCAAGGGAAGCGGGAGAGATTCACGCCGATGACATTCGTGCCGCCGGCGGTGATGTTCACCTCGCTGCCGAGTCCCTGCAGGTCATACATGGCCAGCTGGGTCCCGTCCACGTTCACGTCGGCAAAGTGATAATAACGGCGCGGCAAGCTGTCCAGGGCCGTGACGCTGCCGTCCGCGACTACGTTTCCGCCATTGGCGAAGGCTATCACCTTCTTGCGCCCCGGCACCATCTTCAGGGTGAAACCGGCTCCGGAAGAGCGGTGCTCCTGGAGGAGCAGCTTGTCGGTGAGCGCATCGAAGACCAGGAAATCGAAGCTGTTGATGGCGCTCTCGAAATCCCGCGCTTCCGTCACGGACGCTTTGGTGAGCGGCGCCGTCTGGATGTCAATCCGGACGGTCTCCTCCGCATCGGCCGGCTCGGGCTGGGGGAGGGCTTGCTGTTTACAGGAAAGGGTGGCGGCCATCAGACAGGCGGCGCCCAGGAATACTTTTGTGCTTTTCATAGGTTTTGTGTGTTAATGTCGTACTTTTTAATGAGTTGTGAAATTTCCGGGTCCAGATTGCCCCGGTGGATGAATGCGGGATTGAGCCGGCAGGCCTGGAGGTAGCATGCCACCGCTTTTTTCTCGTTTCCGCCCCGGCTGTACAGGAGGGCCTCCAGATACAGCACCCGGTCGCTGGGCTCCAGCCTTTCGGCAATGTCCAGCGCCGAGGCGTTGTAGTCCAGGGCGCAGTAGGCGACGGCGGTATTGTAGTCCTTGTATGGTCTCAGCAGCATCACGGCCCGCTGGTAATCCCGGTCCCGGATGGCCTGCACACCGTCCATGTAGGCCGTGTCCACCACGGTGGTGTGGATGGTGTCCTTTTGCAGGTCTTTCCGGTGCAGGTGGAAGTCAAACTTGACGGTCCGGAGCCGCGGGTACAGCGCTTCGCGGAAGTAGCGGTAGGCCGGCATCCCTTGCAGCTGCGCCTCGCGCCGGTCCGGATCCGGGATGTCCCGCAGCCGGGCATAGGCCTCCTTGTGGGCTGCCTCCAGCGACAGGTCCTCCCGGACGAGGGCGTCCAGCATGGCCCAGTTTTCGGCATTCTGCCGCGGCAGGAAGCGGATGTCGGGAATCTGCTCGCCGATGGGGAGGGTATCCCGTACGCTCCGGATGAACGCGGCCAGATAGTCCGATACCGCCCGGGACCGTTCGTGGGACAGCCGCTGGTTGGCGGCCCAGTCGCCCTCCGGGGAACAGGAGGCGGTGACCACGATGGAATCCATGTCAAAGGTCCGGTTCTCCAGCAGGCTGGCGATGTTTTCCCGGATCCGGGCCATTTCTTCCGCGTTGTTCCCGTCCGTTTCCCGGATCACGGCCTCTCCCTGGCCGAAGTGGATGTAACAGGCTGTGTGGGCTTCCACCTTCCGGCTCACGATCTGCGTCTTGTAGCGGACGGCATCGTCGGTGAGGCTGCTGAGCGAACTGATATAGAAGGTGAGCGGTTCGGAGTCGGGCATGGCATAAATGCGTTCGCCTTCCTGCAGGATGTCGCCTTCCAGCATCACGGACGCCTTCCGGAGCCCGGGCCGCACGGCCAGCGTGTGCACGTATTCATAGACGAAGTCGCCCCGTACATCCTGCATCACCGTATCCAGGCGGAGCCCTTCCGTGACGATGGGCGACGGGACCAGCCGGTGGAACACCCGTTCTTTCCGCAGCACCTTCCTCCGGTTCAGGCGCACCCGGAGCTGGTTGGTGTAGTGCTCCAGGGCCTGCTGCTCGGTGATGCCGAATGCCGAGGCAAAGTCTTCGTCCGTGACCAGGCTCGAATCGCTCCGGAAGCGGTACACCTGCGGAAGATTCCTTTCCAGGAAGTTCTCCAGCTGGAACTGGTCCACGAAATGGAGCGAATCGGCCGATATGGATGCCAGAAAACGCCGGTACTGCTCGTATCCCTTGAGCTGTGCCCTCCGGTAGCGCTGGCCCGTGATGAGCACGGGCTCCAGGTTCAGGCTGTCGTCCAGCACCAGCAGGCGGGGATAGAAGCGCAGCTGCCAATCGCTGTCCTGCAACCGGGCCGGGACCTGGATCTGGAAACGCAGGTCCACCTTGCCGCGCCGCTCGGCCACGTTGCGGAAACGGGCGGTGACCCGGGCGGCTTCCAGCCGGTCTGTGGCCACCATCTCTCCATCGATGTCCCGCACTGCCTTCATCAGATACACTTGATTACCCTCCGGATCTTCCACTACCAGCGTATCGTTCCGGTCAGACAGATGGGTGTCCACGATGGGGATGTCCCGCTCCTCGGGAAGCCGCAGCTGTGCCGTCACCGCTTCGCCTCTCAACTGCCGGATATGGGACGAGGGGGCACAGCGCAGGGCTAGGATGGTGCAGACAAGCAGACCGGGCAGGATGCGTCTTCTCATGGTTACCAGTCCCTTTGCGGTTGCGTGGTTTCGGTGTCTTCGCGGGGAACCATTTCCACCTTGCGGGCCACGACTTCCGTGACCGACCGTTCCTCGTTTTCCTGGGTGATGTATTTCCGGACGCGGATGCGCCCCACGACCCGGATCCACACCCCTTTCTGGATGAGATTGAAGTCGGGAAGGTCCCGTCCCTCCCAGGCCGATACGTTGAACCAGGTGGTCTCCGTGCCGGGATTACCTTCCCGGTCCCGGGTGCTGTACTCGGTGACGACCGAGAAGTTGCACACCCGGAAACCGTTGTAGGCATTCACCTCGGCACGTCCGACGACCCCTCTGAGCTCGATGCGGTTTAAAAATTCCATCTTTCATGAATTGCTTGGGTTAAACATGCTTCCGGCTTCGCTGGGAGCGCGCTTCCCGCCGCCGGTCGGATGCAAAGTAAGGACGTGCCCTGGCGGGATGCAAGGGCAGGCGGCGTGCCGGGGTTCCTTTTTTCTGTTTTGCGTGCCTTTTGTGTGTTTTGCGTGGAGAAAACGGCAAAGAAAAAGCGTCCCTCAAAATGATTCTACTGATTTCTGTTTCAACGGATTCCGTCAAAACAGAAAAAGATGGGGAAATGTTTTGCGGCTTCCTTGGAAATGTCCGGAGCGCTTCTCACCTTTGCCCCAAAAACTGCTTGATTATGTCATCTTTGCAAGCCAAATCGGAAAGGGGGACCCACTGCCTGGAATGTGGCCGTTTTGTGGGCTTCGGAAGGCCCGACCGCAAATTCTGCTCCCAGGAATGCAAGAACCGCTGGCACAACCGCCAGCGGAAATACTCCTGGAGAGGGGAGCAGGCCCGTATCCTGCGCATCCTGGAGAGCAACCACCTCATCCTGGAACGCATGCTGCGCATGGGCATCCAGTCCGTGGACCGGATCACCCTGCGTCAACTGGGATTCAATCCCGACTATGTTACCTATTATCAAAAAGTGGGAGGGCACAGCCTGTACGGATGCTATGATATCCAGTACGAGGCTACGCCCTCCCGCCTTTTCCGGCTCAGAAGCCTGGTTACGCCTGTTTCTTCTGAGGATTCTTGAACAGGATCATGAACAGGATGCCCACCACGAAGGCATAGGCGGCGAAGATGTACCAGGCCTTGGACCAGGACGGAACGGCGGCCTTGTACACGCAGGCGTCCACCACGGCCCCGGCGGCCAGGGTGCCGATGGTGGCGCCGAAGCCGTTGGTCATCATCATGAACAGGCCCTGGGCGCTGGAACGGATGTCCTCGGCGGCATTCTGCTCCACATACAGGGAACCGGAAATGTTGAAGAAGTCAAAGGCGAAGCCGTACACGATGCAGCTCAGGATGAAGAGCAGCACGCCCGGGAAGGCGGGGTTGCCCAGGCCGAAGAAAGCGAAACGGCCCACCCAGGCAAACATGGCGATGAGCATCACGTTCTTGATGCCGAACTTGCGCATGGCGAAGGGGATGAGCAGGATACAGAGCGTCTCGGAAGCCTGCGAGATGGCGATGAGGGCGTTGGAATTCTTCACGGCGAAGGTGTTGGCCAGGGAAGGATCGGCCCCGAAGGAACCCAGGAAGGTGTTTGCATAGCCGTTTGTAATCTGGAGGGAAGCCCCCAGGAGCATGCTGAAGATAAAGAAGATGGCGAACTGGCTGTCCTTGAACAGGGAGAAGGCCTTGAGGCCGAAGGCATCGGCCAGGGACTCGCCTTTCTTGCTCTTGTCAACCGGGCAGGCCGGCATGGTGAGGGCATAGGCGGCCAGCACCAGCGAGAGGACGCCGGAGGAGATGAGCTGGGTATAGCTGTCCTGCATGGCGACGCCACCGATGTGCAGGAAGTTGGTGAGTAGCATGCTGCAGATGAAACCCACGGTGCCGAATACGCGGATGGGCGGGAATTCCTTCACGGGATCCATGCCTTCCCGGGCCATGGCGTTGTAGGACACGGAATTGACCAGGGCGATGGTGGGCATGAAGAAGGCCACGCTCAGGCTGTAGAGGAGGAAGAGCGGGGCAAACTGCGGCTCGTTCCCCATAATCATGCAGTAGCAGCCGGCTCCGGCCATGAACAGTCCGGCCAGGCCGTGACAGAGAGAGAGCACCTTCTGGGCTTCCATCTTCTTGTCGGCCACAATCCCCATGAGGGTGGGCATGAAAATGGAGACGATGCCCTGCATGGCGAAGAACCATTTGATCTGCGAGCCCAGGCCGATGTTGCCTAAATAGCGCCCCAGCGACGTGAGATAGGCGCCCCAAACGGCGAACTCCAGGAAGAGCATGAGCACCAGTTTTAAGGTGACGGGTTTGATCTTGATTTGCATGGTATAAGATGTGTTATTGTTTTCCAATCGTACAAATGTACGAAATTTTCCGTACTTTTGCAGTCAAAACGGAACCCATGTTCAAATTCACCATAGACGCTTCAGACCCTATGTCGGCCGCCCGTGCGGGCGTGCTGGAAACCGGCCACGGCACCATCCATACCCCCATTTTCATGCCGGTGGGTACGGTGGGTTCCGTTAAAGGCGTGTACCACAGGGATTTGGAGCAGGACATCCGGGCCGAGATCATCCTGGGCAACACCTATCACCTGTATCTCCGTCCGGGGCTGGATACGCTCCGCGCCGCCGGTGGCCTGCACAAATTTGAACACTGGGACCGTCCCATCCTCACGGACAGCGGCGGCTTTCAGGTGTTTTCCCTGGCCCCCATCCGCAAACTCACGGAGGAGGGCTGCCGATTCGCTTCCCATATCGACGGAAGCCGGCACGTCTTTACGCCGGAAAACAACGTGGAAACCCAGCGCATCATCGGGGCCGATATCATCATGGCCCTGGACGAGTGCTGCCCCGGCGATGCCGACTATCGCTATGCCGCCAAGTCCCTGAAACTCACCCAGGGCTGGCTGGAGCGCTTCGCCCGCCATTTCGACGAGACGGAGCCGCTCTACGGCTATCCCCAGACCATGTTCCCCATCATCCAGGGCTGCGTGTACCCGGACCTTCGGCAGAAGGCCGTCGAGCATGCCCTCTCCCTGGACAATGACAACCGCGGCGGCTATGCTGTGGGCGGCCTGGCGGTAGGGGAGCCCACGGAGAAGATGTACGAGATGCTGGAAGTGACCTGTCCGCTGCTCCCGCAGGGCAAACCCCGCTACCTGATGGGCGTCGGCACGCCGGCCAACATCCTGGAAGGCATCGCCCGGGGCATCGACATGTTCGACTGCGTGATGCCCACCCGCAACGGCCGCAACGGCATGCTCTTCACCTGGAACGGCGTCATGAACATGCGCAACGCCAAATGGACGGAAGATTTCACGGCGCTGGACCCTTGCGGCACTTCTTTTGTTGACGCGTACTACACCCGTGCCTACCTTCACCACCTGTTCGTGGCCAAGGAGATGTTCGCGGCCATGGTGGCCACCGAGCATAACCTGGCGTTTTACCTGGATCTGGTGCGCACGGCGCGCAAGCACATCCTGCAGGGAGATTTCCTGGCGTGGAAAGACGCCACCGTCCCCAAACTGATGCAACGTTTATGAGAATCAGAGGCTTCCAAAGACTGGACTGGTACATCATCAGGAAATTCCTGGTGACATTCTTCATGTCCATCCTGTTCCTGGCCGTGCTCATCGTCATTTTCGACATCAGTGAAAAGATTGACGATTTCGTGCGGAAGGAAGCGCCCCTGCGGGCCATCGTCTTCGACTACTACCTGAACTTCGTCCCGTACTTCATCAATATGTACTCGCCGATGTTCGTGTTCCTCACGGTGATCCTGTTCACTTCCAAGCTCACGCAGGACTCGGAAGTCATCGCCATGCTCTCCAGCGGCATCAGTTATCACCGGCTCATGGTGCCCTATCTGGTATCGGCCACCTTTATCGCCTGCCTTTCCCTCATCCTGAGCCTCTGGATCCTGCCGGGAGCCAACGCCACCCGCGTCCAGTTTGAGCAGAAATACAATCCCTACCGCAAGGTGCGGATGGGGCACGACATGCATTACAAGCTGGAAGACGACCATTTCGTCTATCTGGAAAGCTTCAGCGCCTATAACAATACGGCCTACAATTTCACGCTGGAAGACCTGTCGGGCGGCCATCTCCGTTCCAAGATTACGGCCGAAAGTGCCCGTTACGACACCACCCACCACGTGTGGAGGCTGCGGAACTGGTTCATCCGCGACTATACCGACGGCATGGAAGACCATGTCCGCTCCGGCCGCCAGCTGGACACGGTCCTGAGCCTTACGCGGGACGATTTCTTCCGCAACCGCTATACCATTCAGGAACTGAATATCCGGGAACTCGACCAGTTGATCGATACCCAGATCATGCGGGGCGACGCCTCGGTGAACATGGCCCTCATCGAAAAGAACAACCGCTACAGCATGCCGCTGTCGGCCCTGATCCTCACCATCATCGGCGTGGCGCTCTGTACCAAGAAGCGACGAGGCGGCATGGGTTGGAACCTGGCCGCCGGAACGGCCCTGGGCTTCTCCTACATCCTGTTCATGCAGTTTAGCGAGATGTTCGTGGTAACGGATACGCTGCCGGCCAGCATTGCCATCTGGCTGCCCAACTACCTGTATGCCATCATCGCCATATTCGTCTATTTCAAAGCTCCTAAATAAATGAAAGTCAAGCTTGTCAACCGTTCTCCCTTCCCGGCGCCGGCCTATGCTACGCCCTTGTCGGCCGGGGTGGACCTTCGTGCCAACCTGGAAGCGCCGGTGGTGCTCCAGCCGCTCCAGCGCATGCTCATCCCCACGGGCCTGTACATCGCCCTGCCGCCCGGCTATGAGGCGCAGTCGCGTCCCCGCAGCGGCCTGGCCATCAAGCATGGCATTACGGTGCTCAACAGCCCCGGCACCATCGATGCCGACTACCGGGGCGAACTGAAAGTGATTCTGGTGAACCTGTCCGACCAGCCTTTCGAGATTGCTCCCGGTGAGCGCATCGCCCAGATGGTGATTGCCCGCCACGAGCATGTGGAATGGGAGCCGGTCGATGCCCTGGACGAGACGGAGCGGGGCGCAGGTGGTTTTGGCAGTACGGGAAAATGATGGACATCAGCGATTTATATAACGAGTTCCTGGCCTCCGGGGGCGTTTGTACCGATACGCGTACCCTGTGGGAAGGCCAGTTGTTCTTCGCCTTGAAGGGTGAGAGTTTCGACGGCGACGCCTTTGTGGCCCAGGCCCTGGAAAAAGGCGCCCGGCTGGCGGTGGCATCCCAGGCCTGCCCGCTGGATGATCCCCGGATCGTCAAGGTTCCGGATACCTTGCGCTGCCTGCAGGAGTTGGCCGCCCATCACCGCCGCCAGCTCCACATCCCCGTGATTGGCCTCACGGGCACCAACGGAAAGACCACCACCAAGGAACTCATCCGCTGCACGTTGGCCCAGCGCTATCGCGTGCGTGCCACCCAGGGCAACCTGAACAACGATATCGGCGTGCCACTCACGGTGCTGGGCATCCAGGCCGACGACGAGATTGCCATCGTGGAGATGGGGGCCAGCCATCCGGAGGACCTGCGTCCGCTGCTGGCCGTGGCCCAGCCCACCCACGGTCTCATCACCAACGTGGGGAAGGCCCACTTGCTGGGCTTCGGCAGTTATGAGGGCGTCAAGCACGCCAAGGGCCTGCTGTATGACTGGCTCATCGCCCATGGCGGCACCATTTTCGCCCATGCGGCCGATCCGGTCCTCGCCGGCATGCTGGCCGAAAGGGGCGCGTCCGACGTGGTGCGCTATGGCGAGGAAGGCGCCCGGGTGCTGCCGGCCTCGCCCCTGCAGCCTTATCTGAGGCTCAGACTGGGGCGGGACATGCTGGAAACCCAGCTGGTGGGCGCTTACAACACGCCCAACATCCTGGCTGCGCTCTGCGTGGGTGTGTTCTTCGGCGTGCCCAAGACACGCTGCCGGGCGGCCATATCGGCCTATGTTCCGTCCAACAACCGTTCCCAACTGGTGCGGACGGAAAGGAATACGCTCATTGTGGACGCCTACAACGCCAATCCTTCCTCCATGGCCGTGGCGCTGGACAATCTGGCACTTTGCGAAGGCCGCAAGGTGGCCCTGCTGGGGGATATGCGGGAACTGGGGGCCGATGCGGCCGCCGAGCACCGCAAGCTGGTGGAACGCCTCCTGACGGTCATTCCGGGGGAGGCCGAAGGGGAAGCCTTCCTGGTGGGCGAGGAGTTTGCCAAAGCCGCCCAGGGCACGTCGCTGCCCGTTTTCCCCAGCTCGGAAGCCCTGGCAGACTACTTGAAAGCGCATCCGCTGCAAGGCTGCACCATCCTGGTAAAAGGTTCCCGGGGAATCCAGATGGAAAAGGTTATAGCTTCGCTTTGACGATCAGAAGCCGGGCCGCCTTGCCTACAAGCCAGCCCATCAGCAGTCCGAAGACGATGCCCGCGAGCACGTCGCCCAGGAAATGGGCGGCCATCATGATGCGGCTCAGACACACCAGCCCTGCCCAGCTAAAGACACACCAGCCGTACAGCGTATAGCGGTGCGTGCCGTCGTTTCGCAGTCCCATGAGCGAGGTGACGGCAAAGCCGGCCGTATTGGCGGCATGGCTGGAGAAGAAGCCGTAGAAGCCCGGCCGGCCGTAGGGCCACTGCAGGCCGTTATCCAGCATCCAGGTGTTGTAGCAGGGGCGCAGCCGCATCACGTTTTCCTTCACCAGCACGGACAGCTGGTCCACCAGCAGCACCATCACCAGCAGGGACAGGGCCGATACCAGTCCCTTCTTCCAGCCCATGCGCCAGATCATGAAACCCATGACGGCGGCGTAGGCCGGAAACCAGACCTTGGCATCGGACAGAAGGGTCCAAAGCGGATCGGAAACGGGGGAGTTGAACCCGTTGATCCAGAGCGTTATCTGCTGGTCGAGCTGAATAAGTTCTTTAAGCATTTTCCCGGTTGATGGCTTTCCACAGTTCTTCCTTCAGTTCATTGAGCCCCGTCTGGGCTACCGAAGAAATGAACACGGCGGGAATGTCCTTGGGCAGCTGGCGGCGGATCTTGGCCAGCTGTTTTTCGTCGGCCAGGTCGGTCTTGGTGACGGCCAGGACGCGGTCCTTGACCAGCAGCTCGGGGTTGTATTCTTCCAGTTCGGCCAGGAGAATCTGATAGGCTTTTTTCACGTTGGCTTCGTCGGCCGCTACCATGAACAGCAGCACGCTGTTGCGCTCGATGTGCCTCAGGAAACGCGTGCCGATGCCCTTCCCCTCATGGGCGCCCTCGATGATGCCGGGGATGTCGGCCATCACGAAGGAACGGTCGTCGTAGTAACGCACGATGCCCAGGTTGGGTTCCAGGGTGGTGAAGGCGTAATTGGCGATTTTGGGTTTGGCCGAGGTGATGGTGGCCAGCAGGGTACTCTTCCCGGCATTGGGGAAACCTACCAGGCCCACATCGGCCAGGACCTTCAGTTCCAGGATGAACCAGCCTTCCTGCCCCTCCTCGCCGGGCTGGGCGTAGCGGGGTGTCTGGTTGGTGGCACTTTTGAAATTGTTGTTGCCCAGACCGCCTTTGCCGCCGCGGCACAGGATGTATTCCTGTCCGGGCTCCACCAGTTCGGTAATCACTTCCTCGGTCTCGGCATCCTTTACCACCACGCCCTGGGGCACTTCCAGCACGATATCGCTGCCGTTCTTGCCGCGTTTGAGGGCTTCCGCGCCGGGGCTGCCGTTGTCGGCCCGCACCACCTTGCGGTAGCGCAGGTGGATGAGCGTCCACAGCTGGGGATTCACCCGCAGGATCACGTGGCCGCCGCGGCCGCCGTCGCCGCCGTCCGGCCCGCCTTTGGGTACATACTTGGCCCGGTGCAGGTGGGTACTGCCCGCGCCGCCGTGGCCGCTGGCACAAAAGATCCGGACGTAGTCTATGAAGTTGGATTCAGCCATAAAATGTTTAAGCACAGATTGAACGTACAAATTTAGTGAATCTTTGCTAATGTTTTAACGAAAGTGTTTTGATTGAGAAAAAAAATACCTATTTTTGGCGCTCGTAGTTTGTAACCTTGAAGAAAATGAGACTTCACATTGCGGCGTCCCTTGCCTCGTTATTTCTTTCCGTGTCCCTGTTGGCCCAGAATTACACCGTATCCGGAACCATTACGGATAAGGCAAGCGGCAAGCCCGTGGATTTTGCCACCGTCGTCCTCGAATCCTCGGAGCAGTGGGCGGTGGCCGATGTCAAAGGCGTTTACACCATCAAGAACGTGCCGGCGGGCAAGAACAGGCTTTCGGTCTCCTGCCTGGGCTATGTGACTGTCACCCAAGAGATTACCGTCAATGGGAATATCTCCGACCTGAACGTGAGCCTGGTGCTGGACAACCTCCGGCTGGAAAGCGCCGTGGTCACGGCCAAGGAAAACAGCAATTCCGCGGCAACCTCCCGCACAATCGACAAGGTGGCCCTGGAGCATGTGCAGGTGATGAACGTGACGGATGTGAGCGGCCTGCTGCCCGGCGGCAAGACCAGTTCTTCCACCCTCACCAACAGCCAGACCTTCTCCATCCGCGGCGGCGGTTCCTTCGCCACAGCCGTGGAAGTGGACGGGGTGCGGCTCACCAACAACGCCTCCTTCACCAGTGTGTCTGGTGTCACGACCAATAACATCGCTTCCTCCAATGTGGAATCCGTGGAGATTATCACGGGCGTCCCTTCCGTGGAGTACGGTGACATGTCTTCCGGTGTGGTCAAGATCAACACCCAGCGGGGCAAGACGCCCTGGTCGGTGACCATGTCCACCAGCCCGCTCACCAAGCAGGTGTCCATCAACAAGGGCTTCAGCCTGGGTGCTTCCCGCTCCGGCGCTTCCCGGGGCGTACTCAATTCCACCCTGGAATATACCCGCTCGGTGAGCAACAAGATGTCTCCCTACTCCTCCTACGACCGTAAACAGCTGGCGTTCACCTACAGCCGGCAGTTCGCCGGAGGCTTTTTCGCCGACAAGCCCCTCCGTTTCTCGGCCGGTATCACCGGCAACCTGGGCGGCTCCGACAACCGGGCCGACCCCGACCGTCAGCTCGAAACCTTCTCCACCGGCAGGGACAATGCCCTGCGGGGCAATATCTCGGCCAACTGGCTGCTGAGCAAGAAATGGATCACCAATGTGGAACTGATGGCTTCGGCTGTCTACAGCGACAAGTGCTCCCGCGCCCGCAGCCGTTACCAGGAGTCTGTGAGCAGTGTGAGCATGCACGCCACGGAGGAAGGATACTACATGGGCATTCCCTGGGTGGACGGCGGTGAAAACCTGGCCGTGCTCCAGAATCCCGGCATCTGGTACAATACCATGGCCCACGACGACCGTCCCCTGAACCTCCGGGTTTCCCTCAAGGCCAACTGGGCCCGCAATATCGGCCGTGTCAATAATAAGGTGAAGGTGGGCTCCGAGTGGACGGCCGACAAGAACTTCGGTATCGGCACGTGGGCGGAGGAACCCGAAACGGCTCCCACCTGGCGCGAGTACCGTTACTGCGACATTCCCACCATGTCCAACCTGGCGGCCTATATCGAAGACAATTTCATGCTGCGTCTCTCGGACGATTCCAACCTGAATCTCATCGCCGGCCTGCGTAACGACAATACTATCGTCCCGGGATCGGCCTATGGCGTTACCTCCAGCCTCTCGCCCCGTTTCAATGCCAAGTGGACGGTTTTCACCGAGAAGAGCCATGCCGGCCGTTTCTTCAAGGAACTCTCCTTCCGGGCCGGTTGGGGTGTGGCTTCCAAGCAGCCTTCCTTCGCCGTCCTGTATCCGATGCCCGGCTATACCGACACGGAAGTGTTCCGTTCTACGGCATCGGCAAACAATACGGTGTACCAGGCCTATTATATGATGCCCCAGACCATCACCTACAATCCCGACCTCAGATGGCAGCGTGACCATCAGGCCGAGGTGGGCCTGGACATGAACCTGGGCGGCATCCATATCTCCCTGGCCGGTTACTACACCAAGACGATCGGCGCCTACAGTGAAATTGAGAACTACAACCGTTTCTCCTATAACAATACCGGCCCCAATGCCGTGCAGGGTATTCCCATTCCGGTAGATAACCGTACTTTCACCATCGATGGCAACGGTATCGTGACGGCGCATGACAAGACCGGCGCCCTGCCCTCCGTTACGCTGGGCGGCAGTATCCGCGACCAGTTTGTCCCTACCTATACCGAGGACAATGCCGATAATCCCGTGACCCGGGCCGGTGTGGAGTGGGTGATTGATTTCCCCCGCATCCCGGCCATCAACACCACCATCCGCTTCGACGGTAATTTCTATGCCTACCGTTCTGTCTATTGCGACCTGCTGCCTTACTATCTGAACAATCGTCCGGCGGCCGATGAAAGCGGGAACTTGCTCAGATATATGGGTTGGTATTATGGCGGTCACCAGACCAGTAACGGCTCCGAGAGCCACAGCGCGAAGGGGAATCTCACCTTCACCACCCACATCCCCCAGGTGGGCATGATCATTTCCCTGAAGGTGGAGGCCAACCTCTATACCTATTCCCGCACCCTGAGCGAGCGGGCAGACGGATCGGCCAGAAGCTATGTCCTGACGGACAAGACGGATCCCCTGTCCTTCATCGAAGGCAAGTCCATCTACGACGAGGAAGGCTATACGGTGTTCTTCCCGGAGACCTACACCACCTTTGACGATCCCGACACCCATATCCCTTACCTGGAGAAACTCAAGTGGGCCCGGGAAAACGATCCCGTACTTTATAAAGATTTGGCGAATTTGTTGATTACCAACACTACCGAGAATTACACGTACATGAAGGAGTACCTGTCGCCTTCCTTCGGCGCCCACTTCAGCGTTACCAAGGAAATCGGGAAGGTGGCCTCCATCTCCTTCTATGCCAATAATTTCCTCAATCTGCAGAACCGCATCTGGTCATCCCGTACCAAGAGCTGGCTCACCATGAACCCGGCCGTCTATTACGGACTCACCCTCAGACTGTATTTTTAATTTCAATAGTTTTCTGTTATGAAAAAACTTATCAGTATCCTGATGATCGCGGGAATCCTTCTCCCCGTCGTATCCTGTAAGAAAGAAAGGCAGCTTCCCATCGCCGTGAGCGTCCAGCTCCAGTTCGAAGGACAGTCCTTCAGCGTAGAAGGTGTCACCGTGAACCTGACCGACGCTACCGGAACCGCTAATTATGAGGCCCAGACCGATGCCACGGGCCTGGCTGAATTCCTGGTTCCCGCGGGCAGTTACAGCGCCACGGCCGTCTATAAGATTACCCAGGACGGCGAAAGGATTGCTTACAATGGCTCCAATGCCAACATCCTGGTTGCAGCAGGGCTTGAAGAGCCTTTTGTCATCTCCCTGCTCAAGGTGGTGAGCCAGCAGATCATCATCAAGGAACTCTATAACGGCGGCTGCCTGTCTGCCGATGAACAGGGTGCCTATCAGAGCGACCAGTACATCGTTATCTATAACAATTCCTCCGAGCCGGCCGACATCACCAACTTGATTTTTGGTCTGCTGGCCCCGTATGAGGCCAACGCGGCCAATGCTTACTATGGAGCAGATAACGTGCTTGTATACGAAAATGCCGACTGGATTCCTGCCTGCGGCGCCCTCTGGTGGTTCAAGGCTGAATCCGTATCGCTTCCGCCTTATTCCGATATGGTAATCGTCCCGTCTGCCGCTATCAATCATACGGAGACCAATCCCCATTCCGTTGACCTGAGCAAGTCCGACTATTATTGGATGTGCAACCAGGGTCTTGGCATGATGTACGACAAGGCCAAGAAATACCAGGTTGCCGAAACCATTCCTGAAGCGCACTATCTGACCGGAAAGGCCTTTGCTTCTTCTCCCAGCGGATGGCCTCTGTCCACGGGTTCTCCTACCTTGTTCGTCGGAAAAATGCATCGTGATGAGGCTCTGGCCCTGTGCTCGGATACTGACAAGATTGACAAAACCCTGGGCGCCATGTTCTCCTGCGCCAAGTTCCCCAAGGCGAAAGTGGTAGACGCTCTGGAAGTCTGGATCAAGGGCAACGAGGAAACCAGCCATGTCCGTTTCCCGGCCGATGTCAATTCCAACTATGTGCTCATGACTCCGAAGCTGGGTTACAGCGTATACCGCAATGTGGATAAGGAAGCGACCGAGGCCCTGCCCGAGAATGCCGGCAAGCTGGTTTACAATTATGCCGGCGGTACCGACGATGTGGAGGGAACCACCGATCCTTCCGGCATCGATGCCGAGGCTTCCATCGCGGCTGGTGCCCACATCATCTATTCGGAAACCAACAATTCCTTCCTCGATTTCCATCAGAGGAAAGTGGCTTCCCTTAAGAAATAATTGTATTCTATGAGGTTATACTCACTCGTCCTTCCCGTCCTCGCGCTCTGTGGCACCCTTGCCGGTGCCACGGAGCGGCCGGGCGGAAAAGGGGATTATGATTTTGTCAAGGCCACCACGCCCGTGCTCAACCTGTCCAATCCGGCCGCCCTGGCAGGATGGGATGGCCGGATTGCCAAAGCTGCGGTCCGTTTTGACAAGGCCGATGGCGGGCTGATCTCCCTGACGCAGTCGCCGGACAGCTACGAGGCCGCGGCCGGAACGGAATCCTTCTATCGTATTTCCAAGCGGATTGCGTTCTTCGGCCACATTGACTGGTCGTATTTCAGCGGAAAAGACATGGGCGGACCCATCCTGATGGATCCCGAGTACAACCCGGTCAATTTTTATGACAGCGATCCGGCCACGACAGGGACGAAAAACCGTGAGTCTTATTCGCTCAAGGGGGCGTTGAGTTACACTTTCTCCGACCGCTGGGCGGCAGGCTTGTCCGTGAAATTCGACGGCCGCGACCAGACCAAGCTCAAGGACCCCCGTTACCTGAACTACTGGACCGAGCTGGCCTTCGATGCCGGTGTTTCCTTCCGGCCTTCCAGCACCCTGCTGCTGGGCGCCTCGGCGTTCTACCGGAACACGTTGGAGACGGTACAAGGCGGAATCTACGGCAAGACCGACCAGTCCTATTTCTTCCAGATTGACCGGGGCGGCTTCTTCGGAACCGTCGCGGAACTGGTAGGGGACCGTGCGGCCCTTTCTCCCAAGGAGAAACGCCCCATGGATAACACCTTGCTGGGCGGTGCCCTGCAGCTGGCGGTTGCCGACCGTTTTTTCAGCGAGCTCACGTTCACGGCCCGTAACGGCTATTTTGGCCGCAAATCTAGTTCCTCGGCCGTCTTCTATGAGTTCTCCGGCATCGAGATCCGTTATGACGGGGCCTACCTCATTCCGGTGGGACAGGATGTGCACCGCATTGGCCTGTCGGCCGGTTTTGCCATGTTGTCCAACGAGGAAAACACCTTCAACTATGTGACGCCTACGGGCGGGGTGACCCGTGTGGAATACACAGGGCAGAACCATGTCCTGGACCGGACGGTGATTGATGGCAAGCTGAGTTACCGCTGGTTCCACGGCGTGAACGGCCAGCGTCCCAACCTGACGGTGGGGGCCGACCTTACGGTCTATTCCAAGAACCAGACGACGGAAATGTATCCGTTCTACCGGGATCACGGTTTCACCCGGCTGGATGCCGATGTTTTCTGCGCCAAGGACCTGGCCCTGGGCAGCAAGTCCCTGCTCAAGCTGGAAGCCCACGGCCTCTTCCATACCGGTTTCGGTGTGGATAAGGAAGACGGGCAGTATGCCGCCGGCACGTCCAAGCTCATCAAGAGCTTCGATATGTGGCTGGGACCTCAGTATGAGTTTGAGACCGCCTCCCGCGCCGGAGGCTTGCTGGCTGTGGAATGGATTCCGCGCATCGGTAAGGCCGTAACGCCTTATGTGCGCATCTCGGATTCCTTCATGACGCTCTTTGAGGAACCTGCCTATCTGAAAGGCAGCACGCGGAATATCGCCAGTATCGCTGTGGGAATCAGTTTCTAAACGGATTCCCACAGCCAACTGACTTCGTTTTTAGAGGAGAGACTCCAGGGTCTCTCCTATTTTTTCGCCCCTCAGTTCCCGGGCTACGATCGTTCCGTCGGGGCCGAAGAGGATGATGTGCGGAATGGCGTTCACGCCATAGATGTCGGTCGGGATGCTCTGGGCGTCGAAGATGATGGGCCAGGGGAGTTTCAGCTCGGGCAGGATGGCCTCCGTGGCTTCCCGCTTGTCCCAGACGGCCACGCCCAGGATCTCGAACTTGTCACCCTTGAAGCGTTTGTACACATTCTTCAGATTGGGCATTTCCGCTTTGCAGGGAGCGCACCAGCTGGCCCAGAAATCGACCAGGACATATTTGCCTTTGCCCACATAGTCGGACAGGCTCACAGCGCTGCCGTCGGCATTTCCGTGCTCGATGGTGAAATCGGTGAACATGGCGCCCTCGGCGGTGGCGGCGAGTTTGGTGAGGCGCTCGTTCTCCATGGCCACGCTGGGATAATTCTTCACAAAGTCCCCGGCCAGGGCATACAGGGAGTCAAAGACAGCTTTGTTGCCGCGGCCCAGCACCAGGATAGGGTTCACGCCCAGGATATCGTTGGGATGGGCGGCGAACAGGGCGTAGTTGTATTCCTCGTTCAGCTGCCGGTAGGCCTCGGAGGCTTCTTTCATCTTCTTGCTTTTCTCATGGGGCGGCATCTTGGTGTCCAGCTTGAGGGAATCCGTGAGGCTGCGGTAGGCGTTGAAGGCCTTGTCAATCTGGCTGTGGCGGGCGCTGTAGTCATTGTTGAGCGGCGTACCCTTGGCGGTGGTGATATCGGCCACCGTGACGTGGATCCGGCCCGGTTCCAGCACCAGCGGTCCGTTGGGCTTGAGGGTTTGCGGTCCGTTCACAATGATGCGGCCCATCTCCGGGACATCCACCACGCCCCGGAACTGGAACGCGCCTTTATGGATGGTTGCGGTGTCGGTGATTCGGCCGTGACGCAGATACACTTCGCATCCTTCACAGTCTTCGGCCAGTTTGACTTTGCCTTTGATGGTGTACTCGTTGGTCTGCTGGCAACACGCCAGCGCCAGGGCCCCGGCCAGCAGGGGGACAATGAATCTTTTCATGCTTTTTACTACTAACTAACTGATTATATTCTCTTTAATCTTTGTTCTCCCTAATCCAGCCCGTGGGGATGCCGTTGTTACCTGCTGTCCACGGCACACTGGCATTCGCAGCTTTGAACGTACCGGATTCGGATACGTTGGTTAGCCAATCCGACGTGCATTCCTCTGCCGAAATGTCTGTGGCCAGGCACGTGATGCTGCTCAGTTTGGAGCAGTTGGAAAACATGTTGTTATAGCAGCCTTTGACCAGTGTGGGAGCAGGAAGAACAGGCGGGGTAATCAGGGACGTGTCGTTCGAGAACATTTGAAAATAGCAAGAATCGGCCAACTCCTGGGCGGGCAGTTCGGGTGCTGTCTTCAAATTGGGACAGGCGCCAAACATTATGGAGTAACAATAACTTGCCAGCGTCTGGGCGGGCAGAGCCGGGGCGGTTTCTATGCCGGAGCCGGCAAACATGGCCGTATAGCAGCCTTCGGCTAAGGTCTGGGCGGGCAATTCGGGTGCCCTGGTCAGGCCGGAACAACCAAAGAACATTAGCGCATAACAAGCTTCAGAGAGCGTTGTGGCCGGCAGGACAACGTCTCGGACGGGGTGATTATATAGGTCTTGATTGCCAGAAAACAAATAGGCAAGGGCGTATTTATCCACGCTGGTTGCTGTTGCAAAGTCTTCGGGACTTATCAGGCTCATGATATTGCCATAAACATAGCAACTTCCTGAAGCAAGAAAGAATAGGCTTATGGTTAAACCGCCTGGCCAATCCGGGGTACAATAGGTGGGATTGTCGCCTCGGAAGGAAACTTTATCTCCTACTTTATCAAGGATACAAAAATCATCGTCTGTCCAGGTTTCGCCTCCGTCGGTGCTTATCTGGATATGGCCCGTCAAATGGGATGCCGGTTTAAACATAAGCCTCGTCCCGGGCGTTATGGCCTCGAAGGTGAGGGGGGTATGGAGGTCGTCGGGGGCTTCGGCCACAGCGCCCACGGGCTGGTTGTCGGGCAGGTCCACATAGGTGTCTTCGGTAGGGACCCAGTCGGTGACGGCGGCCTCGATCTTTACGCTGGTCATGCCGATGTGGATCTTCACGAGATACTGTTTGCCGGCCTCGAAGTCCTTGCCGGGGCCCAGGATGCTCTGCTTGGAGATGACGTTCTCGATGGTGCGGCCGTGGGTGGCGCCGTCGGAGAGAAGATCGGCCAGCTGGGGGTCTATGGTTTCCACGTCATAGACGATGGTTACATTCACGTTGGCACCGGGCTCGTTGCGGGGAATGACGTAGAAGTAGCCGCCATTGGCTGCAGGGTCGCCGCCAAAAAGAAGCTGCGGCTTAGCGGTGACGCCTGAGGTCTTCTTGTCGTCCTCGTTCCAGATGCCGTTGAAAACGAGTTTCCCGTCGGCATTGGTGACGGGAGCGGAGAAGTTTTCGATGATATTGGGGTTCAGGCCCTGGTTCTCTTCATTGGACTGGATGCCGTTCACGTCGCCTTCCTTGCCGTCTTTTCGGCCGTCGTGGAAGGTGATATCGTCGAACGCCAGGTCTTTTGCACCGTCAAAGTCTTTCCAGAGGGGCTGACCGGCCTTTCCATCGCTGTTGTTCAGGTTCAGGGCGCCCCGGGTGGCCCAGCCGCCAATAGTGAAGGAACGGACGAAGATACGGGTCTCGTCGGCGTTGATGGTCTGGGGGGCGGCTGCATCGGCGCCTTCCGGAGTGAAGTCATCCTTTACGTAGTCGATGGTGAACTTCACCTTGGCCAGGGCGTGCTTCAGGTTGAAGGAGAGTTTGTCTTCCTTGGGATTGCCGGGCTTGGTGAGGTTCAGGAAGGGGAAGCCGGGTTTTACGATGCTTTCTTTGTTGTAGGCGGTATCAATGGCGGAATAGTTGCCGGCGGCGTTGGCGGCTGCAACGCCCCAAAGGAGGTCAACCGAGGTCTTGGGATCGGTGTCCACCACGTATTTGATGACAGGGTCGCCGACAGCGTTGTTCTTGTTGACGGAGATGATGTTATACTTCTGGTCGTGCGTGTTGGCAGCGATGGCCTCGCCGGTGGTGGGCACAAAGTCCGTCCAGGGAGCGTAGGCAAAGAAACTTACGTAATCCATTTCGTCGGAGACGGCGGCGTTGCCATACTCGTTGGGCCAGTACTTCACGGGTTCATACACCCACTCGCCGCTCTTTTTCTCCACCTTCTGGTTGTACATGAACAGCGGCTTGGCATTGACGTCGTATTTCTCTCCGGCGGTGTAATAGGCGAAGACACCGAAGCCACGCTCGCCGATGTTGGCGTTGTCGTTGGTGCCGGGGATGCCGGCCTTGGTGTCGGCGGCGAGTCCCCGCTGGGTGTAGACATCGAAGTGGATGCCGCCCTCTGCGGTTGTCTCGTTCCCTTGCTTGAAATTGAAGGCCTCCTTCACTTGGCACGCCGTGAGCAGAGCCATGGCGGCTGCGACAATGCATAAAAACCTTTTCATGGAATGCGCTTTTCTATAGGTAAGTAATACTTTGTAAAGATAATACAATTCTCTGAAAGTCAGTAAACAATTTTTGTGTTTTAGCGTTTTAGCTGCTCCGGTCATCTGATTGGACTTCAGATTTCCGCTGGCTCGCAGGTCCACACTGCCGTTCAGCCACCATTTTTGCCGCTTTTTGACGGTTGCGCTGCCGCAACGTGCCAGTCAGGCCGTCAAATCGGCTCTATTTGTTGGCCATACGGTTGTTTAAAGCACGCTGGTGGGGTTCTGTGGCATATTCGGTGCTTTAACGGTGCTTTTTGTATTGCTTAAAGCACACTCATGCCGCAGAGTGGCCGATTCGCTCCGGAATCACCGCCCCGCCCCATACCGGCTCGGCTGTAGGAGCTCTCATTACGCATTTTCGGCCCAAAACGCGTAATGAGAGCCACTCCAGTTGTCGGCGTTACGCGTTTATGCCGTTTTAGTGCGTAATGCGGACGCTGGCAGGCCGTTAGGCAAAGATCAGCCGTGGCGATACGGTATGAAAGCGAGTGCACTCAAGACGGCGTCGCAAGTTCTGGCGGTGCTATAAGAGGTGGCACGTATGTACCATGAACGCCAGCATTAATCGCTCTCCCGATAGTCTTGGTTTGATCATTTTTCTTTGCTAAATTTATTGATTTGCGATATTAACAATTTTGTTATTAATAAAAACATATTTGTTTTTCGCGCTGATATTAAATGTATTATTCGGATAATCGATTTTTGGGCCGATATTTTGCTTTTGAGGGGGCAGGAGGCATGGAAATCCGTAAAAAATGAGTACCTTTGAAAGATGAATCGAAGGGTACTTTTGGCAGACTTTTCACGGGTCTATACGGACGAAGGATTTGTGGATTTCCTGGAGCGGGAAGCCCTGCCTTTTGAGCGGGTGGACCTGACGGAAATCGAGGGGACGGCGTGTTATTGCGACGAGGCTGCTGCGGCCGAAATCGCCCTCCGGTTGCAGGCGGCCTTCCCGGAAAAATGGCCGAAGTTGCGGTGGCTGGACAGCGGGGATTACCACTACCTGAGTTATCTCCTGTCGCTGCATGAAAAGGAGCCCTTCCACCTGGTGCTGCTGGACAACCATCCCGACAACCAGGAGCCGGCCTTTGGCGGCATCCTGAGTTGCGGCAGCTGGGTGAAAGTCCTGCGGGAGGAGCATCCGCTGGTGCGGGATATCCTCACCATCGGCCCGGAAGGATGTCCGGATACCATTCCGGACGGGTGGCTGGAGGCCAGGCGCGGGGAGCGGGTCTGTGTGTCGCTGGACAAGGATGTAATGGACCGGCCCTGGGCCCGGACAAACTGGAACCAGGGATCGTTCACGCTGGACGGGGTGAAGGCCATCCTGCAGCGCATCTTCGAAAGCGGGATGGAACTGGTGGCCGTGGATGTGTGCGGCGCGTTGACAAGCGGCCAGGGCGCCACCGCAGAAGATTTTGCGGTAAATTTGAAAACGGATATTGAACTACAATTATTTATTAATAATTACTTAAACTAAAACTTTCTATGTCTGAGCAGAAAACCTGCCTTTACGATGCGCATGTGGCCCTGCAGGCCAAAATGAGTCCCTTTGCCGGTTTCATCATGCCCATCCAGTACAGTTCCATCACCCTCGAGCACCTGGCCGTGCGGCAGCAGGTGGGGATGTTCGATGTGTCCCACATGGGTGAGATCTTTGTGGAAGGACCGGAGGCCGAAGCCTTCATCAATTATATCTTTACCAACGAAATCCGCGGATTCGAGCCCGGAAAGGTGCTCTATGGCATGATGTGCTATCCGGACGGCGGCGTGGTGGACGACTTGCTGGTTTACCGCGAGTTCCAGCCGGAGCATTTCCTGCTGGTGGTGAATGCCGCCAACATCGACAAGGATTTTGACTGGATCCAGGCGCAGGTGAAGGGATTCGACTGCCGGGTGTACAATGCCTCGCCCGAATGGGGCCAGATCGCCGTACAGGGCCCCCAGGCCGAACAGACCGTCATCTCCGTGCTGGGTTACCCGGAGGCATCGGCCCTGGGCTTCTATACCTTCTGCGACGTGGAATACAAGGGAAAACGCCTCATCCTGAGCCGTACCGGTTATACCGGCGAAGACGGCTTTGAACTCTATACCACGCCGGAGAATACGGTGGAAATCTGGCAGCGCCTGCTGGAGGCCGGCGTACAGCCCTGCGGCCTGGGTTGCCGCGACACCCTCCGTTTTGAGGCCGGCCTGCCCCTCTACGGGGACGAACTGAGCCCGGAAATCAGCCCCGTGATGGCCGGTCTGGGCATGTTCTGCAAGTATGAGAAGGATTTCATCGGCAAGGAGGCCCTGCTGGACCAGAAGGCCGGTAATCTCCAGAAGAAACTGGTGGGCATCGAGATTGAGGACAAGGCCATTCCGCGTGCCGGTTATCCGGTGGAAACCCTGGAAGGCGTGGAAGTGGGCGTGGTGACCACCGGTTACCATTCCATTTCCCTGGACAAGAGCATCTGCTTTGCCCTGGTGGACAAGGCCTATGCCGCGCTGGATACCCCGCTGCAGGTGCGCATCCGCAAGAAAGTGTTCCCCGGAAAGGTCATCAAGAAGCGTTTCTATCAAACGAATTACAAGAAATAAACAAACCTAACTAACAATAAACATTATGTCTAAGATTTTGGATGGACTCAAATATTCGGAGTCGCACGAATGGGTAAAAGTGGATGGTTCTGTCGCTTTTGTGGGCGTTTCCGACTTCGCACAGAAAGAAATGGGCGATATCACCTATGTGGATATGCCCGAGGAAGGGGATGATGTCCTGGCCGGGGAGGAATTCGGCGCCCTGGAGAGCGTGAAGGCTTCTTCCGACCTCATCGCTCCGGTTTCCGGTACCGTGGTGGCCGTGAACGAAGCACTGGCCGACGCCCCCGAGAAAGTGAACGAGGACGCCTACGGCAGCTGGATCATCAAGGTGGAAATGTCCAACCCGGCCGAACTGGACGCCCTGCTGGACGCCGCTGCGTATCAGGCTCTTATCGGCGAGTAATATGGCCGGATGCGCCTATCTTCCGCATACCGATGCGGATATCAAGGCCATGCTGGAAAAGATCGGCGTCCAGAAACTGGACGATCTGTACAGCGATGTGCCGCAGGAGTTCCTGAAAAAGGGGGCCTACGCCCTTCCGGACGCCCTGTCCGAGCAGGAAATCCGTGACTATTTCCACGCCCTGGAGCAGATGAACGCCTCCCTGAAGGTGTTCGTGGGACAGGGTGCCTATGATCATTACACCCCGTCGGTGATTCCGTATATCACCCAGCGCTCGGAGTTCCTGACGGCCTACACGCCCTACCAGTGTGAGATTTCGCAGGGAACGCTCCGCTACATCTTCGAGTACCAGAGCATGATGTGTGCGCTCACCGGCCTGGACATCTCCAACGCCTCGCTCTACGACGGCCCCACCGCCGCGGCCGAAGCCATGAAGATGTGCGTGGCCAGCACCCGCAAAAAGACCCGTGTACTGCTTTCCAAGGCCCTGCTGCCCCAGGTGATCCAGGTGGTGGAGACCTATGCGAAGTTCCACGGCGTGGCGCTGGGCTACCTGCCCTGTGCCGACGGACAGACCAGCGGAGAAGCCCTTCGGCAGGAACTCGCCGCGGGCGACGTGGCCGGTGTCATCGTGCCCTCCGTGAACCGCTATGGCATCATCGAGGATCACAGCGGCTTTGCCGATGCCATCCACGAGGCCAAGGCCCTGCTGGTGGAATACTGCGACCCGTCGGCCCTGGCGGTGGTGAAAACCCCGGCCGAATGGGGGGCCGACATCGCCGTGGGCGACGGACAGTCACTGGGCCTGCCGCTGAGCTACGGCGGTCCGTACGTGGGTTTCATGACGGTGAAAAAGGAATACATGCGCAAGATGCCCGGCCGTATCGTGGGCCAGACCGTGGACGGACAGGGCCGGCGTGCCTATGTTCTCACCCTGCAGGCCCGCGAGCAGCACATCAAGCGCGAAAAGGCCACGTCCAACATCTGCTCCAACGAGAGCCTCATGGCCCTCTGGGTCACGGTGTACCTGTCGCTGATGGGGCCGGAAGGCCTGCGGGAGGTGAACCGCCTCAGTGCCGACGGCGCCCATTACCTGAAGGCCCAACTCCTGGCTACCGGCCAGTTCGAGGACGTTTTCCCCGACAAGCCCTTCCTGAAAGAGTTTGTGCTCAAGCCCAAGGCATTCCCGGGCCTGATGCAGAAACGCCTGGAGGAGGCCGGTTTCTTTGCCGCCCTGGATACGGAGGAAGGCTACGTGAGTTTCTGCGTGACGGAAAAGCGCAGCAAGGAAGAAATCGACCAGCTGGTCCAAGTGGTGAAGGAGGGATAGGCTATGAAGTACTACGACAAACTTATTTTTGAACTGTCCAAGGAAGGACGTACGGGTTATTCATTGCCTGTTAATAAGTTCCCAGCATCACCGGAAGTTCCTCAGCAGCTCAGGAGGCAGGCTCCGCTCTGCCTTCCCGAGGTCTCGGAACCGGATGTGGTGCGCCACTATACCAACCTGTCTCAGATGAACTTCGGCGTGGACAGCGGCTTCTATCCGCTGGGCTCCTGCACCATGAAGTACAATCCCAAGATCAATGAGGAAGTGGCCGCGCTGCCGGGCTTTGCCGGCCTGCATCCGCTCATGCATGCGGGGCTGGTGAAGGGGGCGCTCCGGGTTTACCAGGAGATGAACAAGGCGCTGGCTGCCATCACGGGCATGTACACCTTCACCTTCGACCCTTGCGCCGGCGCGCACGGGGAACTCACCGGCCTCATGATCATGCGCAGCTATCACATGCAGCGCGGCGACCTGGGCCGCACCAAGGTGATCGTTCCCGACAGTGCCCATGGGACCAACCCGGCCTCGGCCGCCGTGTGCGGCCTGGAAGTGGTGGAGGTGAAATCGCTGGAGAACGGCCGGATCGATGTGGAGGCCCTGAAGCCCTTGCTGGACGAGACCGTGGCCGGCATCATGATGACCAATCCCAATACCCTGGGCCTGTTCGAGACCCAGATCAAGGAGATCGCCTCCCTGGTTCATGGCTGCGGCGGCCTGCTCTATTATGACGGCGCCAACATGAACCCGCTCATGGGCGTGGTCCGTCCCGGCGACATGGGCTTTGACATCATGCATCTGAACCTGCACAAGACCTTCTCCACGCCGCATGGCGGAGGCGGTCCGGGCAGCGGCCCCGTGGGGGTGGCCAAGCACCTGGAAGACTGCATTCCGGACCTCCGTGTGTCCGGCTTCCACGGGAACTTCGGCGTCATGCTGCGGGCCTATGCCTATATCCTGGCCATCGGCAAGCAGAATATTCGGAAAGTGGGTCAGTATTCGGTGCTTAGTGCGAATTATATCAAGGAGAGCTTGAAGGACGTTTATCGTCTGCCCATCCCCGATATCTGCAAGCACGAGTTCGTCTTTGACGGGCTGGTGAACGACGGCGCGCACGACGATGTGCCGGGCGCCACGACGCTGGATGTGGCCAAGCGCCTGCTGGACTACGGCTTCCATGCCCCCACCATTTACTTCCCGCTCCTGTTCCACCAGGCCCTCATGATCGAGCCCACCGAAACCGAGAGCAAGGAAACCATCGACGCGTTCATCGACGTCATGCGCCAGATTGCGGCCGAGGCCGCCGCGGATCCCATGATCCTGCACGAGGCGCCGCACAACGCGCCCATCACCCGCCCGGACGAGACCACGGCTGCCCGCAATCCCGTCCTGAGCTATCAAGACTCGATAAAGTAATTGAAAGAAAGGAATTTGCATAGCATTCTGGACAATTTCCAGAAAGTGGAACTGCAGGACCTGGGGAACCTGCTGGGGAGCGATTTGTCGCCCCGTCTGAGGAAGTCCCAGCTGGTGGAGCAGTTGCACAGCTATCTCCTGGCCCAGCCCCGCCGGTGGATGTCCCATCTGATGGAAAGGGACATCCGCCTGCTGCGGGACCTGGTGCACGCCGGCCCGGAACGGGTCCAGTACCTGGACTATGCCGACTATCCCGCCTTGGTGGAAGTGAGCGGCCTGGTGGAGTATGACGACTCCGACGAGCACTTCCACAAGGTGTGGATCAGCCGGGAGGTGTATGACATCGTGGCCCCGGAGATCGATAAGGTAATCCGGTCTGGAGAAAAGAGCGGACAGTTTGAAATTGAGCGCATTGGCCTTGGTTACCTGAACCTTTACGGCATTATTCCCACCGAGCGTTTCCTGGACTTGGTCCTGGACTGGTATGAGGCCCGGAACACGGCGGCCGACCTGCATGAACTCTCCCGGCTCCTGCACGAGAGTCCCCTCATCAAGATGTACCGCTATACGGACCGCTGGGGCGACTACCTCTGCTCTCCCTGCATGGAAGACCCCGAGGAAATCTTCCAGCAGCGCGAGCAGCTGCACCAGCGCCACTATGCCAAGCTTTCCGACCAGATGGCCCGCGAGGCCGGTGCCGGTGCCCCCTATTTTACGGTGGGTCTTTCCCTCCGGGAGGGGATGGCCCTGGAGCAGCTATATCGCCGCCTGGGCTATGCCGGCTTCGATCTGGTGAAGGCCCAGCACGATACCTGGCTGGAGGCCCAGTACACCGCCGGGTCCAATGCCGCCCTCTTCGAGCCGCTCCTGTACGCGCCGCAGGCCCGGGAACTGGATGACCGCGCCTGGGAGGCCTGCTGCCAGGTGGTGGCCGATTATGCCGACGCCGTTCCCAAATGGTGCCTGAACGGGGATTCCGCGGCGCATGCGGGCCAATGCCTGTGCGTGCGCGACGCCTGGAAAGAACTGATGGAAGGGGAGGAGACCCCCAGTGCGGAGCACGACGGCGACGACAGCTATCCGCAGTGGACCATGCCGGAACCCACGGTCACCAAGGGCTTCGGCCTGCAGATGATCTCCGGGGACCTGCCCCTGGGCTTTGCCCTTCCGCATGTGGCGCCCCAGGATCCCTGTCCCTGCGGCAGCGGCCTGCAGTATTGCCGCTGTCATGGAAAATACCTTTCCTGATGCCTATGGAAGCGTCCGGAGACCTGATCCTGCGGCCTGTGGCCCATTACCGGGGAGCCTTTGGCTCCAAGTTCGGCATTCCCCGCCAGGGCTCGCTTTCTCCTGAAACGCGGGGCCGGGTGGTCTTCGAGGACAGCTACCGCGTACGTGAAGCCTTGCGGGGGCTGGAAGGCTTCAGCCGCATCTGGCTCATCTGGGGCTTTTCGGCCAACCGTCCCACGGCCGATGCCTGGCAGCCCACCGTGCGGCCGCCCCGGCTGGGCGGCAATGCGGCCCTTGGCGTCTGGGCCACGCGTTCCCCCTTCCGGCCCAATCCGCTGGGCCTGTCCTGTGTGGAACTGGAAGCCGTGGATGGTATGGAACTTGTTGTGAGGGGGGCAGACCTGATGGACGGGACCCCCATCTACGACATCAAACCCTACATCGCCTATGCCGACAGTTTTCCGGATGCGCGTTGCGGTTTTGCCCAGCAGGCGCCTGCCGCCACGCTCACGGTCGTGATCCCGCCGGAGATTCCGCTGTCCGAAGCCCAGCGCAGGGCCCTGGAGGAAAGCCTCTCCTACGACCCCCGTCCCGCCTACCAGGACAAAGCCGGAAAGGAGTACGCCCTCTTGTATGACGGCGGAGAGCTCCGTTTCCGCGTGACAGACCTTGTATTGACCGTTATCAGCTTTACACGATGAGTAAGACCCGGACCCTCCTTCTTCCGCTGCTTCTGGCCGCCGGCCTGCTGTGTTCGCTTCCCCTGGGCGCCCAGCAGCCGGGATCGGCCCCCAAAATCAATAAGAAAAACCTGGTCATCAAAGAGTGGAACACCGATCCCAAGGGCATGAACAAAGTCCTGGACCACGTGACCACCTACAATCCCGACGGCCGCAAGGTCGAGGAGATAGAATACAATTCCGACGGACAGAAATGGCGGAAACGCTTCGAGTACGACGCCGCCGGCAAAGTGACCAAGGAGTTCATCTACGACAACCGCAACCGCCTGCAGAGCTATAAGCAGTTCGAGTACAACGAGTTTGGCCGGAAGAAGGTGCAATATACCTATAATCCCAAGGGAAAACTGCTGGGCGTCAAGCACTTCGAATACATCGCCCAGGAAACGGACTAGTCTTTGGCCCGGAATTCGGACGGCGTCATGCCGGTCTGTTTCTTGAAGAAACGGGCAAAGTAGGACTGGTCGTCGATGCCTACCCGGGCCGCGACTTCGCTCACCGGGACCTGCGGATCCTTGAGCAGGATTTTGGACAGGTTCACCCGGGCAATCTCTATCCAGTCAATGGCGGTCCGGTGGGTGTGGGCCTTCACGGTCTTGTTCAGGTAATTGGCCGATACATTCAGCATCCGGGCATATTCCGACACGGTGGCGGGCGCTTTCCCCCTTTCAAATACCAGTTGCAGGAACTGCTCTTCGATGGTCGATCCCACCCCGCTGGGGCGGAGCTGGCTCAGAATGAGGTCCAGGCCGCTTTGGACCAGCGCCTTGTCTTTGTCCTGGATGGCGGTGACCATGCGCTTCAGGAGCGCGCCCATGAACAGCGCGTCGTCAAACCAGAAACTCTGGTGGATGGGCCCCTTGCTGCGCAGGACGCTGTAGGAGGCATCTTTCAGGGCATCGATGGAGAAATAGCCGTCAAAGCCTTTGGCCGCCTTGAAATGCCGGATGGTGATGGGCGTGTTTTCCGGCACCAGCAGGAACTGGCCGGCGGTGGACAGGATATTGTTGCCGTCCACCTCGGTGAGCACCTCGCCTTCCAGCAGGAAAGAAAAGGAGAAGACGGGGAGGATATAGGGCTCCATCTGGCTCACATCCGTATAGCCTTCGAACGAAAGCGTATGAATGACCACGTCTTGTTTCATCGGCTTAGAATTCTACGTCTACGCCCACGTTGATCGTGAAGTTCTTGCCGCCTTCCGGCCGACGGTGGGTCAGGCGCCAGTAGGCGTCCACCCGCAGGATGCGCAGGATGTTGGACAGGCCGACGCCCACCTCTACGTACGGCGTTTCGAGCGTACCGGACTGGGCCGGCATCAGGTAGGGCGCGTTCTGGGAATTGGCCTGGGACAGGGTTCCCCAGGCGGCCTTGACGGTAGCCACTTCCCGCAGGTCCAGTTCCTTGATGAGCGGAATCTTGCCCAGGAAGAACCCATTGAAATTGTGCTCGAAATACCCGCTCACCCAGCGGTCCGAGATAAACTCATAATAGTCCATGCAGGAAAAGGCCGTACGGTCCAGGAAGAAGGTCTGGTTGCCCTCGTGCAGTTTGAGCATGGGATAGGGAACGCTGCCGAAGATGGCGCCACCGTTGATGTGGAGCTTTCCGAAGCCGATGGCGTTGGACGGGATGCTCCAGTCCAGGTTGGCCATGGTCTCGATAAAGGGGAAGTCGTTTCGGGAGATGCCGTGGAAGCCTTTGGTCAGGCTCAGCGTGAGGACGGGATACTTCGAGAACATGGAGGTTTTCAGGAAGAAATCCCGGTTGAAGCGGCGGTCTTTGGCCGATATCTCCAGGGATACCCCCAGGGCGTTGAGGGCGAAACTCTCGTCCGGCAGGCCATCTGGCCTGATGAGCGGGACGGATTCATTTCCCCAGATGCGCCGGGAGCGCCACTGGACGGATGCGTTGATATAGGGAACAAACTCATGCTCGTACAGGGCCATGAAGGTGTTCACCATGCTCTGCATGTCGGTGTGGTTGCGCGCCACGATGGACGAGAACATGTTCTGGGCGGTGAATACCCCGCTGCCGCTGCTCAGTTGCTCGAAGTCGTGTTTAGCGGAAAGCGTGAGCTTGCGGGTCTTGTCGCGACGGAACATGATTTCCGACTCTCCGTACCATTTGAATTCCTGGTCTTTGAATCCGTAGGCCAGGTAGCCGGTCAGGCGCAGCTTCTTGGACAGGTCCTTGGTGTTGCGTCCGCCCAGCTGCAGGCGGAAGCCTTCCGTGTCGTTGTAGGAGAAGGTGCGGGCCCATCGGCCGAATTCCATGCCCCAGGGCTTCACTTCAACATAATTGACGATCAAGGCCCGGGAGACACCATAGACCCATTTGTACATGCTGCCGTTCTGGATGCGGTCCACCATCTGGAAAATGCCTTTTTCCCGCGTGGTGAGGGGATAGGGACGCAGTTCGCTCCAGAATTGGTCGTCTCCGTGGATCACATTGTCCATGATGACAGGGTCCTGCTCCTTCTTGACCTTTTCGTTGGTGATGGGCCCGAAGACGGGTTCCTGATAGACCATCTGGCGGTTTCCCAGGAAGGATATCAGCTTGGAATTGTCGCTTACCGAGATGGAGAAGTCGATGAACAGGTGCTCTTCTCCGTAGAACCAGCGGCCGTCGGGCAGTCTCCGGTTCTGGATATCCACGTTGATGTGGCGGATCCAGTTCACGTTGGAGGCCTTGGACAGCTGGGCGTGCACCGAACGGATGCCGAAGTCTTCTGCGTCAATCTGCATCTCGCCGTCCAGCACGGGCGAAGTGACCAGTAGCTTGGGATGGAAACGGAGTACGTAGGTCTTGCGGCCTTCTACCTGCAGGGAATCTACCAGGTAGTAGTTGTAAAACATGTGGGACGAGGCGGCGGAAGGGCAGGGAAGGTCCAGGTTGAAAAGGCCGATGGTGCTCTCATAGAAATTGGTCCGCAGCAGGTGCGCGCCCGTGAACTGGCGCAGGAGGTTGTCGTCCTCCAGGCCGGAAATCCGGCTGGCGTGCATGATTTCCCGGTTGAAGGCGGGATCCGGCGAATGGTAGAGGTCTGAGTAGTTCTCAGAGATCATGATGGGAATGTAGGCCATGCCGGTGATGGCCGAGGTGTCGGCATATTCCCGGACAAAGCCGATATTGCGGTCCAGGATGCCCAGGCTCAGGACATCCTCCATGTTGGTGGCGTCCAGTTCGATCTTGGAGTAGAGCGGGGCCTGCCAGTCCGGCGCGTTGTCCGGATTGTTCCGGTGGCGGGCCTGGTCCAGTTTGCGGAGGATGGAGCGGATGTAGCGGTCGTCGGGCCGGACCGTGGCGGCCTTGAGCTGGCTGATGTCTTCCTTGAGCCGGAAATTCACTTCCGAGAACGTGCCCGGGGAGATGGCCACCGACTGGTTTTCATAGCCCATGAGCGAGGCCGTGAGCACTTTGGCATCGCGCGAGCGCGTTTCCAGGCTGTACCGGCCCTCCATGTCCGTGGAAATGCCGATGGTGGTGCCGTCGAAATAGATGCCCACGAAGGGGAGTGGTTCGCCGGTCCGGGCGTCGGTGACCTTGCCGCGGATACGCGTGGACTGGGCCGCCGCCGGGAAGGCGACAGCCAGCGTGAGCAGTATGAGCAGCAGTCTTCTGGTCATGCAGGGTTCTCGAATCAGTACAGGAGGCGCAGGAGGGCCAGTTTGGCGCTTTCGGGCAGCAGGCGCGTAGCCAGGACCACGGCTTTGTAGTCCAGGCGCGGGGTAACGCGCACCGCCATCTTCTTGCGGCGGAGCTGCCGAAGCACTTCTTTTCCGATCACTTCCGGTTTCATGCCACCCAGTTCATCGTGTTCGATCTTGCGCAGGTTCTTCTCCATATCTTTCTTGTAGGGTGACGCAGGATCCTGGGCGGCTACATTCAATTTTCGGGCCGAGGTGAATCCTGTGGCCACGTCTCCGGGCAAAATACTGCATGCCTGGATGCCGGTGTCCCGCAGTTCCAGCCGGAGCGACTCGGTGAGGGACAGGAGCGCTGCCTTCATGGAGGCGTAAAAACCCTGGTAGGGGAGTTGCAGCACGGCCATCACGGAGGTGATGGTGATGATGCGTCCGGCGCCTTGCTTGCGGAAGACCGGGAGGCAGGCCTGGATGGTCTTGAGGGCGCCGAAGTAGCCGGTTTCGAACTGGTAGCGGGCTTCCTCTTCCAAGGTGCCTTCCACCGGCCCGTAAATGCCGTTGCCGGCGTTGCACACCACGGCGTCCAGCCGGCCTTCCTTGCGGAGGATATCCTCTACGACAGCCTGCGTGTTCGCGGCGTCGTTCACGTCCAGGCAGATGCCTTCCACCCCCGGATGCGGGGTGGGGAAGGTGCCGCGGCGGGAAGCGGCATAGACTTTCATGCCGGCATCGGCCAGCAGAAGGGCGGTGGCGGCTCCGATGCCGCTGCTGCCGCCGGTGATGAGGACGACTTTTACTTCCATAATTCGGATCGATTGGTGAAAGTTTCGGGGAGGGGGATGTCGTACACGCTGCGGCGCAGGAAGGCCTTGAATTCCCCTTCCGGGACGGCGGCCTGCTCCTCGACGCTGAGGGTGGGGCCGATGATCAGGCGGGGATGACTGCCCTTTTTGTTGAACAGTTCGTGGAACAGGCGCACGAAGCGGACCCGGTAGTCAAGGAGCCCCAGAAGGTAATAGAAGGCCGAATTCCGGTCGGCAAAACGGATGGGGATCACGGGTACGCGGGCCTTGCGGATGAGTTTGACGGCGGCGTCCTGCCAATCCCGTTCTTCCAGTTTCCAGCCTTTGCCGGGTTTGAGGTCGGCCACGGCGCCTGAAGGGAAGATGGCCAGGGGCGCGCCGCCCCGCAGTTGCAGCAGGGCGCTCTTGACGCCGTTGATGCTGGTGGCGGTGGCGCCGGTCTTTTCCTTCAGGGTGGGGTTGACGGCAATGAAACTGGGTGCCAGGCCATGGATCCACAGGAGCAGTTCGTTGACCATCACCTTGGCTCCGGGCCGCGCATGGCCCAGTAAATCCACCAGGGCAATGCCGTCCAGATGACCGTAGAAATGATTGGCGATGACAATGAAAGGACCTTCCGGCAGTTGGGAGAGTCGCTGGGCATTTCCAATCCGGAAATCTACGCCCACGTCGTGCAGGATACCTTGGGCGAAGTCGGGCCCGAAAGCGGTCCCGGCCCGGGATACCCGGTCGTGCAAGCGGTTCACTTTGCCGATGCCGGTGAGCCAGAGGGCCAGCTTAAACAGGACAGACCCCCGCTTTCCTTTGAAGACGGGGGAGAGTTCCTGAGCTTGTTCCTGCGTGATGACAACCATATATTATGGGTAGGGCCTATTCTGGCTTCTTGGGGGGATCGATCGTGGAGAAATACTTGATGTCCTTGAAAAAATTAATCAGGTATGACGCCATGATGGCCAGGGTGGCCGCTACGGCAATATAGTCAAAGATGCCGATCATGAAATCGTTGTGGAACAGGGTCATGGGCCGCTTCCACTCGCTGAGCCAGGGGATGTAGATGAAGCAGATGTTCACGATAGCCAGCATGAGACGGAATTCGGTGGGGCCCAGGCCGGCGTAGGTGAGGCGCATCTCGCCCTTGAGGTGGCAGTCAATATAGACATAGACGCTGAGCATGAAGTAGGCCACCAGCGCCATCATGGCAAAACTCATGTTGACCAGCGGGCTCGTGCCCACGCCGATGAACATGATGGTTTCGTTGATGACATCCACGTTGTGGTCGATAAAAAAGCCGTAGGTCTTGCGCTGGGTGTTCCGTACGCGGGCCAGGCTGCCGTCCAGGGAGTCTCCGAACCAGTTCACCACGAGGCCGAAGGTGGCCAGCCACAACCAGTTAAGGTTCAGGTTGGACAGGGCATAGCCGGTGGCGATGATGCATGCGCCGATAAAACCGAGCAGGGTGAGCATGTCGGAAGTAACCCAGGCGGGCATCCGATGGGCCAGCCAGGTGAGTACTTTCTTTTCTCCGGCGCTAAGAATGGAGGTCTGAATTCTTCGGGCTTGTTTCTTTTCTTCTGTCATGTCCTAAGTTAGAAATTGCGCTGAAACCGCTTTTTCAGGCGGCCGATAATCCGCCAGCCCAGTTGCATGAACGATTCGGCATGCCGTTTCTGCTTTTCCGGGTACATCTCGTTCACGGGGATGAGGATGCCGGAATCCAGGACATCGGCAAATTCATCATTGATGCCGGTGCCGAAATAGATCATGCGCGGGGAGAGGTTCATGTAGGTATTCACCAGCGGGGGGATGGGAACCCCCAGTTTCATGACCTCTGTTTTCAGCAGTTTATAATCTTCTTTGTAGTCGTCTTTCTTGAATAGATGATGGAAACGGCCGGGATTGGACACCGTGACGGGCTTGCGGATCTTGACCAGGCGGGATCCTTTCCCGAAATAGGTCTTGAGGAAATACATCACCAGTTCCCGTGCCTGCTCGGGGTAGTCGGGGTAGATGGTCATTTTCCCGAAGAAATACTTGATCCGGTCCTTGTACAGGATGCCGATGGCGACAATCCCGTCAAAGAGGTTGTCCAGGGCGTAGAGGCTCTTGGAACCCAGCTTGGAACTCTGATACTCCACGGAAACGAAACTCCGGCCCAGTTCCAGGGTGTAGGGGAGATAGTCCCGGAGGAACTTCTTGGTGAATTCGAACATGTGGGAGGAGGTGAGGATGGGCTGGCCCTTCGCGTCGAAGACGGCCTCGTCGCACAGGCAGAAACGGTACCCGCCGATAATCTCTTCCGCATCCGGATTCCACAGGACCAGCTGGCGGTATCCGTAGGCCGGATCCGTGTCGAACTTGTCCAGGTCCAGGGGTTCCCCGGTGCCTCCTCCATCGTTCCGGAAAGCGATTTCCCGGAGCCGGCCGATCTCCTTCAGGACGTTGGGGGCATCGGCCCCGACCACATACAGCTGATTGCCGGCCTTGTTGGTGGCACGCAGCAACCTGTCCTCATTAAGCTCGGCTTTCAGGAGGGCTTTGTCCACGGGTTCTATGATGGGTTTCATGGGCATAAATTGAACCGCTAATTTACTTCTATTTTGCGACATTTACAAAAAATTGTATCTTTGCAGGACGCTTACGCTGCTTTATGAACAGAAGTTGGACCGAACTCCTTAAAAAATTGATCATGTTCTCGCTCACCTCGATGGCGGGAACCGTAGTGGACCTTGGACTGCACTGGGTGCTCAGCACCTTTGTCTTCAAGGGAAACTACTGGGGCAGTTTCTGGGTGGCTCCCACCGTTTCCTTCGAGGTGGCCGCCATGGTCAACTTCGTTATTGCCTACTTCTTTGTCTGGAAGGAGCGCATCTCGCAGCGTTCCGTGCGCTCGTTCTGGCGTCATTTTGCCGCCTATAACGCGGCCGGGGTCGGCGCCTATCTCATCAAGTTCGCCGCCATGCAGGGGCTGCACTTCCTCTTCGTTTCCCTGGGCTGGTTCCAGGAAAGCAGTTTCGAACCGGTGCTCTGTAACCTCCTGGGCCTGTGCTTCTCCGGCGCCTTCAATTTTGTCATGAGTGAGTTCTTCATCTTTAATAAAACCAAGAAGAAGGATATCTCTGATAATCTGTAAGCGATTTTCTTAATTCTGCTTACAATTTATAAGCGCTCTTTGAGTTCAAAGGCCTTTCGCAAGTGATAAATAGTCATTCTACAGGCGTCTGTGGCTTATTAAAAAAGTTTACGAATGGTTATTTTCTTGCAAAGTGAGAAATATTCTGCTGAATATCAGAGATTTGTCATATTTCTCGAAAAAAAATCTAAAAAATCTTTTGAAAAAATTTGCAAATTTAAAAATTTGCCGTACCTTTGTATCCGGATTGAGGAAGCAAGGTTCTCTTGACGGAATCAGTCTATTGGTTATTAGTTTTAGTGTTATTAATTATGTGGTTAGTAAGAGCGTCCGCCTGCGACAGGCCGACTCTCTTTTTTTTATGCCTTTCCTTGCTGATTTTCCGGAATAAGTGTATATTTGTGGGAAATTTCCAACAAGTATAACTATTATGCAAGAAAACGACGGAAAATACATCTTCGGTGTGGTGAAGGTGGGGGATAAGGGCCAGGTCGTTATCCCCAAGGATGCCCGCAAACTGTACAATATCAAGGCGGGTGATGCCCTGCTGGTGCTGGGAGATGCCCGGGGCATGGCGCTCCTCAAGACGGAAGTGTTCCAGAATGCCATCGATCAGGCCATGGAGGGCCTCTCCAAATGAGAAAGCATTGGCTGGACAATCTGCGCTGGGTAACGGTGTTGCTGGTGCTGTTCTATCACGTGATTTACTTCTATAATAATAAAGGCGTCTTTGGCGGGATCGGAGGCTTCGGCCCCTATCCTGAGTGTCCGCAGTACCAGGATGTGGTGATGTACATCCTCTATCCCTGGTTCATGCCGCTGCTCTTTATGCTGGCCGGCATCAGCGCGCGCTATGCCCTGGAAAAGCGTTCCGGAAAGGAATGGCTCAAGGCCCGTACGCGGAAATTGCTGGTGCCCGCCACCATCGGCCTTCTGGTGTTTCACTGGATGGTGGGATACTTCAATACGGCGACGGCGGCCCAGGCCGGCATGCTGGACGGTGTCCCGGGCGTGGCCCGCTATCTCATGTGGTCTGTGAGCGGAATAGGTCCGCTTTGGTTCATCCAGGACCTGTGGCTTTTCTCCCTCCTGCTGCTGCTCGTGCGGAAGCTGGATGCCCGTGACAAGCTGTGGAACGCCTGTGGCAAGCTCAACATCGTGGGGGTGGTCCTGCTGGGTGTCCTCTACTGGGGGGCAGAGCAGCTGCTCATCCATCATCCCCGTCCGGAATCTGCAGACGGCCTGTATAACCTGTACAAGCCCCTGTTCTATCTGGTCACCTTCCTGATGGGCTATTTCGTGTTCTCCCACGAAACCATCCAGGCCGCGCTCAAGAAAGCCTGGATTCCGCTCCTGGCCAGCGCCGTCGTAGCCGGCACGGCCCTGATTGTCACCGGCTTCGGCCAGGACAATACGTCTCCGGCCTTTCTCACTTCCCCCCTCAACTGCCTCTACGGCTGGTTGGCGTGCCTGGCCCTGATGGGCTGGTTCCAGGCCCGCTTTGACAAGACCTCGGCCTTTGCGGGGTATATGACACGCTCCAGCTTTGGCCTCTACATCGTCCATTACCTGGTGGTGGGGAGCCTGGGCTATATGATGAAAGTCTATACCCAGCTGCCGCCGGTGGCCCTGTACCTGATCCTGACCCTGGCTGTCTTTACGCTCTCGCCGCTCATTTATGAAGTGCTCCGGCGCATCCCGGTCATCCGCTGGTGTGTGTTCGGTGAAAAATAAAACCGCTTCCGTATGGCAGACAAGCATTTGACTTCCAACGATTTGCCCCGCTATCAGGGGAATTACACCGAGCAGGCGTTCTGGGATAAACTCAAACGCATCGCTTCCAAGGCCGGGGCCAAGGTGGTGTACTATGCTCTGGTGCTTTTCTATACCCTCACCGATCCGGCCACCCCGGCCAGATACAAGGCGGTGATCGCCGGCGCGCTGGGCTATCTCATCCTGCCGCTGGACCTCTTGCCCGATTTCCTGCCCTTCGCAGGCCTGGCCGACGACTGGGCGGCCCTGATCGCCGCCGTATCCTACGTCTTTACTTCTATCACGCCCCAGAACAAGGAGAAAGCCCGCCAGAAGCTGCTCTCCTGGTTCCCCCAAGCCGGAAAGGCCGACCTGGGGGATCTGGCCTAAGCCCTTTGATGATGATGCATACGATGAAAAGAATCATTCTGCTGGCCCTGACTCTTTCCCTGGGGGCCGGAAATGCCTTTGCACAGGCGCCCATGACCTATTTCACCCAGGAAGAACTGCCCGATCTGGTGCAGTGCCTTCCCGCCCCGCCGGATACCGCCAGTACGGAATTCGCCCAGGATGTCATCCGCTATTTCTGGGGCAAGTCCATGCGGGCCGATGCCTGCCGGGCCGCCCAGGCCGAGCGCGACGCCATCTGGGACCTGGATACCCTGGCGGCCATTTTCAGCGAACCTTTCGGCCTGGAGATATCCCAGGAGAAGACGCCCGAAATCTACAAGGCCTTCGTGCAGGGCGTGGGAACCATTGAACTGATCCGCGTCCAGCCCAAGGCCCATTATATGCGGATGCGGCCCTTCGACCGCTTCCAGGAGCATATTCTCACCACCTGGGAAGAAGACATGCTGCGGGGAGAAGGCTCCTATCCTTCCGGCCACACCATCCGGGGCTGGGCTGCGGCGCTCATCCTCACCGAGATCAACCCCGCCGCGGCCAATGAACTGTTTGCCCGCGGATGGGTCTATGGGGAGAACCGCGTGATCGTGGGGGCGCACTGGCAGAGCGATGTGGACGCCAGCCGGCCGGCCGCCAGTATCGGCTATGCCCGGCTGCAGTCCTCTGAGGCCTATCATGCGCAGATGGACCGGGCCCGTGCGGAGTTCCTCCGGCTCAAGGGGTGTCACTGTCCTAAAAAAAAGTAGTGGCTTTTGGCCACTACTTTATCAAAAAACAGGAAAAGCTTGTTGAACGTCCTTCCTATTGGACGGCAATCTGTTTGACGGCTTCGGATTTCTGAATGGGCTCCTTCTTGGGGATGTGGACATTCAGAACGCCCTTTTCAACCTTTGCCTCAATCCTGGCGGCATCGGCATCGTCGGGCAGGAGCAGCGTCTGCTGGAACTTCTCATAGGAGAACTCGCGGCGGAGATAGCGTCCGTGCTTCTTGCCTTCCTTGTTCTCGGCCTTTTTCTCCATCTCGATGTGCAGGTTGTTGTCGGCATCGACATGGACCTTGTAGTCTTCTTTATCCAAGCCCGGGGCGGCGAGTTCCACGTCGTACTCCTTCTCGGTTTCCCATACATTGATGGCAGGTGCCGTATAAGTGGGTCTTTCCATCCAGCTGTTGTCGAAAAAGTCATTGAAAATGTCCGGCAGCCAGCTGTCATTGTTTCTTCTGATCACGGGTAACATAACTCAAAAACTTTAATCGTTCCGGTTTTGGGCGTATCCCTATTTCCGGGGCTCTTCTTGGTGGAGCCGCTGATAGGAATTGCAAAGCCGGGGCCATACCCGGAAGATGGACAAAATGGCACGGAAAGTGCCAAAAAGTCCATCTGCGTGCCGTTTCGTCAGCTGGCTTTCCGGCTTTTACCCACCAGGATGACCCCGCCCACGATGGCTGCGGCGGCCACGACTTTCTGCCAGGTGAGCACATCTACGCCGGCCCAGATGCTCACGCCGGTGGCAATGACCGGGGCCAGGTAGTTGTACATGCTCACCAGCGTGGGCCGGATGAACTTCTGGCCGTAGGGGATGAGATAGTAGGCGATGACCGTGGCAAACACGATCAGGTAGCCAATTTCCCAGCGCACTTTGACGGGGATGGCGGCGAAGTCCGTTTCCACGAGTCCTTGGGCCGAGAAGGGCAGGGACATGAGCAGCGAGAAGAGGAAGATCCACTTCATGAAGGTAACCACGCTGTATCGGGTGATCAGGGGCCGGAAGATGCCCAGATACATGGAGAAGGTGAGGCTGTTGAGCAGCAGCAGCACGAAGCCCAGGGGCGTGGTGGCCGATGCGCCTCCCGAAAGGACGGAATTGAAGATGAGGAACAGGACCCCCGCCAGGCTCACCGCGACGCCGCAGGCCTTCTTGGCGGTGATGGGCTCACCCACGAAGAAAAAGGCGAAGATCATGGTGAAAACCGGCCCCAGCGTGCCCAGGATGGCGGCATCAATCGAAGTAGCCATGGTTATGCCCACCAGGAACGTGGTCTGCGTCAGGAAAAAGCCCAGCAGGGACGCCAGGGCAATCTTCCCCAGGTCGCCCCGCGCTACCTTTTCCCGGGGCAGCAGCAGCGACAGCAGCCAGAACATGGCCGACGCGCCCAGGGCCCGCAGGGTGAACAGGACAAAAGGATTGACGGCCGCCGAATTGGCGATATCCTTGCACAGCACCACATTGAGTCCGAATATGATGTAGGCTGCCGCGACGGACAGATGTCCTTTTACCTGCTCGGATGCCATTTCACTGGGCTGTTTTTAGATGGGCAGGAGGACAAAGACCAGCACATCCCAGAGGGCATGGCTCACGATGAGGGCGCCCAGCGCCTTGGGGTACTGGCGATAGATGAGTCCCCAGATGGCCCCCGCAACGAGGGCGGCCATCACCAGCATGAAATTGAACGACCAGATATGCACCAGGGCGTAAAAGCCCACCGTGATGAGGAAGGCGAAGTCCCGGGCATGTTTCCCGCCCAGGAGACGGGTCAGGGTCCGCTGGACGTAGCCGCGCCAGAACAATTCTTCGGCCGGGCCAATGAGGAAAAGGAGCAGGATGGCGATGAGCCAGGCCGGATAGCCGTCCTTCATGGCATAGACGCTGTCCACCTGGGGCCTGGCAAAGTGGAAGAGCAGGGCCGACACTTTGTCACCGACCCAGAATACGGCCCAGAGCGTGAGGGCGATAAAGATCCCCCCGATCCATTGCGTCCGGAAATTCTCAAAATGCAGCAGCTCTTTCCGGTCGGCCGTAAACCAGAGGCCGAGGCCCGCCAGGATCACGGCCGCGCAGGGCATGACCAGCCAGAAACCGGGCCATCCCTGGGTCCAGGGACTGAACATGTAAAACCACAGCAGGGCGGCTGTCGCCAGGGCCAGGGTCAGTTGACGGGCTTCCTTACTCATAGCAGGCCTCCTATCAGCAGTCCCAGGGAAAGCAGGCCGGCGAAGACCAGTTGCAGCTTGGCCGTTGCCTGGTCCAGGCCTTTCATGGCTTCCAGCCCCTCCGTCTTATACAGGCCGGCCTGCTGGAAATTCTTCCAGGCGGGCACCACGGCGAGCAGGCAGATCAGGGAAGCGGGATGCAGCCATCCGGCAATCACCGACACGATGACGCAGACAAAGGGAAGGACCATATAGCAGCGATACAGGACGGCGGAAGCCTTGAGGCCGATGAGCATGGCGAAGGTCCGGATGCCGGCCGCCCGGTCGGTCTCGGTGTCCAGGGTGTTGTTGGCATGGAGTACCGACACGGTGACCAGGCCGATAGGGAGGGACAGCACCAGCGCTTCGGGCACATAGGCCCCGGTGAGGGCGTAAGTGGATCCCAGCACGGTGAGGACGCCGAAAATCAGGAAAATGTCGGCATCGCCCAGGGCATGATATTTCAGGAAAGAATAGAGGAGGGTGAACAGGACGCCCACGCCGCCGGCAATCAGCAGCCCCGGGCCGCTGAGGAGCACGATGACCACCCCGATGGCGATGCCGGCTGCGAACAGGGCCAGGCTGAAGCGGAGGTATTCGGCTGGTTCGAAGCGGTGGAACACCAGGTTGGGGACGGCGAAGGCCGTTTCGTTATCGACCCCGCTTTTGTAGTCGGCCCAGTCGCTGAGTACGTTGCCGGCCGAATGGAGCAGGACGACACCCAGCAGGGACAGCAGCAGGATGAGATAGGGAAGTCCTCCTGCAGGAATGAGTCCTTTGCTGAACAGGAAGGCGAATGTGGCGACCACCGGCATGGTGGAAACCGGGAAGGACCAGTATCTGGTTACCGTGAACCAATCTTTAAGGCTGTGTTTCATGCTTTTCAAATAGCTGTGTTTACGAAAAGGGACTGCAAAGATAGTTATTTTTAGCATATTCTATTTTATTGATTTTTTTGTATATTTGCCGAAGTGTATTCTGAATCAATCGTCATGACAGAAAAGAGATTGTTACTCGGTGACGAGGCTCTTGCGCTGGGGGCACTGCATGCCGGTCTGTCCGGTGTGTATGCCTACCCTGGAACGCCGTCCACCGAGATTACGGAGTTTATCCAGCAGGCCCCGCTGGCACGGGAGCGCGCCGTGCGCAGCCGTTGGTGTACCAATGAGAAAACGGCCATGGAAGCTGCCCTGGGCATGTCTTATGCCGGAAAACGGGCGCTGGTTTGCATGAAACATGTGGGCATGAATGTCTGTGCCGATGCCTTTGTGAACGCCGGTATCACCGGTGTCAAGGGCGGCTTGGTGGTGGTGGCGGCCGACGATCCGTCCATGCACTCTTCCCAGAACGAGCAGGATTCCCGCTTCTACGGGAAGTTTGCCCTGGTTCCCATCCTGGAACCTTCCAACCAGCAGGAGTGCTATGACATGATGGCCGATGCCTTCCGCCTTTCCGAGGAGGTGCGCCTCCCCGTCCTGGTGCGCATGGTCACCCGCCTGGCCCATTCCCGCGCCGCCGTCGAAGTGGGGGAGCCCGCTCCCCAGAACGCCCTGGCGCCCGACAGCGACCGCCTGCGCTGGGTCCTGCTCCCCGGCAATGCCAAGCGACAGTATGCCGCCCTGATTGCCCGGCAGCCGGAACTCCTCTCCCGGGCCGAAGCCTCGCCGCGCAACAGCCTCACGCTGGGAAAAGGCCTGGGCGTAATAGCCTGTGGCATTGCCTATAATTATGTAAAGGAAGTGATTCCGGAGGGTGTCTCCCTCCTGAAGGTCTCCCAATATCCGCTGCCCGAGCGCCTGGTGCGCGAGATGGCCGCCGCCTCCCAGGAAATCCTGGTGGTGGAGGATGGCCAGCCCTTTGTCGAAGAGCAGGTGAAAGCCCTCCTGGGGGCGGATTATCCCGTTACCGGCCGCCTCACCGGCCGTCTTCCCCGCACGGGCGAACTGAATCCGGACAACGTGGCCCTCGCCTTCGGCCGTCCCGCCCCGGAGGTCCATGCCCCGGCGCAGAACCTGGCGCCGCGTCCTCCGCAGCTTTGTCAGGGCTGTGGCCACCGGGATGTCTATACCGCGCTCAACCAGGTGCTGGCGGACTATCCCACGGCCCGCGTCTTTGGCGATATCGGCTGCTATACCCTGGGCGCCCTGCCGCCGTTCCGCGCCATTGACAGCTGCGTGGACATGGGCGCTTCCATCACCATGGCCAAGGGTGCGGCCGATGCCGGCGTGCATCCCGCCGTGGCGGTGATCGGAGACTCCACCTTCACCCATTCCGGTATGACCAGCCTGCTGGATGCCGTGAACGACGGTGCCGCCATTACGGTGATCCTCTCCGACAACCTCACGACGGCCATGACCGGCGGTCAGGATTCGGCCGGAACGCACAAGTTCGAGGCCATCTGCCTGGCCCTGGGCGTGGAGCGCGAACACTTGCATGTGGTCGTTCCCTTGCCCAAGAACATGGACGAGATTACCCGCATCATCCGGGAAGAACTTGAGTATAAGGGCGTTTCTGTCATTATCCCGCAGCGGGAATGCATGCAGACGCTCACCAGAAGGAATCGGGAGTTGGCCCGGCTCCGCGCGAAATGATAAGGAAGCATACGATGAAAACCGATATTAAATTAGCGGGCGTGGGAGGCCAGGGAATCCTGTCCATCGCCACGGTGATCGGAGAGGCCGCCACGAAGGCGGGACTCAGCCTCAAACAGGCCGAGGTGCATGGCATGAGCCAGCGCGGCGGCGATGTGCAAAGCGACCTCCGTCTCTCTACGGAGGCTATTTTCAGCGACCAGATTCCCCTGGGCGGGGCCGACCTCATCCTCTCCATGGAGCCCATGGAAGCCCTCCGTTATCTGCCCTACCTGGCAGCGGACGGCGCCGTGGTCACTTCTTCCAAGCCCTTCGTCAACATTCCCAATTACCCCGACGAGACCGCGTTGATGGCCGAACTGGATACGCTTCCCAAGCTCACCCGGATGGACATCGACGCCGTGGCCAAGGGCCTCCAGGCCCCCCGGAGCGCGAATATGGTGCTCCTGGGCATGGCCGCCCGTCACCTGGATATCCTGTCGGCCGATGACCTTCGCGCCGCGATCCGCGCCATCTTTGCCCGAAAGGGAGACAAAGTGGTGGAGGACAATCTCAAAGCATTCGACGCAGGCTATGAAGGTATTCAGTGAAGCTTTGGTGGAGGAGGCCCGCGTGGCCTCCCGTGTGGCCGACCTTTCACAGGCCACGATCGGGGAAGTGCTGCTGGTGGCCCAGTACCTGGAGCGGAAGACGGGTATCCCGTTTATCCGCATGGACCAGGGTTCTCCGGGCCTGCCGCCCAACCATTACGGCGTAGAGGCCGAGAAAGAAGCCCTGGAACGGGGCGTAGGCTCCCAGTATCCTCCGGCCGACGGCGTGCCCGAACTCAAGAAGGCCGCTTCCCGCTTTATCAAGGCCTTTATCGATATCGATATAGACCCGGCCGGCTGCATCCCCACCACGGGCTCCGTGGCCGGTTCCTTCGGCGCTTTCATTGCCTGTACCCAACGCATACCGGGGAAAGACAAGGTGCTGTTCATCGACCCCGGTTTCCCCATCCAGAAATCCCAGCTTCGCGTGCTGGGCATTGCCTGGAAGGAGTTTGACATCTATCCCTACAGGGGAGAAGCCCTTCGCGCCAAGCTGGAGCAGGAGCTGCAGGCAGGGGATATCGCGGCCATCGTCTATTCCAATCCGAACAACCCGGCCTGGATCTGCCTGGAAGAAAGTGAACTGCAGGTGATTGGCGAACTGGCCACCCGCTACGATGTCATCGTGATGGAAGACCTGGCCTATTTCTGCATGGATTACCGCCGGGAACTGGGGCGTCCCTTCGAGCCGCCCTTCGTGCCCACGGTGGCCCGCTATACGGACAATTATATCCTCATGCTGTCCTCGTCCAAGATCTTCAGCTATGCGGGACAGCGGATGGCCCTGGTGGCCATCGGCAACCAGCTCTTCGGCCGGCATTATCCGGCCCTGGCCCAGCGTTATCACGACGCGGGCATCTTCGGCCAGACGCTCACGGCCTCCATCCTCTATATGATTACCAGCGGCTGCACCGCCTCCACCCAGTATGCCTATGCCCGCATGCTGGAGCTCTCGGCCGACGGGGTCATTGACTTCGTGGAGGATACCCGCGTGTACGAGCGCCGGGCGGCCCGGATGAAGGACATCTTCTGCCGGAACGGTTTCCGCGTGGTCTATGACCGCGACGTGACCCGGCCGGTGGGCGACGGCTTTTTCTTCACCCTGGGCTATGGGGATCTCACTGGCGGCGAACTGCTCCGGGAGCTCCTGTACTATGGTGTCAGCTGCATTTCCCTGTCCACCACCGGCAGCCTCCAGCCTGGCGTCCGGGGGTGCACCAGCCGCATGCGGGACGAACTCTATCCCGTCCTGGAAGAGCGCATGAAAGCCTTCCGCGAAGACCATTCCTCAACCAAATAGAAAGCAAAGATTATGATCTGGAATCCCAACAAAGAATGCATGAGCCGTGACGAGATGAGCGCGTTGCAGGGAAAACGGCTCCATAAAATCGTGGAGTATGTTTACCACAACGTTCCTTTCTACCGGAACAAGTTGCAGGAGATGGACCTCACCCCCGATGACATCCGCACCATCGAGGACATCGTGAAACTTCCCTTCACCACCAAGAAGGACCTGCGCGACAATTATCCCTTCGGCCTGCAGGCGGCTCCGGCCAGCGAGATCATCCGCATCCATGCGTCGTCCGGAACCACGGGCAATCCCACCATCGTGGGCTATACCCGCAAGGATATCGGCGTGTGGAGCGAGTGCATGGCCCGCTGCCTGACAGCCTTCGGCGTCACGCGCAACGACGTCTTTTCGGTGGCCTACGGCTACGGCCTGTTCACCGGCGGTCTGGGTGCGCACAACGGCGTGGAGACCGTGGGCGCCTCGGTGGTGCCGGCCTCTACCGGCAATACCGAGAAGCATGCCAAACTCATCCGGGACCTGGGCATCACGGGCATCGCCTGTACGCCTTCCTATGCCCTGTATCTGGCCGAGACCATGGAGAAGATGGGGATTACCAAAGATCAGATCAAACTCCGCGTGGGCGCCTTCGGTGCCGAACCCTGGACGGAAAAGATGCGTGAGGAAATCCAGGAGCGCTTGGGGCTGAAAGGCTTCAACATCTACGGCCTCAGTGAGATCATGGGACCCAGCGTGAGCTACGAATGCGAAGCCCAGCACGGCTCCCATATCAACGAGGACCATTTCTTCCCCGAAATCATCGATCCCGTCACCCTGGAGCCGCTGCCGGCAGGGGAGTCCGGCGAACTGGTGTTCACGACCCTCACGAAGGAGGGCATGCCGGTGCTGCGCTACCGTACGCGGGACCTGTGCTCCCTGCTGCCGGGCGAGTGCGAGTGCGGCCGCACCAGCGTGCGCATGAGCGCCATCTCGGGCCGCAGCGATGACATGCTCATCATCCGCGGTATCAACGTGTTCCCGTCCCAGGTGGAGAGCGTGGTCCTGAGCATGAAGGAATTCGCACCGCGCTATATGCTGGTGGTGGACCGGGTGAACAACCTGGATACCCTGGAGGTGCAGGTGGAACTCCGTCAGGAATACTTTACCGCCACCTTCGATACCCCCGCCGCCATCGACGAACTGGCCAAGCGGCTTGCTGCCAAGCTCCGGAGTGTGCTCAGTATCGGCGCCAAAGTGTCGCTCAAGGCGCCGGGCGCCATCGAACGCAGCCAGGGCAAGAGTGTCCGTGTCATCGACAACCGCAAATTGAAATAACCTGCCACTATGACTATCAACCAACTTTCCATTTTCCTGGAGAACCGTTCCGGAACCCTCACCAAGGTGCTGGACCTGTTCAAGGAAGCCGGTCTTCACATCATCGCCTCCTCCATTGCCGATACGGCCCAGTACGGCTTGCTCCGCATTGTATGCTCCGAGCCGCAGCGCGCCTATCAGGAACTGGAGCGCCATGGTGTCGCCGTGGCCCTGTCCGATGTCTTTGCCATCGAACTGGACGAGCGGCCGGGCCAGATTGCCGCTGCCGTGCGCGACCTCAGCGAGGCCAATATCGGCATTGTGTACATGTATTCCTTCTTCATCCACGGGAAGGGACTCCTGATTATCCGGGCCGACAAGGCCGAGGAGGCGCGGGACGTGATCCAGCGCTCGGGCCTGCGCTGCGTCCCGGAAAGCGAGCTGCCCGACTGGGTTGTCAAATAAAGCATGAAACGACTGATTGTCCTGCTGCTGTCCTGCCTGGTGGCGGCCCTTTCCTGCAGCCCCGCAGGGCAGAAACATACGTACGCACCTACGCCCGACATCCTGCCGGGCGCCACGGACCTCGAAGCCTATCTTCCGCTCCTGGAAGGGAAACGGGTGTCCATCCTGTCCAACCAGAGCGGCCTGGTTGCGCCCGGGCGTCATGTGCTGGATACGCTGCTCTCGCTGGGCGTGCAGGTGGTTTCCATCTTCTCGCCGGAGCATGGTTTCCGCGGCACGGCCGATGCCGGTGAACACGTGGGAAGCAGCGTGGACGGCCCCACCGGGATTCCCATCCGTTCGCTTTACGACGGGAAGGGCGGTGTCCCTTCCGAGGAGGCGATGGCCGAATTCGATGTCCTGCTCTTTGACCTGCAGGACGTGGGCTGCCGTTTCTATACCTACAACGTGACCATGGGCAAGATGATGGGGAGCTGCGCCACGTACGGCAAGCAGATGATTGTGCTGGACCGCCCCAATCCCATCGGCTTCTATGTGGACGGGCCCATCCTGGACATGAAATACAAGTCCGGCGTAGGAGCCTGGCCCATCCCGGTGTGCCATGGCATGACCCTGGGCGAGCTGGCACTGATGATCAACGGGGAAGGCTGGCTGCCTGGCGGCGCCCGCTGTGACCTCACCGTGGTCAAGTGCCGCAACTATACGCACCAGTCCCGCTACGTGCTGCCGGTGAGCCCTTCGCCCAACCTGCCCGACATGCGCTCCGTGTACCTGTATCCTTCGCTCTGCTATTTCGAAGCCACGCCCGTGAGCCTGGGCCGCGGCACGGACAGCGCGTTCCAGATGTACGGGCACCCGAACATGAAAGGCTATCGTTTCTCCTTCACGCCCCGAAGCGTAGAAGGCGCCAAGAACCCGCCGCAGCTGGACCGGCTGTGCTATGGAGTGGACCTGCGCACCGAACCTTCCGACGACGCGGTGAACGCGGCCGGCATCAATCTTGCATACGTGGTGGACGCCTATAGGAACCTCAATCTGGACGATCATTTCTTCCGCTCGTTCTTCGAACTGCTGATGGGCTGCGATTACGTGCGAAAGATGATCAAGGAAGGCGCTTCTGCCGACGAAATCAAAGCCCGCTGGGCCGGCGATGTCGCTTCCTTCCGCCAGCAGCGAAAACCCTATTTGCTTTACGAGGAATAACTTGTGCATTTGACCAACCGGCGCATATCATCCACCTTCCTGCTGGCGATTATCCTTCCGATAATCTTTCTTGCGCCGTTTCACCACCACGAGGAGCCGCTTGCTTCGGACATTTCCTGTGATGCCTGTGCGCATCATCAGCCCCACCCGGGGCATTTGTCCGAGCAGCCAGGAACCCACGACTGTCTGATCTGCCAGCTGCTGGGCCAGCAGTACGTGCCCTCCGTCGGCCCTGCCGTGACCCTGCCGGGGGCGCATTTTGCCGCTCCGGTGGCCATGGATGCCGAGGCGGTCATCCTTCGTAGCCTCCATCAGTCCTCTCCCAGAGCACCGCCCGTCTCATTCTGTTTTTAGTTTCCAACTTATTTTTAATTCCTTAAAACTGAACAGAATGAAAAAGACAATAATCTTATTGTCGCTGCTTTCCGTATGTATGGCAGCGACCGCACAGCAACATACTTCCGACTCTACCGATATCTACTACAAGCATCTGCAAATTCACGAAATCGTCGTAACCGGCCTGGCCGGAGACGCCAAGATGAAAGAAATGCCCTCTCCGGTTTCCGTCATCCGCCCGGCCGATCTGGCGGCCCGTGCCGGCGGGAACATCATCCAGGCCATCGCGACCACCCCGGGCCTGAGTGAAATCACCACCGGCGGCGGCATCTCCAAGCCTGTGATCCGCGGCCTGGGCTATAACCGGGTGGTCGTGGTCCACGATGGCATCCGACAGGAAGGCCAGCAGTGGGGCGACGAGCACGGCGTCGAGATTGACGGGGCCGACGTGCATTCCGTAGAGATCCTGAAGGGCCCGGCCTCGCTCATCTATGGTTCGGACGCCCTGGCCGGCGTGGTCATCTTCCATCCGGCGCCCATCCGTCCCCTGGGAGAGATCGGGGGAAGCTTCTCGTCTGAATATCAGACCAATAACGGGCTGCTGGGCTATTCGCTGTCGGCCGATGGCAATAACCGCGGCTGGCTGTGGGGCGCCCGTTTCTCCGACAAGTATGCCCACGCCTATCACAATGCCCTGAACGGTCCGGTGGCCAATTCCGGTTATCGGGAACGGGCGGCTTCCGCCATGCTGGGCCGGAACGGTTCCTGGGGCTATTCCCGGCTGCGTTTCAGTTACTTCCACCTCACGCCCGGGATGATCGAAGGCGAAGAAAACGGGGAAGACGGGGATGAAGTCGCGTCCTTTGGCTATACGCCGGCACTGCCTTTCCAGCACGTGCGTCATTATAAGCTGGTGTCTGACAATACCGTCCACCTGGGCCCCGGCCATCTGAAACTCATCCTGGGCTGGCAGCAGAACCGCCGGCAGGAATTTGAGGAGAGCGCCGAGGAGCCGGGCCTGGATTTCCGGCTCAATACCTTCCATTACGACCTGCGCTATCAGGCCAGCCTCCCGCAGGGTTGGAAAACGGCTTTCGGCCTGGCCGGTATGGGGCAGCGGAGCGATAACTTGGGCGATGAGTACCTGATTCCCGCCTACGGCCTGTTTGATGCCGGCCTCTTTGCCACCGTCTCCAAGACGCTGGGGGCCTGGACCCTTTCGGGAGGACTTCGGGCCGATGTTCGCTGGCTCCACAGTGAAGCCCTGGCCGGGCGTTTCGAGGACTTCAGCCGCCGTTTTCCCGGCGTCAGCGCCAGCCTGGGGGCTGTGCGGCCGCTGGGCGAGCATTTCCTTTTGAGGGCCAATGTCGCCCGGGGTTTCCGGGCGCCCAACCTGGCCGAACTGGGTTCCAACGGCGAGCACGAAGGCACGTTCCGCTACGAACTGGGGAACCGGGATCTGAAGCCGGAATACAGCCTGCAGGGCGACCTGGGCCTGGATTTCAGCTCCCGCTTTCTGTCCGTGCAGGCGGCTGCCTTTGTGAGCCGGATCGATAACTATATCTTCTCGGCGCGTAACGGTGCGGTCTCGGACGAGGGACTGCCGGTCTATGCCTTCCGGAGCGGTCTGGCCCATCTGGCCGGCGGCGAGTTGGGCTTTGACCTCCATCCGGTCCATCCCTTGCACCTGAGCAGCGTCTTTTCCTGCGTCTATGCCCGCGAGGCGGGCGGGGATGACCTGCCGCTCATTCCGGCACCCCGCCTGCTGTCGGAAATCAAGTGGGAGTTCACGCACGACGGCCAGCTGCTCAACAATGCCTTCGTTTCGCTGAATCTGGACTGGAATCTGGCCCAGAACCATTTCTATGCCGCCGGAGGCACGGAGACGGCTACGCCGGCCTATCTGCTCCTGGGCGCATCGGCCGGAACGGACCTCGTGGTCCGCGGGAAAAAGCGCCTGTCCCTGTACATCATTGCCTCCAACCTGACTGACCAGGACTACATGCCTCACCTGAGCCGCCTCAAATATATGGGTATCGCCAATATGGGACGCAATGTGGCCATGAAACTGATTGTCCCGTTTTAAGCGTTAAGATGTCTTTCAAGCCCTTCAGTTATCAGGAACGTTACGGCCTGCGGCTTCAGCGCCTGGCCTTGGACGGCGGTTTTACCTGCCCCAACCGGGACGGTACGCTGGGCGTCGGGGGCTGTACGTTCTGTGATAACCGGGCCTTCCACCCGGCCTATACCCAGGGGAAGAGTATCCTGGAACAGCTTGACGCCGGGATGGCCTTCCACCGCCGGAGAGGCCGTCAGGCCGATGGCTATCTGGCCTATTTCCAGGCGTTTTCCAATACCTATGCCCCCTTGGACGTGCTGCGTTCCCGTTATGAGGAGGCCCTTTCCCATCCGCAGGTCCGGGGCCTTGTCATCGGCACCCGTCCCGATTGTGTCAATGCCGCGAAGCTCGACTATCTGGCGGCCCTGCAGCGCCAGGGAAAGATCGTAGAAGTGGAATTCGGGATCGAATCCGTCTATGACGCTACCCTGCAGCGGGTGGGGCGGGGCCATGACTTTGCCTGCACCCGGGAAGCCATCTGCGAGACGGCCCGGCGCGGCTTGCCGGTGGGAGGGCATCTGATCATCGGCCTGCCAGGCGAGACGCGGGAGATGATCCTGGAAAGCGCGGCCATCCTGAACGAGCTGCCCATCAGCTACCTGAAGATCCATCAGCTTCAGATTCTGAAGGGAACCGCCATGGAGGCCGAATACCAGGCCCATCCCGAGGCCTTCCTGCGCCTGGGGGCCGACGGGTACATAGACCTGCTGGCCGACTTCCTGGACCGGCTTCGCGACGATATCGCCATCGCCCGCATCGTGAGCCAGGTCCCGCCGGCCTTTACCGATGCCCCTTGGGGCCTTCTCAAGCAGGAAGAACTCTGGAAAAGGCTCGAAAAACGCTGGTTTTTGCTACCTTTGCAGGGATGATAACGCTTTTTCTGATTATCGCCACCGTGGCCGTGAGCCTGCTGTGCTTTTACGGCGGACTGGATTTCCAAGCCCTGAAGTTCAGCGCCTATGATGTCTGGCATCGCCGGAAATGGTGGCAACTGTTCAGCTACGGCTTTGTCCACGGCAGCTGGGGACACCTTTTCTTCAACATGCTCACCCTGTTTTTCTTCGGCAGGGTGGTGGAAACGTACTTCGTAGCCGTCTGGGGCCATCCGGCGGGACAAATCCTCTATGCCGTCCTCTATGTCACGGCCCTGGCCGTCTCCACGGTCTGGGACCTGTTCAAATACAAGGACAACTGGGGGTACAGCGCCGTGGGGGCCTCCGGCGCCGTATCGGCCATCCTTTTTGCCAGCATCCTCTTCGAACCCAGGATGGGCATTTACATCTACCTGATTCCCATCCCCATTCCGGGTTATATCTTTGCCCCGCTGTACCTGCTTTACTGCTGGTACATGGCCAGGCGGAATGCCGACAACATCGGCCACAGCGCCCACTTCTGGGGTGCCGTCTATGGCCTCGTTTTCCCCTTGCTGCTCCGTCCCGAGATCTTCCGGCATTTTTTGAATACCCTTACGAGATAGTTTCGAAAGCATGAGAACGCATTGCTTCCTCCTTCTTCTTATTCTGGGCTCCCTTTCGCTGCAGGCCCAGCCGCCCAGGCGGCACGACACCCACGCCGAGGTGATGTCCCGGATCGAGCTGGCCGGAGGCGTCCACCTGATGTATCCCACCAACCAGCCCCGGCCCACGGCGGCGCCAAAAGGATACAAGCCTTTTTATATCAGCCATTTGGGAAGGCACGGGGCACGCTATGCCCTGGGTGAGACGGTCTATTCGGACTTGTGGGCCGTCTGGTCCCGGGGCCATGAAAAGGGCTGGCTCACCCCGGAAGGGGAAGCGGTTTACGAGGCCTGCCGGGAGTTGTATCCGTCGGTCGCGCATCGCGAAGGCCAGCTGAGCCGGAAGGGCCAGGAACAGCATCGTTTCATTGCCCGCCAGATGGTCCGGAATTATCCCGAGGTTTTCCAGGGAAAAACCCGGGCGCAGGCGGTCTCCACCAATGTGCACCGGGTGATTGCCAGCATGTATGCCTTCCTGGAAGGGATGCATGAGCTGGACCGGGACTTTTCCTGCGAGGCCGATTATGGCTATCCCGCCCAGGCTATCCTCCTGCCGGGGCCGGTGGGGGATCCGTCCTGGCCGGCGGACGTGCAGCGCCGGTACGACCAGTTCCGGGACGAGAGGCTGGACCTTTCCGGCATGCTGGCGCGCTGGTTCACCCAGCCCGATTCGCTGGTGAGCCGTCCCTACAAGTTCTGCCATGACCTGCACACCGTGGTCTCCGACCTGGACAACCTGGACGTGCCGGCTCCTGCGCGGCTCTATACGGTGTTTACCCCGGAGGAGCGGTACCGGCTCTGGGAAGTGTACAATTACAGCGGGTATCTGCGGTTTGGCCTGTCGCCGGACACGGCCCCGGTCTGGCCCGAGAGCCTGAGACCCCTGCTTCGGGATATCCTGGACCGTGCCGAGCCGGACTGGCAGGAGGGGATCCGGCTGCGCCTCCGTTTCGGTCATGACCTGAGTCTCATGTCGCTGCTTTCCATTATGGATGTGAACGGCATGGGGGCGCGGGTCAAAGACCCTTATGAAGTGGCCGACTATTGGCGTATCTTTGACATTCCCATGGCCTGCAACCTGCAGCTGGTGTTCTTCCGGAGCAAAAAGAACCCGGATATCCTGGTCCAGCTGCTCCTGAACGGCTTCGAAGCTACGCTCCCCCTGGAGATGGCCGCCCCCGGCAGTTTCTACCGCTGGGAAGACATCAAGGCCCTTTACGGGGTATCTTTGCCGCAGAATCGCGATTAACGCTTCCGTGCCGCTTGGGCGACTGCCTTATCCGAGCATGGCCTCACAGCCTTCCAGGATGTCCTGGAAGGCTTCTTCGAAATCACCGGTGTACCAGGGATCGGCCACATCCCGGCCCACACCGGTATAGGACATGAGCAGGTGAATCTTGCCTTCGGGGTCTTCCGGAATGATTCTCCGGATCCAGCGGAGGTTGGACGCGTCCATGCAGATGAGGCGGTCAAAGCGGTCGTAATCGGCCCGGGTCACTTGCCGGGCCCGTTTGCCGGGATCGAAGGACACGCCGTGCTGCGTCAGGCAGCGTCTGGCCGGGGGATAGATGGGATTCCCGATTTCTTCGGCCGAGACGGCGGCCGATTCAATCCGGTATCGGCTTTCGAGCCCGTGGGCTTTCACCAGGGCTTTGAGGATGAACTCGGCCATCGGGCTTCGGCAGATGTTGCCGTGGCACACAAACAGGATGCTAGTCATTCATCAAGGCAAGGATTCTTCGGGCCACCTCCTGAGGATGGTCAATCAGGAGCTGGCCGTGGTTCATTTTGGGGAAGACCTCGATCTGGGCATCGGGGCAGATCTGCTTCAGGTGTTTGGCCTGGGGGTTGGCGGCAAAGGCCTCCAGGGTTCCGTGCCAATAATGGATATCGGCCCCGTGGATGCTTTCGAGTTTGTTGGTATAGACGGATTTGTAGCCGTCCAGCACCGCGCGGCCTCCACCGTACGGATACACCTTCTTGCATTCATCCAGCAGGGCGTCGAAATAATGCGAATGGAAAACCCATTTCCAGAATCCCGTCCAATGGTAACAGGTCCAGACGTTCGCGCACTGATAGTAGCGCAGCGGTCCCACCAGCCATCTGGGCAGGGGCAGCAGGGGAGCGGCGTCCAGGATGGCATGGTCAATCGTGATCTCGTCACGCTCCAGGACGCGGGACAGAATCTTGCCGCCGAGGGAAAGGCCATAGGCGCAGTCCAATTTCCCGCCCCACTGCTCCTTGACATAGGCGATGAGCTGGGCTGCCTGGTCGTCAATCGAGGTGAAGGCGGTCTGTACGCCCAGCGTGAACCCGTCCACTTGCACGGCGATGATGCGGAAGCGGTCTTTCAGGAGCTCGATGAGCGGCAGAAATAGCTCATAAGATACGCCGAGCCCCGGAATGAGCAGAAGGGTAGGGGCTTCTTCTTTTCCAAATCGCTTGAAATCCATAGGCTGTTTCTTTCTGGACACAAAGATAATCCATTTCTGCTTGTCGGCCAATAGGCGCGTTATTTTCGGCGAAAAAGCGAAATAATGTAAAATATACTTGACATTATGGAAAATTGTTTTTACTTTTGCGACAGGTAAAACCATCCAAAAGTCCATGCCTTATGAAAACGCGTAATTATCTGCTGCCATACGCCTACAAGAAAGTAGGTATGTGGATGTTCCTTCCTTTCGCGGCCATCTGCTTTTGTCTGCTGCTCGATGTGAAGCTTCCCCGGATTGAGATTCCCTGGATTGCCCTGGGGGACGGGTTCTTTTATCAGGGAAAGGCCGACCTGATCACGGAAATCGGGATGACAGGGCTGCTGGTCGCGCTGTGCTTCATCGCCTTGTCGCGTGAAAAGGACGAAGACGAGATGACGGCTCATATCCGGATGCAGTCTTTTGTCTGGAGCCTGTGGTTCACCTCGGTCATCCTGGCCTTCGGCATGCTGTTCATCATGGGGCTGAATTTCGTGAGCTTCGCGCTGGTAGCCCTGTATCTGTATTACCTCGTGTACATCCTCAAATTCAACTGGACGATGCGGTCCATCCGGAGGGCAGGCCGATGAAAAATACCGTCAGAGTGGAGCGGGCGATCCGGGATATCACCCAGCAGGAGCTGGCCACCGCCGTGGGCGTAAGCCGGCAGACCATCAATTCCATCGAGGCAGGGGGGTACGTCCCCTCTGCCGTCCTGGCATTCAAGATTGCCAGGTACTTCGGCAAAGCCGCCGAGTCCATCTTTGAGCTGGAGGAGCAGGATTAGACAAGTGGCTCGATAATTGTGGGGAAACAACAGTATGAAAAGAATCGTTTTACTCCTTTTGGTCCTGCTGCTCACCCTGCCTGCCTTCGCGCAGGTAGGACGTTTTAAGATTATCAAAGTCTGGTATCCGGGTTATTCCCTGAAGCTGGATACGGCGACGGGCGAATTATGGGCCGTCCACTTTGACGTCCAGGAGGACCAGACTGTGGAAGAAGTCATTTCCAAGAAGCAGAGCCACAACCACCGCCAGATTGGCCGATACGAACTCCGCCGCACCCGGCAGGTCGGGACCTATCAGATCTTCGATACCTCGAGCGGGCAGTACACCCTGGTCAAATGGACGCCAAAAAACAAGGACGGCGAACCCATCGGCGTCGAGATTGACAGCCTCATCCACCAGGCGGGGGAAGGGCTGAAACGCTTCCTGAAAGAGCTGGAAGAGGATTTGGAGAAAGCGCGGGAGAGCCTTTCAGACTCCTTGGATACGGTTTAGGGGAGCCGTTCTGCCATCCGTTCCATGCACCAGGCAAAGGCCCGGGCGAGCCGTCCGTCGTTATCGTAAAAATGATGACCCTGCTCCCAGACGAGGGTGCAGCGCTCGGGCGGTAGTTGTTCCCGAAGGAGGGCATACTGCTCCCGGAGGCAGTCGCCCACCCGGGCAATGGCTTGATTCTTCACTTTTTCTTCCTGGTCTCCCAGACTCAGATACACCGTGTCTGCCAGGGGCGCATGGCGCTTGGCGAAGGGAATCCAGTCTTTTATCCAGACGGAAGGGGAGGCTGCCGCCACGGCTTGGAAACCATCTGTCTGGGCCGATGCCCAAAGGGCGAATAAGCCGCCCAAAGAATACCCGCCCAGGATGACGGGCAGGGTACCGTAACGCTGTTGAAGGGCCGGAATGAGAGACAAAAGAACGTATTCCAGCGTGTCCTGTCCGTGTTTTCCGGCTTCCGGGTCCCTGGACATATTCCCGTCCGGCCAGGGCATCAGGTCTGTCATCCAGTCGGCCAGTTCTATGGTGGCCAGCACAAACGGAAGGGGTGATAGATGGGCAATCTGCCGGGCTTCGCTCTCCAGCGTGGCCTGCTCATGCCGGGCCGATGGCTGGATGAGTATGCACGCGGGCCGGTCCGACCCGAACAGGCGGCAGGTCCTGCCCCCTATGGGGAGCGCTTCCATCACAGGCCCTGCTCGATTTCCTCCTGCACATAGTCCCGGCTCACGGGAAGGATGACCTTGATCTCGGCCACCAGCCCGGACGAATCCTCTTCCAGCTTGCCGACAAACGGGCAGGGGATAAGGCCCTCGTTGAAGTCTTCGTACCAGTTCATCTGGGTGCGGGGAATGTAGCCCAGCAGTTTGCCGTCGGCGCGGATGACCGCCTGCGCCTTCGGGTCATGGGCATTGGACGGTTCCGGTTTTACGATGCCCACGATCGGGCCGCAGTCATAGACCGTACAGTGATAACGCAGGCCCCAGATATCAAAGGTCTCCGTGTTCTCTTCCAGGTTCTCGTCATAGTCCAGGGTGTCCAGGAACGATAAATCCGGCTCTTCCGGATCGGGCTGCATTTGCTCGTCGATATCCGGACTCCCCGTGGTGGTCCAGCCTTTCTGCGCCTCTCTCATGGCGCTGTTGATGGCCGACTTGGCCTCGTCCATGGCTTCCTTGACCAGGCTCATGGGCTCTTTCATGCCTTCTTTCGCATCCTGGATCGCCGCTTCAATTTCTCCCAGGAGCTGGTCCCGGAGCGATGCCCCGGACGCCTTCTTTTCGGCCTTCGGCCCTTTTTCCTTCTTATTATACGAGTTATTGTACGAGCTGTCATGGTCGTCCCTGAATATCAGGAACAACGCGACCACGACAATGATTCCAAGTATTGCGTAAAACATAGCGCGAATATAAGCATTAATTCTGCGCCAAGCAACTCTGCTTCCGGGTGCATCCTTTCACGGAAAATGCGTATCTTCGTCCCGGAATGGGCCCATGCCACGATAAGTAGCATAGCCCGTAGGGAATGTAAAGTCAAGCTGCTTGACGGAACGGCCGCCTGGGGCTACCTTTGCCAAAAAATCGCAAACGTATGAAACTGTCAGAAAAAATCAAATCGCTCCGCAAAGGAGCAGGACTGTCCCAGGAAGAATTCGGGGCAAGGCTCAATGTGTCCCGTCAGGCCATCACCAAATGGGAAAGCGGCGAAGGCCTTCCGGATATCGGCAATCTGCTTGTGCTCTCGCGCATGTTCAAGATCAGTATCGACGACCTTCTTTCCGAAGAGAAAGCCCTCGCGGAAAAGCTCTTCCTGTATGAAAGCCGTGTCACGTACGACATCGAAAGCCTCCGGGACTTTGATATCCATCTGGCCTGTGCTGCCGAGGTGTCCCTGAGCGGCAACGAAGGCGAAAAGCTGGAGGTCGTCTGCGCTTCCAACGACATGGCCGACCTCTCCGGCCTCGTGAAGATCAAGGTCGATGACGAAGGGAAGCGTGCCGATGTGAAGCTCAAGCTGCGCGACGGCATCACGGAGACCCTCTGCCGGGAAGCCCTGCATGTGGAGATTTCGCTCCCGCAGCGCTATGTGCACAAGGTGGAAGTCGCTGCCCGCACCGCCAGACTCGCCGTCCGCCACCTGACCTATGACCAATTCGAGTTCGGCGGCAAGGCCGAGGAGATCGTCCTTTCAGAAATCGAGGGTAACACCGAGCTGGATGTGAACTCCGATGTGGTCATCCGGGCCGATTCCTTCTCGGGCGAATTGTCCCTGAATCAGATAGGCGCGGTGTCCTCCCTGCACATCCCGTCCGGCAAAGCCGTGGCCCTCCGCACCCGGGGTATCCGCACCCGCATTCTTTGTGACCAGCCGGAACGGATCGATCCCGATGCGGCAGACCAGATCGAACTGAATGGCATCAAGTCCGAACTGACGCTCGTATTTGATTGATGGCGGCTCTGCCGTTGTTGCGGAGCGGCCCGGATGGTTCAATCGGACTCCTGTTTGGGCAGGCGGAGAGGCAGCGCACCCGGCAGAATCTTGAGATGGAACTGGGAGCCGGGGAGCTGTTCGCCGTCCAGATAGATGTCAATCAGGTCATTGCTGCTGATAATCACTTCGCGGGCCTGCCGATAGAGAACTTTGTTCTTGCCTGCGCGGCTGCCGATGTGCTGGCCACTGCGGTAGAGGGGAATGAGCAGCAGGAGCCGCAGGAGGCTCATGGCGCGGAAGTAGCACACATCCATGAGGCCGTCGTCCACCTTCGCGTTCGGCGCGCAGTTGAATTCGCCACCCACGCGCCGGCCATTGGCCACGGTGCAGAGCACCATGGGGCCACGGGCGATACGTTCGCCGTCGGCCGTAATCTTGATGCGGTTGTACCGGCTGGTGAGGATGGCATTGATCACCCCCCGCGTGTAGGCCTCGTGGGCCGATTTCCCCTTGGCGACGAGCTCGTTGGCACGGGACGCCACTTTGGAGTTAAAGCCGATGTTACAGACGTTGAGGCAGTAGCTGTCATTCACCTGGATGACATCCGTAGGACTTACGGTGCCGGCCAGCATCTCTTTGACGCTGTGGAAGTTGCGTCCTGGAAAGTTGATGATGAAATCTTCCGTGGCACCCCCGAAATACAGGATGGCTATGGTCTTGTTCCTGCATTTTCGGGCTACCGGGTCATCGGAATTAAGGTAACCCACCAGGCCGGAGGCGACGCCGTTGATGATGCCGTTCCCCCCGCAGGCCACGAAGCAAACTTCCTCCTCCGGATGTAGGTCGCAGTAGAGGCGCACATAGCGCGTCGCATCGCCCTCGCCCAGGGTGGTATATACTTCGTGCAGGTGGGGGATTTCCTTCAGCTGGTCAAAGAACTCCTGGTATTGCGAAGCCTTGTCGGCCCGTCCGTTTATGATATAGATGTATTTCATACGTGTAAGCTCATTATCGTGATGTCATCGCTTTGCGGGTGACCGGTGGTGAATGATTTTACGGACTGATAGATCTGTTTTACGACGCTGCTTTCGTCCATATCGGCCTTAAGCAGCCTGATGTTCTCCATCAGCCGGTCCTCTCCGAACAGCTCCAGCCGGTCATTCTCGGCCTCCGTGACGCCGTCGGTATAGGCTATCAGGCGGGTGCCCGGCACCAGGTCGATGTGCTCGTCCTGGTAGGGGTACTGCTCCAGCAGGCCTGCTGCCAGATTGCTCTTGACCGGGAGGAAATAGGGCTCCCCGTCGGGCGGAATAATAACGGGCGGGTTATGGCCGGCATTGCAGTAGTCCATCCGGAGCGTCTTCAAATTGATGCGCCCGATGAAGAGGGTGACAAACATGTCGTTGCTGTTGGTGTCGGCCACGCTGTTGTTAATACGGCTCACCGACTCGTTCAACGGCAGGTCCAGGGTGGCTACAAAATGGAGCATGGCGCGGGTAATGGACATCACCAGCGAGGCCGGAACGCCTTTGCCGCTCACATCGCCCACCGCGAAATGGAGCACGTCGCCCCTGCGGATAAAGTCGTAGAGGTCTCCGCCCACCTCCTTGGCGGGTTTCAGCAGCGCATGGAGCTGGGGCGGGAAATCGGTGCACAGCATGCCCATCTGGATGGTCCGTGCCACGTTGAGTTCCGATTCCATGCGTTCGTTGTCGCTCCGGGTGGTCTTGAGCTGCCCGATATAATCCGAGATGGAGTTCTGCAGATAGACGAAGCTGTCCCTCAGGCGCAGCATCTCGTCCTGGCTGTTGATTTCCGGCAGTTTGGCCTTGAAATTACCCTTGGCCATATTGAGGGCCGACACCGAGAGTTCCGTGACGGGACGTGTCATCCGGCGAATCTCGCGGCGGCACACCAGGTACACGATAATCAGTCCCACGACGCCCACAAGCAGCATGCTCAGGGTTATCACCAACGTGGAGGCTTTCGCGGATTCGTGGCTTAAAACATATTGGGATACAAGCCCAATAACGATAAATGAGGTGAGGAAGATGATGGAAACAATAAGGATGATTCTCCAGCTCAACCTGCTTGAAAAGGATCTGTTGTTCACGTGAATATGTTTAGTGTTAAGTATGGTTATAATGCAAACTTACGTAAAAAAATGCTTATTTACAAAAAACTGTCGCAACGCCGCCATCCGGCTCAGTCGCCTGGGCTGTAAGTTTGCGAAAAGGGGAATCCGCACTTAATCTCGTAAAAAAGCCAATACGGCGCGGTTAAACGCATCCGGACATTTACTGGCTACAAAGTGATTCCCTTCCAGAATGACCAGTTGAGCATCGGGGATATGGCTGGCAATCAGCCGTGTATGCTCCTCCTTGACCATGTCTTCGCTTCCGGCGATGACCAGCGTTTGGGCCCGAATCCCTGACAGTTCCTCCGGCTTCACATGCGGGTCGTTCACCATCAGTCCCAGCATCTCCGCATGCCGTTTTGCTTCCTCGCTCCTGTTTGCGAACAGTTTGGCAAACCAATAGCCCATCTCGATGGGACACTGAACGGAGCGCTTGATACCCTTTGCATCCAGGTTGGCTCCGTTCAGGATGAGACGCCCCACGCGCTCCGGGTACTTCATGGCAAAGACCATCGCAATGTTTCCGCCGTCTGAAAAGCCCAGCATATGCGCCTTCTCGATTCCCTGTGCATCCAAAAAGGCCAGCAGGTCATCGGCAAACTGCCGGATCGTGAACGGAGCCTTGCCCCGCGGCGTTTTTCCGTGCCCGCGTGTGTCCAGGGCAAAGACATGATAGTATTGGGAAAACGCATCCATCTGCCCTGCAAAATAGTCACAGTTCTCCCCGTTCCCATGCAGCAGTATCAGCGGCTCTCCCTGGCCTTTCTCTATGAAATGATGTTTGATGTCCATGCCGACAAATGACGATTTCTGGCTACTGTACTTTCCATCTGACCCGCCACCGGCCGTCATCGTAGTCGTGGCTCAGGATCTTGAAAGTCCCTATCTCGGCCGTATGCATCGGCGGATAATCTTCCTTGTTATGTGCGTTCAAGACAGGTTCTTCCATGAAATAGCATTTAACGAATTAAGAAATACCCCAGTGAAACGAGGGCTATACCGGCGGCGACGCTGAGGACAAGATATCCGGCGAATCCCCAGACATTGCCGCTTTGCAGTATCATCAAGGACTCCTTCGAGAAGGTGGAGAATGTCGTGAAGCCGCCGCAAAGGCCAATCGTCAGAAACAAAGCCCAGTTGCTGCCTTCTGTGCCATGCTTGCTGAAGACACCCCACAGAAGGCCGATCAGGAAGCACCCCGCAAGATTCACGGCAAGCGTTGCCCAGGGAAACCCTTTGCTGATGCCTTTCATGGCCAGCGATACCAGATAGCGTGCAGTTCCGCCCAGAAAACTGCCGGCCCCGACAACAAGTATATCCTTAATCATGTTCGATATCATACGATTTCTCGGCATTTTGGCCCTTACGGCAGGGTGTACAGGCATACTGCGTGAAACTCTCCGGCAGACACACATTCTCAAGATCAACCGCCGCGCTGAACAGCGGGGCGATTTCTTTGTCCCGGAAGCCGGCGATGCCGCAGCCGATGCGCGTCACATAGAAGAACAGCTCCGGATGCGCAGAGGCAAAAGCAATGAAATCGTCCACATAGGGCTTGATCGTTTCCACGCCGCCCTGCATGGTAGGAATGGCGTAACTCTGCCCACGCAGACCCACACCGCATCCCATCACCGCACCGAAGTGTTTCCAGGCATAGAATGCGGCTCCGCCTCCATGCATGCCCGCCTTGTTACTGCCGAAAACAAACACCTCATCGGCCTTCAGCTCCGAAATCATGTCCGGGGTATGGTCCGGACGCTCAATTTCATGGTACAATCTCATACTGTTCACGAAGGTACGAAGAATTCCCGGAAATGCCACGGAAAATCTACGGTTCTGTGACCACGTTCTCATGACTGTTATTGCAATAGGTGAAGGCACCTTTCACCAGGAGCACCAGGGCTCCCACATACAAAGCAACGGAAATAATAATCTCAAGCATGGCTTACATCATTTGTTGCTGCAAAGCTAATGCTTGCTTGTGCCAAGACATTGCGCAAGCTCTAAATCCAGGAAAAAGTCGTAAATTCGCATCCTGAGATGAAAAAGAAAAGAACCAACCCATACAAGGAAGCCAACGAAGCTTTCCTGGCCGTCAAGGCCCGGGAGGAGGGGATTGTCGCCCTCACACGTATGCACGAAGGCGATAGATGGGAAGTATTCATCCCCGCCAAGTGGGGCTATGGTTCCATGAAGATGGACGATATCCCGGCGCATTCCACCCTCATATTCGAACTTCAACTGGTTAAGATAGAACGCTAATGGACCACCTCCCGCTCAGCGACATCCCCATGCTGGTCTCGACCATCAACTTCCTCCTGAGGGATGAGATCTTCGAGAACCTGGACCAGATCTGCTATTGCTTTAACGTGGAGCGGGAAGAAATGGACCGCCTCCTGGCCAGTGGGGGCTATGCCTACCAGGAACCACTCAACTGTGTGAAATGAAGGCCGATAGAAACACCGTCGAGCAGGCCTACGCCTTCTTCCACCAGAAGCTGAAGGTCTATGAGCATTCCACTTCCGAGAAGGAGATGGACCATATCGAGGACTGCATAGCCTCGTACTCAAATTCCATGTCCAAGGAACTGTTCAACGGACTCTCGCAAGGCAATCCGGCCTTTCTGCACGAACACACCGCCTTTCAGGAGGACCTGACGAAGGCGGTGTGTATGATGGAAAAATGGCTAGAGTTCAAGACCTCCTAGGAATCGAACTCCTTATTCGCTAATCCTGCTTTGACCCGTTCTGATTATTGTTGACAGATTATAATAGACTTTCTGAACTATAGTCCTATCCGCATCGTCAAACCACCGTGGCGTCTGGCTCAGTTTGGTTGGCGGCCCTCAAAGGGCGCTCTGGATGCGCGGTGAAAATGTAGATTGTTTTTCGTATTTTTGCAATATAGAAATAAAATATCTTGTGAGATGAAATTCCTTGGAAACATACTCTGGTTGCTCTTTGGCGGCATTGTCATCGCCATCATCTACTATCTCGTGGGCCTTTTGATGTGCATCACCATCATCGGCATACCCTTCGGCGTGCAGCTGTTCAAGCTGGGTACTTATGCGCTGTGGCCGTTTGGCCACGAGCTGGTGAACGGGCCCAATGAGCCGGGCTGTGTGTCTGTGGTGATGAACCTCATCTGGATCCTCTGTGGCTGGTGGGAGATTGCCATCCTGCACTTTGCATTTGGCCTTCTCTTTTGCGTTACCATCGTGGGGATTCCCTGGGGAGTGCAGCATTTCAAGATGGCCCTTGCTACCGTGTTCCCGTTCGGGAAAGAAATTCGTAATAATAAGAACAGACAATAATTATGGCCGATCAGCAATACCCTTGCGAGAACTGTAAGTTCCGCGCGCACTACGACAGGAACCCCAAATCGGCACTGGGCCGCTTCTGGCGCTGGCACATCAACTTCTGCCCTGGCTTCAAAGCCTTCTTCACCCATCAGGATGAAGAAACTAAAGCTGCGCTCAGGGAGAAGTATGATTTCAAGAAGTATCAGTAATGCCAAATAAATCACAGCAGAGAATGGCTCCTGTGGCGGAAGAAGGTCGGAATGAACGCGTCAACCAGATGAGTGAAGCGTTCAGGCGCCTGAGCAAAGTGGCCGCTTCCTTGGCCGACGGCGCAGAAGAATTGAAGAGCCTGGCGCCGGATGTGGACCGTCTCAAGGATTACATCAGTTCCGGTCTGTGGCTCAAGGATTTTGAAGCCGACGAACGCAGGGAAATCGGCCCGGAGGTGGACCGCTCTGTCCTGTCTGAAGACGGGCTTTACAATCTGATGGAGGACCTGGATGATCTGATGCGCACGTTTGAAGCGCTTCAGGACAGATTTTCCGCAGATTCGGATCTGGAATCAACGCAGCAGGAGGACTAGGCTTCTTGCCCCGGATTATTTTTCATATCGACGTCAACAGTGCCTTTGTGAGCTGGTCGGCCACCAAGCTGGTACGGCAGGGGAAGCCGGATATCCGGCTGGTTCCCTCTGTGGTGTCGGGGGATCCTTCCGACCGGCGGAGCATTATCACGGCCGCGTCCATTCCGGCCAAGAAGCTGGGCATCCGTGTTCCCGAACCCGTCTCGATGGCTCTCCGGAAGTGTCCGCAGCTGGTCATCGTCAGGGGAGACTGGGCGTGGTACAAACAGTGCTCGGATGGCTTTATTACCATTTGCCGATCGTATTCGCCGGTGCTGCAGCAGTTCTCCATCGATGAGTGCTTCATCGATATGAGCCTGCGCTGCACGCCTGAAAATGCGGTCGTTGTGGCCACTCAATTGAAGGAACAGATCAAGAGCGCGCTGGGCTTTACGGTGAACGTGGGCATTGGCTCCAACAAGCTCCTGGCCAAGATGGCCTCGGACTTTGAGAAGCCGGACAAGGTACATACCCTGTGGAGCAGCGAGGTTCAGACCAAGATGTGGCCGCTGCCCGTACGGGATCTCCTGTGGGTAGGGAAGAAGACGGAGGAACGGCTGGTGGCCTACGGGATCAAGACCATCGGCCAGTTGGCGGGTATCGGCATGGGCTCTCTGACCCGTTTGGTGGGGCAGAAGTTCGCTCTGCAGCTGCATGAGAACGCGAATGGGCGGGATGATTCTCCGGTAGAAACGGAGATTGCAGAAGCCAAGAGCTATAGCGCGGAGCGAACTTTCGCAAAGGACTTGGTCGATCCCAAGGACATTGACCGGGCGCTTTTCAATGTGGCGTGTATTGTGGCTCACCGTATCCGCAGGGATGATTTCCGGGCATCTACGGTGTCCATGTTCGTCAAATACAAGGACTTCTCAGTGGCCCAGAAGCAGACCACCCTGGAGCAGCCTTCGGATGTGACGGCTATCATCCTGAATGCGGCCCGCAGGATGCTCACGGAAGTCTGGGACGGTGTTACGCCCATCCGGCAGGTGGGACTGGGCGTCGCCAAGCTTACGCACGAATCGGCCGTTCAGATGTCCCTGTTTGAAGACCCCAGGATGGAATACTATCGGGAATGGGACCGCCAGTTTGATGAGGAGCGTTCGCGTTACGAAGATGCCAAGATGCTGGCGTATGAACGGAAGTCCGGCTCAGGTCCGATTACGCGGAAGGAACCTAAGGATGAGGCACTGGTGTTCCGCTATCCGGACGGGGAACAGGCCCTGGCCGCTGTCAAGAAAGCCATCAAGGGCCATCCTTCATACCGCTTCCAGCGGCGCATGTTGAAGGACGGAACGGATTGCTTTGAGGTTGTGGAAGACAATAAAGTCCTTGAGCGGCATATGGTTCAGTAACGGCCCTCAAGGACTTTTTGCATCCTCCTTCTCCGGCGGGTATTAGAACGTGATGGTTTCTACCGGCTCCATCATCTTGAAGAAAGTGGCCGTAGCATCGGCAAGGTAGTACATGACACCATTTTCTCCGTTCTCGCCCAGGGCGGGTTTCAGTACGGGCATTTTCTCGATGAGGGCCTTCTGGGTTTCGGGACGGTTATCCTCGACCAGTTTGCACGCGATGCGGAGCGTCATACCCTTGAAGGCGCAGAGCTCGGCTTTGGGGTTGTCGGCAATCTGCCTGGTGGCATTGGTCAGGCCGAAGGCCATGATGTAGATTTTGTTCTCAAAGAGCATCATAGCCCCATAGGGGCGCACGCGGGGCTGGTCGCCCTCGACGGTGGCAAGATAAAAGGTTCCTGCGTTCTGGAGGAAATCAAATACTTTGTTAATGGGTTCCATAGGCGTTATTACTTGGTTTTGTTGAACATTCCTTTACATGCTTTCCACCAGGACTTGAGGGTGGACCAGCCACCGGTGGACCACAGGGCCAGGCAGATGAGTACCGGCTGGAAGAAGAGGCGGATGAGCCGGGCCTGGTCTGTATCCAGGCCGAAGGCGTTGATGTGCTCTACATACTGGTTGATGTTACCGGGGAAGATGAGTACGTAGAAGATGGCCAGGGCGGCTCCGGCCCAGCCGGAACGGCCTTTCCAGAGGCAGAGCATGCACAGGCCCAGCAGGATTTCCACTACGCCCGAAGCCAGTACCACAAAATCTGTGAAGCCGGGTGAGAACTGGATCCAGACAGGCACCTGGGCTACGAATTCTTCGCGGGCCACCGTGAGATGGCTGAATCCGGCCAATACCATAAACAGTCCCATGAGGACTTTGACGATGGCTTTGATAACTTTGGTAATCATATCTTTTCTATATTTATATCGTTCGCGATACAAATATAGGGTAAAATTATGATATGGCAAAAAATATTTTCCGAAACCTGCAAATTATACCTGATTTTTCTTGCTGAATACGGGCCACCAGCTGTCGTCCCCATAATCCTGGCCGATACCGGCAAGGAGGGCCATATCTTCGTCGGAGATGGTGAAGTCCAGCTGGACATTGGATTTGATATGGTCCGGGTTGGAAGATTTGGGCAGGGAAACCGTTCCCAACTGCAGCGTGTACTGGATGCAGAGCTGGGGGATGGTTACGCCATAGCGTTTGGCCACGGCGGCGATATCGGCATTATGCAGGGCCTGTCCGTGCGCGATGGGGGAGTAGGCTTCGACCAGGATGTCCTGCTCCCGGCAGAAGCTGAGAAGGTCCCTGGGTGTTTCGCCGATATGCAGCAGAATCTGGTTCACCATGGGTTTGATGCGGCAGTCTTCCAGGATGTTCTGCAAATCGTCCACCAGGAAGTTGGATACGCCGATGGACTTGACCTTCCCGGCCTCATAGGCATCCTCCAGCGCCTTCCAGACCTGTTTATTCTCCTTGAAGTAACGCTTGGCGCTGCGGAACTCGGCCCAGGGCTGCGGGCAGTGGATAATGATCAGGTCGGCATAGTCCATGCCCAGCTTGCGTAGGGATTCATCGATGGATGCGGCGGCCGATTCGTAGCTCTTGTTCTCGGCGGCAACCTTGGTGGTGATAAAGATTTGCCCGCGGGGAATGCCGGCGGCACGGACGCCTTCGCCCACGCCGCGCTCGTTGCCGTAGGCCTGTGCGGTGTCAATGTGTTTGTAGCCAAGGTCGATGGATGCCTTGACGGCGGCTGCGGCCTCGTTGTCGGGAATCAGCCAGGTGCCCAGGCCCAGTTTGGGAATCTGTACACCATTTGAAAGAGTGAAGGTTTGATTGAGTATCATAGCGTGTCGATTTCCGCTAATATAGCAATTCCGGATTATATTTTCTTGAAATATATGCAAATAAACTCTTACCTTTGCCAGGATGAAAGGCAGGATTAAGCGCATATTTCTCTATTTCATCGCGGCTTTTATCTGGGGCGTCCCCGGTTTTATCCTTACGATGAAAGGCGTGCGGGCCTACAGTATGCTGCCCGCTCAGAAGCTCTGGTGGCTGCTTCTGATAACCGTATTTGTCCTGATTGGCTTTTTCTTTATGTTCCGAGGCATCGTGGACCGGTATTCCCGTAGGATATCCAGCCTCCCGGATCCGGTTTCGCCCCTGCAGACATTTCCTCTTCGCGGATGGTTTCTGATTCTTTGCATGACCTCTCTCGGATTGGTTCTCAAGCAGATTCCTTTGATCCCGGCGGAGTTTACAGCCTCATTCTACAGCGGTCTTGGCCCAATGCTCCTCTGGGCTGCGTATCGGTTTGTGCGTAATGGTATAAAGGAATAATATGAAATACTTAAAGACGCTCGTCATACTGCTTCTGGGATGTTGCTCCGTCTCGGCGCATGAATATAAGGTATACGGCCCGGAGGGCGGTATCGCGTTCAAGATAAGCCTGCCGGAAGGATTCAATCCGAAGACGGACCGTTGCCCTATGGTTATCCTGATGCACGGCATTTTTTCCAGCAAGGATTACAATCCCATGCCGGCCCTCGCTAAAGGGCTTGCACAGGCAGGCATTGCCTCCATCCGTTTTGATTTCGACGGCCACGGGCAGAGCGAAGGACGCAAGCAGGATATGACCATCGAAAAGGAGCTCGCCGATGCCAGAGCCATCTGGGAATATGTACTGACGCTGCCCTATGTAGACGGAATCGGCCTTCTGGGCCATTCGCAGGGCGGGGTAATCGCTTCCATGACGGCGGGACGGCTCTCTGCCGAAGGAACGCCCCCTGGCGGTCTCGTACTCATTGCCCCGGGTTCCGTCATCAAGGAAGCCTGTCAGGCCGGGAAGTTCTTCAATGCCCGGTTCGATCCGGCCAATCCGCCCGAGTACATCCGCTGCTGGGGTATATATAAACTGGGCAGGGAGTATCTCCTCTCTACCCAGCAGCTGGATATTTATGCGGCGGCATCGGCCTATCAGGGCCCTGTGAGAGTCCTTCACGGGACGCGGGACAGCATCGTTCCCATGTGGTGCAGCGAGAAGTTCGTGGAGACCTATGGCAGCAAGCGGTCCGAACTGGTGGTTGTGGAGGGAGAGAATCACACCATTTCCAGGAAACGGAAAGAGGTGGTCGCCTCCGTGGTCCAATTCTTCAAGGATTTGTATCGCTTATAGGGTGCCGGACTCCGTCTCCTCCTCGTCGATAGGATGCTATTCGGCGATGGCCCTGCCGGCTGCGCCGTTGTTTGCTTAAAGAAAGTTTAACGAAGCGGATTACATGGCCGGAAGATTGGTTAAAACCGCTTTTATTCGTAAATTTGGACTCCGAAACAAAAGAACACGCAAAATGAACCTCGAACAACAGATCCAGGAAGACATCAAGGCCGCCATGAAGGCCAAAGATACCGTAGCCATGAACGCCGTACGTGCCATTAAAGGCGAAATCCTCCTCTTCAAAACCGCCGAAGGAGGCGCCAGGGAAGTCACCGACGGCGACATCCTCAAGATGATCCAGAAGCTCGTGAAACAGCGCAAGGAAGCCGCCGAACAGTACGTCGCCGCTGGCCGTCAGGAACTGGCCGACAACGAGCTGGCCGAAGCCGCCGTCCTTGAGAAATACCTCCCCAAGCAGCTCTCCCCCGATGAAGTCAGGGAGAAAATCCGGGAGATC